>Ga0256830_1001144_pt1 | contig 19143 bp, 18 predicted proteins | sample 128326metaG_FD_190537 | JGI IMG/M metagenome (GOLD analysis project Ga0256830, IMG submission 190537) | Hydrothermal vent microbial communities from Lau Basin, Pacific Ocean - 128-326 | ecosystem: Environmental > Aquatic > Marine > Hydrothermal vents | place: Pacific Ocean: Lau Basin | collected... | reverse complement strand
CCCAGGGCCATGATGGCCCGGCCTTTCTGGTATACGGAAATTTCGACGTCATCATGAAGTGGAACCGTTCCATCCATTATGCCCTTTCCGTTGGCATCCTGGCGGACCGTATCGCCGGGGGCGGCAGAGTTCTCCATGGGCGCGGCGCCGACAACCGGCGCCTGACCCGGCAACTGACCCAGGAATTGCAGCAACGGCTCAATGCGCGGGGCTTCGACGCCGGTGACCCGGACGGCATCCCCGGCCGTCTCACGCGCAAGGCGGTGCGTGCCTATCAGCTACAGGCCCACCTCCCCGCCGATGGCCACCCCTCGGTCGCCCTGCTCGAACATCTGCGCCAGGCAGGCGTTACTCCATCAGCGCCCTTCTGATCATGCGCTGCCACAACAGAGAAGGATGGCTGTCGAACACCAGGCGCGTATCCCCCGGCAGGACATGCCAGGCGCCCAGCCGGATCTCCTTCATCAACTGTCCGGGGTACCATCCCGCATAACCGGAGAAGACGCGATGACTGCCATGGCGTACATGGCGGGAGGTAAAACGCATGACATTTTCCGCGCCGGAAAAAAACATCAGGTTCGAGGCGTCATGGCGTTTGTTCAGATAAGGGCTGCTGGCTTCGAGAAGAATGGAATAGCGCCAGGGCTCGACCGGACCGCCGGCATAGAGATGCCACCACGCGCTCAGCCCGGGCACACGCGCATCCCGGGCGTGGATTTCGGTGGCGACGTAAGGGCGGTTGACCACAACCCCCACCGTGCCCCGCTCATCGTGGCGGGTGAGAAAAATGACCGTCTCGCGGAACCGCGTGAAGCGCATCTTGCGGCTCGCCACCAGGAACTTTCCTGCCCTGGGCTGCTCGGAGAAATAGGCGAACCCGGGCTGTCCGACATTGGCCAGGCCGCCAGCCGGCACGGCCAATCCGGCCAGCAGCAGCAAAACCAGGCCCGCGCATTTCCCCATGACAGAAACCGTTCACCGTGTGAAATGGTAGAGTATACCGGAACAGCCGGGAAAATTCCGTTGGGCGCCAGGCTTCAAACTCCAGCCTGATTCCGCGGCTCCGCAATCCCGGGGGCAGGGAATCCCGGGATGAAGGTCGGCTTATGCCGCTTGACTCAGCAATACGCTCTGCATGGCCGAGAATTGCACCTCGACTTCCTCGCGAATCTCCTCGCCGATGCTCATGGGCAGGCCGGTGATTTCCAGCGCCACGGGTTGGATAGGCGCCTCGTCCGACATGGATTTCCTGGCGCTGTCATTCGCAATCAGGGGATAGACACGCGAGGCCAGGCAGTCGGCAATATGAATGATGGCCGCGCCCAACGGCCCCTCTTCCGCCCGCTCCGGATTCTGATGACAGCCCACGGCGTCGAGGATGCTGGGCGGCAGGCGCCAGAAACGCAGCAGCTCCACGCCCACCTGGATATGATCAAAGCCAATGACCTCCTGCTCGATCTGGCTGAGGGGCATGCCGCTGTCACCGGCCCTGAGATGGGTCTCACGGGCCATTTCCGGAAGCTTGTGCAGGATGATCAACTGCCCGATATCGTGCAGCAGGCCCGCGATGAAAAAGGGTTCCACGTGGAGGGCATTGCAATGCCCGGCCAGGGTTCGGGCGCTGACGGCGCAATAGAGGCTGTGCTGCCAGTACCTGTTCATGTCGATCAGCTCGGATGACATTCTGGAAAAGACCTCGACGGTGGACGAGGCCAACACCAGGTCCCTGATGCCGCGCAGGCCGATGATGGTGATGGCGCGGGAAATGGTGTCGATGCGCGAGGGAAATCCATACAAGGGGCTGTTGGCGATTTTCAGCAGGCGCGCGGTCAACGCGGGATCCTGACAGATGTATTTGCCCACATCTGTGGCGGACGTTGCGGGATCCTCCACCATCTCATTGATCCTGACAAAGATTTCAGGCAAGGAAACGAGTCGGATCGACCCCTTGATCAGGTCTTCGGGCTGCATGGCTGTCATTCCTCGGTCTTATTCTCGTATTTTCCGCCCGCGCGGGCGGGACAAAGCTATGGGTCATCACCGCCTCCATGTGATGCCCGGCACCATGGTTATCGGATAAGCAACTGTTTTCTTTAATATCAGGATGTGCCCGACATGGTCCTGGAAGTGGGATTCTGATATGCTTTTCCTACATGCAAGCGAGGGCTGTTCCATGACTGACAATCACCCGGACAATGAAGCCATCAAGATGCGCCAGCGCTCCGACTGGAATGCCGTCTCCAGAGGCTGGGAGAAATGGTGGAGCACGCTGGAGGAAGGCGCGCGCGAGGTCAGCGCGCGCATGATGGAACTGGCCCGGCTGCGGGAAAATCACCGCGTGCTGGACATTGCCACCGGCATCGGAGAACCCGCCCTCTCGGCGGCGCGGCGCGTGGGACCGGGAGGGCATGTGCTGGCCATCGATCAGGCGGCGGAGATGCTGGACATTGCCGCCAGGCGGGCGCGCGAGGCAGGTTTGGAAAACCTGGACTTCAAGGAACTGGACGGCGAATGCCTGCAGGGCATCAACGGCCAGTTCGATGCCATTCTGTGCCGCTGGGGGCTGATGTTCTTTCCGGCCCTGGACATCGCCCTGAAAAACATCAACCGCCAGTTGATCCGCGGGGGGCGTTTTGCGGCGGCCGTGTGGTCGACGCCGGACAAGGTCCCTTCCATCAGCCTGTCCATGAACGTGGTGCGGGAAAAGCTCGCCGTCCCGCCCCCGCCGCCCGGCACGCCCAACCCTTTCATTCTTTCCGACACGCAATCCCTGATTCAGGCTTTTCAGATCGCCGGTTTTCACAGCGTGCGCTGCGAATCCATGGAAGTGGCCTTCTCCCTTCCCAGCGCCGAGGCCTACACGGAGTTTACCCGCGACATCAGCGCGCCCGTCGTCGCCCTGGTTGCGGGCGAAAGCAAGGAAACCCAGGAAGCGGTCTGGTCGGCCTTGACCGATGCCGCCCGCGCCTATGCGGGGGAGGACGGCTCCATACGCATGATCAATGAGGCCTTCGTGATCTGCGGCGCCCGCGAGTAGAGGCCGTCGTCACCGTTACGAGGAAGAGCCGCTGAGCATCTCCAGGATGTCGTCGTAGCCATTCTTCCTGGCGATATCGAACGCCGTGTCCCCATCGTGATTGCGCAGCGAGGGGTCCGCGCCATGCTCCAGAAGGATGCGCACGATGGCGGAGTGTCCGCCGCGCACGGCGTAGGCCAGCGCCGTCATCTGGCTGCTCACCTCGCCGAAGCTGTCTTCGTCGTCCTCGATGGCGTTGATGTCCGCTTCATGTTCCAGCAGCAGGTTTACGATGCGCCGGAAACCATTCTTGGCGGCCATCATGAGTGGCGTCTTGCCCGTCTCTTCCTTCAAGTCAGGATCGGCGCCCGCTTCCAACAGAACCCTCGCCGTGCCCGCATAGCCCTGGGTGACGGCCAGAAACAGCGCCGTGCGGCCCAAGGCGTCCTGCAGATCAGGATCGGCGCCGGCGTCCAGCAGGGCCCGGACGGTCTCCTCGTGCCCCAGGTCAGCGGCCTCGATGAGCAGGGGCCGGGTATCTTCCTCGTGAATGATTCTATCGGAGAAGTAGTCCTGCACCTGCTCGAAATGTCCGGTGTTGGGGTCCAGCCCTTTGTCCAGCAGGCCGCGCATCACCGCGGCATTGCCCTTTCTGGCGGCGAAATAACCGGGCGTCTCCGCCTTGTGATTGGGCTGCAGCGCATCGGCGCCGTGCTCCAGCAACACCAGGGCGGAGCGCGTATGGCCTTGGCGTATGGCGGTAATGAGGGCCGTGTCGCCCCGCGCGGCGATGCGCATCAGCTCGCGCTCGTTGACCGGCACGCTGGAAGCATTGATGCGCTGCTCCGTCAACCCCCAAGGCACGTCGTCCATATCGGCGCCCTTCTCCACGAGCATGGTCACAATACCGGGATTCCCGTAGTATGACGCCATCAGCAAGGGGGTCACGCCGGTGAGAATCTCGCGGTAATTGGGGTCGGCCGCGATATCGAGCAGCTCTCTGACCTTGGCCACGTCGTCCATCTTGATGGCCTTCAAAAGGGCATCTTCCGCGCTCAGGGTGGCATAGGGTGTCTCGTCGCGGGCGCCATGCTTCTCCAGCACTTCCGCGATGGCTTCGTTGCGGTTCTTGACGGCGATGGTCAGGGCCGTATCGCCATTGTTACGAAATACCTTGGGATCGGCGCCGTGAGCAAGCAACCGGCGCACGATGGTGGCGTCGTCGGGGGTGGTGTGACCATATTCCGCGGCGATCATGAGCGGCGTGTAGCGGTTGTTGGCCCTGATCTCGTCCTGATCGTAGATATTGGCGTCGGCCCCGTTCTTCAGCAGATAATCCACGACATCCTTGCGCCCGAACTTGATGGCGTAGACCAGCGCCGATTCACCTTCACGATTGGTGCGGTTGATGCGCGCCCCGGCTTCCAGCAGGTACTTTACGTTGTCCAGCCTGCCACTGGCGGCGGCGTTCATAAGCGCGGTGGTGCCGTCGTTGGTGGCGATATGAATGTCGGCCCCGCGTTCCACGAGCAGTTCCAGCACATTCTTGTGATCGGTGGCCGCCACCGCGATGAGGGCGGTATTGCCCAGTTCGTCCTGTTGATCGATATCCGCGCCCTGATAGAGATTGTGCTCAACCACGCCGTAGTGGCCGAAACGGGCGGAGAGTATGAAATCGATGCCTTCCTTTTCCTCCTCCTCCACGATAACGGGCGCCTCCGTCACGGGTTCATCGGCGGCCTCTTCCACCGCCTTCTCTTGCACGTTCTCTGAAAGGGCCTCGGAGGATGGCGCCTCATCTTCCTGTGAAACCGGTTGGGTGGCGCAGGCATTGATCAGAAACAAGACCGAGAGACAAAGAAGGACGGCCGCCGTCCTTTTCATTGAAATTTGTATTTCCATGTTCGTTCCTCACACATGAAGGACAGCCTCCGCCCGGCCCCGCGCCGTGGTGAGGCGCCATGGGCGCGGCTATCCCGGTGTTGAAGACACTTCACCCTCTCGCGCGGGAAGGTGACTCCCCTGGTGCGGGGTTTTACCGCAGGGCCTGGCCACGGAGAGCCGGGTGCCGGGCGGGATGCCCCCTTGTTGTTTTTATGGCCTGATTACAGGATTTTTATTGGTTATTTTCTTATCAATTTCATCGGTCATTGAAAAACCATCATATATAATTTGTCCACGTACTTAAAGGGCAAAGCCTCCTGCTCTCTTGCGGCCCGCAGGAAACAAAAAGGAATAAATTTCAAGAAATCATATGATTGAAAAAACAATATAATCCTGTTTATCAGTGCCGGTCCGGCCATCCTAATCCCGCAGGCGATAGCCCTTCCCGAGCAGGCGAACCGTCAGCGCCGAGCACGCCACAAGAAAGACCAGAACGATGGCGATGCTGTACCGGGGATCCACATCGGATACGCCAAAGAAACCATAGCGGAAGCCATCGATCATGTAGAAGAAGGGATTGGCGTGGGACAGCGCCTGCCAGAACCCCGGCAGAGCGTCGATGGAATAGAACACGCCGCTGAGAAAGGTCAGGGGCATGATGAAGAAATTCTGGAATCCGGCAAGCTGATCGAACTTCTCGGCCCAGATCCCGGCGATAATGCCCAGCGTCGCCAGGATGGCGCTGCCCAGCAGGGCGAAGACCAGAACGAAACCCAGGTGCTGCACGGGCAGGGCCACGAACAACCCCGCCACCAGGAACACGCCCATCCCGGTCACCAGTCCCCGTACCATGGCCGCGAGGACAAAGGCCAGGTAGAACTGCACGTGGCTGAGGGGCGCCAGCAACACGAAAACGATATTACCCGTCACCTTGGACTGGATGAGACTCGACGAGCTGTTGGCGAAGGAATTCTGGATGACGGTCATCATCACCAGGCCCGGCACCAGAAAAGCCGTGTATTCGATGGTGCCGAACACCTTGACATGCTCGCCGAGGGCGCTGGAAAACACCAGCAGATACAGCAAGGTGGTCACCACGGGCGCCGCCACGGTCTGCATGAAAACCTTGTAGAACCTCAACACCTCCTTGTAGAACAAGGTCTGAAAACCTCTATAGGACATTGTCACTCCCGTAGGTCAGCTTCAGGAATACGTCCTCCAGATCGGCGCGCTCCGTATGAACATCCACCACTTCGATGCCCGCCTCCCGCAACAGGTCGAGGACGCCGATGACGGTATCCGTTTCCTTGTCCAGTTGCATCTCCAGTCTGTTGTCCTGATGTACGGTCACCTTGCCGGCAAGGGCATCTGGAATTTCCCGCACGGTATGCTTGCAGGTCAGGCTCACCGTAAAACTCCGGGCCAGGTGACTGTTCAGGAGCTGCTGTTTCGTGTCGATGGCCACCACCCTGCCATGATTGAGAATGGCGATGCGCTCGCACATGGACTCGGCCTCCTCCAGGTAATGGGTGGTGAGCACGATGGTCTGGCCTCTCTCGTGCAGGCGCTGGATGAAGGCCCAAAGCAGGTTGCGGATCTTGATGTCCACGCCCGCGGTGGGCTCGTCGAGCACCACCACGGCCGGCTTGTGCACCAGGGCCTGGGCGATGAGCACGCGGCGCTTCATGCCCCCCGACAGGGCCCGCATATTGGTGTCGGCCTTGTCTTGAAGATGCAGCTCGCTCAACAGTTCGTCGATCCAGGCGTCGTTCTCCCTTCCCAGGCCAAAATAGCCGGATTGGATCCTGAGCACCTCGCGCACGGTGAAAAACGGATCGAACACCAGCTCCTGGGGAACGACCCCGATGGACTGGCGGGCCCGCCGGTACGCCGAGACCACGTCATGGCCCATGACCGTGACGCTCCCCTCGTCAGCACGGGTCAGGCCGGCAATAATATTGATGAGAGTGGATTTGCCGGCTCCGTTGGGACCCAGCAGGCCAAAAAATTCCCCCTGGCGGATTTCGAAATCGACGCCATCCAGGGCGCGGACATTACCATACTGCTTGCCCACCTGGCGAATGCGAATTGCTGCTGACATTTTTCTGAAACTACCTCGAGCGTTGTTCGATTGTGGGGGCACCGCGGGAAGTGCACACAGCATGAGATACCAGGTACCAGGTACAAAGGGCGGCTTCCCTTGTGCCTTATGGAATCCAGGCATTCCCCTCTTAGCTACGACTGGGTGACCTGCTCAGGGCCTGGCCTGGCCGCAGTGCCAGCATACCGCAAAATTGTGCGGATTCTCCTCCAAACAACGGGGGCATGTCCAGGGCGCCCCCTCGGGAGACGGCCGCTCGAACGCCCGGACCAGGGCCAGGGCCCTCTCCTCGTCACGCGCATCCACGATCCACAACTCGGGCCACACATGGGTGAACGGCAGTTCGCCCAGGCCGCCCTGCATGTTCTCGTTGAAGACGTGGCAGGCGATGCCCGCCTCCTTGAGCTGATGGGCAAGGAGGTGGGCGTCCTGGAGATTGGCCGCAATATAGATTCTTTTCATTTCTGCTCGACTTCGGCGAAAAAGACAGTGCCTCAAAACGCCCCGGTGGGCCCAGCGTTCGGGTTTCCGACGCTACGGCTGGTCTCCTGCCCGGTGGGGCGGATCAAGTCGCTACGCTCCGGTGATCCGCCTTTTCCCACCAGGCAGGAGGCCTTCGCGAGTCAACCCGAACGCTGGGCCCACCGGGGCTCACATCATCATTGGATAAAGAGTCTGCAAGGAAAAGTGACAAACCCAGGATTATCTTTCGAATTTATACTATAATTGAATGTTTAGCCATTATTCCGGAAGCAGCACGTGATAGAAAACATCAGAAACATCGCCATCATCGCCCATGTGGATCATGGCAAGACCACCCTCGTCGACCGCCTGTTGCAGGCCTCCGGCACGCTCGAACAACAGGACCATGAGCGCATCATGGACAGCAACGATCTGGAGCGGGAACGCGGCATCACCATTCTTTCCAAGAACACGGCCATCACCTGGAAGGACTACCGCATCAACATTGTCGATACCCCGGGTCATGCCGACTTCGGTGGCGAGGTAGAGCGTGTGCTGTCCATGGTGGACTCGGTGCTGCTGCTGGTGGATGCCGTCGACGGCCCCATGCCCCAGACCCGTTTCGTCACCCAGAAGGCCTTTGCCCGGGGCTTGAAACCCATCGTCGTCATCAACAAGATCGACCGCCCCGGCGCCCGTCCCGACTGGGTGATGGACCAGACCTTCGACCTCTTCGACCGCCTTGGCGCCACGGATGAACAACTCGATTTCCCCGTCGTCTACTGCTCCGCGCTGCAGGGCTATGCCAGCCTGGAGGAAGACGCGCGGGACGGCGACATGACCCCCCTGTTCGAGGCCATCGTCGATCATGTCCCCCCGCCTCGGGTGGATCCCGAATCCCCCTTCCAGATGCAGGTGACGACCCTGGACTATAACAGCTACGTGGGTGTCATCGGCATCGGGCGCATCCAGCGCGGCCGGGTGCGGAGCAACACGCCCGTGGTCATTACCGGCAGGAACGGCGAACGCCGCAACGGACGCATCCTGCAGGTCATGGGGTTTCTCGGACTGGAGCGGCGGGAAGTGGCGGAGGCCACGGCCGGCGATATCATCGCCTTCACCGGCATCGACGGCCTGCAGATATCCGACACCCTGTGCGATCCCAACGCGGTGGAGTCTCTGCCGCCCCTGTCCGTGGACGAGCCCACGGTCAGCATGACCTTCCAGGTCAACAACTCTCCTTATGCCGGACGGGACGGCAAGTACATCACCTCGCGCCAGTTGCGGGAACGGCTCGACAGGGAATTGATCCACAACGTGGCCCTGCGCGTGGAGGAAACGGATGACCCCGACAAATTCAGGGTATCGGGCCGCGGAGAACTGCACCTTTCCGTTTTGATCGAGAACATGCGCCGCGAGGGCTATGAACTGGGCGTTTCCCGCCCCGAGGTGATCATCAGGGAGGTGGATGGCGCGCTGCAGGAGCCCTATGAGCAACTGACGGTGGACGTGGAGGAAACCCACCAGGGAGCCGTGATGCAGAAGCTGGGCGAGCGCGGCGCCGATCTCAAGAACATGATGCCCGATGGCAAGGGCCGCATACGCCTCGACTACATCATCCCCTCGCGGGGCCTGATCGGCTTTCGCACCGAATTCCTCACGGCCACCCAGGGCACGGGCCTGCTGTACAGTGTCTTCGACCACTACGGACCTCGGAAGGGTGGCAGCCTGGGGCAGCGCGTCAATGGCGTGCTCATCGCCAACGGAAACGGCAAGGCACTGGCCTTCGCCCTCTTCAATCTCCAGGAACGAGGACGCCTGCTCATCGAGCCCGGTGAGGAAGTCTATGAGGGCATGATCATCGGCATCCACTCGCGCGGCAACGACCTGGTGGTCAATCCTCTCAAGGCCAAGCAGCTCACCAATATCCGCGCCGCGGGCAGCGACGAAAACATCCTCCTGACCCCGCCCGTCAAGCTGACCCTGGAGCAAGCCCTGGAATTCATCGACGACGATGAGCTGGTGGAAGTGACGCCCTCGCACATCCGCCTGCGCAAGAAGCTCCTCAAGGAGCACGAGCGCAAGCGCGCCTCGCGCAAGTCGGCCTGAACCGGCCCTCATCCTCGTCCTCTCCCCAAAGGGGATAGGGAGGTACCTTGTCCCTTGTATCTTGTACCTACTTTATTCTTCGAAACGCTGGAACACCAGCGATGCATTGGTGCCGCCGAAACCGAAGCTGTTGGACATGACGCGGCTCAGCGTCACGTCCTCCATCAGCTCACGCACGATGGGCATGCCCTCGGCGGCGGGATCGGGCTCTTCAACGTTGGCCGAGGCGCAGATGAAGCCGTGCTGCATCATGAGCAGGGAGAAGATACTCTCGTTGACGCCCGCCGCGCCCAGGGCGTGCCCCGTGAGGGACTTGGTCGAATTGATATAGGGCAGTTCATCGCCGAAGGTGGCCTGAATGGCGCGCAGTTCCGCCACATCGCCCACCGGCGTGCTGGTGCCATGGGTATTGATATAGTCGATGGGGCCCTCCGTGGTCGACAGGGCCATGCGCATGCAGCGGATGGCCCCCTCCCCTGACGGCGCCACCATGTCGTAGCCGTCGGAAGTGGCGCCGTAGCCGACCAGTTCGGCATAGATCCTCGCCCCCCTGTCCAGTGCATGCTCCAGTGCCTCGACCACCACCACGCCGCCACCACCGGCAATGACGAAACCATCCCGGTTGACATCGAAGGGCCGGGAGGCCTTCTCCGGCTCGTCGTTGTACTTGGAGGAGAGGGCATTCATGCCGTCGAACAGCATGGACATGGTCCAGTGTTCCTCCTCACCGCCCCCGGCAAAAATCATGTCCTGCTTGCCCATCTGGATCAGTTCCATGGCGTTGCCGATGCAGTGGGCACTGGTGGAGCAGGCGGAACTCATGGAATAGTTGACGCCCTTGATCTTGAAGGCCGTGGCCAGATTGGCGGACGTGGTGCTCCCCATGGTGCGCGGCACCATGTAGGGTCCCACGCGCTTGGCCCCCTTGCTGCGCAGGGTATCCACCGCCTGCAGGAAATTCTTGTTGGACGCGCCGCCGGAACCGACGATGATGCCGATGCGCGGATCCGAGATCTCATCCTCGGCGAGCCGGGCATCCTCAATGGCCTCCTTCATGGCAAGATAGTTATAGGCCGCGGCATCCCCCATGAAGCGCAGCAGCTTGCGGTCGATATGATCCTCCAGCCTGATGCGCACGGGTCCGTGCACATGGGAACGCAGCCCGATCTCGGCATATTCCTCGCTGTAGCCGATGCCCGAGCGCCCCTCGCGCAGGGACTTCAGGACTTCCTCCTTGTTGTTGCCGATGCTCGAAACGATTCCGATACCTGTAATGACGACCCTTCTCACGTGACACCTTTCTAAAAATTATCCGTGGATGTAAACAGACCGACGCGCAGATCCTTGGCCGTATAAATCTCCCTGTCATCGACGAACAGTGATGCGTCGGCAATACCCATCACCAGCTTTCTCATCATCACCCGCTTCAGACTGACCCTGTAGGTAAGAAGATGGTTCTTCGGCGTTACCTGCCCGGTGAACTTGACCTCCGCGGCGCCCAGCGCTCTTCCGTGTCCCGGGCCTCCCAGCCACGCCAGGTGAAACCCCACCAGCTGCCACATGGCGTCCAGGCCCAGGCAGCCAGGCATGACGGGATCGCCCTGGAAGTGGCAGGCGAAGAACCAGATATCCGGGGTGATATCCAGTTCCGCGACGATTTCGCCTTTCTTGTATTGGCCGCCATGCTCGTTGATCTCGATGATGCGGTCGAACATCAGCATGGGCGGCAGGGGCAACTGGGCGTTGCCGGGACCGAACAGTTTGCCCTCTCCGCAGAGAATGAGTTCCTCTTTGGTATAGCTGTTTTTCTTTTCCATTAAGATCTCAGATTCGATTTGTGGCGCCATTGCCGGGTTTCAGGGAACGATTCCTGTTCCCGCCTCGCATCTCCGGCCAGCGCCCGGAACGCGCGTCTTCTTGCAAGTTGCGTGATCAATCCGGAATTTCTGGCAGGCTTCCCTGAATGAACAATGATTTGTTGTAAGAAATTGTCTTGGGTTCCGAATCCGGACAGGCGGGTGATGGTGCTTGCCTTTCCGGTGAGGCCTGGCAGCCACCCTGCTGCCTTTCCCCGTGGCGTGGTGGTTTGTCAGAAGTCCCGGTCCTTGACGGTCTTGCGCTTGTCGTTACGAGCGTTCTCGATGGCCTGGTCGCACATCTCCCTCACCTTGTCGGAGATCACCCCGATCACGCTGGCGGATGTGTTCATGCCTGACTGACTGCGGATATAGTTCTTCAGCTTGGATGCGACGACCAGGGTTTCCTTTTCTTCATTGCTCATGATGTTTGGGTTCCTCAAGAATGATTCATGGTTGTACCTGAATCCGTGGGTTCATGACGGATCCGGGCTGAATGTAGCGCGCAGGCTGATAAATATCAGATTTAACCTGTTGATGTCAAAATTATTGCCGTATGACCACCCCCCCGCGAGGCGCCGGCCAGTCCCGGCAAGACATGGATTTGCCACGAGAAACCCGCGCTCAACCGAAAGTGGCCGGAGCCGCCTCCATTTCCGCGACCAGGGATTTCAATGCCGGTGATACCTCGGCCACCACGGCGGGGCCTCCCTCAAGCGCATGCATCGGAGCGGGCAGTCTGCCGAGTTCCTCCCTCATGTGTTCCCTGACCGCCTCCAGATCCGGCCTTCCTGGCAGTGGTTCCCCCCGGCGCATGACCGGCTCGATCAGGGGCCGCCCCGGCGTGTCGTCGCCCTCCAGCGTGAGCACATCGCCGGCAAGCCTCCCGCGCGCGTCATAACGGCGAAAGACCTGCTTCCGGCCCGGCCAGGTGGCCTTGCCCTCCGATTTCTTGCGCCGCGGGCGTCCCGCGTATTCCTGAAGCTTGTAGGCACAATCCAGATAGGGCGCGTCGGCCGAGGTGGTGAGGCGCGTCCCGATACCGAAACCGTCGATGGGGGCTCCCTGCTCCAGTAACTCCCGGAGTTCGAATTCATCGAGATTTCCGCTTACGAAAATGCGCACCTCGGCACAGCCGCCCGCATCCAGGATCCGCCGTACCTTGCGGGCATGCATGGCGAGATCCCCGCTGTCCAGGCGCACGGCCTTGATGGCGATGCCGGCCGCCGCGAGGCGCGGCGCAAGCGCCACCACTTTCCCGGCCGCGCGTTCCGTGTCATAGGTATCGATGAGCAGCACCACGTTGCCGGGCTGCGCGCGGGCAAAGTGCTCGAAGGCCTGGGATTCATCGTCATGACTCTGTATGAAGGAATGGGCCATGGTGCCATAGACGGGAATGCCGAATGCCGCGGCCGCGCTTACGGTCGAGGTACCGGCAAATCCCGCGATATAGCTGGCGCGCGCCGCCAGCAGAGCCGCTTCGCGCCCATGGGCGCGGCGCATGCCAAAATCGACCAGCAGCTTGCCGGGCGCGGCCAGCACGCAGCGGACAGCCTTGGTGGCCACCAGGGTCTGGAAATGAAGCAGATTGATCAGGCGGCTCTCCACCAGTTGCGCCTGGGGCATGGGGGCCGTGACGCGCAGAATAGGCTCGTCCGCGAAAAATACCGTGCCCTCGGCCATGGCATGGACGTCCCCCGTGAAACTGAAGTTTTGCAGATAATCGAGCAGGCGGGACGAAAAACGGCCTGTGGATTCCAGCCAGGCAAGCGCCTCCCCGCTGAAGGAAAGAGTGCGTAAATACTCAATCACCTGCGCCAGACCCGCGGCGACCAGGAAGCTCCGCCCGGGAGGCAGCTTGCGCACGAAGAACTCGAACACGGCCGTTTCTTCCATGCCCTGTTCCAGATAGCCCTGCACCATGGACAACTGATACAGGTCGGTCAGCAGGGCATCGTTCCTGATCACGCTCATGCCAGGGACTCGAAAGTGATCCCGCGGGCGCCCGCCTCCGCCATGCGCGCCAGGGCCTTGTCTCCGTCTCCCGGATGTACATTCACCGCCTGGATGGCATCCTTGAGCAGGCACACCGAGAATCCCAGCCCAAGGGCATCCAGCACCGTATTCAGAACGCAATAATCCGTGGCCAGGCCACCGATGAACAGGCGTTTCACACCCCGCTCCCGGAGGCGGTTCTCCAGTTCCGTATCCTGGAATCCGGAATAGGCATCCCTGTCTTCACGGGTTCCCTTGGAAACCAGTATCACATCCCCGGGAAGCCGCAACGCCGCGTTGATGCGCGCGCCCTCCGTCCCCTGTACGCAGTGCGCGGGCCAGGGTCCACCCTGTGACTGGAAAGAGCAATGCCTTTGCGGATGCCAGTCCCGCGTTGCGGCGACAGGCAGATGCCGGCCGTGGAACAGGTCAATATACCGATTGAGGGGGGCAATAACGGCATCCCCATGGCTGACGGCGAGGCTGCCGCCGGGCAGAAAGTCGTTCTGCACGTCGACAATCAGCAGCGCGTCGCCCTGTCCCGGCGCCAGCGCCTGTTCCTGTCCTTCCTCCATTCTCTCGCTCCCATCGTGTGATGAGTCAATGATATGCCCAATACATGATATAGCAAAGCCTCATTCCGGGCCGCCGGCGGGTTGCGCACGGCACCGAGCTGCATGGGGCGAGAAAAGAGTGTTCAGCCGTCCTGTTCAGGACCCGTGACGAACAAGCCCGCCATCTGGGCGTCATTGGTGCACTGATAGAAGACCTGCACGGAATAGTGATAGGGCGATTTGTCCCACAGATAGGCCTGCAGCACGGTATTGAGCATGTGGACGGAATAGCCCGTCTCTCCCTCGCCGCCTGAGCCGCCCACCTCGGCGAGTTTCAGGACATCCTCGACGGGCACGCCCAGGCGCGCGTTGATGACGGAGTCGCTGCCGATCATGGCCTGGGCATAGCAGGGGTGTTGTCGCCAGTTACTGTAGGCCGCATCATACACGAGCAGGAAACCGCATATTCCCGCTATGGCAAGGACCCTGATGGCTCCGGGCTTTGGATGCATCACTGACCTCCCGCCTCATCGCCGGCCGGCACCGCGCTCCCACCCCACCCTCACCACGCCGCCATAACTGATTAGACCGGTCAGGCATGGAAAAATTCGCCTGTCACGAAACGATACTGCCGTGCTTCACTTCTAGAGACATGCATCATGCATACCAGGAAAATGCCGCAAAAGGATGACTCAGTTCACAACCCGCATGATCCCGGAAATCACGCCATCCAGGGCGCGGTCGAACAGCTCGGGCGCGTCCACCTGGACGGCCCTCCCCTGCCTGAAGTCATCGGCCAATACATAGAAAGGACGCTCGGCCACTACCTTATAGTGGCGGTTCACAAAGGAAAAATTAGTAAATTGATCGCCGCGCCAAGCCAGTTTCACGCGCGTGCGCCCGCCCTGGCCATCGCAAAGCTCGACCCAGGATCCCAGCGCCAGCCCTTTGACCAGTTCGGTGTACTCATCGTCTATCCTGGGGCCCGGGTCTTCTTCCCGGGTCAGGCCCATCTCGGCCATCAGTTTCTCGAATCGTTCGTCGTCACCGCTCGTTGACTCCCGCTGCATCTCGTCGAACAATTCATAAGCATCGCCATCCAGATCGGGCAGAAGATCGATTTCGCTGTTCAGCTCCGCAATTTCCCGATCTATGGACTGCTCTCCGGGCGCCGAGGAAGGCGGCTGTTGCAAAACCGCCGGAGGGGCCTGCTGCCGCGCGGGAGACTCCGTGCCAGGCCCCTTCAGCAGGGTCACATGGTGGCGTTCCAGGGAGGCCATCAGATCCCGGGTCTTTTCCGCCTCGTATCCGATCCACTCCAGCCCCTCTGTCATGAGTTTCAGTATTCCAGGCAGCACCCGCAGGAGATCCTTGCGCTGCGCCTGGGAAGTCTTGGGCGCCAGGCTCCACATCAGGTCCTCGACAAACTGGACCGCGCGCTCATATCCAGGCCCATCCCCGTCCGCGCACTGGGACGCCTCGGCCACCACCCGGCTCCAGTCGGAAACGAGAAACTCGAGAATCTCCCCGGGCACAGGGTCGGCTCTATGTTTCTCCATGATCCGCGCCACGATTTCCCTCTTTTTAACTTCTTTTCTCTCCCTGGCGAGCGCTTCCTGGCGGATCTTCTCCCGCGCCTGCTCGAAGGCACGCCGCTCCTGCTCGATGAATGCCTCGAACTCACTCAGAAGTTCCTCGAAGATGTGTAAATCGCTATCGAATTCTTCCAGGATTCTGGTGACGACCGCCTCCATTTTTTTGTACAGGCGGTCCTGCATGGCCTCGCAATCCTCACTCCAGCCAACGCCGGCATATGCCAGCTTGTTGATGAGGCGCCTTGCCGGATGGTTCTTGTGACGGAAAAAATCGCGGTCGATGATGGCTGCCTTGAGAATGGGAATCTGCAAGCGTCCGATGAGGGCCTTGACGGAATCGGGGAGGGAGCGGTCATCCAGGATCAGATCGAAAATCATGCTGATCACATCGATGGTGTCGTTGTCTATCTGATTGAGCCTTCCGCCCTGTTTCCCGGCGCTGTTCGAAGCCAGGGCGGCATTGACCTGTTCCCTCAGGGAGGCCACCGGCCCCGCTCCCTGGGCCGGCCACATTTGAACCTCCTGAAGCTGCGTCAGGCTGTCCAGCAAGCGGGGGGTGATGGAAAACGCCCGCGGCTCTCCGCCACCCTGACCCCGCGGTGGCTGCGCGGCATCGCCCAGGGCCAGGAGCTGCTGAATGGCCTGGTACATCCGTGCGTCGGGCTGGATGGGTGGCGGCTCCAGGCTAACGGACGGGACCGCCGCCTCCCCGCCCTGCCCCGCGTGCTCCGCGCCTGCCGCGGCGCCTTGCGTGACAGGCTCCTCGCGCTTGACCACCTTGTGCCTGAGCCCGGGCAGGATCCCCTCCGCGATCAAATGGGCATTGATTTCGTGAAAATATTCTCTCACTGTCTTCATCAGAACCTTGTCCAGGCGCTTGAGCTGGTACAGGCTCATCTCAAGATCGAGCCCCATGGACTCAAGCAGATCATGAAATGCCCGGCACAGATTCTCCGGCCCAAAGGGGGCGCCCTCCAGGCTGAATGCGGCATCGGGAAACAGGTGGGAGAAACGCTCTTCCATGCAGTACAGTTCATCGCTGAAACGCTGGGAAAGCTTCTCCACCAGGTTGGTGACTGCAAGGGTTTCCTCAAGCTCGGTTTCTTCCAACAGTGCAAGACCGTCATCGGCATCCGCGGCGGCCCCGGCGCTGTCACCGCCGACAGGCCGCAGAATGGTTTTCAGATGCCGGGAAAAAAACTCGTTGTAGCGGTTGACGAGCGTCTTCTGCCCCAGTTCCTGCCAGGGCAGACGGATGGCGCCGCCGGCGTCGGGCAAGCCCTCCTCCCCGGCCGCGGACGTACTTTCATCCGGGTAAAGGATGGCCATGAAGGCATCGGCGTAGCGGGAAGCGATGGCCTGGCAGGCACGGAGCACCCGGTCCTGCTGCCCGATGGCCCGGCTGGCCACGATGGTCACGCGGCCTTGTTCTGGGGGGCGGGATTCACCCATGTTCATGATTTCCTGGCTTGTGGCGGAGTGAGTGGACAATACGGCGCGCCATGCCTGCATGGCGCCTCAATATATATCGGTAAATCAGGCAGTTCGCTTAACCCATATTTCTCACCAGGAGGTGGGATGATCGCGCGGAGAATTGGATTCACGAAGGATTTTACAGAAGGAGCGGAATACCAGGATGTATTTCCGATTGAGAGAATTCTTTGTGGATTCGAGAATCAAGCAAGGGGCCGTCATCCTGGTAAGAAATGCAGGCCAACAGCCCGTCACCTAAGCCAGGGGATAAGGAATTCGCGCACCGCTTGCCAGAACTTGCTTGATTACATTATGTTTTATTGATAACAAACTGTTATTGTTATTCTTATTTTCATCCCGCCCCAGGATTGCAAACACCGTTCAATGCCTGCGCACAGGCGTCATTCCTCCTCTCCGATCCATTGTTCCAGCGCCGCGATGATTTTGCGTGCCTGGTCCTTGCTGGAAATATTGAACTTGGATTTCTGGATATATTCCCCGTTGCGTTTCTGATAACGGCGAATGGTGTACTTGTCAGGCCCGTAGGCCTGCTTGGCACGGTCCCAGTCCTGGTAGCGGAAGATCAGCGTGGCCCAGGCCCCCTTGCTCAACACCACCTTGTCCAGTTCCTTGACGATGTCGACACCGTCTTCCGTATAGTTCACACTCAAATCGTTTACATCTGATGCCATGTCGTTTCCTTCTCGTTACGGTCTTTATGTGCCAGGGCCGCGGCTTTACCCGTGATTCTCACCAGAATGGCGGAATGATCGCGTGGAGAATTGGTTTCACAATGGGGTTTTACGAAAGAGCGGAATACCTGTCTGTATTTCCGGCCGGGTAAAACCCTTTGTGGACTCAAGGGTCATGCGAGGCCCCGTCATTCTGGCGAGAAATGCGGGTCAACCCGCTTTCTTCCTGCCGCCAAGACAAGGGGGTGACAGGGGCACATCTCCATGCCGCTCCTGCCATTCCCGCCCGGTCAGGGCATGTATGGCCAATGCGTGCACACCCTCCCGGAGCACTTCGTCCAACAGGGCGTAGACCTTGCGGTGCCGCGCCAGAAGCGGCATGTTATCAAATTCACTGGATACCATCACCAGCTTGAAATGTGTTTCCGATCCCTCGGGCACATTATGTCCGCCGCTCTCGTTGATGACCTCCAGGTGCTGCAAACGCAACCCCGTTTCCAGCAGATGTTCAATCTTCTTCTGAATCTTCACTTGGACCTCTGTATTGTTTGTCTCTCAATCATGGCAACAGCCTGGGCCAGGTTTGAAAAAGGCGCAAAGTGACAAAAAGCAAGGCCCAAAGGGCTTCCCCCTTGTGCCTTGTATCTGATCTTGCGCCTGAAATGCCGTTGGGCTCTGCTTTGCTCAGCGCCGGCCCGCGACCTGCCTTGGATGTCGCCGGTCCGTGGGGCGTCCTGAATAAGGCTTTGCCATCGATTGTCCGGATATTATGCAACTGTCCGGAAGTTAATACTATTATTTTGCCATTTGAATTATAATTGATTTTCGAAACTGTCTTCCCCCGGAATACTCACAACCACGCGAACCATGACCGATGGAATCTGATAACACACTCAAAATATTGCAAAAAATCCAAAAGACCCAAAACAATATCGTCATCTATTCCGCCATTGCCATGGGTGTGATCCTGATCGTCTATTTCTTTACCTTTGCCATGCTGGCCGATATGGGATACAAATCTATCCTGATGTTCGAGATCGTCTCCAGCATTATCTTTTTCATATCATTCTTCTTTTTGAACAAGATCGCCTTTCATGTCACCCGCTTCCTCTATCGTAACCGCCAGCCGCATAGCGATATCATGCGCGTGCTGAACGCATCGGACGTCACCAGGAAACCGGAAGAACTGCTGACGAAAATCGAAACCGGCGCTGGTAACAATATGCTTCCCTGACAGGCGCGCGCGGCGGGCGGAGGCTGACAAGGCGGACCGGCTCAGACACAAGGCTGCCCTGACCAACAAAGAACATGCCGAACACCGCTCTTCCCATTCACCACAAGATCCGCTGGACCATCATTGTCCTGATTCTGGCCGCCAGTGTGATCATGACACTGGCGGGCATCTA
>Ga0256830_1001143_pt1 | contig 19147 bp, 17 predicted proteins | sample 128326metaG_FD_190537 | JGI IMG/M metagenome (GOLD analysis project Ga0256830, IMG submission 190537) | Hydrothermal vent microbial communities from Lau Basin, Pacific Ocean - 128-326 | ecosystem: Environmental > Aquatic > Marine > Hydrothermal vents | place: Pacific Ocean: Lau Basin | collected... | reverse complement strand
CTTAAGCGGCGAAAATAGCGCTGACCTTGCCCCTACCACGACATCCACCTCGCCCCTCAGTATCCTCCTCCACTGATCATACCTTTCTCCATCCGACAACCCGCTGTGCTGGACCGCGACCCTTCCGGGGAACCTGCCGGCCAGGTACCCCGCCATGCTCGCGGTCAGCGCAATCTCGGGCACGAGGTATACGGCCTTCCCCCCGGAACGCACGACCTCTTCTATGACCCTGAGGTAGACCAGCGTCTTGCCGCTTCCGGTGACACCGTAGAGCAGGTACGGCGAATAGCCTTCTCCCAGCCTAGACAGTATCGTCCTTATTGCTTCGGCCTGCTCCCTGTTCGGGGCATGGTCGGACGGCCTCGCCGGTATTTCCCTGAAAGGGTCCCTCGATACCTCGCTTTCTTCAATGCACACAAGCCCCCTCTGCCCGAGCCTTCCGAGGGAGCCGTCGATATGACCGAACTCCTTTCTCAGCACCCTCAAAGGGGTCGGTCCGTTCTTCCGCAGGTACTCGAAGAGCCTCTTCTGCATGGCATAGGTCCTTATCTCCTCCGGTACCTGGTCAAAGCAAAGCCCTGCCGGTATGTACGCCAACTTCTCGACCCTGCTTCTGCCGCCCCCCCTGAGCAGCACCTCTTCTTCGACGAGCCCGTCCCTCTTGAGCCGCCCGAGCACGGAACAGACCGCACCTGAGCGGAACCTTCTGGTCAGCGCCGAGAGCGTTTTTCCGCCGTCACAAAGCGCCCTGCACACCTCCACGGCCGTGCGGTCCTTCCCTGAAGGACCATCCAGTAAGGACCTTCCCTCGTCCGTAAGCCTGAAGTACCTGTAGCTCTTTATGGTTGTCGACGGGGGATGGATGAGCTGGAAGACCTCGCCTGGCGGGGCGAGATAATAGGAGGCGAGCCAGTTGAGGAACCTGAGCCTTTTCGCATCGAAGACCGGTACCTCATCGATGACGTCCGCAACGGCCTTCACCCTCTCGACATGGGATTCATTCTTCAGCGCAACGACATAGCCGGTCACCGTGCGCCGTGAAAAGGGTACGAGGACCCTCTTTCCCACCGCCACGTCGCCTTCGAGGTGAGGCGGCACCTCATAGGTGAAGACCCCTTCAACGGGGAGCCCTACCACTACGTCTGCGTATCTCTTCAATTTACCCGTTATGACTCTGGAAGAAGCCGGTCAAGCAAGGAAAGCTGTGCATACAGGGGGCCGCATGGACCTCGAACGCCCGCCGTCAGGGGATGTCGTCGTACTCGATCTGTGTCTGATCCTCGAACCTTGCGTACTCGTGCAGGAAGGTGAGCTTTATGTCACCGGTGGGGCCGTTACGCTGTTTTCTGACCAGTATCTCGGCACCGCGCCTGCTCCCGCAGGTGCACAGGTCCTTGGGGCAGTCACATGGTTTGTAGACGGACTCCCTGTAGACGAACATCACGACATCGGCGTCCTGCTCTATCGCGCCGGACTCGCGCAGGTCAGCCAGCTGGGGCCTGTTACCCTCCCTCTGCTCGGTCCTCCTCGACAGCTGCGAGAGCGCCACGACAGGTATGTCGAGCTCCTTTGCCAGGGCCTTAAGCGAGCGGGATATCTCGGATATCTCCTGTTCACGGCTGTCGGCACGCGCCTTGCCGCGCATGAGCTGCAGGTAGTCGACGATGATGAGCTTGAGCCCTAACTCGTTCTTCCACCTCCTGGCCTTTGCCCTCAGCTCCAACGAGGTCTGGGCGGGCGTGTCGTCTATGTAGATGGGGGCTTCATAAAGGGTACCCACGGCTATGGTAAGGCTCGACCAGTCTTCCTTGGTAAGGCGGCCGTTACGGAGCCTGTGAAGGTCCACCCGCGCCCTCGAGGCGAGCATCCTCTGGGTGAGCTGCTCCTTGCTCATCTCGAGCGAGAATATCGCCACGGGCGCATCGGCGTCTATGGCCGCGTTCTCGGCGATGTTGAGGGCGAAGGCGGTCTTTCCCATGCTGGGGCGGCCGGCGATTATTATGAGATCCGACGGCTGAAACCCGGCGGTGAGCCCGTCGAGGTCCTTGTACCCGGTCGGAACACCGGTGATGTGGCTCTTTTTCTCGTAGAGCCTTTCAACGGTCTCGAAGGTATCCTTTATTATGTCCTTCAGCGCGTAATACGACTTTCTGGCCCTGTCCTGTGCAACCTGCAATATTATGCGCTCGGCGTCATCGATGAAGTCGTCTACGGTCTCTCCAGTCTCGTAGCCCCGCGTTACGATCTCGGTAGCCGCGTTGATAAGCTTCCTTAAAAGCGACTTCTCCTTTACGATCCTCGCATAGTAGGCTATGTTTGCGGCCGTGGGGGTGGCGTCGGCTATGGAGACGATGTACGGAAGCCCCCCAACCGGATCGAGCAGGTCGGAGTCCTTGAAGAGATCGGTCAGTGTAACTATGTCCACCGGGATATTCTTCTCGAAGAGCGACACCATCCCGCGGAAGAGTTCGGCATGAACGTTGCTGTAGAAGTCGCTTCCGTCCGAGGAGATGATCTCGAGGACCCGGCTGATGGCCTCCTTGTCGAGCAGAATGCCGCCAAGCACCGCCTGCTCGGCCTCGAGGTTGTGCGGGGGCACGCGGTGGTGGACGGCATCCATCTTTCGAACCTTTAAAGCCATCGGAGAAAAGGGGGGTTGGTTGGTTGCGGCGGTCCGGAACTGTCCTATTCCTTTTCCACCAGTATCTTGAGCTCCGCCCTTACCTCGGGATGGAGCTTGACTCCCACGGTGAACTCACCGAGTGTTTTGATGGGCTCATCGAGAAGAAGGTCCTTCCTGTCGACCTCATAGCCCTTCTCCTTCAATGCAGCCGCTATATCCATGGATGTGACCGAACCGAAGAGCTTACCGTCCTCTCCGGCCCTTCTGGAAAAGCTCAGGGTAAGGGCGGAAAGCTCCTCGGCGAGCTTTCCGGCGTCCTCCTTAAGCCTCGCGGCCTTCTTCATCCATGTCTCTTTCTCGCTCTCGAACTGGCGTATATTCCCCTTGGTGGCCTCCACCGCCAATCCCTTCGGTATGAGGTAGTTCCTCGCATATCCCGAAGCCACCTTGACGGTGTCGCCGATACCTCCAAGGTTTTCCACGTTGCTTTTAAGAATCACCTTCATTGCAAAAGCTCCTTGATAGACTTTACTGGCCGGCGCAGTCCTCCAAAAGAAGAACGGACCGACATCGCAGGGGGCTCAACCCTCCATGGACACCGTTGTAAACGGGATTATGGCAAGGACCCTGGCGCGCTTTATTGCGTTCGCCAGCTCCCTCTGGTGCTTTGCGCAGGTACCGCTGAGCCTGCGCGGTACAATCTTGCCGCGCTCGGTCAAAAACGGCCTCAGCGCCTTTGCATCCTTATAGTCTATGGTGAGTTTGGGTTCAGCGCAAAAGCGGCACACCCTCCTTCTATGGTACATCCTTCTGGGGCCCTGAAAGCGGGGATTGGTGCGTGAAGACGCTCCCTTTCCTCCGGACCTTCCCCTTTCGGCTCCGTTACTCATTCTCTCCTCCTTCCTTGTCCTCAGAGGACTCGGTACCGGCCTCTGCAGAGGCCTCCTCCGCCACGGCCTCCTTAGCAACCCTCTTCGTAAGCTTTACCGTCTGGAAACGCATGATATCCTCGTTGAACTTCAACATGCGCTCCAGTTCCTTGCTCGCCTCACTGGGGGAGGTATAGGTGAAGATGACGTAATAGCCCTCTTTTTTCTTCTGAATGGGATAGGCCAGCCTGCGCCTGCCCCACTCGTCGACCTCTACGTCTTTTCCGTTGTGTTTTTCGACCAGTGAGATGATCTTTTGAACGGTGGCCTTTATGGCCTCTTCCCCTATATCGGGGTTGATTATACAGGCGGTCTCGTAGTGTCTGTCCATCTTGTTCTCCTTTCGGTTCCCCGCGGACCGCGTCCTGCGGGTTCGCCCCTGTCTTCCCGGGGCAAGGATTTATGGATCAACCGTTGTCTGTGTTTTTTGGAGGGTTGGAATGAGGTCCAAGAGTATCTTATACTACAGAGAGCCGATGAAATCAAGCGGGATTTTAGATCCTGAGGCAAGCTGTGAAAACCACCCTGGATGTTCATGCACACCGGCTCAGACGGCGAACCTGAAGTGTATTATGTCCCCGTCTCCTACTACATAGTCCTTGCCCTCTATCCTTACAAGGCCCTTCTCCTTGCAGGCCGCCTCGCCCCCGAGCCTTACGAAGTCCTCATAGGCTATGACCTCGGCCCTTATAAACCCCCTCTCGAAGTCACTGTGGATGACCCCTCCGGCCTGTGGAGCGGTGGCCCCCTTCTTCACGGTCCATGCGCGCACCTCCTTCTTTCCAGCGGTAAAGAAGGTGATGAAGCCCAGAAGCTCGTAGGCGTGTCTTGCGAGCCTGTCCAGACCGGACTCCGTGAGCCCGAGCCCCTTCAGGAACTCCTCCCTCTCATCGCCGGGTAGTTCGGCTATCTCGGCCTCTATCCTTCCGCATACCACGACAAACCCTGCACCTTCTCTGTCGGCGATCTCCTTTACGGTCCGTGAAGCGGCACCCTGACCGGATATGTCGTCTTCTCCGACGTTTGCAACGTATATTACCGGCTTTGCCGTAAGAAGGTTCAGCTCCCGTACCCGCTCAAGCACATCCCCGGGAAGTGTCCTTGCGGGTCTGCCCTCCTCGAGACACGCCTTCACGGTCGCAAGTGCGCCGAGTGCGGCCTTCATCTCCTTGTCCCCTGACTTGGCAAGTTTTCCGACCTTTTCGATCCTCCTCTCGACACACTCAAGGTCGGCGAGCATCAGCTCGGTGTTGATGGTCTCTATATCACTCTGTGGGTCCACCCGGCCGTCGACGTGCGTAACCTGCGGGTCCTCGAAGCACCTGACGATGTGTGCGATCATGTCCACCGCACGTATGTGGCCGAGGAACTGGTTGCCGAGCCCCTCCCCGGTGCTTGCGCCGCGTACAAGCCCGGCTATGTCCACGAACTCAACGGTCGCCGGTGTGACCTTCTCAGGCCTTACGATCCCGGCAAGGGTGTAGAGCCTCTGATCCCTCAAAGGGACGATACCGACATTGGGCTCGATGGTGCAGAAGGGATAGTTGGACGCCTCCGCCCCGGCAGCGGTCATCGCATTGAATATCGTCGACTTCCCCACATTGGGAAGCCCGACTATGCCGCAGTTGAATCCCATCTTAAAACTCCATAACCTGAACCTTCGAAGCCTTCGCAGAAGGCTGCGGAAAGAGGCAACAGGCCCAGTGGTGCATCTTCAAACAGCTAAGATCAAAGGGGCTGGTGTAAGCCCACCAGCCCCTCTTCGTGTAACCATGGAAATAAAGTGCACAGCCGTGTCTTCCTTCCCCGACACGCCGGGGACAGCGATATCAAGGCCCCGGGGCTGTAAGCTTCGCACCCGTATCTTCAGACAAGCAGCGGGGCTATGACCAGAGACACTATGCTCATGAGCTTGATGAGAATGTTCATGGCAGGACCGGAGGTGTCCTTGAACGGATCGCCCACGGTATCGCCCACAACGGCCGCCTTATGCGCTTCGGAGCCCTTGCCGCCGTGATTCCCCTTTTCTATGTACTTCTTCGCATTGTCCCAGGCACCGCCTGCGTTGGCCATGAACAGCGCAAGCAACACGCCGGCAACAGTAGCCCCTGCAAGCATCCCGCCGAGCGCCATCGGGCCGAGTGCAAACCCCACGATCACCGGGGCCAGAACAGCCACGAGGCCCGGCGCCACCATCTCTTTAAGGGCGGCCGTCGTGCTTATGTCGATGCACTTCGCAACATCAGGCTTGACGCCCTTTTTGCCCTCGAGAAGCCCCGGTATAGTCCTGAACTGCCTCCTTATCTCGTTGACCATCTTGAAGGCCGCCTTGCCCACGCTCGTCATGGTGAGCGCCCCGATGAAGAACGGCAGGATCCCGCCTATGAGAAGACCTATCACGACGATGGGCTCGGTTATGATTATCTCAAAGGGTTTTCCCAAGGCACTGCTTATCGTCTGGGCGAAGGCCGAGAACATCGCAAGGGCCGTCAGAGCGGCGGAACCTATGGCGAACCCCTTTCCTATGGCCGCGGTGGTATTGCCCAGCGCATCCAGGCTGTCCGTTATACTTCTCACATCGGGTCCGAGTCCGCTCATCTCCGATATGCCGCCGGCGTTGTCGGCTATCGGCCCGTAGGCATCGACGCTCATAATGATGCCGGTGGTTGCAAGCATCCCCACAGCCGCGATACCTATACCGTATATGCCGGCGAAGTGGTTCGAAACAAATATCGCGGCGCATATCGCCAGGACCGGCAACGCACAGCTCTCGAGCCCCACGGCGACACCTGTTATTATGTTGGTCGCAGGCCCGGTCTCGCTCGCCTCGGCTATCCTCCTGATGGGGCCGGCGGCTGTATAGTGCTCGGTTATAAGACCTATGGCTATGCCGGAAAGACACCCAGCCAGCACCGCCCAGTATACGCCGGTCTTTACACCCACCATACCCACAGCAAAGTATCCTCCTACAAGAAAGAGTCCGGAGGCTATGAACGTCGCGTAACGTAGTGCCGCGGCCGGATCCCGTCTTTCGAGAAACTTCATCGCCCCCATCCCCAGTATGGACGCAACGAGGCCTATCATAACCAGCACTATGGGAAATGCCATGAGTGCGGCCGATGTGCCGAGCTCGGCCACCTTTGTACCGACCATTGCGGTGGCCCCGATCGCGATCGAGGCCACTATTGAACCGACGTACGATTCGAATATATCCGCGCCGAGGCCGGCAACATCACCGACGTTGTCGCCCACGTTGTCGGCTATGACACCGGGGTTCCTCGGATCATCCTCCGGTATGCCCGCCTCGACCTTGCCGACCAGGTCCGCTCCCACGTCGGCCGTCTTGGTGTATATGCCGCCGCCGACCCTGGCGAAGAGCGCTATGGTAGATGCCCCCATCGCAAAGCCGTTTATTACGACCGCCGTCTCGGGCTTACCGAAAAATACGAAGAGCACACCCACACCGAGGAGTCCCAGGCTTGCCACGGAGAGCCCCATCACCGATCCACCGAAAAACGCCAGTGAAAGGGACTTCGCCGTATCAGGCTTGTAAAGGTTCGCCGCCTGGGCCGTCCTCACGTTGGACCTCGTGGCGGCCTTCATGCCGAAGAATCCTGCGAGCATGGATGATATAGCGCCACCGACATAGGCGATCGCCGTATACGGATGCAGGAAGTAACCGAGCAGAAGGGCGATTATTACAAGAAAGATAAAAAGGATGGTGTATTGCCTCTTGAGATAAACCATGGCTCCTTCGTGGATCATGGCGGCTATCTCTCTCATCGTCTCGTTACCTTCGGGCTGCTTCTTGATGTAAATGTAGATTATGTAAGCAAGTATCAACCCGCCGGCGGCAAGAAATGGTGCGATGTTCGTAATCGATTCCATCGGTCAGCTGCTCCTTTTATATATTTATGGTCTACGGTTGTAACGGTTCATGGCATAGTCAATGCCCCTGGATACGACAGCCTCTATCGATGCCACGCCTCTTTCTATTTCATCATTTACAAGTGCCATCTCTTCCTGTGAAAACGGGCTGAGGACGTAATCCTTAAGGTCCAAATCGTCTCCCCTGCCTATACCCATTCGCAACCTGGGGAACTCGGTGGTGCCGATGTGCTCTATCACAGAGGCTATACCACGGTGTCCCCCGCTTCCCCCTCTCCTTCTCAGCCTTATCGTGCCGGTCTCAAGGTCGCTGTCATCGTACACCACCAGCATCTTCTGCGCCGGCACACCCAATGACTCGAGGAGCCCCTTTACGGCCTTGCCGCTCAGGTTCATGAAGGTAAGCGGTTTGGCGAGCACGACCTCTGCTCCGAGGATCCTGCCGCTGCCCCACAGATAGCTGCCGGCGTTCTTCTCTATCCTTATGGAGTGCGCGGCAGCCAACCTGTCCACCACCATGAACCCTATGTTATGCCTCGTCCCGGCGTACTCAGGGCCGGGATTTCCAAGTCCGACGATTACAAACAACAATTATTCCTTGAAGGTCTCAGCGGGAATATCTGAAAAATCAACCTCTTGATGCCACCTCAAGGGTGAACCGACGAAACACCCTGCTGCGACCTTATGAGGGTCGCTCTGCTTCGCCCGCAATGAAGATTCCGGAGGTTTTCCAGAGCTTCCGAGTGATTAAGTTGCTTTCTCAAATCACCCCAGGATGCGCTGCATGCCTCGGGCCGAAAAGCAGTGATGAGCATCACCACTATTCCACGCCCTCTCCGGCCTGCTCCCCTTTAGGGCTCTCCGCCGGCTCAGCTTCGGCCTCCTCGGCCGGGGCGGCCTCGGCCGCCACTGTAGGTGCCGCGATGAGCACCACCGTGTGTTCCCCGTCCTCCTTGGCCTTGACCCCTTCGGGCAGCCCGAGGTCCTTTACGTGTATGGAGTGACCTATGTCCAGATCCGTCACATCGACGTCTATTCTCTCGGGAAGGCTGTCCGGCAGGCACTCGACCTTTATCGAACGCAGCTCCTGCTGCAGTATTCCGCCGTGTACGACCCCGACCGCCTTGCCTACGATATGAAGCGGCACCTCGGCCGAAACTGTCCGGTCCATGAGGACATTCACGAGGTCTATGTGCAGGAGCGTGTCCCTTACGGGATGCCGTTCAATGTGCTTGAGTAAAACCGTCCTGTTCTCGTTTTTTTCGTTACCCTCTATGTTGAGCCTTACGAGCATGTTGCCGCTGCTGTGCTCATGGAGGGCCTTTTCGACCTCGGTCGCCTTGAGCTTGAGGTTAAGGTTCTTCTCAACGCCGGGACCATACAGGACCGCAGGCACGAAACCTTCCCTTCGGAGCCTTCCCGAGGCCCCCTTTCCAAGCCTCTCCCTCGGCCATGCCGAAATATCCACCTGTTCCATCCATACCTCCCCTGTTATTTAGATCTCAAACAAAAAGAGAACTCACCGACTCACCGAAGTGAATCCTTCTTATGGCCTCTGCAAGAAGCCGTCCCGTCGACAGATACCTTATCTTTTCAGAGGTGTTTTCTGGCCTCCTGGGAATGGTATCGGTCACAACCAACTCGGTTATCGGCGAGCTTTCGATCCTCTCTATGGCCGGACCCGAAAGTACCGCGTGCGTGCAGCAGCCGTAAACCTTCGCGGCACCATGCTCTTCGAGCGCCGCCGCCGCCTGGGTCAACGTCCCTGCTGTATCGACCATGTCATCCAGGAGTATCGCAGCCTTGCCATCGACATCGCCTATGATGTGCATGACCTCCGAGACATTGGGCGCCGGACGCCTCTTGTCGACTATGGCGAGCCCTGCCTCAAGCCTCTTTGCAAAGGCCCTCGCCCTTTCGACACCCCCTGCATCGGGCGAAACCACCACCAGGTCGTTGTGGTAATTCTCCTTGATGTACTCAAGGAGAATCGGTGTCGCATAGATGTTGTCCACGGGTATGTTGAAGAACCCCTGTATCTGACCTGCGTGCAGATCCATGCACACCACCCGTGTCGCCCCGGCCACCTCAATAAGGTCCGCAACGAGCTTGGCCGATATGGGGGTGCGGGGGGCAACCTTCCTGTCTTGACGTGCGTAGCCGTAATAAGGTATCACAGCTGTTATGGAGCTCGCCGAGGCCCTCTTCAGGGCATCGAGCATTATCAAAAGCTCCATCAGGTTGTTGTTGCAGGGGGGACATGTCGGCTGCACCACGTAGATATCCATACCGCGAACGCTCTCCTGGATGTCGACGCATATCTCGCCGTCGCTGAAGCACTTCACCTCCGCCTTGCCAAGCCTTATGCCCAGTGTGCTGCATATCTCCTCGGCAAGCGGTATATTGGCATTTCCGCTGAATACCCTTACTCTTGAAAGCAACTCCACCCTCCTAAATGTTCGGTCGGTCCGGCTTACTGCAGTAGAGCGCATACATCATGGCCTAGGTCCCTTAATACGTTGCATGCCAAGGGCTGCTTCAGACACGGCGCACCCTTGACGGCCGAGAGGTGCCCGGTGCGCACCTCAGCTAATCCCGGTCCCTGGGGGTATCTCCTTATCTTTGGCTGGGGCGGGAGGATTCGAACCTCCGGATGCGGGGACCAAAACCCCGTGCCTTACCGCTTGGCGACGCCCCAACCGCAGGCCCCTGGTAAAACAGGCGCAGGCCGATCGGGAATATTGTCACTGTCATCGCGCATCGGACCAATTGACGTCCCCGGGAATAAGGCCACCTACTACATCAGCGGGCCTTTCTCAATGAAAAACCGCCTCACCGGCTGCCGCCCAGCTCCACAGGGTTTCGTCTCACCCTGAGATGAGATCAAAAATCAACCTGTCCTTGCCTCCACAAACAAACCCGCCTTGTGGACTAAAGTCCCTTGGCAACAAAGACCCAGTGCGGTTGGACAAGCCTACTTTTCAAGGCCGAGTATGCGTCCTGCGCCCTGCGCTCATCCAGAAAGATGCCGAAAACGGTGGGGCCGCTTCCGCTCATGAGGACCCCGTCGGCCCCTGCCTCCCTCAAAACACGTTCCATACCAACTATAGCCGGGTATCTGCCCGATGTCACAGCCTCGAGGTCGTTTTCAAGGCAGTCCATCACCCCGGGAGGCTCTTTCATGAAGGTTTTTACAGACTCTTTTAAATCAATAAGCTTATTATTTTCGCGTATTTTTGTCAAGTCCAAATTATTGTACACCCATGCTGTCGAGACGCTGAAGCCGGGGTTCAAAAGGACATAGCTGTAGCTTGGCAATTCCACGGGCTCGAGCACCTCCCCCCTTCCACTCGCCAAGGCAGGGGTTCCGAGCAGAAAAAACGGCACATCCGACCCGAGCCCGAGGGCCATCTCCCGAAGCCTCCTTCCATCCAGTCCTGTTCCTAGCGCCTCGTTCAGGCCCATGAGAACGCTTGCAGCATCGCTGCTTCCGCCGCCGAGCCCGGCCCCTACGGGGATCCTCTTCGTTATGTGGATCGTGATCCTTCTCTTCAACCCGACCTCGCGCAGAAATGCCTCTGCGGCCCTGCAGGCGAGGTTCCCCTTGCCACCGGGCACACCCGGGTTGTCGCAAAAAACCTCGATCCCCTCCCCGTCGCTGATCCCGAGGCGGAGTTCGTCGTAAAGGCTTATAGGCTGGATAAGCGAAAGGATGTCATGGTAGCCGTCGACCCTCCTACCGACGACCTTGAGAAAGAGGTTCACCTTCGCGGGTGCAAGAAGCTTCAGGTCCATCTCCCCAGAGACCGCCCTTTCATTCACCTTGACCCCTTCTGCAAGCCGAAACACCAAGGGCGTACCGTCCCGCGAAACGCCTGGCCGGGAACAGTGGAGGGTGTGTTATGGCGAGCGTCTTTTTCACGTATCAGAATCAGAAAAGGAGGAGGTACAGATTCAACAGGAAAAGCAGACCTATAAAGACGGCGAAGGCGTAATCCTGGAGTATGCCGGTCTGCAGGCGCCTCATGGCCGAAGAGAACGATACCGTGAAGTTCGCCACGCCGTTTACGATCCCGTCTACGACACCCTTGTCGAACCGGAGGCTCCTTGAGGCGATCCACTGGCCAGGCCTCAGGATTATGCTCTTGTAGGACTCGCTCACCGCGTCATCCACCGGCGCAAAGACCTTCCTGGCAAGCCACATGAATGCCGGGGCACCGGCCTTGCGGTAGAACCAGTCGGCGTCGAGGTTGATGGCGTGCTTGCCCTTTATCTTGTCTATGTAGAAGTAGTAACCCAGCCAAGTGAAAAGGAGTATCTGCATCGTCCAGACGAAGTGTTCGACCGTATAGGGATGATAGTGCCCCCCGTACGGAAGGAGACGATAGAGGAAGTTGGGATAGACCCCTATCAGTACGCAGAGGAACGCGGTAATGGCCATGGCCAGGAGCATATTGCACGGTGGATCTTCGGCCTCTATCTTCTTGTCCTTGCCGAGGAACGCGAGATAGGGGAGCTTGAGGGTCGTTGAAAGGAACGTACCGGCGGCTGCGAACATCATGAGAAGCCACGGCCACATGTAGTGTTCCTCCGCGGCGGCCGAGAGTATCATGGGCTTGCTCGCGAATCCGGCGAAGAGCGGCACGCCGGATATGGAAAAGCCCCCTATCATGAAGAGTATGAACGTGTAGGGCATGGTCTTGTAGAGCCCGCCCGTATCCTTCAGGTTCCTCCTGCCCGTCACGTAAATGATGGAGCCGGTGGCCATAAACAGAAGCCCCTTGTAGAGTATGTTGGTAAAGGCATGGGCAACCGCACCGTCGATCCCGAGCCTTGTGCCGACACCGATCCCCGCTACCATGTAGCCCACCTGGCTGAGGATGTGATGCGAAAGCAGCTTTCGCATGTCGCTCTCTATGGTTGCATAGGCGACCGAATACAGCGCCATGATCGCCCCGATCCACACAAGGAGCTCCGCTCCGGCGAACCCCCTTGCAAGTGCGTATACAGCCGTCTTGGTGGTGAACGACGCCATCATCACCCCGCCGGAGAGAGTCGATTCCGGATAGGCGTCAGGGAGCCATGCGCCGAGAAACGGCAGACCCGCATTGACGGCAAAGCCGAAGAAGATGAGTATCGCAGGAAGCCCGCTGAGCTCCATGGGCGCGAAGGCCAGGCTGTTCGTATGGTAATACTGCAGGAGTATCCCTGCCATGAGGCATACGCCGCTTGTTGCGTGGACGAGGATGTAGCGGTAGGCGGCCTTGTATGCCCTGTCGGTCCTGTTGTAGGTGACAAGGAACACCGAGGCGAAGGCCATAATCTCCCAGAAGACCAGGAACGAGAGGAAGTCACCGGCGAAGGTGGCGCCGAGTGCGCTTCCTGCGTAGAAGAAGCCGGCCAGATGGTGGCCGTCGTCCTTGACGCGGAGCCCGTAAAGCACCCCTATGAACATCATGAGGGTGAATATGAAGCCGAAGGCCGTGGCCAGCCTGTCCACCCTGCCCAGGACTATCTCCTGGCCGAGAAAGTGGTACACCCCGTATGTGCCCTCATGCATCGCAAGAACGCTTATGAAGCCGAGCACCGGAAGCAGCAGCATGTAGCCCTGTTTGACCCTGCCCCTCAGGAACGGTATGAGCAGGGACCCCAGGATCAGTATGAGGCCGGGGTGGACCCAACTAATCATAGTAGTCCTCCTTCTTCTTAAGCCACATCTCTGCGATGGCGTTCGTCACGACTATGAGGATCACGCATGCGGCAAGGCCGAACCCTGCGTAGAAGCCGGGGATCTCGTCCCACCAGAACTCGACGTGATGGCGGCGCATGAAGAAGTCATAGATTACGAACAACGCCATCAGAACGAACATGATGCGCCGGAGAAGCCTCCGCTTCTCCGGGCTTCCCAGTATGCTCTCAAGCAGCATCCTCATCCCAAGAACCTCTCGATAAGGTTTATAAAGTAGTTCGGGAATATGCCGAAGACCACGGACAGTATGGCGGTGATGGTCAGAGGGACCACCACGAAGTACGGCGCTTCCCTTATACTGTCAAAGTGTTCATCACCAGCCGGGGCCGGCTTGAAGAAGGCCCTGAAGACGATCGGCAGGAAGTAGGCCGCGTTCAGCACGGTACTCGCCAGAAGGACACAGAGCAGGGCCACGGAGCCGGCCTCGAGGGTGCCTACGGTAAGATACCACTTGCTCGTGAAGCCTGCAACCGCGGGCACTCCTATCATGGAGAACGATCCTATGGTGAAGGCGGTCATGGTAACGGGCATCTTCCAGCCTATGCCGTCGAGCTTGTCGATCTTCTTTATGTGCGATGCTACGAATATGGAGCCGGCGCAGAAAAAGAGCGTTATCTTTGAAAACGCGTGGTTCGCTATGTGGAGTATGCCGCCGAGCACCCCGTTCGGGGTAAGGAGCGCAACACCGAGGATGATGTAAGAAAGCTGGCTCACGGTAGAATAGGCGAGCCTTGCCTTCAGGTCGTTCTTCGTCAGGGCTATTATCGAGGCCATGATTATGGTGAAGGACACAAAGAACGCCGTCGGTATCCCGAGCCCGAAGAAGTCCATGACATCCACGCCGTACACGTTCATAATGACCCTCACCACCGAGAAGACACCGACCTTTACGACCGCAACGGCGTGAAGGAGGCCGCTTACGGGCGTGGGCGCGACCATGGCCGATGGCAGCCAGTTGTGGAAAGGCATCATGCCCGCCTTGGCAAACCCTATCAGGAAGAGTATATAGCTCAACGTCACCAGCATGGACGGCATGTCCGTGGTGAATATACCACCGGGCCTGAAGTCCAGTGTGCCGGTCGTCATGTACGTTATGACGATCGCCCCCAGAAGGGCGGTCTTGGCGAGCCCCACGAGGTAGACCACGTATTTTCTGCCCCCCTCCCATGCCTCGAAGTCCTCGTGGTGTGCGACAAGCGGGTATGTCATGATGCTCAGGACCTCGTAGAAGAGGTAGAGCGTAAACAGGTTGCCGGCGAAGGCCACCCCCAACGCGGACGAAAGCGCCACCGCGAAGCAGCAGTAATAGCGCGTCTGGCTGTGCTCGTTCTCGCTTCGCATGTAGCCTATGGAATACGCCGTCGTTATGATCCACAGGAACGAAGCGGTGGTGGCGAAAAAGAGCCCCAGGGCGTCCACCCTCAGCGTGAAGTCTATCCCCGGCAACACGGTAAAGGCCGTGTACTCGATTATCTTGCCGTCGAGGATGGCCGGGGTCATGGAAAGCACCAGGCCGAACTTTATGAACGCCGCCACAAAGGACCACACCTCCCTGAGGTTGGGGGTCTTGCTCGACATCAGAATAAGCGGAACTGCGGCCAATGATACAAGTACGGCCAGCAAAGGTTTTATAGATACTATCGTCTCCATGGTCTCCCTACATGATCACGGACGCCATTTCGGCCAGTTTAACGAGGTATCCTGGACAGATGCCCAGGAGTACCGTACCAACGGTGGTGATGAAAAGCGCGTAGTATATGCCCTTTGAACGGGCGAACTCGAACTCTCCGGCCGGTTCCCGCATATACATGAGCATGACTATCCTTATGTAGAAGTAGGCTGCGACCGCGCTCATCAGCACGGCGAAGATCGCAAGCCCTACCATGCCCCTGTGTATGAGGGCCATGAATATGTAGAACTTGCCCATGAATCCTGCGGTCGGGGGTATACCGGCAAGGGAGAAGAGGAATATGAGCATAAGAAGCGCCACCCCCCTGTGGGACCTGGCAAGCCCGGTGTACTCCTCTATCAACTCCCCCCTCTGTCCGCCCTTCCGCATCATGATGATGATACCGAACGCACCGAGGTTCATGAAGACGTACACGGCCATGTAGAACATAACGCTTGCAATACCCTCCTCGGTGCCGGCCATGACGCCGAGAAGTGCGTAGCCCGCGTGCCCTATGCTCGAATAGGCAAGCATTCTCTTTATGTTCTTCTGTGATATGGCGACGAAGTTGCCGTAGGCCATGCTGGCTACGGCGACGACCCCGACCATGACCATCCACTGTTCATAGGCCGGCTGCAGCCCCTCCATGAAGACCCTGAGCATTACCGCAAAGGCAGCGGCCTTAGGCCCTGCGGACATGAAGCCCGTTATCGGCGTGGGCGCCCCCTCGTAGGCGTCAGGCGCCCACATGTGGAAGGGAACGCCCGCCACCTTGAAGGCGAAGCCCGCGACCATCATGACTATGGCTATGCTGAGGGCCGGCACGTGTACCGAGGGGTCAGACAGGGCCGCCGCCACCCCGCTGAGCTCCGTTGTGCCGGTGAGCCCGTATACCATGGATATGCCGTAAAGAAGTATACCCGATGAGAAGGCGCCGAGGATCACGTACTTCATGGCCCCTTCGTTCGAACGTACGTCGTTCTGCAAGAATCCCGCAAGCACGTATATCGGCAGGCTCATGAGCTCAAGCCCCACATAGATGCTCAAAAGGTCCGCACCCGAGGCCAGCACCATCATGCCGCTCAGGGAAAAGAGCATCAGCACGTAGTACTCGCCCAGGTTTATGTCCTCCTCCTTCACGTAATGGAAGGAGAGGAGTATGGACAATACCGTCGCGGTATAGAAGACGAACTTGAAAAAGGTTGAAAAACCGTCGAGCTCGAACATTCCGGCAAACGACTTTGCGCCCATGAAATCGGCTCCGAGGAGCCAGTATGAGGCAACCCCAGCGGCTATGACGCTCAGTATGGAGAGTACCGCCATGCACGCCTTCCTCTCCTTTGAAATGAGGAGGTCGACGAGGAGAAGCACGCACGCGGAACCGGCGACGATAAGCTCCGGGATTATGGACAAAAGGTCTTTGATGGTGAATATCATTTAACCAGAACCTCCGCAACGAGCGCATGCCCGCCGCTCACCTGCGTAAGAAGATGGTCTACGGATGCATCCATTATATTGATGAAATCCATCGGATGGAAACCCACCCAGAAGACAAAGACCAGGAATGCGAGAATGGCCACGACCTCCCGCAGATTGACGTCCTTGATCCGGCCGGGATGTGTTCCACCGTGGGCGGCGCCGTGGCCACCACCGTGGCCTACGGCTGCTCCGAAGGCGACCCTCTTGTACATCCACAGCATGTAGGCCGCACCGAGCACTATTCCGAACAACAGGAAGAGTATGTAGAGTTTATAGTTGGAATACGCGCCCATGAGTATCAAAAGCTCCCCGATAAAGCCGTTCGTCCCCGGAAATCCCATCGACGCCATGGAGAACAGAAAAAGAAAGAATGCATAGAAGGGAACGAGCTTGGCCGCCCACCCGTAGCGGTCAAGGAGCCTTGTATGCGTCCTCTCGTATATTATGCCGACGCACAAAAAGAGAGCGCTGGTGGTGATGCCGTGGTTGAACATCTGCAGTATCCCGCCTTCCACGCCGGTCTTGTTGAAGAGAAACAGCCCCAGCGTGACAAACCCCATGTGGCTCACGCTTGAATAGGCTATGAGCTTTTTCATGTCCACCTGCGCTAGCGCAAGGAAGGCCCCGTAGATTATCGCTATAAGCGAAAGTATGATGACCGGGACCGCGAAGAACTTCGATGCATCTGGGAACATGGGGAACGAAAAACGCAGGAACCCGTATGTTCCCATCTTCAGTAGCACGCCGGCCAGTATGATACTCCCTGCCGTGGGCGCCTCGACGTGCGCATCGGGCAGCCACGTATGGAACGGGAACATGGGGACCTTCACGGCAAAGGCTATGAAGAAGAGCAAGAACACGAAGACCTGGAACTGGAACGTGTAGCTCTGGTTCATGAGCGCCTGTATGTCGAATGTCCCTCCGCCCTTGAAGTACAGCGATATCATGCCGACTAGCATGAGGATGCTCCCGGCGAGCGTGTACAGAAAGAGCTTGAAGGCCGAATAGATCCTGTTGGGCCCGCCCCATACGCCTATAATGAGGTACATCGGTATGAGCATGGCCTCCCAGAATATGTAGAAGAGGAGGAAGTCCAATGAACAGAAGACCCCTAACATCGCCGTCTGCATAACAAGGAGCGCTATGTTGAACTCCTTCACCCTCTTGTCTATCGCTGTCCACGAGGCCAGAACGCATATCCAGCCGATGAGCGCGGTAAGAAAGACCATGAGGACGCTTATGCCGTCTATGCCCAGGTAATACTGTATGTTGAACGAAGGTATCCACGGGTGCCGCTCGACGAACTGCATGGTGTGGACGCTTGGGTCGAAGCCCCTGATGACGGCTATGGCCAGGATGAAGTCGACGACGGTCGTAACCAGGGCGATCCAACGTATGCACCTCTCGTTCTTCAAAAACAACAGCACGAATGCGCCGAGGAGGGGCAGGAATATGAGAAGGCTCAGTATGTGGTCGCCAATAAACGGTATGTTGAGCAGTCCCTGCATCTGTTATCCTTTACCCTTATCCTTTCAGCGTATCGATCTCGTCGGTACTGAACACACCCCTGTTCCTTACCAGCGCGATGAGGATGCCGAGCGCAACGGCCACCTCCGCGGCCGCCACTGTTATCGTAAACACCGCAAATATCTGCCCACGCACGTTGTCGAGAAAATGGGAAAACGCAACGAGGTTTATGTTCACGGAGTTGAGCATGAGCTCGACCGACATCAGCATGATGATGATATTCTTCCTTATCAGCACGCCGACCGCGCCTATCATGAACAGTATCAGGCCGAGCGCAAGAAACCACGTAAGCGGAACCATAGCCTTAATCCCACCTCTTTTTAGCCATTATTATCGCACCGACCATGGCGGCAAGCAGCAGTATGGATACAACCTCGAAGGGGAAGAGGTACTCTGTAAAGAGCGCCCTCCCTAAGGTCGCAACCTTTACCTCCTCCACCGCGGCCTCGTATCCGGTGGCTGTAAAACTCTTCCCGAATATCACCGCAAGGAACTCAATGCCCACCACCGGTACAATCGCGTAGGCAAACCATCGCCTGCCCTTGGGGAACGTTTCCAACTGCGCCTTCTTTATATTGAGAACGAGCACTACGAACAGAAACAACACCATAACAGCGCCCACGTATATGAAGACCTGCACCACGGCAAGGAAAGGCGACCTCAAAAGGACGAATATGGCCGCAACCTGCAGCAGGCATGCAATCAGCGAAAGCGCGCTGTGCACGGGATTCTTAAGGGAGATCACCGCCAGCGCGGAACCCACGGCAACGACGGCGAACATCAGGAAAAAGAATTTCTCAGCCATAACGTACTCTATCCAGACCTGGCCCGGGTGATCACTTGGGCCACTACTTCTTTTCCTTTTTCTTCCAGAGATTCGGCTTGACCTTTATTCCGCTCTTGGTCCTCTGGAGCTTGGCCTGTACAATTATTCCGCCTTCGAAGTCCTCCGGGACGGACTGCGGCTTGAGCAGTTCCTCCTTGGTCTTCCTGGCCTTGTCCAGCTCAAAACAGGCAAGTTCATAGTCCCTGCCGAGCCTTACCGCAGTGGTAGGGCAGGCATCCTCGCAGTAACCGCAGAAGAAACACCTCGCAAGGTCGACCTCCCACACCTTTGCGACCCTGTCCGCTATACCCTTGCCCGTATCATCCTCCATGGGAACAACCGTTATGCAGTTTGTGGGGCATGCCTTCACGCAAAGCTCGCAGGCCACGCACAGCTCCCTGCCCTCTTCATCCCTGTTGAGCGTGTGGGCGCCCCTGAACCTTGGATAAGGGATCCA
>Ga0256830_1001142_pt1 | contig 19151 bp, 16 predicted proteins | sample 128326metaG_FD_190537 | JGI IMG/M metagenome (GOLD analysis project Ga0256830, IMG submission 190537) | Hydrothermal vent microbial communities from Lau Basin, Pacific Ocean - 128-326 | ecosystem: Environmental > Aquatic > Marine > Hydrothermal vents | place: Pacific Ocean: Lau Basin | collected... | reverse complement strand
TGCATCATATTTATTTCATGGCAAGGCGAAATGACGCGTAATAGTCGTTCTATTGCAAGGAGTTTCAACGCGGCCATGGAGGAAATAGGGCGTGCACACGACCTGAATCTCAATCGCCACGGGTATTATATTACCCCCAATAAGCCGTTTCTGTCGCTAAAATGATGGGCGAAGTGCAGGGTTATTGTCACTTTCCCTATAGTTATTAATAGCTTATTTCGTTTCCTGACATGGCGTAATCAGGAGTTTTGCCGGGTTGTCAAAAATAACGCGCAATTTCCAGCTGTAAGTAACTATCTCTGCGTACACCGACCAACAGTTCAGTGTTGACGTTGGGGATGTTGATAAAGGCTTGACCTTCCAGAGTGATTCTCCAGTTGTCACCAAAGCGGCGGCTGGATTCCAGGGTGAGCAGGCGAGCAGCATCATCACTATCAAAAATCATACCCAGTAAAAATTCTGTGGATTGTTCATCGTTAAGGGTGAGACGACTGGCTAACAGGATATCGTCGGCGAAGGGGGTCAATGCATCGTCGCCGCGTTCATCGTACAAGACTTCAGAAATCACTCCGAGGTCGGCGTTGCTGTCTGCGATGCCGATGAAGGTGTATTCAAATCCGGCAGTGAGGGCGGTGTAGCTTTTATCCTGACCGGAGCGATCAACCTGACCAGAACGATTGATGGCTTCAAATTTCCACAACCAGTCGCCCAGAGTGGCTTGCAGGTCAAGCCCCCATTGTTCGATGAGATCGTAAATAGGAATGAGCACAGGCTGGCCTTTGTTATCCTGGCCAAATCCAAAACGCGGATCACGGCTGGTGCCGCTAAAATAGCTGAGGCCGATATCCCAGTCTCCCAGGTAATGGGCCCAGCGGGCGGCGTAGTCGATGTGTTGTTCCTTGTCGTCAGACTCGTAAATGGTCTGTTCGGTATCAATGCGAGGCGAGAAACGCAGACGGCCTTTTTCACCAGGAAAGGTGCGTTCACGAAAGCCGGGCAGTACGAACAGATCCAGTGTTCCCCAGTCACGGATCAGGGCGAGGTTGATCATGGGCTGGCCGAGTTTTTCTTCACCGTCAGTGGCTTCAACCAGATCAGTCTGGTTGATGATGTCCACCAGGTGTTGTGATTCGGTGACCCCCCAGAATACCTTGCGTATACCGGCGCGCAGTTCCCAGGTATCTGCTGCTTTTAGCCAGGTGAGTTCACGGATGTCGGCATGGCTACGTTCGTTATCATTTTCATCCCAGCGCACGAAGGGCACGACGGTAAAGCTTTGCCGTCCATTATCCCAGTCTGTGTAGTATTCAGGCTGTATCGAGAGTGAAAAATTATTGTCGTGTTGACGCGGATCAGCCGGACTGTTGGCAAAGGCGCGAAACTCACCGCTGACATAGCCCGACCATTCTCCGGCATCACTGAATACCGGGATGCAGAACAGGGCTGCCGACAACACGGACAAAGAAGTGCGGGTTAACATGTCAGCGTGCGCGCTTCAAACTGTTGCGATCAAAATCACGATCCGTTAAACCGGTTTTGAAACGGTAATCTTTCCAGTGCAGGTCCGTGCTTTTTTTGGTGAGGTGATTCACTACGCTCATACTTGCCGGACGCCAAAACTGGCCTTCGTACTGTTGATAACCCGAATAAGTGAGCGTTTTTAACAGTGCTTTTTTACGGTCATAAAATTCAATTTTCAGTGGCTGATACATTTCTGTATCCATCCAGGTAGTCAAGCGGGTGTAACCGGAATATTTGTAGGCAGGCTTACGCTCGATAACAAATGCTTCGCGGCCATCAATTTCTTCGGTGCGTATATATTTGTAGCTGTATTTTTCCACTTCTTGTGAAGACAGGTCTTCGTAGGAAAATTCGCTGCCCATAAACGGCCCGGATTTATTATTGGAGGAGATGCGTTTGACACGTTTCAGTGCAGGCAGGTACAGCCATTGCTCATCGGGTACCAGTGCATGGGTGTAGCTCAGGAAAGCAGTGCCTTTGATGTCCCGAGGGGAATCAAAAATACTCAGGGCTTTGTCGCCGTCACCATCGACTTCCAGGGTTTTGGTGCGGATGTTACGTTTGCTTTCCTGTCCATGGCGGTTACGCAAAACCATTTCCAGACTGGCTGTTTGATCCTGCCAGCCAGTGTCGCGTTTATCGGCTTCGATAGCGATAGCCAGGCCTTTTTCTTCAGGTGTTTCTGCCATTGCCAGTAATGGCAGGCCGAGCAGTGCGAACAGACCGATGTGTTTTATATTTAACGAAAAATTATGCATGACCAGGCTCCTTGATGATGGACTGTTTGTTGGTTTTCTTTTTATCAAACAACATGAGAATGGGGGGTAACAATAAAAAGTCAGCCAATAAAGCAAAGGTGATGACGATAGCGGTAAGTAGTCCCATACCAGCATTCAGTTCAAAGCTGGACAACGATAACACCATGAAGCCGATGATAAGTACCATCGACGTGGTCAGCAAGGCCATGCCCACGTTGCGGAATGCGTAACGTACGGCCTCTTCAGCATCCAGACCTTTTTCACGGCGGGCGCGCAGGTATTTACTGAGAAAGTGTACGGTGTCATCGACCACAATACCCAGAGTCATGCCCGCAACAATGGAGAGACTGAGCCCTACTTCGCCCACCAGTAATCCCCACAGGCCAAAACCCATTGCTGCGGGTATCAGGTTGGGTATCAGGCTCAGTAGACCAATTTTGACTGAACGCAGGGCAAAGATCAGGATAAGGGAAATACCAATCAATGCGAGGGTGGTACCGATCAACATACTAATGATGTTGCGTTTTCCGATGTGCGCAAACATCATTGATACACCACTGCCTTCTTTGCCACTGAGATGTGTGGTGTTGTTTTCCAGCCAGTCGCTGGCGCGTTTATCCAATGCCAGCAATTCATTGGTGGACATGGTTTGTAGCGTGACGGTAAAGCGCGTAGCAGATTTTTCCACGTTTATCTGATTGTTAAGGTCTAACCCATAAGGCAGTGACATTTCATATAACAGCAAATATTGTGCTGCCAGATTGCGCTCATCAGGCAGTTTGTACCAGTTTTGTTCATCACCGTGCATATTTTTATTGAGTCGTTTCATGATGTCGGTGATGGTATTGACATGCATGGTTTCCGGCTGCTTGCGATACCAGTCTGCAAAGGCGTTAACATCCTTCAAGTATTCAGGATTGCTAATGCCGCCAGATTCACCGGAGTCTAACGAGTAGTCAATAATATAAAGCCCCGTCAGGTTGTCCGTCATGAAATCGGCATCTATACGGAATGGCACGGTTTCGTCAAAATAATGCACGAATACATCATTCATTTCGTTGCGGGGTATCGAGACTATTAAGGCGATGGCGACAATGCTCATACCCCAAATTAATTTGTGGCGTTGCTTGACCACAAAGTCACCGACACGATGCATCAGGTGGCTTTCATCATTTTCAACAGGACGTACGCGCACTGGTAATACCGACATTAACGCAGGCAAAAATGTGACGGATAAAAAGAAGGAGGCAACGACGCCTATGGCCACCATGTTGCCGAGGTGTTGGAAAGGGGGAACATCGGAAAAGTTCATGCTCAAAAACCCCAGTGCGGTCGTAACGCTGGCAAGAAATACCGGTTGCATATTAATGCGCAGGCTTTCTACGATGGCTGCCTTTTTCTCACGTCCCATACGCATTTCGTGCAGCATGGTGACGAGAATATGCACACAGTTGGCGATGGCCATGGTGAGCACAATGGTCGGGGTGGAAGCCGATGGCGGGGTAATGGGAAAGCCCAGATAACCGCCCAAACCCATGGCCGTCATGATGGAGCCGATAATCACCACCAGGGTAGCGAAGGTGCCAGAGAATCCACGAATCATCAGCCCGAGGGTGATCAGCATGAGCGCAAAACTGATGAGCACCAGTCCTTTCATGTCACTCTGTGAGGCTTCCGCAAAGGCGTTATTCATGAACACCATGCCACTGAGGTAGATGTCAATCTGCGGATACTGTGCTTCAATTTCGGCGGCAAGATTACGTGAGAAAGCGACGATTTCTGGCACTTCACTCATTTTTTCACCGGGTAGTTGTACGGTGACATTGATGCCGGTGACATGGCTACGGTCAGACACGAGGCGGTTCAGCAACATGGGTTCACTGAGTGCAACACGTTTTATTTTTTTACGGTTGTCGTCAGTCAGCTCGATCTCTTCATCAATCAGATCCCTGACCAGTAAATCATCTCCTTCGGCTTCGGTGTTTTGAAAGTTGGCCAGTGAATCGACGCGGATGGAATAGGGTGTTTGCCAGGCTTTTTCTGTCAGTATTTTTATCGCTTCCAGGGTTTCTTTACTAAAGGCATTTCCGTCTTTGGGGGCCAGGACAAACATGACATTGTCATTTTTGGTGTACATGGCCTCCAATGCCTCAAAGGCGAGTAATTGTGGGTTGTCACCACTGAAAAAGACCCGGTAGTCGGTTTTGAACGCGAGGTGTTTGCCACCACTGGCTGCGCCCGCCACGATGAGTACAGCGGCCAGCATCACTAGCCAGGGATGACGGGTAATCCACTGAGCGTAACGAATAACGAGGGTAGACTCACTCATAATGCTTTTCCTTTTTTTCAGGGTTTATACGTTGCTGTGTGTTGTTGCGTACAGGTTTAACGCTTTTCCAAGCCGCTTAGCATCAGTTGCACTACGCTTTTAGCGCGTTTCTCAAAGGTTTCAAGATTATGTAGAGACATGAACAGCGGCACGCTGAATAGAGTGATCGCAGTGGTAATGGCCTCGGCGGTATCCTGTACATCGGGAATAGAAAATTCGTCGCGTCGGACACCGTCTTCCAGCAGCTCAATGATCAGGTTATGTCTGTTGAGTTCGTACTGATTCACTATTTCCAGGCGGGCATCACAAATGGCGGTGACCATTTCATTTATGCGTGGATTATTAGCCCATTCGTTGTGGGTGTGGCTCAGTATTTGTAATACGACATTATGCAGACGTTCTGCCGCAGGCTGCTGGGTTTGTTGCACCACGTTTTTTATCAGCAATAGTTTTGTATCGAGACAGGCGCAGGCCAGATTGGAGCCGATATCCAGTTTGTTTTTGAAAAAGCGATAGAGGTTGGCGGCGGACATGTCACAGTCTTTGGCGATTTCAGCCATGGTGGTTTTGTTGTAACCAAACTGGGCGAAACGTTCACCGGCTGCTGTGAGAATGCGTGTACGGACGTCGCAGGTCGGGCTGGGTGTGTTGGAGTAAGTGCGAGTATTCATGCTCAAGCACTGTAATCTCTAAATGCTGAACATTCAAGATAATATTCAGTATTTATTATTCAGGGGGCTCAAGTCCGATGTATGACCGCTTCTAAGCGAGTTTGATATATCGGGCGGTATCTAGGGGGGACTGATGTTTGGCTGAGTTGTTGTTTATTCTAAAGTTTATTTTGTCAAAATCAGTTTCCCCTGCCGGGTGATACGCAAACGATACACTTGATCTTTGTGTTCAATACAAATTTCCTGACGACCTTGAAACAGATCCTGGCTGCTGATGCGGTGGCTATCCGTCGTGGCTATTTCCACAGGCGGGGTATCGGGTGTGGTGTTTTTGCTGTTCATGGCCGTTGTCCTTTTGTTTCCAGAGAGCTGTTTTTATGGCTCAGTCTGTTTCAATGATAGTGATTCTCACCTGCTTGTCAATGCAAATGATAATGATTCGTATTTACTTTTAAGCTTCATCCGTGCATACTGTTTCCCAGCCAGCAAGTAGACCTCGTGATTCCGATCCCGTCGTAGCCAGCCAGTAACGCCGCCCTGCCGACCAGTGCAGTAGCGGCACGACAATAGTTTGCATGTGTTTTGGGAGAGTGAAGAAATGAAAGAACAATGGTTTTTGTTTCGTAGTGTCCTTGCTGCTGTGGCTTTGGGATTAATCCTGCCAGCGGTTGTGACAGCAGGTGAGGAAGCAAAAAAGAAGGATGAGCCTCGTGCCAAGGTGTTGGATAAGGTGATGGTGATCGGTAATCCTGCGAATATTGAAAAGATGCCGGGTTCTGCTCAGGTGGTGACAAAAGACGATATTCGCCAGCAAAATTATGATGACATCAACCGCGTGCTGCGTAAGGTGCCGGGGGTTTATGTGCGGGAGGAAGACGGTTTTGGTCTCTTTCCCAGTATCAGTTTACGGGGTGTTGATACCACCCGTAACTCCAAGATCACCATTATGGAAGATGGGGTGATGATGGCACCCGCACCTTACTCGGCACCTGCCGCATATTATTCACCGACCACAGGCCGCATGAGCGGACTGGAAGTATTGAAAGGTTCCAGCCAAATTAAATATGGTCCACATACTACGGGCGGAGTGATCAATTATCTTTCAACCTCCATTCCCACGAAAGAAAAAGCTTATCTGAAATCAACCTTCGGCAGTTTTAACGAACAACGCACCCACGCTTATGCAGGCAATACGTTCGATGCAGGGGCTGCCGGGCAATTCGGTGTTTTGCTGGAAGGTTATCGCCGACAAAATACCGGATTCAAAAAAATTGATGAGACTGTCGGTTTTCGCAATGGTGATGACACGGGTTTTGATAAAACAGATGCCATGGTGAAATTATCATGGGAACCGGCCAGTGCGATGTATCAACGTTTTGAATTCAAATACGGTACCAGTGAGCTGGATGCCAATGAAACTTACCTTGGTTTGACTCAGGCTGATTTTAACGCCGACCCAACACGTCGTTATGCCGCATCGCGTTTCGATAATATAAAAAGTGAGCAGGAGCAGGCCTCGTTACGCTGGAGCATCAGTCTCAATGATGACATCGATATTATTACAACAGCCTATCAAACCGATTTTAAACGTAATTGGTACAAACTGAGTAACGTCAATGGAGAGAAACTCCCTCAAGTGATGGAAACTCCAGGGTTATCGCAGGACTGCATGAAAGGTACGGCTGCATGTGATTTTAATGTCAAAGCCAATAACCGCAAATATAATACTCAGGGTATTGAGTCTGCTGGCTATTTCCGCTTTGATTCAGGTGATGTTCAACACGAAGTAATGGCGGGCATTCGTTTGCATCAGGACGAGGTAACACGCTTCCAATGGGAGGACACTTATAGTCAGGCAGACAATGGCACTGTTACGGAAATGACACCCGGCACACCGGGTGATGCAGGTAACCGTTTTCAGAAGACAGAAGCTTTGGCATTGTTTGTTCAGGATACCATTGATATAGGCGCTTTAACGATCATTCCCGGGATTCGTTATGAGATGCTGGAGCAAACCTCTGAAGATCCCAGAGGCACTCTGCAAGGCGCGGGGGGTACGAAAGGCCGGGACGGAAAAAACAGTTTTAGTGTTAACGCTTATGGTGTAGGTCTGGCTTACCCATTCAACGAGCAATGGACCGGCTTTGGTGGTGTTCATACCGGTTATTCCACACCCAGTCCTCGCGGTACACGCGGTGGTCTTGACCCGGAAACCAGCACCGCCTTTGAAGTTGGCACACGTTATACCAACACCCGGCAAGCATTCGCGGCTGAAAGCACTTTTTTCTACACTGCCTTTAAAGATCTGATCGTGACCGATAACGTCGGTGGCACAGGAGCGGGGAATGATGAAAACTTTGGTGAGGTGGATACCTACGGCGTTGAATTGGCACTTCAATATGATGCGGGGCTTGCGAACAATTGGGGGATAAGTAATCCGTCTTTCCTGAGCGCAACGTACACCAATGCCGAGCAAAAAAATGATTCAACATCCACGGATGCAGAGTCGATTTTCAGTTATGGCAAAAAAGGTAACAAAGTGCCGTATATCCCGGAACTGACCGTGAGTCTGGGTACGGGTATTGAGACTAAAAAATGGGGCGCATCTATTGCCGGGAACTATGTGAGCGAAACCTATACCAGCGCCAACAATGTTAATGATCAAATTAATGGTGTTGGCGCGCGCGATGCCCGGTATGGCAAGACAGACCGTTATTTTACGACGGATGTTTCTGCTTTTTATCGCATCAATGAGACCGTAAAGCTTTTTGGTGGTGTGCAAAACCTCTTCGACGAAGAGTATGTCGTATCACGTCAGCCTGATGGCGCGCGCGGAGGGCTGCCGCAGTTTGTTTATGCCGGGATCGAAATGGAATTGTAATCCTGTTACACCAGGGATGAATTGTGATGTATGGGTGACAAGCGGTATTGACTGCCACCCATCACCTTTTTTTAAAGTGGTTTGGAAATTATGAACATAGTGGATTTATTTCAACAAGGCGGGCCGGTAATGTTAGTGCTTTTGGCCATGTCTGTTCTGGCTGTCACCATCATTTTACTGAAACTGTTTCAGTTTTATCGCAGTGGTTTGCGCCGCCTGGCATTTGTGGATGACACCGTGTTGGCTGTACAGCGCGGTGAGCATGAGCAAGCTATCAAGCGTTTGCAACAGAACGACAACCCTGTGGCCAAAGTACTGGAAAGTGCTATTCGTTATGGTGCCAATCCGATTATGTCTACGGGCGATGTTGAAGCGGAAGTAAGCCGTGTGGGCAGTGCGCAGATACGGAATCTGGAATCCTGGTTGCGTGGGCTTTCTTCCATTGCTCACCTGAGTCCGCTGTTAGGTTTGTTGGGTACAGTCACCGGTATGATCGTCGCGTTTATGAGTCTGGAGGCGGCGGGCTCCCGGGTTGACCCTTCCATTCTTTCCGGCGGTATCTGGGAAGCTCTGCTCACCACCGCCTTTGGGCTCACCGTGGCGATTCCTGCTATGGCCGCTTTTTATTATCTGGAAGGGGAAGTGGATCGTGTCCGTGCGGCGATGAAGGACGCCAGTATCCGGGTGCTGCTCCATTTTGGTAAAACACCCCATGTAGGCAGTCACGATGATGAACGCATTGAGGACGAGACGCATGGAATTTGAAGGGCGGGCCCGCATTCATTCTCATCTCGATATCGCGCCGCTGATCGATATCGTGTTTTTGTTACTGGTATTTTTCATGCTTACCAGTACCTTTATGGTGCCTGAAGCCATTGATCTGGAGCTGCCGGAATCCAAAAGTGCCCAGGTGAGCGATATCACGCCCATTGTTGTATCGTTGAATGAAGTTGGCCAGCTGGCCCTTAACGGTGAGCGCATTGAGCTGGAACAGTTGCGGGCAGCCGTCGAACCGCTGATCAAGCAAAATGCCGATGCGCCTATTACCCTCAAAAGTGATGCCAGCACCCGGGTGCAGCAGCTGCTGCACGTGATGGATGAGATACGCGCTGCCGGGGGCACGGATGTTGCCTTGGCCACCACACAAAAATAAGCTTCGTGGTGCCGATGTAGCTCATGACCATTACTCCGCGACACTTGAGTATCACCCTACTGATTGCCTTGGCTTTGCATGGCGGTTTGGCGCTGTGGTTGACGTTACCAGAGTCTGATCTTCCCGTTAAACCTCCTGCTGCTCCTTTGCGTGTTAATTTATTGGCCGTGGTAGCGGAGCGTACGGTGGATGCACCGACACCGCCGCCTGAGCCACTGCCTTTGCCGCCGCCACCGAAGCCCAAACCAAAACCTGAGCCAAAACCAAAATCCGAGCCGCCCTTGCCGGAACCGGAGCCTTTGCCCGAACCTGTTCCCACTCCGGTGGAAACACCGCCCGAACCACCACCGCCCGAGCCAGTACAGCAAGTGGTGCAAACACCACCACCGGTAGAGCCTGTCGCTCCACCGCCACTGGATGCAGTAGCCACCGCCCGTTATGAACAACTACTGGTGGCCTGGCTGGAAAAACACAAAAAGTATCCACGCCGTGCCAAACGGTTGCGCATCCAGGGCGAGGCTGTGTTGCGCATCCTGATCAATCGCGACGGTGAAACACAGCAGGTGACGCTAGAGCAGCGCACCGGCAATCGTCTATTGGACAAGGCTGCTCTGGACATGGCACAGCGTGCCAATCCTTTTCCTCCCATGCCGGATAACGATCCACGGCCGGAACTGGAATTTATGGTACCGGTAGCCTTTCTATTGCGTTGATGTCCGTCTTTATTGTTCACACCTTCTGTGGTTTTTCAGGTGTCTCAAATTTTTCACTGAATAGCCGATAGTTTGTACAGAAAACGGGCATTTCCCGTTAGTTGACAGAGTATAAAATGATTCAGGTCAGACGCCTTTTTTTTGTTTTTTTTGCGATATTGCTGAGCATGCCCGTTGCTACGGCAGCGCGGGATATCAATGTTGAGTTGATTGATGCTGCCCGGCAGGGGCGTCTGGATATGGCTCGCTCATTGTTGAACGAAGGCGCAGATGTCAACACGGTGAATGCCAGCGGTAAAACCCCGTTAATGAGTGCCGCCTATTTTGGCAACGAACGGGTGGTGCGTCTGTTTCTTTCTGCGGGTGCTGATGTGAATGCCAAGGATAAGGGAGAGTCTACCGCACTGATTGCGGCGGCTTTTGGGGGGAATCTCACGGTGGTGCAGGCATTGGTTGCCGAAGGCGCTGATGTGAATGCCAAATCCAAAGCCGGTGTATCGGCTCTGAAAAATGCCAATACACGGGGGTTTGTACAGATTGCTCGGGTCTTGGAGGATGCTGGCGCAGAAAGCGACGGTGGCGGTGGGAAAAAGAAAGGCAAGAAAAAGAAGAAAAAGAAAAAATAACGTCTTCGTTGGTGTTGGTTTACACTGTGCTCCTTCATTGAATCATTACATCAGGTCAGTAACTCCCGATTTTTGTTGTATGTGGAGCAGGTGTTTCTGCGCCGCCTGTATTTAACCAAAAGTCTCATACCTCATGACAGAATTAACCCCATTTTTTTTATTGGTTGCCACTGGTGTGCTGCTGTTGTGGCTGTTGCTGCGTTTTGTGCGTGCCTGTGGCAGGGCAAATACTGTGGACTGGGGTAATGCCATCAATAATCATATTGTCGGTTTTATTGTGTTGTTTTGTCGTTATGTGCATCGTTTTGAATACCAGCCAATTCCTTTGCCGGATCAGGGCTGTGCTTTGCTGGCATGTAACCATATTTCCGGGCTGGACCCGTTTTTGTTGATTGCTGCCAGCCCCCGACCACTGCGATTTATGATCGCCCGCGAGGAATACGAGCGTTTTGGATTACAGTGGTTGTTTCGGCGCGCGCATTGCATTCCAGTGGATCGTAATCGTCAGCCTGAGCGGGCGTTGCGGGAAGCGTTGCGTGCATTGGATGCGGGAGAGGTGGTGGCGGTATTTCCGCAGGGAGGCATCCATCTGGAATCACAAGGATATCGCAAACTTAAAGGTGGCGTGGTGCGTCTGGCACAAAAATCCGCTTGTCCGATTTATCCTGTGCGTGTAGAGGATGTGCGTGGTGCAGGCCATACGGTGCGCGCTGTGTTTTTCCCCAGCCAGGCAAAGATGCGGGTAGCACCGGTTTTACATTGTGAAGAGGATGATCATCACACCTGTCTGACGATGTTGTCGCTGCGCCTGGGGTTAATCTCGGTACAGGACTAAGTGTGAATTAAACGCGAAAAGCATTGGTTTATATTCAGTGAAACAGATTGTTCCTTGACCTCGAATCACAGCGTCATAAAATCCAACGCAAAGGCGCGAAGATGTGGAGAACGCAGAGAGATATCTACAGCATGTGAGATTCAGGTATTTATTGAACCGGCATGCACTGAAAGTCAAACTTTCAAACACCATGGGTATATCTTTTGTCCGTTATCCGCAAACTCTTTGCGCTCTCCGTGCCTTTGCGTTGGGTTTTTATTATTCAGATCGAGCCAGCATACGCCTGAAAACAGGGTGATTTAGCCCTTAATTCATAGTTAAGGGTTGCTCGAACAATAACTGTCTCATTGGTGAGCGGGTTCGGTTTTTTTGGGCATGCACAAGACTTTGGTGGAACCGCTACGCTTGTTCCACCCTTGCGTACATCATTGACGTTGGCGTATTCATAATCCGGGTCGGAAACAGGTCAGAATCAGCGGAGTGGTTTGTTTGTTCCGTCTCCTCAAACACAAGGCAAAGCCGGGTGGAACAAGCGTAGCGGTTCCACCAAAAGGTCAAGGGAATAACATCAGTCCTTTCAGCCTGTATTACTCTTTACCCAACCAAAAAGCCACAATTATTGTTCGAGCGATCCTAAGTCCTGCATATCACAAAAAGCCGAGGGGGGATTGACGAGCAAAGTGATTGTTAATACCTCCTTGGGGGTGTGAAAATACGGTGATATCACCGGAAACCAGAGGTTGCCTGTTAAATCATCAAACGCTAACATTATTACCAGACCGGATATCACTTGCCGTACGGTTGGGGATTCTGCAACAGCAGAATGGATAACAGTATTGATTAACAGAGACCGCATGTTATGGAGCTGAAACTGGTACCCAAAGATGAATGGGAAAACGAGGCCGGACCTGAAGGTTCGGAAGACGGTCCTCCTTTGCAGTACACCGGGCCAGATCGGCGTAAGGCATCTCGTCGTATCAAAGTGGATCGCCGGGAGATGGTGCGTTTTGAAAACACTCCGGATCGCCGTCATAATGGAGACCGACGCCTGAACACCCGTATGTGGAATGGGCGCGAATTCTGATCTTTACATCACTTGTTTTGATGCCGTTTTTTAAAGGCACTTTCCGTTATTTGGAGAGTGCCTTTTTATTTACCTTTTAATTTAACCACAACAAATCTAACAGATGCTTGGAATCATAAAGCCTGGCCCCCATGTAAGAACTAACATAATGATTAAGTTTCAGCGAGGGCGGAAAATATGCGAATGGATAAACTGACCAGCAAGTTCCAAATGGCATTGGCGGATGCGCAAAGCTTGGCAGTGGGGAGGGACCATCAATTTATTGAGCCAGCCCATTTGATGATGGCGGTACTGGATCAGCAGGGCAGTACGGTGCGTCACCTGCTGAACAATGCAGGCGTTAATGTGAATCAGTTGCGCACTCTGTTGGGCGAGACCTTGGAAAAAATGCCCAGTGTGGAAGGTGGCGATGGTGATGTACACATTTCCAATGACCTGGGGCGTCTGCTTAACGTTACCGACAAACTCGCGCAGGATCGTAAAGATGCTTACATTTCCAGTGAATTGTTTGCGCTTGCCGCTGTGCAAAGCAAAGGGCAGCTTAGTGATCTCCTGCATAAAGCCGGTGCGGCCAAAGGCTCGCTGGAGCAGGCCATTGAGCAGATGCGCGGTGGTGAAAGTATTGATGACCCCAATGCAGAAGAAAGTCGTCAGGCGCTGGATAAATTTACTCTGGACCTGACCGAGCGTGCAGAACAGGGCAAGCTGGACCCGGTGATTGGGCGTGATGACGAGATTCGTCGCACGATTCAGGTATTGCAGCGCCGTACCAAAAACAATCCGGTGCTTATTGGCGAACCGGGTGTGGGTAAAACCGCCATTGCCGAAGGTCTGGCGCAACGTATTATCAATGGTGAAGTGCCGGAAGGCATGAAAGGGAAGCGCTTGTTGTCGTTAGACATGGGTGCGCTGATTGCGGGTGCGAAATTCCGTGGTGAGTTTGAAGAGCGACTCAAGGCCGTGTTGAGTGATTTGTCCAAACAGGAAGGCCAAATTATTTTATTTATCGACGAGTTGCATACCATGGTGGGCGCAGGCAAGGCTGAAGGTGCCATGGATGCGGGTAATATGCTGAAACCAGCTCTGGCTCGCGGTGAGTTACATTGCGTGGGCGCGACTACGCTGGATGAGTATCGTCAGTACATTGAAAAAGATGCTGCGCTGGAACGCCGTTTCCAAAAAGTGTTGATTGATGAACCTTCGGTGGAAGATACCATCGCAATTTTGCGTGGACTGAAAGAAAAATATGAAGTACATCACGGCGTGGATATTACTGATCCGGCCATTGTGGCTGCGGCAACATTATCGCACCGTTACATTACGGATCGGCAGCTACCAGACAAAGCTATTGATTTGATTGACGAGGCGGCGTCGCGCATTCGTATGGAAATTGATTCCAAGCCGGAAAGCATGGATCGCATGGACCGGCGCTTGATTCAGCTCAAAATTGAACGCGAGGCATTGAAAAAAGAATCGGACGAGGCCTCCAAGCGGCGGTTAGCTGACCTGGAATCAGAGATCAAAAAGCTGGAGCTTGAGTACGCCGATCTGGAGGAAATCTGGAAATCAGAAAAGGCCGCATTGCAGGGTACGCAACACATCAAAGAGGCGTTGGATCGTGCCCGGCAGGAATTGGAAACGGCGCGTCGTGCCGGTGATCTCGCGCGCATGTCGGAAGTGCAGTATGGAAAAATCCCTGATCTGGAAAAAGAACTCGACATGGCAGCGCAAGCAGAAATGATGGATATGCAGCTGCTGCGCAATAAGGTGGCGGAAGAGGAAATTGCAGAAGTCGTTTCCAAGTGGACAGGTATTCCGGTTAACAAAATGCTGGAAGGCGAGCGCGAAAAACTGTTGCAAATGGAAGATGCATTGCGTGAGCATGTGGTGGGACAGGATGAGGCGGTGAAAGCGGTAGCGGATGCTATTCGACGTTCACGCGCGGGTCTGTCGGACCCGAACCGGCCCAATGGATCGTTCCTGTTTCTTGGACCGACAGGGGTAGGCAAAACCGAACTCACCAAAAGTCTGGCGACCTTTTTGTTTGATACCGAAGAAGCGATGGTACGTATCGACATGTCCGAGTTCATGGAAAAGCACTCGGTGGCACGGCTCATCGGCGCGCCGCCCGGCTATGTGGGTTACGAAGAGGGTGGTTATCTCACCGAAGCAGTGCGGCGCAAACCTTATTCGGTGATCCTGCTGGACGAGGTGGAAAAGGCGCACCCGGACGTGTTCAATATTTTGCTACAGGTGCTGGATGATGGCCGGCTGACTGACGGCCATGGCCGTACGGTGGATTTCCGCAATACGGTGATTGTGATGACGTCGAACCTGGGATCTGAAGTGATCCAGCAAATGGCAGGCGAAGCCAATTATGATGCGATGAAAGCCGCAGTGATGGAAATTGTCGGTGGTCATTTTCGACCGGAATTCATCAATCGGGTGGACGAGACTGTGGTCTTTCACCCACTGGGCCGTGAACAGATTCGTGCCATCACTCGTATTCAGATTGATTACCTGAAGGCGCGGTTGCGAGACCGTGATATGGATCTGGAACTGACAGAGGCGGCGCTGGATCAACTGGGTGAAGCGGGTTTTGACCCTGTTTATGGTGCGCGACCGCTGAAGCGGGCGATTCAGCACGGTATTGAAAATCGTCTGGCACAGGAAATTCTCTCGGCGCATTTTCAACCGGGTGATATTATTTTGGTAGACAAAGTGGATGGTGAGCTGGTTTTCACCAAGAAAGGAGATATGGATGCCAGTGCGACTTGAGTGTGCCCAGGGGATCTCACTATTAACCTAGTGAATTAATAATTTTGATGAAAGGCTCTGTTGATACAGAGCCTTTTTTATTGTGAATCAAAATATGAATTAAGGGCTAAATCACTCTATTTTCATGTGTCTGCTGGCTGGGCCTGAATAATGAAAATCCAACGCAAAGGCACGAAGATGCAGAGAGCGCAAAAGGCTATGAGGATAACGAGCACAAAAGATAAAAAACCTGAAATGCTGAGGGTCTCTGCATCTTCGTGCCTTTGCGTTAGGTTTTATGATCTGTAATTTGTGGTCGGGAAATAGCCTGTGCCAGCGAATGTAAACCAATGATGTTAATTCGGTTAAATGTTTTTAGCGCTTAATTCGCATCAAACTTGTTTTATGCCTGCGATAAACAGCGCCTGTTTGGAGTCATAGAGGATATTTATGGCCTTTATGTTTACATGGATATTGTTGCGAGCTATAGTATAACCGTAATAAAGATAAGGGATTGTTGAGTGTTTTAGTCAAATATCAGCAGTTTCTTAGCGTGAATCAATAACAGCAACAGGAGGACATCATCATGTCATTTGCAGCAGGTTTGACCATTGTAGGAATTGTTGGAGGAATCATTTTATTGGTGACACTGAAGGATGTGATGAGTGAGGCCTAGACTGGTTTTTTCGCATTAGCCCCCCCCCGCCTGGATCGGTAACATACCGGACAGGCGGGTTTTTTTATGGCGGAGATAATTCAGCGTGCAGGGAAGCGGATAATCATACCCTTGCTTGTCGCTGTGGGTTTTTTAGTGCTGATGGATTGCCCTGTAGACAGCCCGACCAGTTTGCGCTGCTGATCACCCAGCAGATGCAGGGAATCCCACATCATATTGGAAATGGCAATACATGAGGCCATGGGGGTGCGGGCCAGGCGACGGGTCTGGTCGATTTGCCATTGCAGCCCCCGCAATCGTGCTTGTTTTTCGGCCGGGACGCCGGTCAGGAATGACTCGATGTATTCTGCGCGTTTGGCCTCGAAGGTGGCCGGGTCGGTTTTGGCTAATGCCAGCATCTCATCAAAATCCACATGGAGTTTGCATTGTTTCTGTGTACTACCCATAACTCTCTCCGGCTACTGCGGTACCCGTGTTTACACAAGGTGGAATATTCCCTCTCTCATACCTTGTAACGTGTACCTCTACAACGAGCCTCTCAGCATTTGGGCCGAGGTAGAACTCAAAAAAAGTATTACCAACAATCCATTATTATTTTTGTTGGACGGGTTTCATTTTCCGGGTTTCACCTTGTTATGTCAAAATATACTTATAATATTTAGGGATAAGATGTGCGGGCGAAAGAAGATAACCTGCTGTTCTTTATAAGTAAATTATTTTACAGGTTATGGCAGAGGGCTGTTTTTTCATGATCAACCCACCCAGAACTTAGTTCGGGTCCGTTGCCGCGTTGTGCTGTTTGACCTTATTTAAAAAACTGGCAAAAAATGCGGCAAAAATGCCAAACATTAAACCGAGCACCAGAGATAAGATAATAATAAGGTTTTTGCCGGGACCAGTGGATTGTAGTGATTGCATGGGGGGTGTAATGCTGCGGGTGGCTTTCAGATTATTCAGTTGTGCCTCAATTTGGGTAATGGTTTGTTGTTGACGTTCAACAGAGCGTCGGGAATCAGCCGAAAGCTTGGCGAGTTTTTCTTCAAGTTTGCCAATTTCGGGTTGGTGGCGCTGTAGGGCACGTTGGTTGCCAATGTCCAGGCGGCTGAGTTCGCTGTTGGTTTTGTCAATAAGTTTGCCTTGTACACTTTGGCTACGCAGGTTGGCAGCTACTTTTTCTTCCAGTTCCAGCCGCAGGTTTTGCTGGCCGATAAACAGACGCTCCTGCAAGGCAGCGAGTCGTGTACGGTTCTGCTGGATGCCATTATCAATGAGTAGCATGGCCATGGCGGCTGATTCACTTTGCATGTTGCCAATGGCCTGTTTACGTTGTGCAAGGGAGGAGTCGATTTGTGATTCAAGATCGCTGATTTGCTGCTTTAACAGGCTATCGATTTCATCCAGACGTTGATAGCGTGCTTTGATCAGTTTGGCCTGGTCTTTTAAATCGGTTAATTGTTTCTCCTCACGAGCCAGCTTGTTTTCCAGTTGCTGCCGTGGCACCGCCAACACGCGGGGGTCACGAAGCTCATCCAGTTTAATACGTGCGCTGTTAAGTTGGCTCTCCAGCTGTTTTTGTTGTGTGGCCAGGGTGCTGGGGTCGGTAATTTCATCCAGTGCTATTTTGGCTAAAGCCAATTGATTATTCAGCTTTGCTTGGTAAACATTCATCACTCGCTGGTGATCCTGCAATAAATATTTAGTCACAGCTTGTAATTGTTGCAGGTAGTTGGTGCTGTCTGCTTCAGTACCTTTGGCTTCCAGCACTACCAGTTGGCTGCCTTTGGGAATTCGCGCGTTAATTTTGTAGAAAGCGTTGCTGTCAGGGTGAGTTTTACGAAATTGTTGCTGTGCTAACGGAATATAGCTTTCCTGTACTTTTGCCAGCACCGTTTCGGGAGGGTCAATTAATTGCGATGTTGTGCCGGAGGCAGCTTGAGTCAACGTGCTGCCAATTTCTATTGTGCTAGTGTAATTGTATTTTTGTGGTAGCAGGAAGGCGAGCAGTAATCCGGCGATGAGCGCCAGGACCACTGAGGTAAAAATGATTACGCGATGTCTGACAAGCTCCAGCCATAGATCAACGAGGTTGATGCTGTCTTCTTCGTACCATTGCTGTTGTTCGGTTATAGTGGGCTGGCTGGCGGGAGAAAGCGTGTGTATCTTACCGGCAGGCTCGTTCATTAAAGCATTCTCCATGTGTTGGTCGGCATCAGTGGTGTCGTGTTTCGGTTTACCGACGTGATCCTGGGGCAAGCTCATCCTGAAACGGCACCTGTTTTTTTGTGTTTATGAATTCGCTCATAAACGGCCGCTGATGACCGGCCGCGTTGACTTCATCACAACTGATGGAACAATACTAGTCAAAGTTTGAAACTTTTGCAGCTTATTGTTAATGCGTACCCGTTGCCTTGAGTGCGGAGGATTCCAGAACTGATTTCAGGAAATAACCCGTATGGGAGTTTTCTGTTGCGGCAATTTTTTCTGGTGAACCACTGGCGACAATCGTACCACCACCTTCGCCACCTTCCGGGCCTAAATCAATAACCCAGTCGGCGGTTTTAATCACATCCAGATTATGTTCAATAACCACGATGGTATTGCCATGATCGCGTAAGCGATGCAACACACCGAGCAATTGCTCGATGTCATAAAAATGCAAGCCAGTAGTAGGTTCATCAAGAATGTACAGCGTGTTGCCGGTATCGCGCTTGGATAATTCGCGCGCCAGTTTGACACGCTGTGCTTCACCACCGGACAGTGTGGTAGCAGCCTGACCTAATTTGATGTAACTGAGGCCGACATCCATCAGGGTTTGCAATTTACGGGCTACCGATGGAATGGCATCAAAAAAAGTACGCGAGTCTTCCACAGTTTGCTCTAACACTTCATAGATATTCAGTCCCTTGTATTTAATTTCCAGCGTTTCACGATTGTAGCGTTTGCCTTTGCAGATATCGCAAGGCACGTAGATGTCCGGTAGAAAATGCATTTCCACTTTGATAACACCATCGCCGCGACAGGCTTCACAACGGCCACCTTTGACGTTAAAACTGAAACGGCCCGGTGTGTAACCGCGCGTACGCGCTTCCTGGGTGCCGGCAAATAATTCACGAATGGGGGTAAACAGACCTGCATAAGTGGCAGGGT
>Ga0256830_1001141_pt1 | contig 19164 bp, 13 predicted proteins | sample 128326metaG_FD_190537 | JGI IMG/M metagenome (GOLD analysis project Ga0256830, IMG submission 190537) | Hydrothermal vent microbial communities from Lau Basin, Pacific Ocean - 128-326 | ecosystem: Environmental > Aquatic > Marine > Hydrothermal vents | place: Pacific Ocean: Lau Basin | collected... | reverse complement strand
ACCAGGGTTTCCCGAGGGTGAAGATCTCCGAAAGGAAGCTGTAGATGTCCATCCGTTGGACCCTACCCGGCCCTCTCGCCAAGGGAAGCCCACCCCACTACGAATCCGGAAGACCCCTTTAGAAGGATGGCAAGGCCGAAACCGGAAAAGTCAAGTCGGGAGATCTAATGGATATTTTAATTTCGAGATCTCCGGTAAGCTTGAAGGGGTTGTTAGCTCATGGGAGCCGAATGAAAATTGGGGTACTTGCTACCCCCAGTCTCCCTGACCTGAGAACCATCTGGTTTAATGATGAATGCCAATTCGATCTGGTAGAGGCTAGAAGAAGAAAGGGATACCCAAGGATAAAGTATTACGATCTTCCAAAACAATACAAGTATTAGGTTATGGAGGGATGTGGTGGAGACAATGAGAATATGTTCAATACTTCTCCTATCTACCTTGTTCATTGCCGTTAGTTCATGCAGAAGTAGCCAGCATCTAATGTCACTCGATAGAACGGGAATATTTGTGCCTCTCTGCCAAAAAGAATGCAAAGATAATGAGAACTGGCGCGCAATTAAATTTGATAGGAAATTCCTAAGATACAATAAATTAGTCATCTATCCTCTTGATTTGTTGGGTTTGCCGGAAGGATGGGTGAATATTAAGAACCGAAAGGGGTCTGGTTGGAAGTCACTACAAATTGTTTTATTTGCAAGGGAATTTTTCAGGCTTGTCTACAGGTGGAGATATGGCTTGGTTGATCGAAAAGGGTATGTTTACTTCGTTGTTAATTAGATTTGCAAAGAGAGTTCACAGATTCGCTATCTCTGAGAAAGTATATCTCTCTATGCTTGCTCCATTGTTCTTTGCTTCATGTAGCCTCATCTGGGGCGTATTTGGGAAATCAGATGGAAGTATTTGGGTTCTTGTTCCTTCACCCCTGTTAAACTTTGATGTTCCTTCGTCGGAAAATATAGTGGCTTCTGCGGATTTAGCAGCTAAGGTCAAGGAGGCGGAAGGAGTAGTTCTAAATGGTTGGTTTCGCGTAACTGTAGGGGGAAAGCAGCTTGATATTAACTGTATTCAAAAGGACACTTTTCAAAACTATTACTTATCATTGCCAGAAAAGATTTTAGAATATGACGAAATTGCCATCCAAATCGAAATCCGATGCTTAAGCAAGAAGCTTCTTTTTAAATCAACTGCTAAAGTGAACATTGACGATTGCCTTGAAAGGCTTCTTTATTTTGATATGCCAGACTGGTTTTCGTATATCCGGATCTTTATCCTTATCCCGGATTGGGAAGTTAATCCTCTTGTTGCTCAGGATTAACCTGATCTATTCATGAGGAAGCAGAAACCCGCATTTATAAGCCATTTTTCTTCGTCGATGCTTGAATTTCTCGCTCCAGGAAGTAAATGCGCTGTCGCGACATAGCTTTCCATGATGTTTCCCTTTCTTCGCGCCTCTCTGCGTGAGACATGTACATTCCAGGAGCCCAAACCGGCCTTCTTCTCCCTGGTTTCGAAGACCTTCCTTTTAGCGGTTCTTCAGAGTGGCTCTTCAGGGTGCCCAGTGGGGGAAGGCTTATGCAGGGAGCATGTCCAGCCCTCCTTTTTGGAAATAGATGGCATGGATGAATCGGTCGAGATTGCGTTACCCGAAAGCTCACCCCTTCAGCTTCTGGACGATGGCATTCATTCCTTCGGCCTTGGCGTTGGTGATCCCCAGGACCGAGCCGTACAGGATCCCGATCAGGTGCTTCAAGACCTGCTTCAAGACCATGCGGACAACCTTCTTGATCGGTTCCAGTGTGCTTCGGATCGCCCACAGGTACCACCGCTTCCAGGCACGCTTGGCCCAGGCTCGACTCCGGTAGGGCCAAAGGGTCCGTGCTCCCCCCCGGTGTCAGGGTAGATGCCGCTTCATCGGAACCCGGACCGAGGGGCCCCTGCCGAGGCGAAGCCTCGGTAGGGCTCGGTCCGGGCCCCACCCTTCGGGTGGCGCGCCCCCCATGGGGGGCGCGCGTTTTGCCGACTATGGGGGCGACGGTCGGCGGCGCTACGGTTTTTGCGGGGGGAGCATTGGGTTAGCCGGGAACGGCAACCTCGTTGAAGACGGGTGGTTCGTCTACGTGTATGATCACCTGGACCGATTGACCGAGGTCTACGTCTACACCTACCCGGCGGGCGCGACGATGAGCACCGGGCTTCGAAGCGTTCCTTGCTCCTGAGGGGAGCCCTTATCGGCGGACCAGGGATCGACGTGGACCTTGGTCTCGCAGGGTTTAAAGCATCAAGAGCCAGTATTCGGTTGCATAGGCTTTTCCAGGCAGGCGGCTTGACAGGGGGGGGCAGTATTCCTCAACTTAAGAAAGGAGAGTCAGAGATGGTTGCTTCAAAGGAGGTAGTTCGGGGTCGGCCTAGATGGCACACCTGCATTTTGAACCTATGTGCATTCTTGATAGTGACGGGATCAATTTCCCCTCAAAATAAAGCAGCCCAGCATGAGACCAGGAGATCTGTCGTCCTTTTGGCTCACAGGGTGGCCGACCAAAGCCGCAATGATCCTAAAGTTTGGAAGGCAATCCGGATCGATGTCGGCGATGATGAAGGAACGTATGCTTTCTCGAGGGTTGAGGGCTATTCGCCTTTTTTCGTAATGTGCATGGAGTATAGGGGCCGGCTGAGTTTTGATAACCTGATTGCTTATGGGGGTGTGAAAGTTATTCAATGGGAAGGGGATCTCGACTTCCCTGTCCATAAAGTCAAGCATGAGGAGTTTAAGAAGTTTATAAGATCCTTTGAGGAATGGAGGTCAGGACTGGAAGGAGAGCTTGCAGTATTTGCAATTGATACTGGAGGGCCGGCTTTGTCGTTGCCAAGATACATTAACGGCGAGGTTGATTTTCCTACCTGTCAAGGAGTTCCATTTTTTGGGCCATTCTGGATTGAGTATAAGGGGCATGGCGGTGAATTGTTGTGGACCGGCAAATTGAATATACTGGGAGAGTCAGAATCGCTCGTTTCTTTCCAGGGCTTAGGGTTTTTGCCTCCCAATGATCTAATCGGGAAAGAGGAGGGTTTTATCAAGGGGGACCTTTTTAAAGGCAAGAAACCTACAGGTCTCAAGGTCTTTAATTATATTTTCAGGCCACAGGAAAGGGAAAGTGTCGAATGGGCAGTGGGGGATCATAGAGAGAGAGATACTTCCCAGCAGGATAAATTGAAAATGGACTTGTTCCCGTCGTTTGAAGGGGAGAGGTATTTTTGGCCGAACAATCTTTTTAAACTATATTGCGGTTCTAAGGGGGCATTTGTGATCAAGAAGAAGGATGGAGATATTGCCACCGAAAAAAGTCAGATTTATAAGAAGGTGAAAGTGTCTCTCCGAATCGGAAATGATTTTCTCCGCAGGATGCCTCAAATCAAACGCAGGCTCGGAGTGCAATATGTTACTGAGGTATTGCCATTTAGTAAAGTGTTTCTCGCCAGCACGAATTTCATTTCGCGCCCACTGGAGATGAAGCAAAACAATCTAATCTTCGAAATGCTCCTTTGGAGTCATTGCTCTGCTTTCCTGGGGATAAAGTATGAGCCGGATAATCCTGAAATGTTCCCGATTATCCCAATTCGTCGTGTTTCGAGCGAGGAGCTAGGTCGGCCGGAGAAACAGGTAAGCATCTCGATTGAGGATGGTATCGAGACCCCGTCACTGTCCTTTTCTCTGCCTATTAAAGAATTCGACTATGGGAAGAAGAACAACAACTTCAGATACTTTGGTTTTTTCCCGTCAAGTGATGATGGGATCGACCCTGAGGTTATTGAAGGTCTTGCTTATCCTCACCTGATTGGCATGAGATGGCCGTTTTCGAAGTTCAAGATTTCTATTCCGAAGAGGCTCGAGAAGATAGATTTTATATTCTTCGATCGAGGATTGGTTTATTCAGGGGAGATCCAAAATAACTCTGAATCTGTTCAAAAGTTCAATCCTAAAGGTGGATTCCGAAATGTAACATTGAAATTTGAAATGAGCAAGGAGAACGAGAAGAGGAGGAATTGGTTCGTGGTATTCAGGTTCCTTCTTCCAAGAGTATTTCGACCAGGTGTTAATCCGGATGTTTTTTCAAGGCAACTTCCTCAGTTCATCTTCAGAATGCCGAAAACAAAGGAGATTCCGATTTTCCTCTATCCTAGGCAAACGGTATTTATAGCAATTGGCAATTTAGAGGAAGGTGCAATTTATGATTACAGAATTGATTACATCCAGCAAGAATCTGAATTGGTTTTGGAAGTAAAGTAAACGGAGGAAGTATTGCGAGTTTCGAGGGCCCCCAATACGACTTGCATGAGTATGTGGATCCCTACGGGGGCACATGAGTATGTGGATCCCTACGGGGGCAGGGGTGAGAGCGGGCTCGCTTCGTTCTGCTGGTGACGATGAACCGTGGCTCTGAGGGGTCGTTGTAAGGAGGAGTAGTACCAGGGATGCAGCGGATGTGATGATCTGTTGATCGGCATGGTTGTGGACCATATGAACCGTTTGGTTGAGGGTGGGTGGAAATCAGCGGTCGATCCGTCGAATCAAATAGGAAACGTCTCTCTTCAGAATACCGCTCAAGGAAATACTCTGCCTGGTGAGCAACATTCCGGGAGGTCAAAATGTTCTTGCAAGCTATTTTAATAACTGCGATTCAAGCATTGAATCCCAACCATGCCATCTCCCAAGGGCAGGGTGATAAATCATTTCACGATGAGGTCTACCTCGAGAAGAAAGTCATATCTAAACCATGGGGGAAGAATGAAGATGGACCCACATACTTGCTCATCACTGCGGATCCTTTAGCGCTGAAGCTGATCTTGCACTATTCAGATGCAACAATCTTGACAATGCAGACATTGGCAAAACTTATCGAAGCGACGGTGTTGGATTTAAGAAGGTTTCCTGGCGACAAAGATGAAGAGATAAGTTTTCAAAATACCATTTCCGAGCTCAGAAGAATTGTTGCGGGTTTTGAATATGGCCATTCACCGGAAGAGATCGAAAAAACTAAAGATGCAATAAAGAGGATAAGGATGTATTCGGTGGAGCCAACCTGGGTAATCCCTCCCAAGGGGTTGGAAAAAATTAGGGGTGAAACAAGGAATGCCTGGAAGCATTTCTCCATGTTGATTGAATCGATGTGGGGTTCCTTGCTCAATGGAGATCAAGGTTGGTTTGTAGCTCAAGCCTTGGATGACGACTTGTTTAGAAGCGCAAAAGGAGGAGGGATTTTTAGAGGTCGAAAGAGAGCCCTATTGCCGAGAATTGGTGATGCATTACACTTTTATTGTCCGGAAAATCCGCTCCCTGAATGGGGTGGGAGGCCAGCTTTCGGAAGAAATGGAGTCCTCGTATCGCCGAGAGTTCTCATGCGTAATCTCCAGGAGTTATCCAGACATATCCTTGAAAGTGAGCTTGGCATCCAAATGAAGCACAATGCAAGTAGGTTTTCATTGTGGGATTTACTTCTCAAGATGTTGGATGATCCCGAGGTCAACTATATCAGAAGAAGATTGCGCAAATTCATTTTGTCGAAATTGGCAATCGATAAGGTTCTCGGTGCTCGAATTCAATCAGTGTTAGGGCTTGCCGTAATTATGCGATATGCCGCAAGTTATTCATTAGTAATAGGTCGGGTTACGGGGAAAATAAAAACGCCCTATGCTCTGTATTATTTGCTCTTGATCAGTAGAGAAGTCGAGGAGAGCTTCGTGGATGCCGTGGAATCCCTGAAGCAATCGATAAAGCTAGGGAGAAAGGTCGTAAGTGTCCTCAAGAGGGTAGGGGGGCCAAGATTTGAGCTTGAAGAGCTTTCGGAAGATTGGAGAAACATGGATTCATCTGTAGCTAGCTTTGAGGGTTATATTAGGTTGATTGGCGAAATGCGGAAACACAACAGGGAAGGGCAATGGAGTCGAGTGAAAGATGGATCTAAACTATGGAATTGCATCGATTCATTATCCTTATTTAGTTTTCTTCATAGGTCCGGATTCAACTCTAGCCTGGCTATTGACCGAATAGGTGGATGTGCGGATTGTGTGATTCCGCGAGGATCGTGGTTGAGGGCTCATTACAGGGTTGATTCGATACCCCACAGCTTTACGGTCAGGTTCTTACATAATGGAAAACCTGCATATGGCCGATCTGCAGTGCCCCTAGTTGAACTAAAAACTTCAGGTGGTGATCATAAGACCTTGTGGGAGATTTGGGAATGGGATAAGAACTGAAAACCCTACCAGACCAAGAGGGCCTAATCCTTTGCCTTGAATGGTCCTCGAACGTGACTCGTTCAAGTCCAAAGAATATATTGTATTAGCGAAATTGAAGTTTCAATAGTATGGCGAGACGTATAAACCAAAAATGCACAGTGCATCAAGGGGTAAGGAAGGAATAGTCCAAAAGGCATTGGGGCTGCGCCTTATGGTCATTCTTATTGGGGGGGGGCGCGACAAACAGCCTAAAGGGGAGAGAGGTTCTTGTAGAAAGGCCGGAGAGAGAAGGAGGATGACCGGCGAGGAGGCGGGGGGCTGAAGAAGGTTAGGGAGGGATGCTGGAGGGGGGAAGAGGGGAACGGGGAGGGCGGCTGAACCGGGCGGGGATGATTGGGGGCTTGCCCTTGGTGGGTGGGGCGGTGAGCCTCTATCGTTTCGGGCCCGCGGCCGCATCGGGTCGCGGCATGGGCTTGGGCCCGGGCGAGGAGTATGGGACGGCAGAGCGACGACGAGCTGCGTGCGGTGCGGGGGGTCTTCCGCGATTTCGCGGAACGAGAGATCCGGCCGATTGCCGCGGACCTCGACAGAGAGGGTCGTTTTCCGGAGGAACTGTTCCGGCGGGTCGGGGAACTCGGATTCTTCGGGATGCGCTACCCGGAACCCCTGGGCGCGGGAATCGGGCTGCCGGCCTTCCTGGCCGCGGTCGAGGAACTCGCTTGGGGGAGCCTTTCGGTCGCCGCCGCCTGCACGATGCAGGCGCTTATGGGCACCTGTTTCGTGCACCGGCATGCCGAGGGGGAGGTCCGGGAACGCCTCCTTCCGGACATGCTCGAGGGAAGGCTTAAGGGCACGATCTGCATGACCGAGCCCGATGCGGGGAGCGACCTCTTCGCGATGCGGACGAAGGCCGTCGAGCGAGGAGGGCGATGGTTCCTGGAGGGCCGGAAGACCTGGATCACCTCCGCCCCCGTCGCCGACCTGTTCACCGTCTTCGCCAGGACCGGGGAGAAGGAACTCAGCATCTTCCTCGTCGAGCGGGAAGCGGAGGGGCTGCGGGTCGGGAAGGCGATCGACAAGATGGGGGTGCGGGCTTCCCTGACCTCGGAGATGAGCTTCTCGGATTGCGAGGCGCTCTGCATGCTCGGCCCGAAGGGGGCGGGGATTCCCGCGCTGCGGGAGGTGCTGGCCGACATCCGGCTCATGACCGCGGCCCTGGCGCTCGGTGTCGGCAGGGCCGCCCTCGAGGAGGCCCTGCGCTACGCGGGCGAAAGGCGGCAGTTCGGGAGGCCGATCGGGAAGTTCCAGGCGATCCAGACCTATCTCGCCGAGATGAAGACGGACCTCAGGGCCGCGCGTTCCCTCGTGGAGTGGGCGACCGACCGGGTGTGCGGCGGGGAGGCCGATCCGAGCGACGCGGCGATGGCCAAGCTCTTCGCGAGCGAACGGGCGGCTTCGATCTGCGACAAGGCGGCGCGAGTGCTCGCGAGCTACGGATTCGCGACCGAGTATCCTGTCGAGCGCTATCTTCGGGACGTGCGCTTCCTCCTGATCGGGGGGGGCACCTCGGAGATCCTGAAGATCAACATCGCGAAAGGGATGCTCTCATGAATCCGACGAGGCGCAGCCTCCGGATCGTCATCGCCAAACCCGGACTCGACGGGCACGATGTCGGCGCGAAGGTCGTGGCCCGCGCTCTCGTGGACGCGGGCCACGAGGTCGTCTACACCGGGTTGCGCCAGTCCCCGGAGGCCATCGCGAACACCGCCCGCCAGGAGGACGCCGATCTCGTCGGGCTCTCGATCCTCTCCGGGTCGCACCTGCCGTTGACCCGCAAGGTGCGCGAGGCCCTGGACCGCCTCGGGCTCGGGGAGGTCCCGCTCCTCGTCGGAGGGAACATCCCGAGAAAGGACCACGAGGCTCTGCGCGCGCTCGGAGTCCGGGCGGTCTTTCCGACCGGGACGAGCTTCGAGGAGATCCGGGGCTTCATCGAGAGGGAGTTCGGATGAAAGCCGGCGACGACGCGGGGATCCCCCCGCTCTTCTGGGAGTCCGGACTCGAGGTCGACCCCCTCTTCACCGAGGAGGATCTCGAGGAATCGGGGGGGACCGGGCGGATCGGCCGGCCGGGGGCCTTTCCCTTCACGCGGGGCATCCATCCTTGGATGTATCGCAAGCGGCCCTGGACGATGCGCCAGTATTCGGGGTTCGGGACGGCGTCGGAGACCCATGAACGCTTCCTCTACCTGATCCGGAACGGGCAGACGGGGCTGAACGTCGCCTTCGACCTGCCGACCCAGTGCGGACTGGATTCGGACGACCCGATGGCCGAGGGCGAGGTGGGGCGGGTCGGCATGGCCGTGGACACGCTGGCCGACATCGAGGAGGCCTTCGCCGACATCCCGTTGAACGAGATCACGGTCAGCCTGACGATCAACGGGGCGGCCGTGCCGATCATGGCGATGTACTTCGCGATGGCCCGAAAAAGGGGGTTCGACCTGAAGGGGCTGAAGGGGACCGCGCAGAACGACATCCTGAAGGAGTTCATCGGGCGGGGGACGTGGATCTACCCGGTCGAGGAGTCCGTCCGGCTCGTCGGGGACACGATCGAGTTCTGCGCGCGCGAGGTCCCGAAGTACAGCGCGGTCAGCATCTGCGGTTACCACATCCGCGAATCGGGGGCGGACCCGGCCCAGGAGATGGCCTACGCCCTGGCCATCGGCAAGGCCTACATCGACCACGTGAAGGCCCGCGGACTCGACGTGGACGAGTTCGCCCGGACGCTGAGCTTCAACTTCGACATCTACGGGAATCTCTGGGAGCAGGTCTGCAAGTTCCGGGCGGGTCGGAGACTGTGGGCGCGCATCCTGAAGGAGGAATACGGGGCCGAGAACCCCCGTTCGATGCAGTTGCGGATGATCGCGGGCGGGGGCGGCGCGGGCTTGACCGTCCAACAGCCCGAGAACAACATCGTCCGGGGCGCGTACTACGCCCTCGTCAGCGCCCTCTCCGGGACCCAGACGATGGCGCTTTGCAGCTACGACGAGGCCTACACGATTCCGAGCGAGCACGCGGCCAAGCTCTCCCTGCGCACGATGCAGATCCTGATGCACGAGATCGGCCTCTGCGACACGGTCGATCCGCTCGGGGGGAGCTGGTTCATCGAGACGATGACGAACCGGATGGAGGCGCGGATCGAGGCCGTCCTCGCGGAATGCGAGGCGCAGGGCGGCATCCTCGAGGCGGTCGCGAAAGGGGACGTGCAGAACGCGGTCAGCCGGCAGGCCTACCTTCGGGAAAAGAGGCTCGCGGAGGGCGAGTTCAAGAAGGTCGGAGTGAACTGCTTCGTGGAGGAGGAGGAAGAACGGGAGATCGAGTTCCATCCGCACGACGAGGAGGCGGCCCGAAGGCAGATCGAACGCATGCGCAGCGTCAAGGCGCGGCGCGACGAGTCCGAGGTCTCCCGCCGGCTCGCCGCGCTCCGGGAAGCGGCCGCCCGGGGGGACAACGTCATGCCCTGCGCGATCGACGCGGTCGAGGCCTACGCGACCGTCGGCGAGGTCTGCGGGGCCTTGAAAGAGGTCTTCGGCGTCTACGAGGAGCCCGCGCTCCGATGAGGGGGGAGGAGGCATGACCCCCCACCGCCCGATCGTCCTCAGCGTCGAGCAGGCCCTCAGCATGCCCTACGCGACCCTGCGCTTCGTGCACCAGGGATGGCGGGTCATCAAGGTCGAGGCCACCCCCGTCGAGGGGCGGAGGACCATGGGGGATCCGAACCGCGCGATCGGAAAGCCGGTCGGAAAGGGCTCGATGCACAGTTACTTCGTCGCGCCGAACGTCGGGAAGGAGGCGATCGCCCTGAACCTCAAGACCGAGGAGGGGCGGAACCTCCTCCGACGCCTGATCCGCGCGCTGCCGGTCGACGTCTTCTGCACCAATACGATGCCCGCCCGGCACGAGGCCCTCGGCATCGACGCCGACAGCCTGCAGGCCCTCCGCCCCGAACTGATCTGGGCCTCGATTTCTGCCTGGGGGACGGCCCACGGCGAGGTGCCCGGATACGATCCGGTCATGCAGGCCGAGTGCGGATACATGGACCTGACGGGGGACCCCAAAGGACCGCCCCTCCAATGCGGTCCGCCGATCATCGACCTGAAGGCCGGCGACGAGGTCTTCGCGCAGGTCGCCCTCGCCCTCTGGAAGCGGGAACTCGGGGCGGCGGGCGCGAGGATCGACGTCTCGATGGGACACGCGGCGGTCTCCTGGCTGCAGACCTTCCTGCCGATGCTCGACATGGGTTCGACCCCGGAGGAGCTGCGCCGCAGCGGGAACGAGCACCGGCAGTTCATTCCGGTGAACGCCTATCCGACCGCGGACGGCTGGCTCTTCCTCGCGATCGGGAGTGACGCGCAGTGGCGGCGCTTCGTCGGGATCGAGGCCTTCGCCGGATTGGACCGGGAGGATTGGCGCACGAACGAGGGCCGGCGCGCGACGAAGGACGAACTCCACCGGGCGATCGGCGGGGTCACGAAGGGGATCGAGAGCCGGACCCTGGCCGGGATGCTGGCCGAGGCGGCGATTCCCAACGCTCCGATCCGAAGGATCGAGGAGGTGGCGTCGCATCCCTTCGTCGCGGGGGACCTCTGCCGGACCGTCGCTCCGTCCGGGGACATGCTGCGGCTCCCGCCGCCGGCCGTGCCGACCCGGACGCTCGAGAAGACGGGCGGACTCCTTCCGTTCGCTCCGGGCTACGGGGCCGACACCGAGGCGGTCCTGGTCGAGATCGGCTGCCGGAGGGAGGAGATCCGGGAATGGGCCGACCGGGGGATCCTGGCCTTGGGAGAGGAGGGCTGACATGGAGGGGGGACTGCGGCATCGGCCGAAGACCCTGGATGAGGTCTTCAGGCTCCGGGAGAGGGAGCCCGAATGCCGGCTGCTCGCCGGAGGCACCGACCTGTGCGTGCAGCATCGCGGGCGGCTTGGGGAGACGCCTCTGCTCTCGCTCCGCCGAGTCGCGGAACTTCGGGGCGTCGCCCGCTCGCGCCCCGACCTCCCCGGGGCCGCGGATCTCCTCCCGGGCGGGGAATGCCTGAGGATCGGCGCGGGGACGACGCTCTCCGCCCTCCTGAACGAGACGGAGATCGAACGCGGCTTCCCCGCGCTCCGAGCCGCCCTCTCCGCGATCGGAAGCCGGCAGATCCGCAACGTCGCGACGATCGGCGGGAATCTCTGCAACGCTTCCCCGGCCGCCGACGGGGCGCCTCCCCTGCTGGTCCTCGACGCCGCCGTCGAGATCGCCTCGAGAGAGGGCCGCCGCCTGCTGCCTCTCGAAGAGTTCTTCCGGGGACCGGGTCGGACCTCGCTCGGAGCGGAGGAGATCCTCGCCGCGGTCTGGGTCCCGCTCCCGTTCGAGGACGAGGTCTCGGTCTTCCTCCGCAAGGGGAGGGTCAAGATGGACATCGCGATCGCGAGCCTCGCGCTCCGCTGCCGGCGCGGGGCCGGGACGCTTTCCGGCCTTCGGCTCGCCGCGGGCGCCGTCGGACCGACCCCGCTCAGGCTTCGAAGGACCGAGGCCCTGCTCGAGGGAGCCTCGCTTAAGGATTGCGGGCTGGTCCGGGAGCCCGGGGGGAGGCCGCGCGCTCGAGAGGACGGTCTCCTCGCGCGGGCGATGGACGAGGCCTCGAAGGAGATCGCCCCGATCGACGACCTGCGCGCCTCGGCCTGGTATCGACGGCGGCTCGTGCGGGTCTTCCTGGAACGGGCCGTCGCGGAGGTCTTCGCGCAATGAAAGCACGGCTCCGCTTCCGCTTGAACGGGAAGGTGGTCGAGACCGAGGTCGAGACCCACTGGCGCCTCCTCGATCTCCTCCGGGACGGTCTCGGGTTGACCGGGACGAAGGAGGGCTGCGGGGCGGGGGAATGCGGCGCCTGCACCGTGCTCTGCGACGGAGAGGCGGTGAACGCCTGCCTGATGCTCGCGCTCGAGGCCGAGGATCGAGAGATCCGGACCGTCGAGGGGCTCGTAGGGCCCGGGGGCCGGCTGTCGGCCGTGCAGCGCGCCTTCGTCGAGGAGGGCGGGGCGCAATGCGGGTTCTGCAGCCCCGGGATGGTCATGAGCGCGCAGGCCCTCCTTCTCGAGGACCCGGATCCGAGCGAGGAGAGGATCCGCGAGGCCTTGACGGGGAACCTGTGCCGCTGCACGGGATACAAGCAGATCGTCGCGGCGATCCGGCGCGCCGCCTCGCTCCGGAGGAGCGAAGCGGGGGAAGGAGAGAGGGGCGAAGCGGGGGGGGAAGGATGACCGGGACGCGTTTCGTCGGGACGAAGTTTCCGAGGCCCGAGGCTCCGGACAAGGTCTCGGGCCGCGCCCTCTACATCCATGACGTCGTGCGTCCGGGGATGCTGCACGGGGCCATCAAGCACAGCGCGCACGCCCATGCCCGCATTCTGCGGATCGACACCTCCAGGGCCGAGGCCTTGCCCGGCGTCGAGGCCGTCATCACGGGATTCGACACCCCCGAGCTGCGGGTCGGATTCCTGCGTGAGAATCGTGCCCTCAAGAGAGACAAGGTGCGGAACCAACGCGACGAGATCGCGGCCGTCGCGGCGCGCGACCCGGAGACGGCCCGCCGCGCCCTCGAACTGATCGAAGTCGAATACGAGGTCCTTCCGGCGGTCTTCGATCCGGTCGAGGCGATGCGCGAGGGGGCTCCGCGGATCCACGAGGTGGACGGGCGGGGCCGGCCGACCCGGGACAACCGCGTGCCCATGGAGTGCCGGCACCACAGCGGGGACCTCGAGGCGGCGAAGGAACGATCCGCCTTCCGCGTCGCGGGGGATTACGAGGTCCCGTGGATCCAGCAGTCCTGCATGGGGACGGCGGGTTGCATCGCGGAGTTCGACGCGAACGGGGACCTGACGGTGTGGGCGAAGACCCAGATCCCCTTCCTCGCGCAGAGGGACTTCAACCGCGCGCTCGAGGAGATGGGGCTCGAGGGCCGCAATACCCGGGTCATCGTGACGACGCTGGGCGGGGGGTTCGGGACCGGCCTCGACACGCACTGCTACGAATACATCGCGATCCTCCTCGCGCATCGCACGGGGCGTCCGGTCAAGGTCCTCATGGACCGCGAGGAGGAGTTCCGTTACCTCTCCCCGCGGCAATCCGCCCGTGTCCACATCGAGCAAGGCTGCGACGAGGAAGGACGGCTCACCTACCGCGAGGTCCGCGTGCTCCAGGACAACGGCGCCTACGCGTCCTGGGGGGCGACCTTCCCGACGGTCATGCTCCTTCCGGTCACCTCCCTCTACAAGGTGCCGGTCGTCCACTTCGACGCGGAGATCGTCTACACGAACAACACCTACGCCCAGGCGATGCGCGGCTACGGAAACCCCGAAGTCACGATGGCGATCGAGAGCAACCTCGACGAACTCGCCCTGGCCGCCGGCATCGACCGGCTGGAGATCCGGAGGATCAACTGCAACGAGCCGGGGGAAGTCACGCCGATGGGAGCCCGGGTCGGGAGCTGCGGCCTCCGCGCCTGCATCGAGGCCTGCGCGGAGAAACTCGACTGGAGGGCGAAGCCCGGAAGGAACGGGCGCCTGCGGGGCGTCGGCATGGCCTCGATGCTCCACGTCGGGGGCTCGGGGAGGATCTACCGCTCGGATGCGAGCGGCATCATCCTCAAACTCGACGACTTCGGGAACGTCAATGTCTTCTACGGCGGGGTCGAGATGGGCCAGGGCCTGCATTCGACGATCCGGCTCGCGATCGCCGACTCCCTGGGCGTTCTTCCCGAGAAGGTGCGGGTCAATCCGACCGACACGGCGACATGCCCCTGGGACGTGGGGACGCACGCGAGTCGTGGGGCCTTCATGGCCTGCAACGCCGCCCTCGAGGCCGTCCGGAAGCTCCGCGCGCGGCTCTTCGCATACTGCGTCGATCTCTTTCCGCGCGAGGTCGAGCGCGCGCTCCGGAAACAACGGGCCGGAGGTCCTCCTCCCCGCCCCGAGGGCGGGGCGGCCCCGGACCGCTCGTCCCCCCCCTCCGCGGAGGCGGATCTCTCCTTCGCCCAGGGCCGCGCGCCCGGGGATTTCGAGCTGGAGAAGGGGCTCGTCTTCGTGAAGGACGGCCCCGACGCCCCCTGGGCGAAGATCCCCCTGGACCGGATCCTGAGGGCGATCCATTTCCGCGAGGGGGGGGACATGCTGACGGAGACGGCCTTCTACGATCCTCCGAGCGAACTCCCCGATTGGCGGGAGGGCCGCGGGAACATGTCGGCCGCCTACACGTACGGCGCCCAGGCCGTCGAACTCGAGGTCGACCCCGAGACCGGGGAAGTCGAGATCCTGCGTTTCGTCAGCGCGATGGACATCGGGAAGGTCCTGAATCCCCAGGCCCTCGACGGCCAGGTCCTCGGGGGGTTGGCCCAGGGCCTCGGTTACGCCCTCTACGAGGAGGTCAAGACCGAGGAGGGGGCGATCCTCAACCCCAACTTCACGGACTACAAACTGCCGACGGCCCACGAGATGGCCTTCCCGGTGGATCTCGTCTATGTCGAGACCGACGAACCCACCGGTCCCTTCGGAGCGAAGGGCGCCGGGGAACCGGGCCTCGTCCCGACCGCCCCGGCCATCGCCAACGCCCTCCGGGACGCCCTCGGGGTCTCCCTCCGCACCCTCCCCATGACCCCCGAGCGCATCCTCCGCGCCCTCGATCCCTCCGCGTCCTGACCCGGAAGTCCGGAGCCTCCCCGCCGACCCGGCCCCGGTCCTGACCCCCCGCCGCGCCCCCGTCTCGAGACCCCGGGGGGAACGAGGAATGTGACAGAGGGCGGGGAAGGACCCTTGTAAGGCTGGGGATTCATGGGGGGTGTCTCAGTTCGAAAGGGAAAAGATCATGAAGAAGGTTACAGGTGTTCTTCTCGTGGTCCTGGGAGTGGGCGCAGGGCTCTCCGCCCAGACGACCCGAATGCTCCAGCGGGCCTCTCAAGTCGCAATCCATTCGCTTCCGACGGACCAGCGCCCGGCGCCGAGCATCTGGGCCGACCTTCCCGGCATGAGGGGGGCGATCACCCTCCCGAAGGGCGGGCTTCTCGTCGCCACCCTCTCGATGGAAGTCCGGACCCTCCACTACGGCCCGGGACGTCCCGACCTCCTCGTTCGGATGGTCGTCGACAACCAGGTCGTTCCGGGTTCGGACATCCGCTTCGCGGCCGGACGGAACCTCTTCCGGCCCATCACCCGTGATTTCATCGGGGGCGCCCTCAAGCCCGGCGTGCACAAGGTGCGCTTCCAGTGGATGAAGCGACCCTCGAACGCGATCGTCTACGCGCGGCAGCGCCGCCTCGTCCTGCGCTTCGCCGCCCCGGACTCGGAGGACTTCAAGATGGTCGCCCTCCAGAACGTCTCGGTCGGATCGACCGGCCCGAAGAGCTGGACGAATTTCCCGACCTTGAAGACCACGATCACCCTCCCCTGGACGGGGGATCTCGTGATCTGCTACAGCGGGGACGCTTTCTCGAAGGTCGCGGGGAAGGCGATCCTCGTGAGAGCCCTCGTCGATGGGGCGAAGGCCGGGGACGCGGTCATGATCTACGGGGACGTCGGGGGATCCCAGTCCTTCGTGTTCGCCAAGCGGGGGCTCGCGAAGGGGACCCACACGGTCCAGATGCAGTACTGGATGGATGCGGGCGGGACGATCTATCGACCCTGGACGATCGTCGAGGCCTATCCGAGCGGCGGCGGACGGAAGGCCGCGGTGGCGTCCTACACCTACGAGGGTCCCGGGACCAGCAGGAGTTCGAGCACCTATGCTCCGGTTCCGTCCGTGGGTCTCGGCCTGATCCGGACCCGGACGAAGGGCGACCTCGAGGTGCGCTTCTCCGCCGAGACGAGGATCCCGAAAGGGTCGAGGGGCTACCTGCGGTGCGTGGTCGACGGGAAGTACGTCGGAAACCCGATCGAATTCGGGGAGGAATACGACGATCCCTACAGGATCTGGGTCGCCCGCTCGGCCGTCTGGGTAGCGCGCGACCTGGACCCCGGCTACCACGCGGTGCGTATCGACTGGGCGGCCGCGACGGGCACCTTCGTGCTCGCGGGCCGTTCCCTCGTGCTGACCTCGGTCCAGGGGCAGCGCCCCCTGCTCGTCACCGCCCTCGAGTCGACTCGGCCCACCGGTTACAAGTACGGTGGCAAGTTCGCGAGCAGCGTCGTCACTCTCCAGAACGGCCGGCGAGTCTTCCGAAGCTACGTCGGCGACAATCTCTGGCGGTCCTCGCCCGGGGTCGCCGACTGGTTCGTCGAAAACTCCGACTCCAACCTCTTCCTCGTAGAGGCCGGCCTGGTCGGGCCGCATTTGAAGAAGTACGACGAGAAGACCTACCGGAGCTTCCAGGGGGCCTTCACGATGATGAAGATCGAGGCCCTCCAGAAGGCCGATCCGTACTTCGATTACTCCTATTACGATCGAAACGGCGACCGGAAGATCACGACCGACGAACTCTATCCCCTCGTGATCCTCTACCAGGACTGGCCCTGGGGCGAGGTGCGGAACAACATCACGAACGTCGCGACCTCGGACGGGGTCACGCTGGACTTCAGGGGGGGCCTCGCGACGGTCTATACCCCCGATTTTCGGAACCGCTCGGAACTGGGGATCCACGCTCACGAACTCTCCCACCTCCTGATCCGGGCGGGCGACATGTACGAGAACCGGGATCCGACGGCCCCGGGTCCGTACAGCATCATGGACCAGCATCCCTATAACGGGCACCTGGACCCGCTCCACAAGTGGAAGGCGGGCAAGTTCCTGGAACCCGAGATCGTGGGGAAGGATGGATACGTGACCCTGAACCCGATCGCCGTCGATCCCAGGGTCTTGCTGCTCCGCGATCCCAGGAGCCATACCGGCGAGTTCTTCCTCGTCGAGAATCGGGGAGGGAAGGGTTACAACGCCTCCCTGCCGGCGAAGGGACTGGCGCTCTGGCATTGCGACCAGAACAGGTTGTGGAACTGGAGGACCGCGATCGAGATCGAGCCCGCGGGAGGGTCGGGAGGCTGGTACAAGTACGGGACCTATCTCTTCACGGGGAACGATCCCGGCTTCGCGGCCTCGAAGGACGTCTGGGACGGTTCGACCCTCGTGAACACGAGGTGGCACGACAGGACCCGCAGCGGGATCGGTCTCTTCGGGATCGAACGCATCCAGGGGACGGATTCGATCCGCGTCTACGTCGACGTGCCCGGCCCCGGGATCCTCGTCCAGTGGCGGAACCGCAGGGTCGACATCGGGGCGGGGCACAAGTTCACGGCCCAGCTCAGGGTCGTGAACACCGACTACACGGCCGCCTCCGCGACCGTGACCCTCGCCTCGCCGGCCGGCCTCTCCTGGACGAGGAAGACCCTGTCGCTCAGCCCCTACGTTCCGGTCCTCCTGAACGTCGACGTCACGCCGACCTCGTTCTCGCAGGACGTCCTGGCCTCCGTGGTCGGATCGCGCGGGGGAGGCAGCCAGGACCGCATGCGCCTGGCCGGAAGCTGCCGGTCGATCGCCTCCGTCACCCCGCGTTCGCTGCCGAACCTGACGCTCGGGGCCTTCGACGTGAACCTGAACCTTCCCGCCTTCGTCGAGGCCGTCAGTCTCGGAGGCCGGCTGATCAAGAGCCGGGATGCGAACGACTGGTCGAAGGGGTATTTCGAGGTCCTGAACGGGAACCGCACGGTGCGGGTGCATCCTCCCCAGGGGCTCGCCCCGGGCGTCTATCCCCTCGCCGTCCGCTTCCCGCTCTGCACGTCGGGTTCGGTCAACGTGACCCTGTCGAGGGTCACGAGCTTCGCGATCGCGACGACTCTCTCCCTCACGACGGGGAGGACGCAGACGGTCTGGGTCTCGAAGGGAGGACTGCCCGTGGGGTCGGTCGGCGTCCTGACCTTGAGCGGCTCGCCGAAGCCCTCGGTCATCCCCAACCTCGTCTCCCTCGGTCTGGGGGATGGGTTCCGGTCCCTGATCATCCTTCCGGCGCAGGTCGTCAACGGGACGACGAACGTAGCGCCCTGGGCCTTCCCGACCCCGGGATCCCTGCTCGGGAAGCGCCTCTACTTCCAGGGAGTCCTGATCAATCCCTACAACCTGTCGAGGTTCTTCGCGACGCCGCGGACGAACACCGACTACAAGTGAGACGGGCTTCCGTCTCCGGGCCGGCCCGCGACAGGCGGGCCGGCCCGCGGGGGGGAGGGGGGCCTCCGAAGAGAGGGTCGCCTCGCGGGGGACAAGGATTGGCGGAGGGAGAGGGATTCGAACCCCCGTTGCCTCGCGGCAAACCGGATTTCAAATCCGGCGCATTCGGCCTCTCTGCCATCCCTCCGCGCGGGCGCGGTCCACGATAGCGGGGGAGGGGGCGCGGGTCAGGGTTGCTCGAGGCGCTCGAAGACCTTCTCGTCGACGTAGAGCGGGGCCGCGAACTGGAGGACGAGGGCGATGACGTCGGAAGGCCGGGCGTCGACCGCGCAGGACCGGCCGTCCTGCGTCTCGAGGTGGAGGGTCGCGAAGAAGGTCCCCTTGCGCAGGTCGGAGATCACGCCCTTGACGAGCCTCGTGCCGGTGGCTTTCAGGATCGCCCCGCAGAGGTCGTGGGTCATCGGGCGCGGGGTCTCGGCGCCGGTGAGCTTGCGGTGGATCTCGAGCACCTCGTTCCAGCCGATCGCGATCGGGAAACCGCGCTCGCCGTCCTTCTCCCGAACGGAGATCTGCTGGGGGTCCTGTCCCTCCCGGATCAGGACCCGGTTCAACTCGACTTCGATCTCTCGACCCATCGTCGCGCCTTCGCTCCGGTCGCATCGGGGTTCCCGGGCCGGTCCGCCCGGTCGGGTCCCGGGGGGGCCCCGGAAAGGGGGATGCTCGGGGCGGGACCGCCTCCGCTCCGGGC
>Ga0256830_1001140_pt1 | contig 19166 bp, 17 predicted proteins | sample 128326metaG_FD_190537 | JGI IMG/M metagenome (GOLD analysis project Ga0256830, IMG submission 190537) | Hydrothermal vent microbial communities from Lau Basin, Pacific Ocean - 128-326 | ecosystem: Environmental > Aquatic > Marine > Hydrothermal vents | place: Pacific Ocean: Lau Basin | collected... | reverse complement strand
CCGGCACCGAGGTCTCGGCCCTGCTCGGCCGCATGCCCTCGGCGGTGGGCTACCAGCCGACCCTGGCCGAGGAGATGGGCGTGCTGCAGGAGCGCATCACCTCCACCAAGACCGGCTCCATCACCTCGTTCCAGGCCGTGTACGTGCCGGCCGACGACCTCACCGACCCGTCGCCGGCCACCACCTTCTCCCACCTGGACGCGACCCTGGTGCTGTCGCGCCAGATCGCCGAGCTGGGCATCTACCCCGCGGTGGACCCGCTGGACTCCACCTCGCGCCAGCTCGACCCGCTGGTCATCGGCGAGGAGCACTACGACGTCGCCCGCCGGGTCCAGGGCACGCTCCAGCGCTACAAGGAGCTCAAGGACATCATCGCCATCCTCGGCATGGACGAGCTGTCCGAGGAGGACAAGCTCATCGTGGCCCGGGCGCGCAAGATCCAGCGTTTCCTGTCGCAGCCGTTCTTCGTCGCCGAGGTGTTCACCGGCGCCCCCGGCAAGTACGTGCCGCTGAAGGACACCATCCGGGGTTTCAAGGGCATCGTGGACGGCGAGTACGACGACCTGCCGGAGCAGGCGTTCTACATGGTGGGCTCCATCGAGGAGGCCGTGGAGAAGGCCAAGAGCCTGTAACAACGAGGCCCCGTCCGGCGGGGCCGGCACCGAGGATTCGCAGCAATGGCCATGACCATGCACGTGGACATCGTCAGCGCCGAGGCCGAGATCTTCTCCGGCACGGCGGAGATGGTGGTGGCGCCCGCGAAGATGGGCGAGGTGGGCATCTTTCCCCGCCACACCCCGCTGCTCACGCCGCTCAAGCCGGGCGAGGTGCGGGTGATCCTGGAGGGCGGCGAGGAGCAGACCTTCTACGTCTCCGGCGGCATCCTCGAGGTGCAGCCCCACGTGGTCACGGTGCTGTCCGACACCGCGGTGCGTGCCGCCGACCTGGACGAGGCCGCTGCCCTGGAGGCCAAGCGCCGGGCCGAGGAGGCGCTCAAGGACCGCAAGAGCGACATCGACTACGCCCGGGCCCAGGCCGAGCTGGCGGAGGCCGTGGCCCAGCTCCAGGCCATCCAGAAGCTGCGCAAGAAGCAGGGCCGCTGAGGTCCCGTCACCGGCACGCACCGGCGTCGCCACCACCCGGGAGACATCGCATGAGCGAGGAAACAGTCCGCGACGGCATGGTGGTGGCCATCACCTACGCCATCATCGACAGCGAGGGCCGGGTGCTGGAGCAGTCGGACATCCCCATCGAGTACGTCCACGGCCGTGACCAGCGGCTGTTTCCCAAGATCATGACCAACCTCGCGGGCAAGACCGTGGGCGAGTCGGTGGACGTGTTCTTCAGTGCCGAGGAAAAGGCCTTCGGCGAACCGGATCCCGGACTGACCTTCTCCGACGACATCGACAATGTCCCCCCGGAGTTCCGCCGCATCGGGGCCGAGGCGGTGTTCGAGAACGAGGCCGGCGAGACCGTCACCATGCGCGTGGTCCGCATCGCCGACGGCAAGGTGCACCTGGACGGCAACCATCCCCTCATCGGCAAGGACCTCACCTTCCGCGTCACCGTGCAGGGCATCCGTCCCGCCACCGAGGCCGAGCTGGCCGCCGGCGAGCCCGGCGGTGCGCCCCGGGTCCACTGAGCGGCCGCGCGGGGCCGCGGCGGGCCAAGGCGGGGGCGGCCGGGCCCGCGCACTTGCGCCGCGCGCCGCCGGTATTACCATGGTACTAGCGCCGGCGGCGACGGAAGCACTATTGCCTGTTCCGCCGCCAGCGGCTACCGTTTCCCACTCGCGCGGGGCCCAAGCAGGAATCCCATGGCACTGGAAGTTGTGATACTGGCGGCGGGACAGGGCACCCGCATGAAATCGGACCTGCCCAAGGTCCTCCATCCGCTGGGCGGCCGGCCCCTGCTGGCCCACGTGGTGGCCACCGCCCGTGCCCTGTCCCCGGCCCGCACGGTGGTGATCTACGGTCATGGGGGCAAGCGCGTCACCGCCGCCCTGCCCGAGCCGGACCTCGTCTGGGTGGAGCAGGCCGAGCGGCTGGGCACCGGCCACGCCGTGCAGCAGGCCCTGCCGGTCCTGGACCCGGCGGCCACCGTGCTGGTGCTCTACGGCGACGTGCCCCTGATCCGTGCCGAGACCCTGCGCGCCCTGGTGGCCCGCGCCGGTCCCGACACCCTGGCCCTGCTCACGGTGGAGCTGGACGAGCCCGCCGGCTACGGCCGCATCCTGCGCGATGCCGGCGGGCGGGTCACCGCCATCCGCGAGGACAAGGATGCCACCGAGGCCGAGCGCCGGGTGCGCGAGATCAACACCGGCATTCTCGCCGTGGGCGCCGGCCGCCTGGCCGGATGGCTGCAGCGGCTGTCCAACGACAACGCCCAGGGCGAATACTATCTCACCGACATCGTCGCCATGGCCGTGGCCGACGGGGTGGCGGTGGAGACCGTGCAGCCGGCCGATCCCGACGAAGTGCTGGGCGCCAACAGCAAGGCCCAGCTCGCCCACCTGGAGCGGGTGTACCAGCGCCGCCGGGCCGGTGACCTCATGGACCAGGGCGTGACCCTGCTCGACCCCGCGCGGCTGGACGTGCGCGGCACGGTGCGCGCCGGGCGTGACGTGGTGATCGACGTCAACGTGGTCCTGGCCGGCGAGGTGGTGCTGGGCGACGGCGTGTCCATCGGGGCCGGCTGTGTGCTGCGCGACGTCACCGTGGGCGACGGGGCCGAGATCCTGCCCCTGTGCGTGATCGAGGAGGCGGTCATCGGCCCGGGCAGCCGGGTCGGTCCCTACAGCCGCATCCGTCCCGGCACCCGGCTGGACGACGGGGTCCACGTGGGCAACTTCGTGGAGGTCAAGAACAGCACCATCGGCCGGGGCTCCAAGGTCAACCATCTGAGCTACATCGGCGACACCGACATGGGCAGCGGGGTCAACATCGGCGCCGGCACCATCACCTGCAACTACGACGGTGCCAACAAGCACCGCACGGTCATCGAGGACGACGTGTTCGTGGGCTCCGACGTGCAGCTGGTGGCGCCGGTGACCGTGGGCCGGGGCGCCACCATCGGCGCCGGCTCCACCATCACCCGTGACGCCCCGCCCGGCGAGCTGACCCTCAGCCGGGCACGGCAGACCACCCGCCCGGGGTGGAAGCGACCAAAAAAAGGGGGCTAGGGCCTGGCGGCTGGGTTCTGGAGTTCGATGTTGAAAACACCATGCAAACTCGGCACGCCTTGTCTGCTTGTTCACCGGCCCCGGGAAGCAGCAAAAGGTCGGCGCCACAGAAAGCCTGTAACGTGTTCGGATAAGGCCAACTCCCAGCACCCAGCACCCAGCACCCAGAGCCTGTATTGACATGTGCGGAATCGTCGGCGCCATCGCCCCTGACAACGTGGTCCCCGTTCTCATCGAGGGCCTGCAGCGGCTGGAGTACCGGGGTTACGACTCGGCCGGGATCGCGGTGCGCGATCGCCGCCACGGCCTGCAGCGCATCCGCTCGGTGGGCAAGGTGGCGGAGCTCGCCGCGCGCCTGGAGCAGACCCCGCTGGACGGCGGCCTGGGCATCGCCCACACCCGCTGGGCCACCCACGGCATGCCGGCCGAGCGCAACGCCCACCCCCACGTTTCGGGCGAGAAGGTGGCGGTGGTGCACAACGGCATCATCGAGAACCACGCCGAGCTGCGCCAGCGGCTGCAGGCCGAGGGTTACCGTTTCACCTCCGAGACCGACACCGAGGTCATCGCCCACCTGCTGGCCGCCCACCTCTCCCGCGGGGCCGGACTGCTGGAGGCGGTGCGGGCCGCGACGCGGGAAATGGTGGGGGCCTACGCCCTGGCCGTGGTGAGCCCGGACGAACCCGATCACATGGTGGTGGCCCGGGCCGGCAGCCCGCTGGTCGTCGGCGTGGGCGACGGGGCCAACTATATCGCCTCGGACGTGTTCGCCCTCCTGCCGGTGACCCAGGACTTCATCTTCCTCGAAGAAGGCGACATCGCCGAGATCCGCCGCGACGGCGTCACCGTGTGGGACGCCGGCGGGCACCCTGCGCAGCGGCCGGTGAAACGCTCCCAGGTGACGGGCGCGGTGGCGGACAAGGGGCCGTATCCCCACTACATGCTCAAGGAGATCTTCGAGCAGCCGGCGGTCATCGCCGAGACGCTCGAGGGACGCATCCACAAGGGGCGGCTGCTGGAGGAGGCCTTCGGCCACGAGGCCCGCGCCCTGCTGGACCGCACCCGCGGCGTGCACATCATCGCCTGCGGCACCAGCTACCATGCCGGGCTGGTGGCGCGCTACTGGCTGGAGGAGATCGGCGTTCCGGCCAGCGTCGAGGTGGCCAGCGAATACCGGTACCGGAAGGCGGTGGTGCCCGAGGACACCCTGTTCGTCACCATCTCCCAGTCGGGCGAGACCGCCGACACCCTGGCCGCCCTGCGCGGCGCACGGCGCCAGGGCTATCTGGGCGCACTCACCATCTGCAACGTCCCCGAAAGCTCCCTGGTGCGCGAGTCCGACGTGGCCCTCATGACCCGCGCCGGGCCCGAGATCGGGGTGGCCTCCACCAAGGCCTTCACCACCCAGCTCACCGCCCTGCGCCTGCTCACCCTCGCCCTGGCCCGGCGCCGCGGCATGGACGAGGCCCAGGAGCGGGCGTGGGTGGAGGAACTCCACGCCCTGCCGCGCCAGGTGGAGGTGGTGCTGGAGCTGGACCAGGCCATTCGCGACATGGCCCAGTCCTTCGGCGACAAGGAGCACGCCCTGTTCCTGGGCCGGGGGACCTTCTATCCCATCGCCCTGGAAGGGGCGCTCAAGCTCAAGGAAATCTCCTACATCCACGCCGAGGCCTATCCGGCCGGCGAACTCAAGCACGGTCCCCTGGCCTTGGTGGACGAGAAGATGCCGGTGATCTGCGCCCTGCCCGACGATCCCCTGCTGGAGAAGGTGCTGTCCAACCTGCAGGAAGTGCGCGCCCGCGGCGGCGAGCTGTTCCTGTTCTCGGACAAGACGGTGAACATCGGGCTCGACCGCTACCAGAACCTCACCCTGTCCGACATCCGGCCCACCACCGCCCCCATCGTCTACAGCGTGCCGCTGCAGCTCCTCGCCTACCACGTGGCCGTGCTCAAGGGCACCGACGTCGATCAGCCGCGCAACCTGGCCAAGTCGGTGACGGTGGAATAACACGCGGTATGAGCAGTGGGTACGGCCGCCGCGTCCATGGAACCTGTTTCAGAATTCCCTGCGGCCGCATGCCAGGCGATCGCCGGCGCCCCAGGAGGTTGGGAGCCGCGTCCACGCCAGCGGCATGGCCGGCTGCGGCCCGGCGCAGAGGCCGCGCTGCCTGCCCGTGCAAGGCCCGGCTATCCGTCCTGAGCCATGGTCTATGGTTGGCTGGCCGACTTCGTTCTTTTACTCCACCTGGCCTTCATCGGGTTCGTGGTGCTGGGCGGCCTCCTGGTGGCCCGCTGGCCCCGCCTGGCCTGGCTGCACGTGCCGGCCTTCCTCTGGGGCGCGCTGGTTAACCTCATGGGCTGGGTCTGCCCGCTGACACCGTGGGAGCAGCGGCTGCGCCGGGCCGCCAGCGAGGCGGGCTATGAGGGCGGCTTCGTGGAGCACTACATCGCCCCCCTGATCTATCCCCAGGCCCCCGGCGACCTGCCCCTGGGCCTGCTGCTGGGGACCGGGGTGCTGGTGCTCAACGGGCTGGTTTACGGCTGGCTGCTCCGGCGCCGCCGGTTCAAAAAGAGGGCCGGATCGTGCTAGACTGAGCGCCAAAATTACGACGCTTGCGGTCGCGCGGCCCGTGTGGCCGGAGCACCGCACCAGCCTGTCCCTGGGACAGCTTCACGGCCGGCGCCACCGCCCCCAGGCGGGGTGCCGCTACATCAAGAGATTCAGCCCAGTGCCCGGAACCGGCCCGCCGAGGCCATGACACCGGCCGCGGCGGGTCAGGTCACTCCCGCCCCGGGCGTCGTCGCCGGGCCACGGTGACGAGACAGCGGAGAGCCCTGTTCATGTCCGAGCCCCTTCATCGCGTCCAGCAGGCGGTGCGCGCCACCTCCGGGACCGCGGCGCCCCGCCTGGAAGTGTTCACCGAGCGCCAGTTCGACGCCATCGAGCCGCTGCGGCGGCTGCCCGAGGACCGGCGCCGTGCCATGCGCGCGGTGGCCCGGGTCCTGCCGTTCCGCGTCAACCGGTACGTCATCGAGGAACTCATCGACTGGTCGGCGGTGCCGGACGACCCCCTGTTCCAGCTCACCTTTCCCCAGCCGGGCATGCTGGCCGGCGAGGATCTCGCCGCCGTGCTCGGCGCCATGGACAGCGGCGACGCCCGCCGCCTGCGCAGCGTGGTGGATGCCATCCGCAACCGGCTCAATCCCCACCCGGCCGGCCAGCAGACCCTCAACGTGCCGGTGGAAAACGGTGTGCCCCTGCCGGGCATGCAGCACAAGTACCGCGAGACCGTGCTCTTTTTCCCGGCCCAGGGCCAGACCTGCCACAGCTACTGTACCTTCTGCTTCCGCTGGGCCCAGTTCGTGGGCGACAAGTCCCTGCGGTTCGCCGCCCGCGAGCGCGACGTGCTCCACGACTACCTCGCCCGCCACCGGGAGGTGACCGACCTCCTGGTCACCGGCGGCGACCCCATGGTGATGAAGACCCGCCATCTGGCCGAGTACCTGGAACCGTTCACCGATCCCCGCCTGGAGCACGTGCAGACACTGCGCATCGGCACCAAGTCGCTGACCTTCTGGCCTCACCGCTACGTCACCGACACCGATGCCGACGATCTCCTCCGCCTGCTGGAACGCCTGGTGCGTGCGGGCAAGCATGTGGCGCTCATGGCCCACTACAACCACTGGCGCGAGATGGAGACGCCCATGGCGCGCGAGGCCATCCGGCGGGTGCGCGACACCGGCGCCGTGATCCGCACCCAGGCGCCCCTCCTGGCCCACATCAACGACGACCCGGCGGTGTGGGCACGCATGTGGCGTACCCAGGTGGCGCTGGGCATGGTGCCCTACTACATGTTCGTGGAGCGCGACACCGGTGCCCGCCGCTACTTCGAGGTTCCCCTGGCCCGGGCCTGGGCCATCTACCGGGAGGCCATGCAGCAGGTCTCGGGCCTGGCCCGCACCGCCCGCGGCCCCTCCATGAGCGCGGCCCCGGGCAAGGTGGAGGTCCAGGGTGTCACCGAGGTGGGCGGAGAAAAGGTCTTCGTGCTGCGCTTCATCCAGGCCCGCAATCCGGACTGGGTCCAGCGGCCGTTCTTCGCGCGCTACGACGAGAACGCCACCTGGCTCGATCAGCTCCGCCCCGCCTTCGGTGAAGGCGAGTTCTTCTTCGAGGCCGAGTTTCGCCGCATGCAGGCCGAGCGGCAGCAGGCCAACTGATGGGGCCGTGGGCACGGTTCCACCCCGGCGCCCAAATGGAAGTTCCGATTACCCGGTCACCCGGGTGCTGATGCGGGGGAAGGTCCGGTGGTTTTCTCCCTGTCCCCGGGACAACGCGGAGATCGCAGAGACGCAGGGATCGCAGAGGCCCATGCCGGATGTTGCGGCAGACCACTGCGGGGCGCGCGGCCGTGGGGAATTTTGAGACAGGTTCTAGGTACTCGCGCCTTTCTCCAGGCGGCGCAGGAACACCTTCATCTCCTTCGCCGCTTGGATGTCGCCACGGGCCTCGGCCACGGCGATGCCCCGGCGCCAGGCCGCCGCGGCCCCGGCGGGATCGCCGGCCTCGACCAGCGCCTTGCCCAGCAGTTTCCAGGCCGCCGAGTACTCCGCGTCGTGCTCCACCGCACGCCTGAGGTGCTCCGCCGCCCGCGCCGCCTCCCCGCTCTTGAGCCAGGCCTGCCCCAGGCTGAACCTGAGCAGGGCGTCGTCGCGGCCGGCGGCGAGCAGCTTTTCCAGGTTGTCGGTCAGGCTCATGGACGCTCCTTCTTCTGGGCCACCAGCATGGCCTCGTTGCGAAAGCCGCGGCTGGTGTCTCCCACCCGGCCCTCCTCGCGGTAGACCCGCAGCGCCAGGGGCGGCACGAACAGGTGCAGCAGCTCGTTCTCGGCCAGCAGGTAGTCCGGGTTGGACGGCCCCACCTCGGCGACCTTGTCCCGGATGAAGGTCTGATAGAACAGCAGACCGTCCGGGCGCAGGGCGGCGCACAGCGCCGGGACCAGGGCCCGCTCCAGGAACCGGCTCACCACGATGACATGGAAGGATTCCGGTGCCGGCGGGGCAGCCAGTACATCGCGCACTTCGGCACGGACGCTCAATCCGGCGCCGGCCGCCGCCGCGCGCAGGCGCTCGACGGCCACGGGCGATAAGTCCCAGGCGCTCACCTCCAGTCCGCACCGGGCCAGCAGCAGGGCGTTGGCGCCCAGCCCGCAGGCCAGGTCCAGCGCGCGGCCGTGCCGCGGCAGGAGGTGGAGATGGTCGGCCAGGACCGGGGCCGCCGCCGGCATGCCGGTGGTCGCGCGATGGCGCTCGTCCCACTTGCGCTGTTGATCAGGCTCCACGTGCCCCATTCTACGGCATGGCGCGTGCTCACCGGCGCCAGAACGCCGGCGTGAACAGCACCAGGAGGGTGAAGATCTCCAGCCGTCCCGCCAGCATGGCCGCCACCAGCACCCACTTGGCGGCATCGGGCAGGCCGGCGAAGCTGGTGGCCACCTGCCCCAGGCGCCGTAACCTGGTCGATGTCCGGGGCACTGCAGGCCGGCGGGAACGGCCACGGCACCCCGGAACCAGGCCAGACCGCATGGCGGCCTCAGTGACGCCAGAAGGCGGGGGTGACCAGCACCAGGAGGGTGAAGATCTCCAGCCGTCCCAGCAGCATGGCTACGCTCAGCACCACCTTGGCGAAGTCCGAGATGTCCGCGTAATGGGCACCCACCTCGCCCAGGCCCGGCCCCAGGTTGTTCATGCAGGCGGCCACCGCGGAAAAGGCGGTGACCTGGTCCATGCCGTCGAGCATGAGCAGAAGCATGATGAGCGAGAACACCGCCACGTAGGCGGCGAAGAATCCCCATACGGCATCGATGATGTTGTTGGGCACTGGCCGCCGGCCCACCTTGATGGGGATGACCGCGTTGGGATGGATCACGCGCAGGATCTCACGCCGGCCCTGCTTGAGCAGGAGCAGGAAGCGGATGACCTTGATCCCGCCGCCGGTGGAGCCGGCGCAGCCCCCGATGAAGCTGGCGAACAACAGCAGCACCGGCAGGAAACCGGGCCAGTTGTGATACTCGTGGGTGGTGAAGCCGGTGGTGGTGCCGATGGACACGGTCTGGAAGATGCCGTGCAGCAACGTGCGCTGGGGGGTCTCGAACACCTCCTGCGACCAGAGGTAGGTGACCGTCGCCGCCGCCACGGTGAGCAGCACGGCGAGATAGGTCTTGAACTCCGAGTCCTGGAAGTACCCGCGCAGGGTCCGCCCGCGCCAGGCGATGAAATGCAGGGCGAAGTTGACGCCGGCCAGCAGCATGAAGACGATGGCCACCACCTCCACCATGGGCAGCTGGTTGTAGTAGCCCATGGAGGCGTCGTGGGTGGAGAAGCCGCCGATGGCGACGGTGGAAAAGGCGTGGCCCACGGCGTCGAACAGGTCCATGCCGGCGAACCAGTAGGCCGCGGCACAGGCGGCGGTCAGTGCCAGGTAGATGTACCACAGGGCCTTGGCCGACTCGGCGATGCGCGGGGCCAGCTTGGTGTCTTTGAGCGGGCCCGGCGTCTCGGCGCGGTAGAGCTGCATGCCGCCGATGCCCAGCATGGGCATGATGGCCACCGCCAGCACGATGATGCCCATGCCGCCCAGCCACTGGAGCTGCTGCCGGTAGTAGAGGATGGCCGGCGGCAGGTTGTCGATGCCGTTGATGACCGTGGCCCCGGTGGTGGTGAGGCCGGAGATGGACTCGAAGGCCGCGTCCACTGCGGTCATGACCAGGGTGTCGGCGAGCAGGAAGGGCACCGCCCCCACCAGCCCCAGCACGGTCCAGAACAGCACCACCACCACGAAGCCGTCGCGCAGGCGCAGGTCCTGGCGCCGACGGCGCACCGGCAGCCACAGGAGGCCGCCGGCGGCCAGCGTCAGGGCGAAGGTCTCGGCGAACGCGGAGATGCTCTCGTCGCGGTAGATCAGGGCCACGATCATGGGCGGCACCATGGTGAAGCTGAACACCATGAGCAGCAGGCCCATCATGCGCTGGATGGCCAGGGGATGCATCGTTACCTGTTCACCGTGCCGCCGGGCCGGAAAACCCCGCGCGGTTCACCACGCCTCTGCACACGCCGGCACTGCGGGATGAGCTGTTCATCTCTTGTGTGTCCTTGGTCCCTCTGCGTCGAAACGGCGGCCGGCGGCTACAGGAAGGTGATGCCCACCTGGAACAGCTGCTCCACCTCGCGCACCCGGCGCTTGTCCACCAGGAACAGGATCACGTGGTCTTCGGACTCGATGCGGGTGTCGTGGTGGGCGATGATCACCTCGCCGTTGCGGACAATGGCACCGATGGTGGTGCCCGGCGGCAGCTTGAGTTCGCCCACCGTGCGCCCCACCACCCGGGAGGTGGTTTCGTCGCCGTGGGCCACCGCCTCGATGGCCTCGGCCGCGCCGCGGCGCAGGGAATGGACCCGGACCACGTCGCCGCGCCGGATGTGGGTCAGCAGGCTGCCGATGGTGGCCTGCTGGGGGGAGATGGCGATGTCGATGTCGCCGCTCTCCACCAGGTCCACGTAGGCCGCGCGGTTGATCAGCGCCATGACCTTGCGCGCACCGAGGCGCTTGGCCAGCATGGCGGAGAGGATGTTGGCCTCGTCGTCGTTGGTCAGGGCGCAGAAGACGTCGGTGTGCTCGATGTTCTCCTCCAGCAGCAGGTCCTCGTCGGCGGCATCGCCCAGCAGGACCATGGTGCGGGCCAGCTCCTGGGAGATGGCCCGGGTCCGCTGTGGATTGTGGTCGATGATCTTCACCTGGTAGTCGCGCTCAAGCTGCTGGGCCACGCTCTTGCCGATGTTGCCGCCGCCGGCGATGATGATGCGCCGGTAGGGCTTGTCCAGGCGCCGAAGCTCGCTCATCACGGCGCGGGTGTTCTTGCTCGCGGTGATGAAGAACACCTCGTCGTCGGCCTCGATCACGGTGTGGCCCTCGGGAATGATGGCCTGGCCGCGGCGGTAGATGGCCGCCACCCGGGTGTCCACCCGCGGCATGTGCTCGCGCAGCTCCTTGAGCTGGTGCCCCACCAGCGGACCGCCGTAGTAGGCCTTGACCGCCACCAGCTGCACCAGGCCGTCGGCGAAGTCCAGCACCTGCAGTGCGCCCGGGTGCTCGATGAGGCGCTGGATGTAGTTGGTGATGAGCTGCTCCGGGCTGATGAGCACGTCCACCGGCAGCGCCTCCTGGCTGAAGAGCTGCGGGTAGCGCAGGTAGTCCACGCTGCGCACGCGGGCGATCTTGGTGGGGGTGTGGAAGATGGTGTAGGCGACCTGGCACGCCACCATGTTGGTCTCGTCGGAGTCGGTCACGGCGATGACCATGTCGGCATCGTCGGCACCGGCCCGGCGCAGGACGTCGGGATGCGACGCCAGGCCGCACACGGTGCCGATGTCCAGGCGGTCCTGCAGCGAGCGCAGGACGAACTCCTGGGTGTCCACCACGGTGATGTCGTTGGCCTCGCTGGCGAGGTTGGCGGCCAGGGAGGAGCCCACCTGCCCGGCGCCGAGGATGATGATCTTCATGGTGCCTTGTTCTTCTTCTGGTGTGCTCCGCGCTCAGCTCTCGCGGCGCCGCTTGGGCGTGATGCCCAGGGCCTTGAGCTTGCGGTAGAGGTGGGTGCGTTCCAGCCCGGCCAGCTCCGCCGCCCGGCCCACGCTGCCGCCCGCCCGCTCGAGCTGGTACTCGAAGTAGGCCCGCTCGAACTCCTCGCGCGCCTCGCGCAGCGGCAGGTCGAAGCCGGCGCGGAAGGCGCTGGCCCCCGCCGGCCGCGGCTGGCTGGCCAGGGCCGACTCCACCTCGTCCACGTCGATCTCGGTCCCCGAGCCCACCAGCAGCAGCCGCTGCACCAGGTTGCACAGCTCGGGGATGTTGCCCGGCCAGTCGTAGTTGCGCAGGCGGTTCTGGGCCGCCACCGTGAAGTGGCGGTAGGGCAGGTTCTCCTTGTTCACGTAGAGATCGGCGAAGAAGTTGAGCAGCTCCGGCACGTCCTCGCGGTGCTCGCGCAGCGGCGGCACGTAAATGGGCATGACGTTGATGAGGTGGTACAGGTCGCGACGGAAGCGGCCGGCTTCCACCAGCCGTTCCAGGTCGTGGCTGGTGGCGGCGATGAGGCGCAGGTTGAGCTTGACCGGCTCCTGCCCGCCCACGCGGTAGAACTGGCCGCTGTCCAGGGCGGAGTACAGGCTGGCCTGCATGGATTCATCCATCTCCGCCACGTCGGACAGGTAGAGGATGCCGCCATTGACCTGCTCCAGGATCCCCGGGGTCACGCGGCCGTCCCGCTCCACCCCGAACAGCTCCTCCTGGGCCCGGCCCGCGGCCAGGGTGTTGACGTTGACCTCCAGGTACGGGGCCTCCGGCCGTGCACTCTGGGCGTGCAGGTAGCGGGCGAGGATGCGCTGGCCGGAGCCGGGCTCGCCCAGCATGAGCAGCCAGGTCTCGTGCTGGGCCAGGCGCCGGATCTGGTCCTTGAGGCGCTGCATCACCGCGCTCTTGCCGATGGGCTCGGCCACGGTGTCGGTGACCGCGCGCGGGCCCTTGCGCTCGCGCACCGCGCGGCGCGCCTCCAGGGCGTGCTCGATGGTGAGCAGCAGCTTGGCCAGCGACAGGGGCTTCTCGATGAAGTCCACCGCCCCCAGGCGGGTGGCCTCCACCGCCGTCTCCACGGTGCCGTGGCCCGACATCATGATCACGGGCATGGGCGGGCGGCCGTCCTCCGACCATTCCTTGAGCAGGGTGATGCCGTCGATGTCCGGCATCCAGATGTCCAGCAGCACCACGTCCGGCGGCTGGCGCCGGAAGGCCTCGCGGGCCGCGGCGCCGTTCTCGGCGGTGGTGACCTGGTAGCCCTCGTCCTCCAGGATCTCCTTGAGCAGGCTGCGGATGTCGGGCTCGTCGTCCACCACCAGCACCCGCGCGCCGGCGGCCTCGGCGGGGGCCAGCGGGCGGGCGGTTTCAGGCGGCATGGTCCTGCCCCTGTGCCTGCGGCGCGGCGACGGTGCGGCTGCGGCTCACCGGCAGGCGCACGGTGAGACAGGCCCCGCCCCGGCGCTGGTTTTCCGCCCACAGCACGCCGCCATGTTCCTCGACGATCTTCTTCACGATGGCCAGCCCCAGCCCGGTGCCCCGGGGTTTGGTGGTGACGTAGGGCTCGAACAGCTGCCCCAGCATGTCCTCCGGAATGCCCGGCCCCGAGTCCCGCACCTGCAGCTCCACGAAATGGCAGTTGGCCTCCTGCATGCAGCGGGTGCTCACCTCGATGGGGGCCTTGGGGGCATAGTCTACGGCCTCCAGGGCGTTCTTGAACAGGTTGTGCAGCAACTGGCGCAGGCGGCCCTCGTCGGCCTCGATGGCCGGGAGCCCGGACTCGAGCCGGGTGGCGAAGCGGATGCCCTGGCTCTCCTCGGTGTAGAGTTCCACCACCTCGCGCACCAGCCGGTTGAGGTCCACCCGGCCCAGGCGCAGGCTGGGCATGCGGGCGTAGTCCGAGAAGGCCTTGACCATCTCCTTGAGATGTTCCACCTGCTGCACGATGGTGCCGGTGGACCGGTCCAGCATCCGGGCCGCCTCCGGGTCCAGCCGTGCGAGCAGCTTCTGGCGCAGGCGCTCGGCGGCGAGCTGGATGGGGGTCAGCGGGTTCTTGATCTCGTGGGCCAGGCGCCGGGCCACCTCGCCCCAGGCGGCGTCGCGCTGGGCCTGCATCAGGTCCGTGATGTCGTCGAACACCAGCACGTGGCCGCCCGGCGCGCCCGCGTCGCCCGGGCCCAGGTTGGAGCCCCGCCAGATGAACACCCGGCGGCCGCCGGGCCCGAACAGGGTCACTTCCTCTTCCCAGTCTCCCTCGCCGGATTCCAGGTGCGGGGCGATGGCGTCCACCAGGAACTGGAGCTGGGTGTGGTCGTCCACCACGTGGATCAGGGGCTGGTCGCGGTAGGCGGCCAGGTCCACGCCCAGCATCTGCGAGGCGGCGGTGTTGGCCGTGCGCAGGCGCAGGTCCGTGTCCAGGGTCAGCACGCCCGAGGACAGGTTGGCCAGCACCGCCTCCAGGTAGGTGCGCTGCTCCTCCGCCGCCTGCTGGCTGCGGCGGGCCTCCTTCTGGGCCATGCTGATGCGGCGGGTCATCTCGTTGAAGGAGCGCACCAGGAAGCCCAGCTCGTCGCGCCCCGGCAGGGGCAGGCGCTTGGCGTAGTCGCCGGCGGCCACCGCCCGGGTGCCCTCGGCCAGGTCGGAGATGGGCTGCACCAGCCGGCGCGAGGCGTACAGCGCCGCCAGCACGGCGGTGAGCACCGACAGCAGCAGCACCAGGGACAGGGTCAGGAGGAAGGTGTACTTGAGGGGCGTGCGCAGGTAGGCCAGCTCGCGGTAGCGCCCCACCGCCGCCTGCACGTGCTCGGCCAGGGTGTTGATGTGGGCCGCCACGGGGTAGAGGGCCTGCAGCACCAGCGGCTCCACCGTGGGATCGCTGCGCGGCACCCGGGCCACGGCCCGGATGAACAGGCCCTGGCCTGCGATGGGGATCAGGCCCACCGCGTCCTTGCCCGCGCGGGCCTTGGCCGCCACCCCCGAGTCCAGCGGCTGCGGCACGAGCTGGTCGGCGTTGGCCATGGAGGCGGCCACGATGCGGCCGCCGGGGGCGTACAGCGCCAGCTCGCTGGCCGTGCTGCGGGCCCGCAGGTCGTTGAGGGTGATGGCGGCGACGCCGGGCGGCACCTGCTCCAGCTCCTCGGCCATGTCCCGGGTCTGGTCCATGAGTTCGCGCATGCGCAGGCCCAGGGAGGCGCGGCTCAGGTCCAGGGCTTCCCCCAGGGCCTTTTCCACCTCCACGTCGAACCAGGAGTCGATGCCCCGCTGCAGGAAATCGAAGGAGAAGTAGTACACCGCCAGCACCGGGGCCACCGACAGCACGGTGAACATGAGCACCAGCCGCAGGGTCAGGCGCGAGCCCGGTGCCCCGGCCCGGTACTGGCGGGCCAGGCGCAGCGCGTGGCGGGTGATGAGGCCCAGCAGGATGAGAATGGCGCTGATGTTGGTCACCAGCAGCGCCACGTAGATGCGGTCGAAGCTGCCGGCGTGGTGGGTGGCCAGGTTGAGCAGCACCAGCGACACCCCCAGCAGGGCCAGCAGGGCCAGCAGGGGCGCCTTGCCCGCCAGGAGCCGTTTTACGGCCTTAGCGACCATTGCCTCCACTCGCTCTGCAGGCGCCACCCCGGGGAGAGGTAGGCCAGCGGTTGCAGCGGGGCCGGCAGCGCCTCGATGTCCAGGTAGGCGCGCATCCGCACCCGGTAGTCGGCCCCGGACTCCAGCAGGTTGCTGTCCATGAGGGGCAGGTCCTCGATGCGGCCCAGGGCGGCCAGGGCCTCGGCCAGGCTGCGGTAGTTGGCCTGGGCCCCCGAATTGAGGCTGTGCACCACGTACTTCTCACTCAGGGCATGATAGAGCAGCAGGTAGCGCTGTTGCAGGCGGGCCACGGTGCTGTTCCACCACCACCGCCGCTGGCGCTCCACCCGGATGTCCAGCACCACGAACAGGGGCACCCCCGAGTCCAGCGCCTCCAGGGCCTCGGGGCTGAGCCGGTAGTCGATGCGGGCCGAGAGCAGGAAGACGCCGTCGGCCAGCCGGGTATCGGCCTGGGTGATCCGGAACAGCCCCGGCTCCGCCGCCCCGGCGGCCGCCGCCAGCAGGAGGCCGGCGAGCCAGGCCCTAGGCCGCCGGCCGCTTGCCCAGGCGTGCATAGAAGAACCCATCCATATCGTCCTCGCCCGTGAGAATCTGGCGCCCGGGACCGGCGGCCCGGCCCCACGTCTCCGCCGGGGCCAGCACCCGGGCATCGGGCCGGCGCGCGGTGAAGGCCGCAAGCTGGCGGGCATTTTCCTCCGGCAGCACCGAGCAGGTGGCATATAAAAGGATACCCCCCGGCGCCAGCAGCGGCCACAGCGCATCCAGCATGGCGGCCTGGACCGCGGCCAGGGCCGGGAGATCGGTCTCGCGCCGCAGCAGGCGGATGTCCGGGTGGCGGCGGATGACCCCGGTGGCCGAGCACGGCGCATCCAGCAGGATGCGCTCGAAGGGTGTTCCGTCCCACCAGTCGCGGGGACGGGTGGCGTCGCCGCCCACCAGCTCCGCGGCCAGCCCCAGCCGGGCCAGGTTCTCCTCCACCCGGGCCAGGCGCACCGGGCTGATGTCCAGGGCCGTGACCCGGGCCTGCGGGCAGTACTCCAGCAGGTGGGCGGTCTTGCCCCCCGGGGCGGCGCAGGCGTCCAGCACCCGCTGCCCCGGCTCCGGGGCCAGCAGCGGCGCGGCGAGCTGGGCCGCGGCGTCCTGGACCGAGACCAGGCCGTCGGCAAACCCCGGCAGATCCTCCACCGGCCGGGGCCGGGCCAGGCGCACCGCGGCCGGGGCGTGGGGGGAGGGCGCGGCGTCCAGTCCCGCCTGCGCCAGGCGCTCCAGGTACGCCTCGCGCGTGGTCCGGGCCAGGTTCACCCGCAGCACCATGGGCGGGGCGGCGTTGTTGGCCGCCACCAGCGCCGGCCAGTCCTGCGGCCAGGCCGCCTGCAGCCGCCGCAGCAGCCAGCGGGGGTGGCGGGTGGCGGCCTCGGGGTCGTCCCGGGCCGCCGCCTCCAGTTCGGGGCGCCGGCGCAGGAAGCCGCGCAGCACCGCGTTGACCAGGCCGCGGGCCCAGTCCTTGTGCAGCAGCCGCGCCACGGCCACGGTCTCCGCCACCGCGGCGTGGGGCGGAGTGCGCATGAAGGCCAGCTCGTGCAGGCCCAGCAGGATGAGGCAGCGCACGTCGGTGTCGCGGCGCCTGAGCGGGCGGGCCAGCAGGCGGCGGGCGACGAAGTCCAGCCACAGCCAGTGGCGCACGGTCCCGTAGGCCATGGCCTTGCACCGCGAGCGCTCGGTCCCGGACAGCGCCTGCAGGTCCAGCCCGGCCAGTGCGTCGTCCAGGGCCCGGCCGTCGCCGGCCACCCGGGCCAGGGCCAGGACCGCGGCGTGGCGGGCGTTGCGGGGCCGCTTCATGCCGGCGGCGGCGGGGCCAGCCGGGTGCCCGCGGCCAGCAGCGCGGGATGTCCGCGCAGGAGGTCCGCCACCGGCAGCGGGCGCCCCCCGGGGAGCTGCAGGGTGAGCAGGCGCAGGCGCCCCTCGCCGCAGGCCACCTCCACGCCCGCCTCGCCGGCCGCCGTCACCGTGCCCGGCGGAGCGCCGGGATCGCCCTCCAGGGGCTCGGCCCGGTGGACCTTGACCAGGGTGTCGCCGGCCCGGGTCCGGGCCACGGGCACCGGGTGGAAGGCCCGCACCTGCCGGTCCAGGGCCGCGCTGCTGCAGGTCCAGTCCAGCCACGACTCTGCGGTGGTCACCTTGGGTGCGCGGGTGGCCCGGGCCTCGTCCTGGGGCCGGGCGGCGAGGGTGCCGGCGGCCAGGCCGTCCAGGGCCGCCAGCAGGGCCTCGGCCCCCAGGGGCGCCAGGGCGTCGTGGAGCTCACCGGCGGTGATGCGGGGGCCCATGGGGCAGGCGCGGGCCAGCAGTACCGGGCCGGTGTCCAGGCCCTCGTCCATCTGCATGATGCTCACCCCGGACTCCCGGTCGCCGGCCAGCACCGCGCGCTGGATGGGTGCCGCGCCCCGCCAGCGGGGCAGGAGCGAGGCGTGGATGTTGATGCAGCCCAGGGGGGGCAGCGCCAGCACCGCCGGCGGCAGCAGCAGGCCGTAGGCGGCCACCACCATCACCTCGGGCGCGCGGGCGCGCAGCGCGGCCCGGGCCTCCGGGCTGCGGAGGCTGGCGGGCTGTTCCACCGGCAGGCCCCGTTCCTCGGCCAGGCGCTTGACCGGGCTCGGGGTGAGGCGCCGGCCGCGGCCGGCGGGCCGGTCGGGCTGGGTGTAGACCGCGGCCACGTGGTGGGGCGAGTCCAGCAGGGCCGCCAGCGCCACCGCGGCGAAGTCGGGGGTGCCGGCGAAGACGATGCGCAGGGGCCGGGTCAAGGCGCCACCGGGTGCCGGGCGTCGCTACAGGACGGCCGGGCGCGGGAGTTTCTGCTGCTTGCGCAGTTTCTTGCGGATGCGCTGGCGCTTGAGCTGGGACAGGTAGTCCACGAACAGCTTGCCTTCCAGGTGATCCATCTCGTGCTGGATGCACACCGCCAGCAGCCCCTCGGCCTCGATCTCCCGCGGCTTGCCTTCCAGGTCCAGGGTCCGTACCGTGATGCGGGCGGCCCGCTCCACCGGCTCGTAGATGCCCGGCACCGACAGGCAGCCCTCGTCCTGGACCTGGCGGCCCTCGGCGCGGACGATCTCGGGGTTGATGAGCACTAAGGGCGCGCTGCGATCTTCCGATACATCGATGACGATGACGCGCAGGTGGACGTCGATCTGGGTCGCCGCCAGGCCGATGCCGGGGGCGGCGTACATGGTCTCCAGCATGTCCGCGGCCAGGGTCCGGATCCCGTCGTCCACGCGCTCCACGGGCGCCGCCCTGGTGCGCAGCCGCTCGTCCGGATAGTGAAGGATTTCTCGAATTGCCATGGCCGCGGGCCGATATTTATAGTACAACTATAGAAAAAGCTGCTAACATTATGATCGCACAGGATAAGCAAGGTGCGCCCCGGGCACCTTCCGGTCGCTCCGCCGGGCTGCCAGGACAAGCCAGATGATAAAGAAAAACCTGTTCCGAATCGAGTTGACGGGCCTCGTGCTTTCCACTGCGATGCTGGCGCTCGGCGGCTGTGCCGGTACCCCGGAGGAGGCTCCCCCGCCCCGCCCCGGGCCCGTGGCGGTTCCGGCGCCTGTGCCCGAGCCCGAAACCTACACCGTGGAGGCGGAGCCGGCGCCCGCTCCCTCGCCCTCGCCCATGCGGCCCGACGTGCCCGACCGCTACGTGGTGAAGAAGGGCGACACCCTGTGGGACATCGCCGCCCGCTTCCTCAAGGACCCGTGGCGCTGGCCCGAGGTCTGGCACATC
>Ga0256830_1001139_pt1 | contig 19177 bp, 18 predicted proteins | sample 128326metaG_FD_190537 | JGI IMG/M metagenome (GOLD analysis project Ga0256830, IMG submission 190537) | Hydrothermal vent microbial communities from Lau Basin, Pacific Ocean - 128-326 | ecosystem: Environmental > Aquatic > Marine > Hydrothermal vents | place: Pacific Ocean: Lau Basin | collected... | reverse complement strand
TGATCTTGGCGACAGAGTGGTGACCTTCCCGCCTGTAATCACATACGAAGACAACCATGGCAGGATCAAATCCTACGATCCACGCAAAGAACTTGACCTAGCATACGCCATCACATGTCACAAATCACAGGGCAGTGAGTATCAGCACGTTGTATACATCCTGAACCGTTCACAAGGTAAGTATCTCCGCAACAGAGCAAACTTCTACACCGGCATTACCCGTGCACGTACCCATGTGCACGTAATCTCTGATCTTCGTTCGTTACAGTACGCTGTATCGAACAACAGGAACTGGTAGGAGGTACTATGTACGTAATCTTTCTGAACGGCCCGCCTGGATGTGGTAAGGATGAAGCAGCGAAGGCCCTGTATACAAATGGACAAGGCACATTGCGCAGCATGATTGATCCTGTGCGTCGTGCTGTTATTGACGTGTTCGATCTCTCTGTAGAAGAACGTAAAGCATGCGAAGCTGAGAAGGACGCACCCCAAGAGTGCCTGCATGGAATGTCATGGAGAGAAGCACTAATCTGGTTTGCAGAGGATGTGCTAAAGCCAAAGTTCGGCAAGGCGTTTCTCGGCCACTTGCTGGTCAAAGACCTGTCAGCCACGTTACCGAACACAAAACATCAAACAGCCATCATCAGTGGTGTAGGCTTTGAAGCTGAGTGCCTGCCTGTCATATCAATGGTGAGTGCTGAGCGGTGCTTGCTGATCCGTATTACACGGCAGGGCTGCACTTACGAGAACGACAGTAGGAGCTACATTGAGCTAGAGCAGTACGGTGTTACATGCGTCGATCTGAACAACAAGTTCGAGACGCCGCTGTATCATCTACAAGTGAACCGTGTTGTAGATCAGTGGAGGTTGGCACCGTGACATCTGATGGCGCCTCAATCACTTCAACAGCACAGCTAAAGCGTGAGTTCATCAAGCGAGCTAAGCTAGCTGAACTTAATGTCCGTGTACCAGGAGATGGAGCTTTCTACAGCGAAGTAGCCATCGTTGGTGAAGCAGTCGGCTCCCGTGAGCTTAACTTAGGCATGACATTCGCCGGTGGTAGCGGTGAAGTCCTGTGGAAGTCTCTGCGTAAGATTGGCCTGCGTAGATCACTCGTATATGCAACGAACGTAGTCAAGTATCACCTACCAGGATCAACATCGCCTGATCGCAGCATGAAGATCAACCCTGCCGAGCTAGAGCACTGGCAAGCTCTGCTTGAATGGGAACTCAATCAGCTTCCTAACCTGAAGTACGTGTTCGTGCTAGGTGCGTTTGCCTTGAAGGCACTGCTTGGCGTCGATGGCATAATGAACTGGCGTGGAAGTGTGATTGAGAAAAAGATGGGCGGGCGGGACATCAAGTTCGTATGCGCATACAACCCTGCCCATGTGTTACGCGAGCCTAGATGGGAGATCGTATTTGCGTTCGATACAGCAAAGCTGAAGCGTGTGCTTGATGGCTCGTTCCAGCACTACGACATAGACGCAATCATCAACCCATCACCTACTGAAGCCCTGCAGTGGATCGAAAGGATGCACGATGAAAAACTTCCGGTGGCTTTCGACATTGAAAACCTATCTGGTGAAACAGCGTGCATCGGACTTGCCAACAACAACCACCAAGGAATGTGTATCAATTTCCGTACTGCAAAAGAGAATAGATACTCAAGGGAAGACGAGAAAGCGATACGCCTATCTCTGCAAGCCTTGCTGGGAAGTAATGACGTTCGACTTATCGCACAGAGTGGGTCATTTGACAGCTACTGGCTTTACCTCAAAGACAAGATCAGGGTGCATCGCGTGTGGTTCGACACCCTCTTGGCGCACCATACACTTTACCCTCCCCTCCCACACAACCTCGGGTTCATGACTACGCAATACACAGATCATCCGTTTTACAAAGACGAACGTAAGGAGTGGAGAGAAGGCGGAGATATTAACGAGTACTGGGTGTACAATGTCAAGGATTGCTGCATCACGCGGAAGGTACAAGAGAGACAGCTTGTCGAACTGAAGGCACAGAAACTGGATAAGTTCTTCTTCAACCACGTAATGCGGTTACAACCACACCTGGTAAATATGACGAACATCGGAGTGCTTGTTGATACGGCGTACAAGAACAAACTAGCAGAAGGTGATCCGCTTGATCCGAACGACAAAGGACTAATCGGTGATCTCCAACAGAGTTACAACCGCTTCCAGGAACTCGTTAGAGATGCAACAGGCATTGACCAAGAGATAAACCCTCTATCCCGCAAAGACCTCCAACGTTTGTTCTTCCATCAGCTAAAGCTCGTAGGCAGAGGCATATCTACAAACAAAGAGAACCGGGCACGTATGCGTGCACATCCCCGTACGACAAGCAAAGCTCGTTTAGTACTTGATGGTGTTGATGAGTACAAGAAGGAGCACAAGTTCTTCTCTACATACGTGAACACAAAGACAGATGATGATAACAGGATGCGAGGGGATTGGAGGCAGTGGGGTGTGCAGGAAGCGCCTGGTAGATTATCATGTGTGAAGCTGATTTGGGGAGCAGGCACAAACTTTCAAAACCAACCCCGCAGAGCCTATCCAATGTACATTGCCGATCCTGGCTTCATGTTTACATACTTCGACTTGAAACAGGCTGAAGCAAAGTGTGTTGCGTGGCTCGCTCCCGTTCCTGCTCTGCAAGAGAACTTCAAACTAGCTGATGAAGAACCTGACAAGTACGATGTACACAGACTGAATGCCGCCCGTATCTTCAATCTTCCGTACGATGAAATCCCCAAAGCAGATTGGACCGAAGACGGACATCCAACGATCCGTTATCTAGGCAAACGATGCGTGCATGGACTGAATTACAGAATGATGGCTGATAAGCTGGCGACTGTGTGTAAGATACCATACATCCAGGCACGTAGAGCATACGATGCTTACCACAGAGCCTTTCCAGAGATTAGAGCGTGGTGGGATGAGACGATTGCTGAAGTTAAGAAGAACAAGATGCTGTACTCCCCACTTGGAAGGCGCTGGATACTGCTAGAACGCCTCACGCCTGAAGCATTAGACAGCATCATCGCATTTCGGCCGCAGTCAGCTATCGGAGACAAAGTAGGTTCGGTAATCTATGAAGCACAGGAGGATAAAGAATGGCCTAAAGGTGAAGCACAGATACTGATCAACGTTCATGATGCCCTTGTCTGCATGCACCGCCCTCATGTGCAGGCAGAAGTGCAGGGCATTATGAAGAAGTATGCCGAGGCACCGATTATAATCAAGGGTGAACCTGTTGTAATCGGTACGGATTTCAAACACTCAGTACCTGATGAACATGGTGTTCACAGGTGGTCAACATTGGAGGAAGTGTGAGTTCTTCCCACAGCAAATGCCAGCCAAAGTAACGAAAACAGACTACGACAGGCTTGTACCGCGAAGCTCGTTCATTGGTCGGCATATGGAGTACATGTCTCGTATTGAGACACCGTACGCCTTCGACTTCTGGACAGCAATGTGGCTCATGTCGGTTGCCCTGGGACGGTTTACATTCGTAGACCGTCCCAGGACGCCAGTGTTCCTGAACTGGTTCGTGATGCTTGTCTCTGACAGCGGCGTGACTCGTAAATCGACCGCTGTTCGAGAAGCTACCCGCCTTGCTAACATGTTCGCCTCTCGTGTACTCGATCTAGATGACGAGATGCAGATCAGCAAGAACCAGATCATGCTTGTCCAGTCAAAGATGTCACCTGAAGAGCTAGAATACCTTCTGCACAGGAGTACCATTGACTACGGCTATGCACACGTTGCTATCTCGATCTCAGAGCTTCTTACGTTCCTCGGCAGAGAACGATACACGCTTGGCATGCCAGGACTTCTGACCGATCTATACGACTGTCCTGAGTTCAGAGGCGGCGGTGGAACTGTTTCAAGAGGCAGGTCAATAATCCGTAACGTGTATGTATGCTTCCTATCAGCAACAACTCCCACATGGCTCATCCGCACAGTAAACCCTGATGTAGTTGAAGGAGGTTTCACCAGCCGAGTGGTCTTTGTAGCTGAAGAACATCCGAAGAAGCCAATTGCATGGCCGGAAGGGTTCGCGAATGATGAGGAACGTGTCGAACAGACTGTACGTGAGATGGTGAAGCTACGTGAGCGCACTCAGCAGCATCCAAAGATACCAATCTCTAAAGCAGCTAAGGAACACTTCGTTCACTGGTACAACACACGCATACTACACACCGATCCGTTCCGAGCTACGTATGAAAGCAGAGAAGATGATCATGTACTGCGGTGTGCTGCATGCTTAGCCATAAACAGACAGGATGAGTGGAAGATTGAGACAAACGACATCGCGCTAGCCATTCAGCTTGTAGAAGAAGTAAAAGACTCAGGTACCTTGATCTTCCGAGGCGGTGCGAGCACTAGTGGACTGATAATTGGCCTTGATAGCCTCCGTGAAATGCTCCTTCTAGCTGGACGAAGCGGCGTGAAGCAATCTGCACTGACACGAAGCCTGCGAACACACATGGATGCACAGTCACTACGTGATGCCTTAGCGATAATGCACGAAATGGGGCTGGTTCAGAAGTTTGAGGCCGCTCCACTTAAAGGAAGGCCTGCAATCTTATGGAGAGGGACGAACTCTTTGCTTAACATAGGTGCTCTTGAGGCAGTAGCACACCAGATGAAGCCGACTATTGTACAGGAGTAAGCTGAATTGGCTCTTGCGGTGCTTGGATCGGTGTCTTTGCAAGTTCCTCCATGTCCAAGTCTTCAAGTGTCACTTGCCGTCCCAATGCTTCAGAAAGAGCAGCTTCATGCCTCTGTATCTCAGTAATAGCCTCAGCGTTAAGCACTCTAATCTTAAACCGAATCTGGTTACCAAGCGTAATCATCGTCTCACGAGAAATGGGCATTGTATTAAGCGAATCAAGCTGCTTACGTAAGTCATTCAACTGCGAACCATATGTCTGTGAGATGTACGAAGAAATCGGGCCGATGATCTCAGCGGCGATCTGAGCTTCAGTGCCGATGATGTTCTGTGGTATCCTGTTGATTAACTGCTCTGGATATGTGAGCTTCGTTCCGCTTTCGCGCCGTTCGAGATTGAGAAATGCTGCTGCGTCTTTAAGAGCACGCTGCTTACGTACAAGAATCTTCTGATCGGTGTTGCCTGTGGACAACCGACGCTGCGTAGTGAACAGACCACTGATTGGTGTTTTCTTTTCTCTAATCCCGACATCGAACATGCTCTTCCCAGCAGCTTTGAGTGCTTCTGTAACACCAAGATCAGCATCTAGCCAATTCTCCAATGCGTAAGCACCAGCCAGTGCAGTCTGAGCAGCCGAGCCGAAGAATGCACTAAGTACTCCTTCTAACCGAGAAGAAATCCCCGAACCAGCAACAGAAGTTTCTTCAGGCACAATCCGTTGCAAGTTCTGTTGCCTTAGCGTGTATCGTTGACTAAACCCTGACTGTGCTCCAAACGCTGCCAACCCTGCTTCCACAATCGGGTTCGTAGGATCACCTACGTAAGAAAGAAATCCACTCTTAGCCCCCTCAAGTACTTCTTGCGTTTGCTTATCCGTCCATTCCCCGCCAAGAGCGCCATCCATTGCCTGTAGCATGGTAGCTGATGTGTCACCGAACCCATACGCTTTGTATCCAGACACAGCAAGCATGGCTTCAATGAACGGAGACCAGATCACTCGGTACTGAGGCTCAATATTGATGTACGATGCAATCTCATCTGTCCCATCTTTGTAAATTGGGAAGTACCGAGATCGCTCGTCAACCGTCCAGTTGTTTACGTAGTCATGCATCGCCTTCGGATTCTGCCCGAACAGCGTGGTTAGATATGCATACCCTCCATACGCCATACCAGCAAGTACTGACGTGTAGCGTATCGGATGCTCACGCATACCCTGAAGATGTCTAGCCGTCACATAGACTAGTGGCCTGCCCCATGGTACAAAAGAACGAGGGAAGAAGTGCCACAACGAATCTCCCTTACGTGTAGTATCTCCTGTAACATTACGTGCTTCAAAGGCCAACCGATCAAGCTCATCAGGGGGTTTATCAACGATCTTCTTCTTTCCGTCAATGATCTTCGTAGTGCGACGATTAGCTGCCATCAGCTCCAGCTTCACGCCGTTGTGTAAGTTCTCAAGCAGCGTAACATAAGCACGAACGAGCACATTGGCACGCCACTTCTGGTTCCACGAAGCGTTCTGCTTGAAGTAAGCTGGAGCAAGTGCTTGCACACCTGTAACAATGTCATCCTTTGAGTTAATGTCCAAGAACCTAGCGTTGCCTGCACCACGCTGTTGAAACATACGCTTCGTGCTATTCAGATATGCATTGGTCATTACTTCAATGAGCTTTTCAGTAGTCTCCTCTCCAAACATCTCGTAGATTTTGCCGTTCTTGCGTAGGCTATTCTCGAGCGTTCGAGATACGTTAAACGCAAGATCACTTCCAACGCCACGAACAAAACCTGTAAGCGGAGACAGCACTTGCGAAGGATCAAGAGAGTAGACCACATCCGGTATCTTTGTACCAAACCGCTCTTGAGCAAACTGACCAAGCACGCCCATCGCACGATTAGTCGGTCTATTCGGCAGTGCAGTAGCAAGGTCAAATGCCATAGCTACAGGAGCAAAGAATGGCTGTCCAGGACCAGTGGTCCAAAACTCCTTGAGCATCCTTGCTCCGTTGAAGACAGGAATAGCGATACCAGGGCGGAACTCTAATGCAGCACGCAAGGACGGATCGTACACATCGTACACATGAACTTTCTTGTCCTTGTAAATCCGTACAGTGTTCTCAGTAATCTTCCCTTTCTGCTCATCCTTTCCAGGTTTCAACACCCCACGGTACTTAATCACCTTCTCTTTGTACTCAGGAAGCTCGTACAGAGTAGTGAGTGCAGTTCGACGTGCACGTTGAAACTCAGTCCAGCGGATCACCTGCGTAATGTGCTCAGGGATTAGTTCAGTAGGTGCACGGGCCTGTCCAGCTTGTACACCTGCACCTTCGGCTTGTGAACGGGGCTTGATCGGTTCGGGCGGATCGTATGAAACCGCCTCGCCTTTGTGGCGGGGGAAGAACCTGTTAATGAAGTCACTGAGTGGCTTGTCTTCTTCAAATGCAACACGCAAAGGAACAAAGTTCGGATGTCCAACACGCCAAGCATGAAATTCGTTATCGGTGAGCAGCCCAGCTTCATACCTGTAATCACGCTCTGCACGCATGATGGTACGAATGTCTTGTGCAAGGGCGCGAATCTCGGGGTCACGAGTTCCACCCATCTTCCTCAGTGTAGAACTTGCGTACTTGGTAAACGAAGGCTTCTTGCCTGTAACCTTGCGGTCGTCGAGAGCAGTACCTGCAAGGAGTCTGTTATCGAGCTTAACTCTATCGTCCTTGCTCAACTTAGCAAGCCGTTCTAGCACAGGAGCAACAGGAATGGTCTTAATCTTCGAGTTCGGGAATTGACCAGTGGCAATCGTATCACCGATCATCGCCCCGAGCCCTGATGGTGTCGTAGGAGGAACGAGCTTGGCTTCAAATTGCTTATACTCAGCAGCAGGCAATCCTTCCCGAGCAGGAGTCAGGATAGGAGCCATCTGATCAAACAGACGCTGCTTCAGGATCGTAGCGCGCTTCGTAGCTCGTGCTTTGGGAACCTCCCCCATTAACTTGCCAACATCTTCTCCACGCTTTAGCAGAGCGGAGATGCTTTTAGAGCCTTTGAGGGGGCGAATGGCACCAAGAAGCAACAACGGAGCTACAGCAGCTACATCAAACGCAAGTTCATTACTGATGTAGTCACGAGCAGCTTCGTCCTGAGCTTCACCCATAAGCTCTTGTTCCATGAACTCCTGCTCAGGAGGTACAGGCTTAAGCTCTGTTTGTAAAGGATCAACCTGTTCGGCTGGGTTGAGCTTAATCTCTAGAGGATCACGCTTCTGATCAAGCTCAGGGTTGATAACATCACCAGTAAGGAATGTAGGCTGACCGACAAGCGTACGCAGTCCCTGATCAATCCCCACACCTATACCCGAACCAATGGCAAGTGGCTTTCCTTTAGCTGCCGCAGCAACCATCTTCGGAACCTCAGCACCACCCTTCATAGCGAGCTTAGCCATGATACCTGGACTGAGCATCCCTGGAAGTATGCGTGCTGTCTGCTCCAACCCTCCTTTCGGCTCACCGGGCACTCCCATGAACTCACTAATACCTTCGTACAGTTTCTGGTTTGTACGAAGCAGTGGGTTGTCGAGTGCACTAGCTACTCTATTGAGGACGGGCTGATTCCTGTTAGGATCACTAACGATCCCTGCTTCTTTCAACCCGAACTCGCCAATAGCAGCAAGCAGTCCCGGCACCCCCAGCAAGATGTCACCAGGAGTGTCAAGCAAGCTAGCTTTTACTTGATTGGAGATACGGCCTATCTGCCGCAGGCCTGGAATAGACGAGAAGATCGGCCCTGAGTATGGATCACGAGGAGCCATGCTAACAACCTACTCCTGAACAGCCGAAACACGTCCAGGCACAACGCCCCACCGTCCATCAACAAGAATTGCTAATGTCTGCGGTTGTCCCGCTGCGTCAGTGAAGTGAACTATCGTCTGTCCCTGTTGGTTCGTCGAAGTTACGAAGTTTTGGTTTCCAGCTTTAGCAAGCCGGGCTAGCTGGGTTGACAACGTAGCTTGTGCTTGTGGAGTAAGCGATAGGTTCTTTGCTCCAGGCGCTGTACCGAGTATCCGGTTCATCACTTCAGGGGGAAGCTGGTTCCACTCAAGGGGAATCTGGAATTGTACACCGTTCACAGTAGCTCTTGCAACGGCTCCCTGACCAGCGTTTTGTCCGCGAATCTCAGCAGCTTCTACTGACGTAGGAGGAACCGGTTTCACGCCCATGCCAAGCTGCTTCGAGAAATCACCTGGATTAATAGCTAACCCGCCCTGCCTCGCTGTATCAGCAGCAGCACCAAGGTTCTTAGCACCAGAAGAAAACAGATTACGCTTAAACAAAGCATCAAGCTCTGGATCAGGTTGCAACGTGCCGCCACGCGATAGCCCCATCAATGAACCAACATCAGCACGATCCTGTACCTCAGCACCGAAGTCCATGATGTTCTTTTGCTGAGTGATAGCAGCGTTCATCCTTGCCAGCGAGTCACTAAGTGTCTGTGCTCTGTTTGTAGAGTTGATCAACGCCTCCAGCGCCTCACGCTTACTGAGCAGATCACTGCGTCTGTATGGCAACGTGTTCGGCGTTATTGGAATGTTACTTGTAGTAAGCCCAGACAGAGCACCAGAGTTCAGCACAGGAATGTCAGCCATGACGCTTCGTCCTAGAACGTAAGAGAGAAGGGTTGGGCAGTCATCGGATTGCCTTGAAATGCACCAGTGCCTGAAACGAACGGCTTCGACTTCTGATTGCCTACGTTGCGCTCTTTAAGAAACCCACCAATACCTTCAAGCAAGCTGGGGATAGCGAGGGGGTTGTACATTTCACTGTTCATCAGCGGTGTCAGGCTACGCACTACGTTTCCAGAGCTAGCAGCTACGTTCGCCCCTCCGACTCCACCTGCTTGTGGAATAGTGTTTCGCGCTGTTGACATTCGATTAGCAAGTGCACTAGCTGCACCACTAAGCCCGACTGGTTGGTTTGTTGCGAAACCAGCAGCTTGCAATCCTCTATCCTGAGCACTAGATCGCAGTGTATCACCAAGAACCAACCCACGTTGTGTTGCATCAGCGAGAGCCGAGTTCAATGCATTAGCGTACCTAGCACTTAATGCTCCTTGAGCACCAGTGTTTGTAGTTACACCACTTCTAGTAGCTTGTCTTGCCAGTGCATTGACAGGAACTCGAAATGCTTCATTCACATTTCCACGAGCAGCGTTCCTAAACTCAGCGGCTAGATCAGTTCCTGATGGAGTAGCTTCAGTTGCGGCTCTAGTAGCTACACCACCGTACAAATCTCTAAGATTACGCCCGCGTGGTGCATCCGTAGTGAGCCGTGCTAGTTCCTCAGCATTGGAAGCGTCGATGATGCGTTGTGTGGCGGGATCAGGCGTTGATGTAATCGTACCAGCAGCTTCATCAAATTTAATCCTCCCACCAGGACCAATCTGCTCAGCAAGCATGATGTCAAGCAGACGGTCAGACAGAGCCTTCTGATACGCAAGGGTCTCTCTGGAGACATCAACTCCAGCCTGTGCAGCCCTACCAGCCTTGTCACTAGCAAACAAACCACTAATAGGCCCAGCAACAGCACCAATGCCTTGAAGAAGATCACCTATTCCTGCGAGCCCTACCATTAGAAAGCTCCCTTCGTTCCCAATCCTCGGGGTTGGGTTGACTTCTTTTGTCTATTAGCGAGCACGGCAGGCACTCCTGATGGTATGTTGATCAAACCTTGTGCCTTTCCTGCTACCTGTAAGGCATCTGGAGCGCTGAATAGCTGGTTCTGCCCAACTAGAGCACTAAGTTGATCACCGAAGCTGCTTGCAAGCTCGTCTTTCTTAGCTGAAGCCTGTTGAATGTACGTTTGTGGATCGAATGACTGCCCAAGCTCGAATGAAGAAGCAGCAGAGCGTCCTTCGCCAAGGATGTTGTCTATATCAGCATTGAACTGTGCTAACAGATCACTACGGACGCTTCCAAGAGTGTCAAGTGCCTTGGGCATTTGCTGTTCAAGCGCTCCGAACGCCTCTGTAACACCTTCAGGTGACAGATTACCCCGAGCAGCAGCGTTGCCGATCTGTAGGTCAACTGGCTGCCTCTGTTCCATGGCGAACTGGTTCAGTATTTCATCACCAAACGTCGGATCGAATTGCACATTTGCATTGCTGAGTGCATCAGTGAAGCTCGATCTAAGCCTATTCTGCTCAGCATCAAGTATGCTTGCTGGAAACGATGTATCGAACAGCCCTTCAGGATTGAAGTCTGGTGCGTAAGGAGCAGAAGGGATACGAGCGTCTATGGCTTGATTACCAAGCTCTAGAAACGAAGGCCCTCTGCCTCCACGATCAGCATTAGGGTCAAGCCCTCTGTTGGCTAGTTCTTCTAGATACAGATCAAGGGCGTTTGATCTAGCAGAAGCAAGCTGTTCTTCAATGGAAGGTGCCGGTGGAGCAGCAGCAACACTCGGTGCAGGAGTAGGGGCTTGTGTAGACAACTGCCCAAGCGTCTGATCAATGTACCATTGTGGAGGGTTTGCGGGATCAATGTCAGTAATTCCACCACCTGGAGCAAAAACAGGCATTAACCCTGTCTGACCGTCCACATTGTTCACCGTAGGATCAGCGGTCGAAAGGCCCATCTCAGCAGCTTTCGCACGCGCTCGTTGACCAATGGCAGGCAGACTTAAGATTGCACCAATGGGTCCAAGGAACTTGCCAGCTATCGCTATAGCATCCAGAGCATTTTGGTCTACATTGCCAACAACTTCAAGCTCAGGAGCATTACCCATCCCAGGTTCGGGCATGATCTACGTCCTTCTGTCAAAGAATATGTGATGTGTACTGTCAATCTTCAGTACCTTCTTGTAATCAAACACCGGGCACGTCTTGTTTGGATTAACTTCCCTATGCCCACGGAACTTGATCTTGCCTTGATACCGTCCATTGATCACCGCACAAAGCTCACGAAGCGTCTTGAACTGTTCCTCAGTAAACTTATCCTCATCAAGTCCAGACAAGCAGATGGCAATTGTACCGGTGTTGTGTCCACGCTGGGCAGCAGGCACACTTGACAAATGCCTCCCTTCCTGCAACGTTCCATCTTTCTTGATGAAGTAATGATACCCAACAGTCCTGAACCCACGTTCAAGGTGCCACTGCTTGATTACAGATACATCATCATGCTTCGGATTATCGGAAGCACTAGCATGAATGAACACCGTGTGTACTGGCCGCTTAGGTTTGCTAAACTTGATCACTTCGTCCTTCCTGTCGTCTTCTCTATCGTCCTCAGAGCGCCAAGACCTAAAAGAGCCATTATAAGCTCGAACAATCCATCTGCGCCGACTGGATATGAAACGAGTTGCCCAGTTTGCAAAACTGTCACTGCCCATAGCCATGATCCTAATACAAACTGTGGCACGAAGAAGAAAAACAATGCCAATGCGCAAACCCAGCCAATAGCTGGACGCCAACCTGCTACGAATACAGAGCGGTGCTGTGCTTCAATCTTATTAAGCTCCACTTGAGCCATAGTTGGCTGTTGAAGGAGCCTCTGTTTTAGAATGTCCTTTTCTAGCTTTTCTTCGTCAGATGTATACAGTTCATCAATGATCTTGCCGACAGCTTCAATAGGCTGTGCAACACCACCGCCGAACAGTGCTGTCCAGATGCTCATCTGTTATCTCTCTCTATCCTCCGTAGTGCATCCTTGATCTTATCTAGCACTTCGATGATCTTCTCTTGCTGCTTGGACAGCGTTTTCAGTGTTTGGGCCTGCACGGCACTTGATGTAGATAGCTCTTGTAGCTTCTCACGCTGCGTGTCGATCTGTACAATGGCAGCTTTCAAGCTGAGCACATCAGCCTGCAATCTACCAATGTGTACAAAGCCGCCAGCAGCAGCTATGCCGAGTACTACAATAGCCCCGATAATCCCACTATTTATTTTCTTCTGCACGCTCTTGTTCCCTTAGAACCCAAGGGTTAATCACGCCGTCCTGACCTACCGCTACCACGCACGCTTGGCCGTCAACACGAGTGGAAAGAATGGTCCACGTCTTTGTGGTTTGGTTCATCCACAGTTCAGCAATGTACTGAGAAGTGATCACGCCTGTCCAAATCTGGACTTCGTTGTATTCCTGTGTAAGCCGCTTCGCAATTGCATCACGGGTGTTACATGCAGGTTGAGCTTGCGCGCTTGCAACGCTCAGGGCCAGCACGATTGCGGCACCAATTGATTTCAACATGAGACCTCCTTTAGGTTCGATTAACTACAACCCAAACAGTGGACGAGATTCCAATGAATTGCATACCAGCTTGAGCCTTCAGCTTTACACTAGCGTCAGCAGCGTATCCAAGTATGGAATGACCAGATGCAGGAAACACATCAGCGTCATCTGCCGAGTCAGTATTGATTACAAACACCTGTTTGCCCAGTGAAACAGCAGGAAGGACGACAGCACTATCTGCGAGCGTTACTGTAGAGATCACATTCATGTCTGATGTGAGTGCCGTAGCTCCTGCCTGTGTAGTACCACTGGCCACTATGCCTGTTGTAATCGAAAACGAAACCGAGCCCAATGGAATGTCTGTAAGGGAAGAAGCGTCAACAGCGGGCAGAGCGGAGCTTGCATCAAGTTGCACGACATTGTTTGCACCAGTACCTACATTCTGTGTAGCAGCCGTTCCTAGCCCGAGTGCAGTGCGTGCGGCAGATGCAGAGGATGCTCCTGTCCCTCCATTCGCAATCGAAAGATCGGTGCCGCTCCAATCATCATTGTTGATGTTAGACTTAGTTGCCAGCGATCCTAGTGACAGGAATGTGCGGACATCAGCAGCGTTCTTTGTATCATATGCCGTGTTCCCTGAATTACGGATGAGCATTGTGTCCGCAACGGCAACAGGTAGATCAGCTACTGATCCAACGTCAATAAGCACGGTCCAGTACGCGCTATCATCACTGAACGTAGATGGAGAAGCACTTGACGTATGACTTACGATGCAGACAGCGAACTGGTTACCATCAGAAACGAAGTCGTTAACGTAGTAATCGGTGGAGTTCGCCCATGTCCCTCTAGCCTGGAACTCAGTAGTGAAAGGAGACCAGTATGTAGGATTAGCTGTGCGATCTGCGGAGAACGTAGTTGGAGATGCAGCAGACGTGTGCGCTACATCACACTCATAGATAATGGTAACATCAGTATCAAGCACCCTATCCCCAGCAGCATAGGCAGTAGCATTTTGCCACACACCTTGATACTGAGCCACAGCAAGCCATCTTGTAAACAGTGCATCAATAGCTTGCAGCGTCCTTTGCATAGGAGCGTGCCACTGTCTGTAATCAAGATCAGGAAGCTCGAACTTGAAGTTAGGCGTTGTAGGCAGCGTACTCATTTCTTGCTCTTTCGTTTAGCTAGAGCGTTCACCGCACCCGCTTGTTTCTTCACTTTCGTCTCTCCTGCAAACGACTTCCCGTCGATATAGCAAACATGCTTATACCGGCTGTCAGACAGCCGAACGGTTCGCACCCGCCCGCCACGCTTGACACAATCTTCAAACGCCTTGGGCATTTACGAAGCGTCAACTTCAGTCCCCACGACCTGGAAGTTCATTGAGGACAGTGCGTTCGATCCCACTGTGTACGTTACTGTATCTCCTGCGGACAGATAGTACGTTTCTGGAGCGAGCCCGGCCGTTGTGGCAGCAGCAGCACCATCAGGAGCAGCAGCAGTTTTCTCATACAGCGCCGCGGTAGACGAGAACACGTAGTTACTCGCCGTGATTCCTGTCTGGACCATCACGTTAATGCCATTAACCGTAATAGTCAAATCAGGAGAGCTACCTGTCGCCTGCATAAGATAAAACAGCTTAACCTTAGCTGCCTTTCCAGCAGGAACGGTATATACTGTATGCGTAGCGACTGTAAGTGCAGAAGCACCAGTCAGTTCACCAAGAACACCAATGATGTCGGCCATGTTATCCTCACAAGTCCTGAGTGCCAAACGCTATCTGATACGCCAACGAGAGTTCGCGTTGCAGTGCTTCGATTTCCGACTTCGTTGCTGAAAAGTTCGCACGAAGATCAGCCTTGTCAACAGCCTCTCCATCAGCGGGAACTGTTGCATCTACATTACTCGCCATTGCTACCTCCGAATTGATCCGCCAAGATAATCCAGACCAATAGAGATGATCTCAATTGGGTACTTGGAACGTCCATGTGCACGCAGCTTTGCGATCTTAAACTCCGCAGGCCACGCATATAGGCGTTCTTCACTGCTCTGCCTTCCATCTCCGTAGCTCTGTCCATAAGGAGACAAGCCGTAGCCTTGTGCATCACTTGCTACGAACTCCATAGATAGAGCGGGGGCGTAGTACTGTGTTGACCCTGACGGCACTTCGCTAGTCACAAACCCGTACCCATCAGAGAACAGAGTACCATCCCTGAACATCTCACCAAGGAACGTGCGATCAAGATGAATACCATCAACGAACATATCAATCGTAAACGAGCCTGATCCTCTGGTGTCGAGTGCCAGGTACTTAGTCTGCTTCACACTGGAGCGTGCATCAAAGTCAGCCCAAGGCAATTGCCAGTCAAACGTCAGGCTGAGCCCTGAGCCTTCTTCTGAGGCAATTGGATAGAACCCCGTCCCATCTGTGTGTGCTGTGCCATCGGAATATTCTTCATACAGGTTCGTGTAGTCAGCGTAGATTTTATCTGTCTCGTTCCCATACACTAACACATGGTTGCTGGTACCGAAGAACGTTCTTCCGAGAGCGCTGCGACACGCACACGACCAGTTCCACCCTCTGAACTCTGCCCATGCACTGATCTTCAGCTTCTTGATTGATGTGTATGTGAAGCAGCGTACTTTGTCATTCACCGTGATGTCATTATCTTCAGGAACGAACAGCATGTACTGACCTTCCTCACGGTTGTACACACTGAACACTCTATCCTCAATGGTGACGGTGCTGAGCCGTTGCAATCTATCTCTAACGATTGGATCAATTAGCTGTGACACACGATCAGGCTTCACTTCACCTGATAACAGCGCACGGCTAATTGAAGGCACTCCAACTGTATCAGCGAAGAACATATCATCACCAAGGCTCTGTGCCGAACGGTGTGATGTAGCTCCATGATTATCAATCACATCAACGAGCGATGGTTCATGGTCACCAGCCGAATTGTAAACACCAAGTTGATAAACAGCCATCACTTCGTCGTAGAACACGATCAAGTGCTTGCGAAAGAAGCCAATCCCTTTAATTGTGCTGCTTCCACGAGGAATGATTGACCCTGTGGAGATATTCACAGCGTCATTTGGTGCGGAGTTACCTACCCAGGTGCCTGATGTGTCTACGTTGGAGATATACAGCGTATCTGGAGCATCAAGATCACCTGCCATCACTAGATAGCGATTTGCGGACAGCACATAGCGTGCTACAGGCACATAGATGTTGTGTAAATCAGCTAGATCATGCAGATAGTTAACATTCCAGCCTGAGTTCACGATAAGTGGCTTGTCCAATCCATTACAGATGATCAAGTCACTGTTAAACTCCGCAAATGAAGCAAAGAACGTGCTACTCCAAGCATTACCAACACCACTACTCGTAGCAATGTCTTCATCCCAAACAGTGACAACAGCACCAGTGCCATCAATCTTAACAATCTTCCCATTCGCTCCAACAGCTACGATGTGCTTGTTGTAATACGTCATATTGATGATACGATCAAGCACTGAGCACGTCGCGAACAAGCGTGTGCCCCATCGCAGCTTCATCGAGCCACTAGGAGAGCGGTTGAAGTTGTGGAGTAGGGATGAATAGCGTGAGTCGAGGTTTAGATCAGTGTCAACAACATTCAACCCACCATCGAACTCACGAATGGTCGTTGTCCGTAATCCCTCCCGTCTACGCTTATTTGGGCGTGTAAGTGTCATTAGGCATAGTACCAATCAAGCGGAATCTCTCCAGAGTACCCCGCCTTCAAATCAATCACCTGCTTGTTGTACAGCTTCTCTAGCTGATCCAGCTTGGCTTCAAACAGAGCTTGGAACTTAGCTGCCTGTGCAGGGTTCGTTCCGTCATCTTCAGCATATGACCAAGCTGCTCCGAACACAAGCAGGTCATTGTCCATAACGATGTCAGTTGTGTCACTAACATTGAAAGTTCCAGGATGTATACGGGCGTGTATGCTTACATCAGTTGTAGCAGTTCGTGGCCACACGGAGAAACATCCGTAGCTGGTGTTGTTGGTTCCTTCTATGTACCGAGCCGTGGTACCAGACAGCGTATTTGGATTGAGTGTAGTAGGCAGCACGGATAGCGGCCTGTTGCTGTTAGCTGGAAAGACCGCACGAATGTCAGTACTGGAAGCAATCGTAGTGATCTGCTGAGAAACAAGCCCATTCACGCCATCAATGGTCCTAGAGAACCACTGCATGTATCCAGGCCACCACAGCTTCGGAAAAACTAAATTAAACGTTTGCTGAACCTTCTCACCAATGCGGCCTTCAGCATATGTCTGCACGCCAGGGCCTGGCACCTGTGAAAGTTCACCAATAACCTTTTGGATTATTGTGTTAAAATCCGCCATAGAGCACCATGCTTGTAGAAAAAAGGTGGAGGGAGGCTATGTAATGTGCATCCCTCCACTTCAAGCACTGCGAAGCCCCGCAGGTTAGGCGTAGTAATGCGCTATCCCATGAAGCCCGCCGTTTCCGCTTGAGTTCACGTCCTTGTTCGCAGTCATATAGACAACGATCTCGGTCGATCCATCAAGGGTGGTACGGGGATTGTACAAACCACGCGGATCAAACGTGGTTGCCGTTTGCGGATCGGTGAGAACAGGCCGCTGAATGGCTTGTGGAGTGTTGTAAGCAAACTCCGCCGTAAACACCGCAGCACCAGCATCAGGTCCACCATTGGAAGTCCACGTCCAGCTATCTCCAACGGTAGTAGCCTGAGCAGCAACACCAGTAGCCGTTCTGTTACTGGCAACGAAGCCGACCGCAGCAACTGGAACAGTAAGATCAAGCGCCGGAACGCCTGTCGAACCGTTCTTGCAATCCATAACGGCTGGATTGGTAGTGGTTGCGGTAGTGATTCTGGCATGAATGCCGATGCAGAAGCCATCAATTGGAGCCGTAGCCGTGAAGGCATTGGTTCCAGAAATGGTAACAGCATTAGCGGTTACGTTCACGATCTCCAAAGCTGGAGTAGTGTACGTTCCGCCTTCTTCAGCATACACAAGCTCGCCGAGCCGGTACGGCAGCCCCAAGCTAGAGCCGGAACCGACCGTTGCAGTAACAGCGTTGCTCGCCTGACCATCGTGAACGACCTTATCAAGCCACTTGAAAGCCTTCACACTTTCAGAAGCTGTCGTCTGGCCATTCGCAATGGTCAACGTCTCTCTCATGGGTTGACCAAGATAATCACGCCCGTAAAGATCGACAACAACGTCAGCACCTGGATTACCAGAAGGAGTAACAGTAACCGTCCTGCCATACGTTGCGTCAAGCTCTCCACCAAGCACGCCGTCCATTGTGGAGTTCGTAGTAGAACTTCCACTGTTCAGTGTGAGTGTGAGAGTAGCGATCAACCCATCAGCATCAGCTACTGCTGGCGATCCTAAAGAGAATCGAGTGGCTTCCCCATGAACGAGATCAGCGGCGTATCCCATTGCGGGAACATACTGATTGATTCGGCGGGGAAGGTAGTCTTGGACTTGCTGAGTCATCAGTTAGCCTCCACCTGAGAAAACCTACCGCGACCGGGCTTTGTCTTCGATGCAACGTAAGACTTCAAGTCTTGCGTACCATCCTCCATTTCCTCACCAGATTCGAGATCGACGAGAGTAGGAGAACGATCGAAGCCAAGTGCCCGAAGCTCTTGTTCAGTGCGAATATGGACGCTATGTCCCTTCGGGAAGTACACCATGTACCCCAAAGGTTCAGTAACTTCCTCGACAACGAGCTTGCTTTTGCCCCACAGCTTCACACCATCTTCGCTAACCATCTGGTTGCCTTCAGGATCAAGCCGAGGCTGCGGGACATATCTGTAGACTTTACGAGTCTGCTTTCCCTTCAGCTTCTCTACTTGGAAGCGGGGTTTGATTCTAGCTGTCATCGTGCACCTTACGAGTTGATCAGGTACGCATGGGTACGATAAGCCTTCCAAAGACAAAACTGTCCTTGCCAGACCACTCGCCGTCCAGTAGCGTCCATGTTCCACGGAGCAGCAAGTTTCTTCACCTTCATATTAACATGCTTGAGCATGTGCAGCTTCAGGAACTTGCTGTTGATGAAGTAGCCAGTGTTAACACCGCAGTCTTCATCATAGAGGATGGGGATGCCATTGTGCGACACGCCAGCAAAGCCAAGATCGAACATCCGCTTGCCGTTGGAAGTTTCAGCCAACGCGAACGTAACCTTGTCTCTGACAGCCGCACGGTACAACCTGTACAGATTCCGTCCGAACAGAAT
>Ga0256830_1001138_pt1 | contig 19185 bp, 23 predicted proteins | sample 128326metaG_FD_190537 | JGI IMG/M metagenome (GOLD analysis project Ga0256830, IMG submission 190537) | Hydrothermal vent microbial communities from Lau Basin, Pacific Ocean - 128-326 | ecosystem: Environmental > Aquatic > Marine > Hydrothermal vents | place: Pacific Ocean: Lau Basin | collected... | reverse complement strand
GCATGGAGGAGAAAACTGCCCACAAAACCGGGACTCACCGTGGTGGAGATGACCGAGGCAGCCTATGAAGGCAGGCTCAAGGCGCTTTATATTACAGGCGAGAACCCCCTTCTGTCCGACCCTGACCTCAACCATGTAAAGGAGGCCATGAAAGGCCTTGAGTTCCTTGTGGTCCAGGATATCTTCCCCAATGAGACAATGGAGTATGCAGATGTAGTGCTTCCGGCATGCTCCTTTGCCGAGAAGGATGGTACCTTTACAAACACGGAACGGAGGGTACAGTTGCTTACAAGGGCCATAGAGCCCATCGGGGATTCAAGACCTGACTGGGAGATTATTGCAGATCTTTCAGGAAGGATGGGCTATGAGATGCAGTACAGGGGTACCTATGAGATCATGGAGGAGATTGCACTTCTGACACCATCCTACGGTGGGATGTTACACCACAGACTGAGAGAAAGACATGGTCTGCAGTGGCCATGTCCTGATGTTGGGCATCCCGGTACCCCCTTTCTGCACAGGAAGAAGTTTGCAAAGGGGCTGGGTACGTTTATCACCGTTGAGTTCAGACCACCTGCAGAACTCCCTGACGAGGAATACCCTTTCATCCTCACCACAGGCAGGATATACTTCCACTACCATACAGGCACCATGTGCAGAAGGACCGCTGTTCTTGAAAGGGAGGAGCCTGCCTGTTATGTGGAGATCAACCCCCTGGATGCGGAAAGGCTCCATGTGAGGGATAAGTTCCCTGTGAAGGTCTCATCAAGACGGGGTTCTATTGTGGTATCAGCAAGGGTCACGGAACGCACACCTGAGGGTGTGGTTTTTATACCCTTCCACTATTCAGAGGCTGCGGCGAACCTGCTGACCAATGCAGCACTTGACCCCACCGTGAAGATCCCGGAGTACAAGGTCTGTGCTGTAAAGGTGGAACCTGTAATGAAGGAGGACAGAAGGACAAGGCCGGTAAAGGTTGTTGACCTGGAGGATCTGAGGATAACATGAGGAGTGAGTGGATTCTGCCGAAGGGACACCTTTCATACTGGCTTAGACAGTTAAGAAACAGGGCCAGTCTGATTGCCCCACTGAGGGTTGACGGAGACATTGTCTTCAAGTCCCTTGAGAACATACATGAGGTATCCCTTGACAATCCTGCACTTCTGCCCTCACCAAAGGAGTTCCTCCTTCCACAGCAGGAGGGTATGTTCTGGACAGAGGGTGAGAGGATCAGGCCACTACTGAACAAAGAAAGGAGGTTCATCTTCGGGGTCCGTTCCTGTGACGTATCAGCTTTGGGTCTCCTTGACAGGTTTTTTCTTGAGGGTTATGGTGACCCCTTCTACAGAGAGCGAAGAAGAAACACGATCTTCCTCTCCATTGTATGTAACAATCCTGATCCTACCTGTTTTTGCATTGGCCTTGGAACAGGTCCCTATCTTGAGAAGGGCTTTGACATACAGCTTACCGACCTGGGGGACCGTTATTTTGTCCAGGCCGGTAACAGGCAGTCCCAGAGGCTTGTCAGACAATGGAGCTTTCTCTTTACCACACCAAGAAAGGTTGACTATGAGGACCAGTACGAGGTTTTCCTCAGCTCCAAGGCAAGATTTCAGAAAAGGATCAGCCTTGAGAGTGTAAGAGAGTACATCCTTGCCGGAAAGGTCAGGGACAGCTTCTGGGAGTCCGTCAGTGAGCGTTGCTTTGAGTGCGGTGGATGTGTTTACGAGTGTCCATTATGTACCTGTTTTACCGTTACTGACAGGTCATATTCCTTTGGTACAGAGAGGGTGAGGTTGTGGGATACCTGTCTTTTCAAGGGGTTTACCAGGATGGCCGGTGGGGTGCTTCCTAATGAGAAAAGGGTTCTCAGGACAAAGAGGTGGTACTATCACAAGCTTGTTCATTATCCTGATGTGTTGGGAAGTTTTGGCTGTGTGGGTTGCGGCAGGTGCACTGTTACATGCCCTGGCAGGATTGATATGGCAACTATAGCGATAAAACTAAGGGACCTTCAGGACAATGGCCGTTAGGGAAAGGAACAATATCTATCTGCCTGTAAAGGCCGAGGTTGTGGAAAAGCGTCATCTTTCTGCAGATGTATCTCTTTTTACCGTGAGACCAGATGTGCCCTTTGATTATAGGCCCGGACAGTTCTTTATGGTCTCACTCTGGGGTGCCGGTGAGGTGCCCATTTCAGTGGCATCACTGAGAAAGGAGGGGGCAAAGAGGTCTCAACAGGGAGGGGATCTTATTGAGTTCTGTATAAGAAAGGCAGGGAAGGTGACCTCCCTGATCCATGATGTTGAAAAGGGCGGTTTTCTATGGATACGGGGACCCTATGGAAGAAGCTTTCCCCTTGAGTATGCTACAGGCAGGGAGATGCTCGTGGTGGGCGGTGGCATAGGCCTTGCCCCCCTGCGACCGGTTATACAGTGGGCCCTCAGAGAGAGGAATAGCATAAAGAAGGTCTCGCTCCTGTACGGTGCGAGGACACCTGATGACTTAATCTTCAGGGATGATCTCAAGAGGTGGGCTGAGAGTGGTGTGAATGTGGTCTTGACAGTTGACAGGGCCACCGATGGCTGGGATGGTAATCTTGGTGTGGTAACAACCCTCTGGCACAAGTCAGAGATAGATTTCAGGGAGGCGGTCTCCTTCATATGCGGCCCCGAGGTGATGATAAGGTCAGCAATAAATGATCTCTTCTTTTTTGGCATGCCCGAGGACAGGATAATAACTACCCTTGAGGCACATATGAAGTGCGGGGTGGGGAAATGCGGACACTGCTATGCCGGCAGACTATATATCTGTACGGATGGTCCTGTGTTTTCCTTCAGGGAGATAAAAGAGCACAACCTGCTGTAATTTTGCATTCCTGCAGAAAAGATTTGCAATATTGCAACTAACCCCTTCTTGTTTTTCCTTGAATATCAACTGGTAGTAGTCTGGCACGATTTCTGCTCAATACTAAAATAACTGCCCTTCATTTCACTCCCCCTCAATTGCCCTGACAGTTCAGGCTGTCAGGGCCTTTTTATCTGCTGAGCGAACCGCTCAGCATGAGACAGGGCCTCAGGTGCTACCTGACAATGTTGTGGTGTTACCTGTGGAGTCACCTGACTGGACAGAGCAGCAGAAGGCAGAGATCAGCTTTCTCACATCCCTTGAACCACAGTGGGGACATATGGTATCCTTTTCTGTACTGCCCATCTTCTGAAGGAGCGAAAACTCTTTATTGCATGAATTACAGATATACTCATAGATCGGCATGACCACCTCCGGTAAGTTAAATAGTTTTGATACATATTAACTATTATATTATACAAAAAAAGAAATTTCAATGTCTGATGGGATACTCCTCATAAGTGACTCTGACGAGACCGTAAGGGTTCTCAGGGAGGTATCAAGGAGGCTCAACCATAAGCTGAGCGTCAAGAAGAGCATCTCCCATGGTATCAAGGCCTCAAGGGATTCCCAGATAGTAATCGTGGACTGTCACCTGCCTGATGGCAGCTGTGTTGACTGTCTTGAAAGCCTTATGGAGGTGAACAATGACCTTGTTGCAGTTGTTATAGTTGACAATGGTGATAATGCTTTAACGGTGGAGGCATTCAGAAGGGGGGCATTTATATGTCTGCATATGCCCCTGAACAGAGAGGTTGTGGAGGAGGTTCTAAAGAGGGCCATCAGTTTCCAGACCCTGCTTCACAGGAACAGGATGCTCCAGGACTGTTCAATTGAGGATTTCCTGAAGGGCAAGCTGAATGGTTATGTACAGAAGATTAAAGAGGTGGGAGATATTGACCTCTATGATACAGTGGTTAACGAGGTGGAAAGGGTGCTCCTGAAGATTGCCTTTGAGGCCTCTGGCAACAACCAGGTAAAGGCATCACAGATCCTTGGACTCAGCAGAAACACGGTGAGAAACAAGTTGAAAAAATATCGCATGTTATGATTTAATTTCAGAAGGCTCAATCAGAGACTTTCCCGAGGGGGCATGATGACAGGGGATCTCAACCTGACAAACATACTACTTGTAACAGTGGCTTCGCTTCTGGTATTGTTTCCACCCATACTCTTTTACATCAGGCTGAAAAGGATCGCGGATACCAACGAGATAATCTTTAGACTTAACAGACACCTTGAGATCAGGCAGATACTGGATTCAGTAAAAGAGCTGCTCAGCCAGAGGTACAGGCATCTGAGGGTGGAGCTACTCTATCTGGACAGGCATAAGGGGGTTCTGAAGTGGCTTGGTGATAATGGATGGGTTCATTTCCACATAACCCAGGATAGCCTCTTCCTTCAGTCATCTTTAAGGAACAGGGTCATGAAAACATCCAAAGGGGCATTGAAAGGCAGCCTTGACAGGGAGATTGCAGACACACTCTCACTGGAGGAGTTTGTACTGATCCCCTTTTCCATGTCGGTGCTTTCATACTACAGCAAGGGGTTTGGTCGTCTGTCCTATATCTGTGATGGTGGCCGGGAGTCCTGCCTTCATAACAAGGGAAAAAATATCTATGAGAGATACCTTCAATGTCGGCAGTGTGAGGCCTTTTCTGCCCTCGGGCTTGTTGTTTTGCAGTCAAGGAGCCGTCCCCTGGGTTTAAGAGAGATAAAAGAGATACAGAGGATCATAACCATGCCTGCCGTGGCACAGTGTCTCTACAATGCCTCTCTTTATGAATGGACAAGGTATCTTAGCACCAAGGATGAACTCACAGGTCTTTATAATTACCGTGGATTGATTGAGAACCTTAATATGGAGATAGCCCGTGCCAGGAGGTTTAACCATTCCCTGTCTTTACTGTTTATTGATATTGATGACTTCAAGGCGGTCAACCGTGAAAAGGGGCATCTCTATGGTAACATCTTTCTTAAAAGGCTGGCGCAGAGGCTCTCTGCCCATACAAGGGCATCGGATTATGCCTGCAGGTTTGGTGGCGATGAGTTTGTCCTTCTGCTGCCTGACACGGGAAAGGTCACTGCACTGACCATAGCATTCAGGATAAGATCAGACCTTGATAATCATGTGAACCAGGAGGGGTGTTCACTCAGCATCGGGATAGCCACATATCCTGAGGATGGAAGCAGCACGGAAGAGCTGATTGACGCGGCTGAGAGGGCCATGAGGAGGGCTAAAGAGGAGGGGAAGAACAGAATTATCTTGTAATATCTACTATGACATGATCTAAAATTGAAATTTGAAGTTGACAATAATTGTAAAATTAAACTATCTTATAATATATACATGACCAGAGTCAGGGGAGTAACGAGGCGCAAATAATGCATGAAAGGAGGTGGTGGAAGGGAAAGTATACCTTGAAGACTCATCTTTTCAATTGATGTTTATTCAATTGAAAGACAAAATCAAAAACGGGGAGGAAGTATGAAGAAAAAGACTCTGCTTGTATTTCTAATCTCAGCATTTTTAGTCGCCTTAGGTATTTCCACAGTCTTTGCAGGTGAAGCTGCAGGTCCAATGGGTAAAGGGGTTGAGAGACCCGGTCCACATCTAAAAGGTATCGCCTATATCCAGGGTCATGGTGGTCATGTTGCAGTGGTTAATCTTGCAACCGGTGAGGTAAGAAGAATCGTTCATGGAAAGCCCTCCGATGCCCTTACCCTTTCCAAGGATGGGAAGAAATTATATGTCTTCAGTCTTGATGGCTATGCAAAAGAGATTGACCTTGTAACCGGTAAGCAGACCGAATGGGTAAAACTTGGTAAGAAACACTGTGGTTCCAATATAGCCCCTGACGGTACACTCTGGGTCTCTGACATGGCTGACGGTCATGTATATGTCTATGATCCAAAGACTCACAAACTTGCAGACAGCTTTCCTGTAAGCAAATCAATCTGCGGTATTGATTTCTCAAAGGATGGTAAGGTTGCCTATGTCTCGGACATGCCCGGTGGATTTGTGAACATTGTTGATGTAAAAACTAAGAAGGTCATCGGGAAGATAGAAGGAGTAGGTAACTTCATCCATCGTGCAAGGCTTCGTCCTGGTACAAATGAACTCTGGCAGTCAGAGGGCAACGAGCTCAAGGCGGGCAAACCCTACGGAGTTGGTTATGCCGAGGCAGGCGGTGCACCCGGTGGTGTCAGCATTGTTGATGTAAAGACCGGCAAGGTGAAGGACTTCATCATCACAGGTGGTAATCCTCATGATGTAGCGTTCACACCAGATGGTAAATATGCCCTTGTGGCGGTCAGGCAGGTTCCAGAGCAGGATGACAGCGGAATAGTGGTAATTGATGCCAACAAGAAGAGGATTGTAAAGGTCTATTCAGCCTGCAAGAAATGCCATGGTGCAATTGGATTTGAGGTTCCAAAGGACAAGGATGGCGGAAGACCCTTCCTCTGCGGTATTGATGTAAACTGGAATGAGAGAGGCTTTAGCAAGGCCTGCGAATAATCACAAGTCCCGGGGAAAGGATCTGACCTTTCCCCGGGAATCCTGATAATAGGCCTTTACGAACCTTAAGACTCTTCAAATAAATGAACAAAAAACTGTTATTATACATCTCACTTGTGCTGTGTTTAACTATTGTGTTCTTTGTCCTGCTGCCCCTTCAGATGAACAACCAATCTACAGGGCAGCTGAGCCTTGATGTATGCAAAAAACAGATCAAATGCATCCAACTTATTGGTGCTTATATACCCATAATTAACACCTTTGTACCTGCCCCACCACAGTATCAGTTAATCAGACATAGGGGGTATATCCAATCTCTCTTTCCCCCGGTTGTTGAAATATACAAGCCACCTGTCTGAGTCAGCACTATAGCCACACACCTAAAGATGTTATTTATATTTAATATGTATGTTATTATATTTATTATCTGATTTTACACTGCATCATGAAGAAGGGAGAGAAGGAGTTGAAAAGACTGAAACTTTCACATATAGCACGTAAAAATATAAAGAGGAAGTTTTTCAGGAGCATCTCCATTATTCTGTCTGTAATGGTGGTGGCGGCTACACTTTTCTCTGTTACCACCGTGATGGACTCCGTGGAGACAAGCATTGAGAAAGGCACTGCAAGGCTTGGTGCTGATATCATGGTTGTGCCTGCAGAGGCAGAGGCACAGGCAAAGACAGCCCTGCTTGCTGGAGAGCCCTCCACCTTCTACATGGACAGGTCAATTGAGGACAAGGTCAGAAAGGTAAAGGGGGTAAAGGCGGTTGCGAGTCAGATATTCCTGCAGACAGCCCAATACAGGTGCTGTGACGTATCCAACATGCTTCTTATCGGCTTTGATCCGGAGCATGATTTCACAATAATGCCCTGGCTTTCAAAGGAACTGACAAGGCCCCTTGGCACTGATGAGGTAATAATGGGAAGGGGGCTGACTGCATATGATGTGGGTTCAAGGATAAAGTTCTACGGAAAGTATTTTGAGGTAGTGGGAATGCTGGAGGAGACGGGTATGAAGTTCATTGATAACTCTGTATTCATGCCCTATGCAGCAATGGAGAAACTGGCAGAGGAGTCCAAGCACAAAAAGGACGTAAAGGCTGCAAACCTTCCTATAAACAAGGTCTCCACTGTGCTTGTTCAGGTTGACCCTGAGATAAGCCCCCAGAGGGTGGCGATCTTTATTGAACATGACATCCCCGGTGTCAAGGCCATAGTCTCAGAACAGGTTATCTCATCAGTAAGAAGACAGTTGTTCATCCTCCTGAGGAGTATACTTTCCATTAGTATTATACTCTGGGTAATGGCACTGCTTCTGATCGGGGTGGTCTTTTCCATGATTGTCAATGAGAGACAGCGTGAGATCGGTTTGCTCCGAGCCATGGGTGCCAAAAGGGGCAGTATATTCAGGTTGATAATGACCGAGGCATCCATCCTCTCAATTATAGGTGGTGTCGTGGGTATAGCAATAGGTGGAACATTCCTGTATACATTCAAGGGGTTCATCAGGTCATCCCTCAATATCCCCTATCTGTGGCCTTCCGTGGCTGAATATGCTGTGCTTGTAGCGGGATGCCTTGTGCTTTCGTTCCTGACAGGTGCTGTGGCTGCACTGTGGCCTGCCATCCGTTCAATGAGGATGGAGCCCTATGAGGCCATAAGGAAGGGGGAGTGATCTGATTTCATATTCCGGCTTTAAGATATATGTCTTAAGAATTGACAACACAGGAGGATTTGATGATTGAGGTAAAGGACCTTACAAAGACATACAAGGTTGGAAGTGATGTAATAAAGGCTGTTGACCATGTGAACCTGGTGGTTCAGGATGGTGAATTCATCTCCATCCTTGGTCATTCCGGCAGCGGAAAGACCACGCTCCTGAGTCTGATTGGCGGGCTTACAAAACCTGATTCAGGCACCGTAAGGATTGATGGTACAGACATCTGGGCAATCAGTGACAACGAGCTTTCTGAACTGAGAAACAGAAAGATCAACTTCATATACCAGTTCGCAAGCCTGATCCCCACGTTGAATATTATAGAGAATGTACTTGTGCCAACGGCCTTCAGGCCAAAGGATGAAAGGGTCAACTATTTTGATCATGCCATGGAACTGCTTGAGATGGTGGGTATCAGGGACAAGGCATACTCCTATCCTGCTCAGCTAAGTGGCGGTCAGCAGCGGAGGGCTGCCATTGCACGGGCATTTATAAACAATCCGGAGATACTGCTTGCAGATGAACCAACAGGAGACCTTGATGAGGAGACCGAGGCAGAGATCATGAAGCTCTTTCAGAGGATGAACGAGGAGAAGGGTATCACCTTTGTAATTGTAACCCACAGTTCGGAGCTTGCCAGACAGACGAGAAAACAATACAGGATGTCAAACGGTATGCTGAGAGAGGCATAGTATGAAGCCACAGAGGGTTTTGGTCTTTATAGTTCTGCTCCTGCTCCTTTCCTGCAAGAAGAGTGGGCCTCCGGATATAAAGATAAAGTGGCCGGAGGCACTGCTGGAGGGTACGGATGCGGCTGTCTTTATGGTGATACTCAATGATGGGAGTGGCGAGGACAGGCTCAAGGGCTGTACCGTGAAGGGAATACCGGAGGTAATCTGCGAACTCCACGGGATTGTGGACGGAAGGATGAGAATGATCAGGGATATTGAGATACCCTCAAAAGGTACTGTTGAGCTTAAACCAGGGGACCGTCATCTCATGTTGATCGGTGCTAAGGACAGACTGGGAGAAACCGTTACGATTGTTCTGGACTTTGAACGTTTCGGACCTGTTGAGATAAAGGCAAGGGTTGCAAGATGATGAGGCGTTTGGTAATATTTGTATTTATCCTTTCTTTTGTGGCCTGTATTTTTGCTTCAGGTGTTACACTCCTTCATCTTCATAAGGACGGTCCTGAGAAAACAACCATAATCACACTGAACATATGTAAGAAACTTTCCTCCTCTTTTGTAAAAAATCTTGATGCCTTTGATATAAATCCTGTTATAGAGACAGCACCATTCCTTATGTTTATAAAGAGTGTCCTTTTTAAAGAGGACAACTATTCTGAACCTGAAATACCCTACCCCTTACGCCCTCCAACCATCTCCTGAGATCTGCAGGATTATCCATTTTTCATAATTTCTTTGATAGTGGTTCAACAAGAAATTCTTTAAGGAGGTTTGAGATGATAAGAAGGATGTATTTTGTCGTGATTTTCTCTGTAATGGTACTCGCCCTGGGTCTTCAGGGCACTTCCAGTGCGGAGATGCCAAAGCCATCGGAAAAGGACAAGTGCCCTGTATGCGGTATGCCAGTAGCAAAATATACAAACTGGATAGCTGTTATTGAGTTCAAGGACGGAAGCCATCTCTTCTTTGATGGACCGAAGGATATGTTCAAGTTCTACTTCAATATGAAGAAGTACGGTTCCCATAAGACACAGGCAGATGTGGCACGGATCTATGTAACAGAGTACTATACAACAAAGATGGTTGATGCCAGGGACAGGGATGTATACTTTGTAACAGGCAGTAGTGTGAAGGGTCCGATGGGGATGGAACTTGTACCGGTAAAAGGCAGGGCCAATGCAGAGACCTTCATGAAGGATCATAACGGTAAAAAGATGCTCAGATTTGATGAGGTGACAATGAAGGATATCCCCATGGGCATGAAAGGCATGAAGGGTATGAAAGGCATGAAGATGAAAGGGATGTAGGTCTCTCATTCAGGGGGCGTATCACACGCCCCCGGCTTTCATCCCATAGGATGTTATCATCAGATGGATTGCGCGGAACTCAGGTCATGAAATACAGACTCTTTATATCAATTATCATGGTTGAGATTGTCATCCTGGCCATCCTCTTTATCAGAGGTGCGGGGCTGGCCGGGAAGTATCAGAAGGATATTGAGGCAAGGCGGATGCTTGTAAGCACCCTTATGCTCACAGACCTGTCAATATGGACAGAGGCACGCTATACAAGGCATCCCTCCCAGACAGACATATTTTCACCCTTCCAGGACTACCCATCCTCTATAGAGCACTTTCCTGCAGGTTCAATTCTTTCACCAGAGGGGGTATATCTCCAGAGGGGTGGTAAAAAATGATAAAGCACCTGAAGATACTTGAGTTTGCCCTCTCCTCCCTGTGGAGGAGGAAGTTCAAGAATCTGGGACTGATAGTTGTCTTTTCATTAATAATATTTACCCTTTCATCAATTGTGTTTCTCACCTATTCATTCAAAAGGGAGGCGGTTGCTGTGCTTAAGGATGCACCGGAGCTGATCGTGCAGAGGCTGAGCGCAGGCAGACATGAGATGATGCCCGTAGAGTACATGAAAAAGATAAAAGATATCCCGGGAGTGGGAAAGATTGTGCCACGGCTGTGGGGATACTATTATGATATCTCCACTGGTGGTAATTACACTGTAATGGCTCTAAGAGAGGGACTGCAGGACAAGATCAGCTTGATGGAAGGCAGTTTTGTTGTTGGTTCAGGCAGTTGTGTTGTGGGTAGGGGTGTGGCAGATGCCCGTTTCCTTGATATAGGCAGTATCATGCCTCTTATTGGTGCCGATGGAAATGTAAGGAGGTTCAGGGTTGCAGGCATTTTCACTGATGAGTCAAACCTTCTCACCAATGACCTTGTGATAATCGGAGAGAAGGACTTCAGAGAGGTTTTCAGGATCCCTCAATCCATAGCAACAGATATTGTGGTACAGATATACAATCCCACAGAGGTTGACAACATTGCCAGAAAGATAAAAGAGGCGCTACCAGATACAAGACCCATAACAAGAAGGGAGATCCTGAGGACCTATGATACCCTCTTTGACTGGCGCAGCGGGATGGTGCTCACCATGTTCCTTGGTGCCATACTTGCCTTTGTCATACTGGCATGGGACAAGGCAACAGGTCTTAGTGCAGAGGAAAGGCATGAGATAGCCATTCTGAAGGCCATAGGCTGGGAGACCTCTGATGTGATGGAGTTGAAGTTCTGGGAGGGTTTCATAATATCCTCTCTCTCCTTTCTGACAGGGCTGATCGGGGGCTATCTGCATATATACTTTTTTGGTGCATCCATCTTTTCCCCTGCACTTAAGGGATGGTCGGTTATCTTCCCCGAGTTCAGGCTTGTACCATACATCAATATCTATCAGATAGCGGTGTTGCTGTTCTTTACAGTAATTCCCTATATGGCAGCCACTATTGTGCCATCATGGAAGGCAGCAATAACAGACCCGGATGTGGTGATGAGGGGATGAGGATGGTTGATTTGGTGATCACAGGGTAGGGTTAAAGGGCTGAAACGTGAATAGAGAAACAGTCATAAGGGTAGAGGATGTCAGCAAATGTATCAATCGCGGAAGGCCCAATGAGGTATGGCCTGTAAGGGGGGTCTCTCTTGAGATAGAGAGGGCACAGTGTGTGGTCCTCAAGGGGCCAAGCGGCTCAGGCAAGACATCCCTGCTCAGTCTCATCGGCTGTATGAGCAGGCCCACGGAAGGAAGGATTCTTCTACATGGCAGGGATGTGGCAAAGCTGCCCGAGAGGTTTCTTACAGAGATAAGGAGAAATACCTTTGGCTTCATCTTCCAGCAATTCAACCTGATCCCGGGGATCACCGTGAAGGAGAATGTAATGCTGCCCCTGTACCCAACAGAGATGGGCCTTACAGAGATAAAGACAAGGGCCGAGAGGCTGATGAAAAAACTCAGGATCTATGAAAGAAGACACTTCCATGTAAAGGGCTTATCCGGTGGGGAGCAGCAGAGGGTAGCCATAGCAAGGGCATTGATAAACGACCCGGAGATAATACTTGCCGATGAACCCACAGCTCATCTTGATACAAGGCTATCTGTGGAGCTGATAGAGATTCTCAAAGGGCTAAGGGAAGAGGGAAAGACACTTGTGATAGCAACCCATGACCCTCTTGTTTATGAACAGGGGTTCGTGGACAGGGTGGTTGAGATGAGAGATGGTCGTGTGATATGATTCTCCACCCTGGCATAATAGCGCTTCTCGTAGGTTCATTGATTGTGCTTGCCCTTCTCCTTTACGGGTCGGTACTTGCTGTGGTCATCCTCAGGAGATGGGATATAAAAAGCAGTTCAGAGTTCCAGCTGGGTCTGGAAAGAAAGACCTATCTTGTTTCCACCATCATGAGCTTTGTCCTTGGCTTTGAGGTGCTTGCCATATTTCTCTTTATCTACACAGTTGATGATCTTCACCGACAGTTTGTCGGTGCCATGTGTGCTACAGGCTCCCTGAATGCAAACCCTGTAGGATGGTATGTGCTTTATGTGAAGATGTTGCTCTTCTTTATCTCATCACTCTGGATAGGTATAAACTATGTAGACCAGAGAACCGAAGGATTCCCCCTTGTAAGGTTCAAATACGGGATGCTTCTTCTGGTTGCACCTCTGGTGTTGGTTGATGTCTATCTTCAATCAAGATACTTCCTTGGCCTGACCCCTGATATTATCACCTCCTGCTGTGGGGCACTCTTCAGCAAAGAGGGGGGAGGGCTTTCAAGCTCCCTTTCATCACTCCCTGTCAGACCCATGAGGTATATATTTTTTACTGTCCTTGGCCTCTATGTCCTGGCAGGGCTGATATCACTTAAAAGACAAAAGGGTATATTCAGAGGCCTGACGGGTATTTTTTCGGTCATAGTCTTTCTGATCTCACTTGCATCAATTATCAGCTTTGTATCACTCTATTTCTATGAAATCCCAACCCACCACTGCCCCTTTGATATACTGCAGGGATATTATAATTACATTGGATATCCCCTCTATGGGGCCCTCTTCTCAGGGACTGCATTCGGGCTGCTTACGGGCTTCACAGAGATCCTTAAAAAACTGTTCCCTTCCCTTGAAAAGATCAACAGATATCAGAGAAAATGGACAATACTCTCCATCCTCTTTATAGTCATCTTTACACTTATATCCCTCTACCCGATGCTTTTTTCCAGCTTTACCCTTGAGGGATATTAGTATTCTTCACATTTCACCTGGAAGTAGTTAGCCTCATGATTACATGAAGGACATCTCTCAGGGGGTTCGGTACCTTCGTGTACATAGCCGCATTTTCTGCATACCCATGTTACACTCTGTGGTTTCTTGAAGACAGTGCCTGCCTGCACCTGGGCAAGGAGTTTTCTGTATCTCTCTTCATGATGCGCCTCAGCCTTTGCAATGGCCCGGAGCCTCGTGGCAATCTCGGGAAACCCCTCTTCCTCAGCCACCTGGGCAAACCCTGGGTACATGCTTGTGTGCTCATAGTTTTCGCCATCTATGGCTGCCTGGAGGTTTTCAGCGGTGCTGCCAAGGGTCAGAGGGGCGGCTGCCTCCACGCTTATCTCTTTCAGCTCCTCGCCGGTTTTGCCTTTCAACTCATTGATCAGCCTGAAGAGCCATTTTGCATGCTCCCGTTCATTGTCGGCTGTGATGAGAAAAAGCTCTGCAATCTGGTCATATCCCTCCTTCTGGGCTATCTTTGCATAGAAGGTATAACGGTTTCTTGCCTGGCTTTCGCCTATGAATGCCTTTGTGAGATTCTCAATGGTCTTTTTCATGGATGCCACCTCCTCAGTAAAAATTCCCCCTCCCTGAAGGGAGGGGGTTATTTTATCTTAGCACAAATAGACTGAGGATTTTAACCGTTATTTTTCAAGTGTATCGTAGGTCTCGTTTGGTGTGGGTACGTACTGACCGTGGCAGTCACGGCAGTTGTTCTGTGATGTGATTCCATTGGCAACCACATTGTAGAGAGGTTCATGTTTTGGTTTGTATTTACCATCTGCCCAGGCATTGAGCATCTTTGTTGCCTCCATGGCAATATTGGCGGCAAGTCTTGCACACCTTTCCGCCCTTGCGTCGGTAAGAAACCCTACACCCTCGGCCGTCATCCATCTACCAACAGAGATATGACACACAGGTGTGCCAGCGATTGTCTTGTGCTTTATCTTAGATTTTATTATCTTCTTAGGTGTAAATGTTGGCAGCTCGGTATATGAGTAGTAGAAGGCAAGATCATTCAGCATTGCCTCGGCTGTATCAGTGTCACCCGTGACAAGACCGATTATTACACCTGCACCTGGCATTGTCCCGCAGAGTGCGCCCCATCCTGCCATTCCTCCATGCATCCAGCGGTATGCATCAATGGGGAAATTATTCCAGTCACCACCGACCTTCCTCTTCAGTTCCTCAACCATCCCTGCAATGGCTGATGATGCACACCACCTCTTGAAATAGTTTTCATAGGTAATCTCACCAACCCTCTCCACGTCAAGTTTTGTGTACTTATAGGTCTTTCCAGTTACCTTGTATGCCCTGGCAGATGCCGGGTTAAGAAGCTGCCCTGCAGCAGATAGGGCAGCTGCACCTGCCACGATCTTCCCTGCGTTCAGAATTAGCCCTCTCCTTGAAATACCATGGATTCTCTCTTCCATATCAAGAGACCTCCTTATATTCATTGGTTTTTGTTTATGCTTTTAAAAAGTCTCCACCCCGAAAGTCATCCGGGGTGGAGATAAGTTGGGGGAGAAATTTAGAGAAAAAGACTCTACGAAATAATCCACCCCGAACCAAAAAGATCCGGGTATAAGGATGATTAAAGGAGAGAACTATGCTCTTGGGGGTTTCTCCAGACGGATGGGAAGCAAAAGGGGATTGAAAACAGGAGTTGCAATTTCATAAAGTTCACAACAGGGGTAATAACTCAATGGTTTATACGATAAAACTATATATTGATGGTCGCTGTTTATAGAGGATGCACCCTTTGCTGTCTTACATATGTCAAGACTGACGATATAGGTGCCATCCTGAGTAAGGGTGAGATTTATTGAGACAGGCATCAGGACAACCATGAAGAACATCAACAATAGTATCAGTGCCTTTAGCCTCATATTAAAGATTATATCAAGAAGAAAGTAAATGTCAATATGTAATCTTGGTTATGTAATATTCTAAAATTGTAAATTTAGATAATGGTAAGCCTTACTATTTATGCGTCTTTCTGACCCTGGTCTATGATGTATATCATTGATGTTAATGGTGCATGCTGGTACCATTAAACATGATGCAATTGCATTAATAAAAAACATAAACAAAGGAGGTTTTATCCATGTTTTGTTATCAATGTGAACAGGCTGCAAAGGGAAGAGGATGCACAAAGATCGGGGTTTGTGGGAAGGCCCCTGAGGTATCAGCCCTTCAGGATCTGCTTGAGCATGCCCTGAGGGGGCTGTCGCTCTATGCGGTAAAGGCCAGGGAAAAGGGAATTACCGATCCTGAGGTTAATGCCTTTACAGCGGATGCGCTCTTTGCCACACTGACAAACGTGAACTTTGATCCGGAAAGCACGGCCCATATGATAAGAAGGGCGGTGGAGCTGAGGGAGAAACTCAGGGAGAAGGCAAAGGTGTCTGTCGAGTCAGAGGTTGCATCCTTTGTCCCATCTGCGGCTATGGAAGGGATGCTCTCACAGGCAAGCATATTCAATATACAGTCCCTTCATGATGACCCTGATATAAGGTCTTTAATGCATACAGTCATGTATGGTCTGAAAGGGATTGCAGCCTATGCGGTACATGCGAGGGTGCTTGGCAGGGAGGACGACACAATCTATGCATTCATCCATGAGGCCCTTGCCTCCATGTGTGATAAAGACCTTGACCTCAATGGCTGGATCGGAATCGCCCTGCGATGTGGGGAGATTAATCTCCGTACCATGGAACTGCTTGACTCTGCCAACACAGGCCGTTACGGTAACCCTGAACCCACTGAGGTCTCCCTGGGTGCAAAAAAGGGTAAGGCCATAGTTGTTTCAGGCCATGACCTGAAGGACCTTGAGGAACTCCTCAAACAGACCGAGGGGACAGGCATTAACATCTATACCCATGGAGAGATGCTGCCTGCCCATGGATATCCTGAACTCAGGAAATATCCCCATCTTGCAGGTCACTATGGCACGGCCTGGCAGAACCAGCAGAGAGAGTTTGCCGATTTCCCGGGTGCAATACTGATGACAACCAACTGCATACAGAAACCACTGGATTCTTACAAAGAGAATATCTTCACCTCGGGTCCGGTCCAGTGGCCAGGGGTTGTACATATTGACAATCATGACTTCACTCCCCTCATTGAGCGGGCACTGGAACTTCCGGGCTTTACAGAAGACCGTCCCGGGAAGACAGTGATGACAGGTTTTGCAAGGAATGCCGTACTTGGTGTGGCAGACAGGATCATTGAGGCGGTTAAGGCTGGAAAGATAAGGCACTTCTTCCTTGTTGGAGGCTGTGACGGTGCAAAACCTGGCAGGGACTACTACACAAGGTTCGTGGAAATGGCACCCAGGGACACAGTGATACTCACACTCGCATGCGGTAAGTTCAGGTTCTTTGACCGCGACCTTGGTGACATTGATGGTATTCCCAGGCTTCTTGACGTGGGGCAGTGCAATGATGCCTACTCAGCCATAAGGATTGCCCTTGCACTTTCCGAGGCATTCAATGTTGATGTGAACGAGCTTCCCCTTTCACTTGTGCTCTCATGGTATGAGCAGAAGGCTGTATCCATACTCCTGACACTGCTCTATCTTGGTATCAAGGACATAAGGCTGGGGCCAAGCCTGCCAGCCTTTCTGACACCAAATGTGGTCAAGTTCCTGGTGGAAAACTATGGGATCAAGCCCATTAAGACCGCTGAAGAGGATCTCATGGACATCCTCTGTGATACCAGGGACAGAGAGAGCAAGGACTGTCTTGAGCTTGCAGAGATGCTTGCATAAAAGATTAGAAAGAGGCGAGCCAAAGGCTCGCCTCTTAAGCTTTTCTCCAGAACTTCAGGTCCTTCAAGATTGTCTTTATAATCTCAAGAAGGCTCTTTCTCTTTGATTCTTCACATCTACACTCAACCTGTGAAGAGGCTTTATCCCTGTCCTTAATTTTCGGGCCTTTCATGGATTCCTTTATTTTTCAACTATCCTTTCAAGTTCGTCAAGCAGCGCTGCCTGGGCAGGGTTTATCTTCTTCTTTGCCTCATCAGGGCTGAACCACTGTCCGCGGTCTATTTCCGGGAAATGCTGTATCCTTTTAGAGTGGGGAGGCCACTCCATAGAGAATGTGTTAGAGCGAAGCTTTTCAGGGTCACAGTCACCTTCTATTGCAAAGGCATGTACTATCTTGCCGCCTTTTTGTTTTACAGGCTTAAGGGGAATAACCTTTTTGGCTTTTATTTTGAACCCTGTCTCCTCCTCAAACTCCCTGATGGCAGCCTGTAGAAGGTCTTCCCCTTCCTCTATCAGCCCCTTCGGGATTGACCAGACCCCTTCATCCCTTTTAGCCCACAAGGGGCCACCTGGATGGACAAGGAAGACCTCAAGGTTTTTATCTCTTTTTCTGTATAGCAAAATGCCAGCACTGATTTTGGGCATGATATACTTAAAAAACCTTAAACTTAATCACTTTTCTTATCCTGTCATAGTCTGCATCATTATGTAGAAGGAAAAGATCCTTTTCTATTGCTATCTGAACTATTAGACAGTCAATACTGCTTGATACAGTAATTCCTTTCTTTCTGCACTTAAAATATATCTCAGCAGCCGAAGCAAAGGACTCTTTTTCATTGGCCGGATAATAGAATCTCTGAGAACCAAGATATTCTTTGAGTATCTTAAATTCTTTCTCTGTTTTTACACCCTGAAGAACCTCCTGGTAAATCAGGGAGGTGATGCCAAAAACAATCCCTTGATCAATTATATGTTGAAGCTTTTCGGTTTGTGGATTTGTAACGCCCCTTAGATAATCTATCAGGACAGATGTGTCAACTAATACCATGTGACTTTCCTGCCCTAATTCTTCCCCGCTCTTAATTTTTTATAATTATAGTTTTCTTTGAATTGAATCTTTCCTCTCAATTTTGACAGATCCTTTCTCTTTCTTGTTTCTATATACTCTTTTATTGCCTCATGGATTAATTCCTTTTTTGTCCTTGCCTTTGAATACTTAAATGCCTCCTTTATCAACTCGTCATCAAGCACAATGTTTGTCCTCATATACACCTCCTTATACACATAGTATAACATATAAAAGGTCTTGGAATATCCTAATGACTAACTATTTTAAAAATTATTGCCTTCACTTAATGATGGGAGCACCAAGCCTGCCTTCATGATGATCAGGATTCAGCATGGCATCTAATAGTACACTATTGTGGTAGAGATATAAGTTACAGAAGTTCTCCCAAAAAACAGCAAAAAGATAAACACCACAAATAGACTTCCTGTAATTTTTAAAAAGAAGCTGATATTGAAAATGACTTTTATGTCACCTACAGCACTGAGACAGGTTCATACAGGTTTTCAACAAATATCCTCAGGGACTGGTGGCTGAGATATTATGACCTTGTAGAGGAATAGACATGGCAGGAATTTATAAATACACTCCTGCACTTCAGAAGCCTGAAATGCTGAAGTCAACTTTGATAGGAAGGGATGAGACATTAAAGACGATTGTGCGTGTTCTCAGGAATGCGTCAAAAGGTGGGAGCCTCTCACATCTGCTACTTATAGGGTCCAAAGGGATAGGGAAGACGCACATGTTAAGGACCATCTATCACTGCCTGAAAGGTGAGATTGATGTTATGGGTATCGGGAAATACAGGGATTTCTTTGTGCCTGTAATTTTTTCGGAAGAGGAGTATATAACCAGTGCTATAAAGTTCCTCCGCCTTTGTATTGAATACCTTAAATC
>Ga0256830_1001137_pt1 | contig 19190 bp, 19 predicted proteins | sample 128326metaG_FD_190537 | JGI IMG/M metagenome (GOLD analysis project Ga0256830, IMG submission 190537) | Hydrothermal vent microbial communities from Lau Basin, Pacific Ocean - 128-326 | ecosystem: Environmental > Aquatic > Marine > Hydrothermal vents | place: Pacific Ocean: Lau Basin | collected... | reverse complement strand
AGTTGCCATTGAAGACAGTGCAACCGTCTCAGAGGCCCTTCAGCTTGTGAAAGAAAAGGGGTTTTCACGCTATCCTGTTATCCATGAGAAGATGGACAATGTGATCGGCATTCTTTACATAAAGGACATCCTCATTAAAATGGCTGAGGAAAATATCCCGACAGACACGCCAATCAAGGATTTCGTAAGGGAGGCCTATTTTATACCCGAGAACAAACGGATCAGTGAACTCCTCAATGAGATGCAGAAGAAGAAGTTCCAGATAGCCATTGTGGTGGATGAGTATGGTGGAACAGCCGGTCTTATAACACTGGAGGACCTTATGGAGGAGATCGTTGGCAGTCTCCAGGATGAGTTTGAAAAGATAAAGGCTGAAAAGGATGTAGAGGTCATTGACGAGAGGACATTCATCGTGTCAGGCACAACAGGCCTTGACGAGGTGAGCGACCTTGTAGGGGTGAAGCTTGAAAGTCCCGATTTCCATACCATAGGCGGTTTTGTCTTCGGACTTTTCGGAAGGCTGCCCAGGGAAGGTGAGCAGATCAGATATCATAACCTGAGGTTCCTCATACTCTCCATGGACCAGAGAAAGATCTCAAAGATAAAGATAACACGGCTATAGGGAGGAGTGGATATATGAGAAGAAAGGTCACCGTAATAGGAGCCGGAAATGTGGGTGCAACCCTTGCACAGTATATTGTTATGGATGGCATCTCAGATGTTGTGCTCTATGATATAGTTGAGGGGCTGCCTCAGGGAAAGGCACTGGATATACTTGAGGCAACACCTCTTTATAATGTAAGTGCCACCATAGAGGGTGTAAATGATCTCTCAAGGATGGAAGGCTCTGATATAGTGGTGATCACAGCAGGTGCTGCACGTAAGCCAGGGATGTCCAGGGACGATCTGCTGAACACCAATGCCTCTGTTGTCCGCACGGTCAGCAGAGAAATAAAGGAGCATTGTCCTGATTCACTGGTAATAGTGGTCACAAATCCAATGGATGTGATGGCACAACTCTGCTGGCATGTAACGGGTTTTCCCCACCAGAGGGTCATGGGCATGGGTGGTATCCTTGACTCGGTACGATTCAGGACATTCATATCAATGGAACTTGGTGTATCCGTGCAGGACACGGAGGCGCTTGTGCTCGGTGGGCATGGAGACCAGATGGTACCACTTCCAAGATTCACCACTGTCCGGGGCATCCCCATTACACATCTCATGAGCAAAGACAGGATCAACGCCCTTATTGAGAGGACAAGAAAGGGTGGTGCCGAGATCGTATCACTGCTGAAAACGGGTAGTGCCTTCTATGCACCCGCTTCAGCCACCTATCAGATGATAAGGGCCATCCTGCTGGATGAAAAGAGGTTTGTCCCTGCTGCAGCCTATCTGAAGGGACAGTACGGTGTAAAGGGGCTTTTCGTTGGTGTACCTGTCATACTCGGCCGAGATGGGGTTGAGGAGATAGTTGAACTCTCCCTTACAGACGACGAAAGGGAGGCATTCTATAGATCTGTTGATGCTGTAAGATCACTTGTTGAAAAACTAATATAAGGAGGTTTTCGGATGGAACGTACGCTCTCAATTGTCAAGCCCGATGGTGTGAAAAGAGGACTTATCGGTGAGGTCATCAGCCGGTTTGAAAAGGCCGGGCTGAGAATTGTTGCATTGAAGATGTTAAAGCTCTCCAAGGAGCAGGCAATGGGCTTCTATATAGTCCATAAGGACAGGCCCTTCTACAACAGCCTTACCGACTTCATGTCGGAAGGTCCGATTGTGGTTATGGTGATTGAAGGAGAAGATGCGATCTCAAAGGTCAGGGAGATAATGGGGGCAACAAATCCTGAGGAGGCAGCCCCGGGCACCATAAGGGCTGACTTTGCCTCAGACATTGAGAGAAACATCGTGCATGGCTCTGATTCCCCTGAGTCAGCAGGGTTTGAGATATCATACTTCTTCTCATCCCTTGAAATAAATAGCCCAACAAACTAAAATATAAAGCTAAAATATATAGCCAGAACCAGCTGCAATGGAAAATCAATGAAAGCAGCTCAATGCAATTTATGCTGGATCTGGCATTGAAACAAATTCTGTTTTGATCCTGACCTGAAAAAAACAAGTTTTCATGATGCCGAAGGGATCGTTAGTTATGTCTTTCTTAAAAAAGACAACTATACTTGTATTTGTTGCCCTGAATATCCTTTTGTTTCATTCAGGCGGTGTTCATGCCTCTGTCCCGGATGAAAAGAGCAGGATAATAGGCAATATATTCTCCTATGGCCCTGTTGACAGATCTGTTATACTGATTGAGAAAAAGACAGACCGTCTATTCCTTGTAAAACTGGGGGACCCCTTCCCGGAGGTCCTCGCCGAATATTCGGTTGTAACAGGCCAGAACAATGGTGACAAGCTCCGTGAAGGTGACCAGAAGACACCCGAGGGGATCTATCATATTGTAAAATACATCCCTCCAGAGAAGCTTGATACAAGGCTCTTTGGGAACGGTGCCTTCCCTATAAACTACCCCAACATTGTTGACAGGATACACGGCAAGACAGGACACGGTATATGGATACACGGAAGAGGGGAACTGACAAACGGCAGAAGAACCAATGGATGTATCTCCCTAACAAATGACAACCTGGCAAACCTCAAGGGCCTCCTGGAGCCAGGCTTTCCTGTGGTGATTACAGAGGAGATGGATTTCCTATCACCTGCCAGATACAGGGAAGAGAGGCAGACCTACCTTAACTATCTTATGGGCCTGATAAATGCCTGGAAGGAAAACAACTTCTCACTTTACAAGAGCTTCTTTTCAAGGTCATTCAGATCATCATGGAATGAGGACTACACCAGCTACCTTGAAAGGAAAAAGAGGCTGATGCTTGAAAACCCTGAAAAGTTCATCTCCCTCAAAGAGATAGTCCTCTACAAGGAGAATTCAAAGGAACTGATGTACGAGTACAAACAGCTTTATTGTACAGACAACTATATAGATTTCGGGCTGAAAAAGCTCTATTTTGAGGCAAATGACAATGGTGAGTACATGGTCATAGCAGAGGATTACAAACCACTACCAGTGGAACCCGAGATAAAAGACTCTGTGGTGAGCTTTATCAAAAAATGGCTTGATGTCTGGAAAAAGGAGGACATCAAAAGGTATATATCCTTCTACAGTGATAGGTTCTCCCATGGGAAGATGGACCTTGAAGGCTGGAGCAGATACAAGAAGGGTGTCTTTGAAAGGTCCAATATAAAACGTATACTCATTGGTGATATAAGGATTAAGCTCCTGTACGGTGGAAGGATCCAGGTGAGATTCATCCAGGACTATGAGTCGGATATATTGAAAGACAGGGGTATAAAGACACTGGTCCTGCAGGGATGTCCCGGCAATTTCAGGATAGTACAGGAGTACTGGAAACCGTTATGATAAGGCACATCTGTTTTTATCTTTCCTTCCTTGTCATAGCATTCTGCACAAGCTCCGTTGCCCTTGCCACGGACCAGGTCAAGGACAACCGGTATGCCCATGAGGTCCACTTTGAAGGCACCCCCTATGAGCTCCATATATTCAGGATATACGGCAGGGAGAAGGGGCCCACCATGCTCATCATTGGTGGTATCCAGGGCGATGAACCGGGAGGCTTTCTCTCGGCTGACCTTTATACAGAGATAGCACTTGAGAAGGGAAACCTTATTGTTGTACCTCGTGCCAACTTCAAATCCATAATCCTCTTCAACAGGGGTATTGATGGCGATATGAACCGTGTATTCAACAAGAAAAAACCTGAAACCCAGATGGACCGGGTCGTGGAGATAATCAAGCAACTAATGAAAGAGGCCGATATATTCCTGAACCTCCATGACGGGTGGGGGTTTCACAGGGACCGATATATTGACGAACTGAGGAACCCAAAGAGGTTCGGGCAGTCTATAATTATAGACACAGGAATATACAGATGCAGGGACGGAAGGGAGATCAATCTTGCAGAGATTGCAAAGAGAATCATAAGGGGTGTCAACAGAAAGATAAAAGAGGAAAAATACTATATGCACCTCTTTAACACCCGAACGGATGCCACCAATACACCCTTCCCGGAGATGAAAAAAACTGCAACATACTTTGCCCTCAAGGAATACTGCATCCCCTCCTTCGGGATAGAGACCTCAAAGAACCTCCCATCCCTTGAGATGAAGGTGCTTTACCATAACTACGCAATAAACGAATTCATGAAGGAGTTCGGAATCGTACCGGAACAACCAAGGATTCTCCTTGTCAGGCCCAGATTGCGGTATGCTGTTATCTCCGTAAACAATGAGCCCGTCATTGTAGAGAACGGTGGCACCCTCTTTGTGGAGGAAAAGGACACCATCAGGGTAATACATATTGAATCAAACTATGAGAGGGGGCTCTCCTGTGATGTCCTTGGCGCAGGCAGCCTCAATGACCTTCGTAATGACATAATACTGACAAATGACACCAGGATCATCTTCAGGAAGGACAATATCAAGATGGGAAGCATAGATGTAAAGGTCAGGAGGAACGGAAGAAACAAGTATTTTGTTTTCATAGTAAAACACAACAACAGGAAGATGGCAGTCCTTGAGGGAGAGATACTGAAGGTCCGTAAGGGTGATACGCTTGAACTGATAGAGGCCTTCGGAGACAACGGCCACTCAATGAATTACATTATAAACTTCAAGGGTTTTATACCCAGGGGGATTGACAAAAACACAGGTGACGACAGGGGGATAAAGATAACAATCAATCCTGCAGTGCTGATAAAAAAGTTTTCACAGAAGGGCAGGGGAAGGCTCTACCCCGTGACCGCAGAGGTCTCTTCAGGTGAAAGGGCCCGATTCTGGCTTGAGATTACAAACTGAGCCTCTTTTATATAACCGTTCCCCTTCTTGCCTTTATCATCCCGTAGATCTCAACATTCCCCCCCATCTTGATCTCATTATTTGATGTAATACTTACAACCCTTGCCCTGCCCCCTATCCTTGCACCCCTGTCTATATGGATCTTGCCCTTTGCATATATATCACCATAGATCCGGACATTCTCACCGATGAAGAGATCATTGTAGGCAATAACATCACCGTTTACAGAGACGTTGCTACCAAGATAGACATCCCTGTGCGCCTTGATGTATCCGTGTATAATGCTTCCCCTGCTTATTGTGAGGTTGGCGTTTGTGACCAGGTTCTTGTGGATCCTTACCTTTTCGGGGACAACAAAGTCCTCTTTTGTGAACCATATCGTATCCTTGAGGGATTTGATGGGAAAGGGAAGTTCGTCAAGGTGGGGTGAGTACAGATCAGCATAACTGTATGCTGGCATATCTTTATAATCATATGTCCTTACAGGCCTTCCGTAGAGATTCCTGAAGGTAACCCCCCTGTTAAGCACGATCTCCGCATCAGAGAAGGTCAGTTCACCTGCAAGGCTGTCATCACCAAGGCTTATCGCTCCCTCTGAAAATACAACCTTGACAAACTTTACACCCCTGCCGGTGCTGATCTCACCTTCTGAGAAGAGGCTGTTGACACTGACGTGGTCATCCAGCCTGACATCTCCCTTCACAAAGACCCCGCCTCTTATCACAGAACCGGCAGGGATTGAGGTTGATGAAAGAACAACAATGTTCTTTTTCGTATCAAGGGAGTCTTTTAGTTTCCTGTAGACCACTATGGAATCCTCGCCTGATTCAATGTATTCAATATTCTCAGGCAGGTTCTGAAGCCCTACATCATTAATAACGAACTCCAGCCTCTTCTTGAGCTCCTCCACAAACCCCCTTATATCATCCTCCTTGAGGTCCCTGAGATTCAGTTCCATGTTGAAGACCCTCTTCTGATTGCCCATTGGAACTGGTATTTTTACCCGGAGGAGCCTGGGTGAGAGCCTGATGAAGAGTATAAGTACCACAATTGCCACACCAATCAGCATGAACGGTAGCGGTCCATGCCCCTTCCTGGCTTCGGGTATTGTCCTTGCCGGCTCCGTGAAAGTCTTCTCCTTCTTTGGCTGCTCCTTTGCCTCCTTTCGGACAATCTCCTCCTTCTCCAATGGCTTTGGGGCCTCCTTCCTCGCGGGTCTTTCCGGGGTTTCAACAGGTGCCTTTACAACCCCTGACTCCCTTACATACATCCTCTTTATCCTTTCATCCTTTATATAGGCCTTCATGATATACGCTGTCGGGAAGACCTCTTTGACCTTTTTCAACACCGGAACAGCCTCTCTGAAACTGTTGAACCTTCCAACCCTGAGGGTATAGTACCTGCCCTTGATCAGCTCCACCCTCAGGTAGTCCCTGTCCTGCTCGGCAAGGCTCCTGTAAAGGATGTCATAGTTTTTCTCAGCCTCAATTATGGACAGATAGGTGGCTGCCTGTATGGTATAGTACTCCTCCTCTGTAGCCCCCTTCTTGGGGATCAGTAAAATCACCAGAAGGAGAAAACACAGAAAGAGATAGCCTGCTCTCTTCATCATAACCTCATTATTATGATCTGGAAGAGTTTCTTTGCTGCCTTCTCGTCAATCCCCTTCAGTTTTCTGTATGTCTCCATGGCGTGCTCCTTGTATCCAAGCTCTACATAGGTAAGACCAAGCCCCGCCAGGGCATCTACATATTCTGGATTAATAATCAGTGCCTTGTCAAACTCTTTAAGGGCCTGAACATACTCCTTTTTGTATAAGAATCCATAACCAAGGCCATTATGGTATTCTGCCCTGTTTGGCGAGATCGCTATTGCCCTCTTAAATATATCTATGGCCTGGTCCGTCTTCCCCTGCTTAAGTAGCACTGTGGCCTTCCATCCGTAAAGGCGATCCGCCTCAGGCCACTTTTTTAATGCCTCCTCAATCAATCCCATGGCCTCTTCATACATACCCTCCTGCACCATGCTGGATATCTTTCTGATTATCCCCTCAAGCTCGGCTCTTTTTACCTCCTTCAAGGGGCCGGTCCTCGTATCTTCAGTGGCATCCTTTTCTGCAGCCTTGCCCTCACTGTTGTACTCATTAATGATCCTTTCCTTCAGATAATATGCCCTGAGCACAACAGAGCCCGGGTATTGTCTCTTCATAGCTCTTGCTATTCTGACAGCGTCTTTATATCTCTTCTCCTTGCCAAGCCTTACAACATAGTAGCCCTTAACTATCTCAATCCTTAGATGGTTCAGCATCATCCTGTCTGTATTCCTGATAATACTTTTAAAGAGGGTTTCAGCCGGCCTCTGTCCTCTGAAGCTCCCGATCTGGACTGTGTAGAAGGTCTCTGCAGCAAAGGATGCTGATAGATGAAGCGCAAGGGTAACTAGTATGGCAGAGACGGTCTTCTTTAACAAAGCAGAAACAACCCTCCTTGTCAGAAAGTTATAGTGCCCGACTGTACATCGGGATTGTATTGAATTCCGGGGATGAACCCATTATCATCTATGTGAAATTACACCTGTCCCAAGGCATTTGAGTTCCCGTATGTTTTCCAGATCAAAATATATTAACAGAATCATTATCTTTATTCAAAGGTGACGACAAAGCCTTCAATTACATTGGAGGGCCTAATCCAGTTTTATGATCCCCTTCTTTATTGCAAACTTTATGAGGCCTGCCTTGGAATGTATATCCAGCTTCTCGGAGATATTCGTCTGGTGTGCAATCACGGTCTTCACGCTTATATTTAAAAGTGATGCGATCTCCTTGTGGGTGTAGCCCTCGGCAATAAGTTTCAGAACCTGCTTTTCTCTATCAGTTAATAGCTCATAAGGATCCTCAACCCTGGCCTCCTCTTTCCCGAGATATCCTCCCACTACCTTTGAAGCAATGGAGGAATAGAGATATACCTCACCCTTCGCAACAGCCCTTATGGCTGACACAAGGTCTGTGCCAACAGCATGTTTCAGTATATAACCTGACACACCTGCCTTGAGAAGCCTCCTCACATATTCAGGGTCATCATACTGGGTGAGGATCAACACCTTAATCTCTGGTTTTATCCTTTTTATCTCATAGGTTGCCTCAATTCCTCCGAGCACAGGCATGGAGATGTCCATCAGTACAACATCAGGGTTCAGTTTTACAGTCTTCTCAATGGCCTCCTTGCCATCTGCTGCCTCGCCCACCACCTCTATGTCATCACATATCTTCAGGAAGGCGATTATACCCTCCCTTACAAGTGCGTGGTCATCTGCAATGACAACCCTGATCTTTCCCATCTCAGTGCCCTTTCTTTAAAGGAAACTTCAATGAAATCCTCGTACCCTTACCAGGAGAAGAACAGATACTCAGCAATCCGTCAAAAAGGGCAGCCCTCTCTTTCATGCCTATTATGCCAAGCCCCCTTCCTTCGGGTGTTACACTATTGAGGACCTCATTAACATCAAAACCAACCCCGTCATCTTCAATCTCCACATATATGTAGTCCTTGTCCTTCTTCAAAAGGACGAATACATTTTCAGCATGCGAGTGTCTTGCCACATTGGTGATGGCCTCCTGTATGATCCTGAAGAGGGTTATCTCCACCTGCTGGTCAAGCCTGAGGCTTCCCCTGCCCCTGATATTGATAAAATAGTTTATTCCCCTGTCTTTCAAATTCCTCTCCAGGAGCCATTTAATGGATGATTCAAGTCCAAGGTCATCAAGCACAGAGGGCCTCAGATTCTGTATTATGGCCTGTATACCATGGTGTATACCCACGAGTATTTCCCTCATCTCCTCTATCTTTTCAACATTGATCTTCTCGGGATAGAGCCTGCACATGTCCATCTTCATCAGGAATGCAGATATCTCCTGCAGCGTCTCGTCATGCAGTTCCCTGGCAATCCTTCTTCTCTCCTCCTCCTGGGAGGATATCACCTTTTTGAGAAGGGCGGAGATCTTTTTTTGACTCTCCCTGAGCTGTTTTGTCCTCTCTGTAACTATGTTCTCAAGCTCAATATTCTGTTTTTTTATCTTTTCAAGGGACTCCCCGAGTTTCTGTCTCATATTATCAAAACTCTCTGCAAGGACACCTATCTCGTCCTTGCTGTTTACCCTGACAGGCAATGAAAGGTCACCCTCCCCTATCCTCCTTGTAGCCCTGATCAGTGTCTGGACAGGCTTTACAATGCTTCTGCTCAGTCCAATGGCAAGGGTCAGTGTGGCAAATATGGAGATAATCCCCAGTATGAGGAACCTCTTTTTCATGGTAGCTGCTGGAGAGAAGACTATCTCCTGGGGCTCCCTCAACAATACCCCCCATGATGCTACTGACAGGGGTGCAAAGGCCATGATGTCATTGGTCCTGTGACTCTCATGTCCCTCTTCAAGATGGCACCTGTGACAGAAACCGATTGAGCTCTTCTTTGCTATAGCAAGGGAACTGAGGAACCTGTCATGATCACTGCTTGTAAGGATCCTTGAAGGCCTGTTGGATGAAATGATTATTCCGTGGCTATCAACCACCTCAACACAGGTATCCTTTTCAAGAGGGATGGATTTCAGGATCCTTGTGATTATATAACTCGTTGGATCAAGCATCCCCCCTGCAACTGCCTTGATATTGCCTGAGAGGTCCTTGATGGGAACAAGGACAAATATGACCTTCTTCCTGATCGGCTGAATGGAGTAGACATCAGAGATTACGGGTTTCTTCTCGTTAATGACCCTGCTGATATAGGGGATACTCAGAATATTGAATCTTAAATCCCGTCTCTGTGGGTAGGAGACAAGCATGTTACCATAGGGATCAAGGAGAAAAACCCCCTCGGTAAAAATGGAGTACTGGTATATGGACTTCAACGCTCTCTTTTCATCTGAGAAATCTCCCCCCGGTGACAGGGTATCCTTTTCTAAGGAGAGGTCATACAGTTTTTTCAGATTCTCCTCAAGGATGTAGTCAATATAACGGCCTATAATCTTTGAGAGTTCCAGCCTCTTTTCAAGTGAATTCTCTATGCTTGTATTTATACTTATATAACTTATCAGCCCCAGGGCTATAATTATTATCAGTGTGCTAAAGATTACTGAGAATATAATTCTCTTTTGCATTTCAGATCATAAACACTTTTCTTCATTATATCACAATTTAAAGCTACAATTTATAGATTGGCTATACCCTTCACCTCCCCTTTATGGCCCCTGCATGTCCCCTTCTGGACATTCTTGATGTCCTCCTGCAGAAGTTCTGCAAGTTCAAGAGGATGCTCCCTTTCCATCCTTTTCAAAGAGATATAGCCTGTGAAGATTGAGCTGTCCAGTGGAAACACATCGGGACTGAATATGGCATTGTAAACATGCCATATGGAGATAATTATGAAAAGCAGGAGTGCCTCGTTAGAATGCAGTACCTTTGCAAGAGGTACTATCTCACCGGGAAGATATCTTGTCACTGTGGTTGGTATCCAGAGCACTATCCCGGAGAGTATCATCATTATGGCGCCAGTCAGTATAACCCAGTATTCAAACTTCTGCTTATAGGAATACCTGTGGCAGGGTGCCGGACAGTCCTCGATGCCGAAATAGTACTTGATATTGTGTACCGCATCATGGAAATCCTTTTTTGTTATAAGCATGGTGGGCCTCCAGTCAAGGAAAAGCACACCCACAAGGGCAACCAGAATATGCACTATGGTCAGGGCAAGAAATACAAGGCCTGTAAGGCGATGTATGAACCTTACCGAGTCTATGCCGCCCATCTGAAGGATAAACCACTGGGATATACCAAGATAATAGTATTTCTGTGAAAGCCCTGTAATGATCAGCAGGCCCACCGTTATAATGGCAAGCCAGTGTTCAATAATCCTTCCAGTGGAAAACCTCCTTATCCTGTCGTCCTTATCCATAAAGACCATCTTGAAACCTCCGGGACCATCTGGTTTATCTGTTTACAGCATACCTCCAGACATGAAGAAGAATCTGAAGCCCGAGCCCTACAACCAGCACAGGTATGAAGATCCTGTAGACAAGCCCCACCACATATACACAGGGAGCCTTCTTAAGGGAGGGCTGGTAGTGTGATAGCCATGCATCGGGGAAGTTCTCTGTAGCGTTCTTATGACACTTTCTGCATCTTTTAACAAGCTTTGCCTTTAATACCTTTGGCTCAACGGAACGTGTAGAAACAATATCATGGGTGCCATGACAGTCGGTACATACCGCAATGGGCCTGGCAGGTTTGTAGAGCTCCTCTCGCTGTTTCTTGTAGAACCCAAGGGTTACACCGTGGAAATCAGAGAGATAGGTCTTTACAACATCTGTAGATATGCCGTACTTTGCCATTATCTTCCCGTTGGAGTGGCAGTTGCTGCATATCTCGGGAATCAATTCATGAAAATCAAGTGTCAGGGGGTTCTTGATATCATGTGCCTTATGGCAGTCAATACATATGGGTACATCCCTGTTACTCTCGTTCAACAGAGCACTTCCGTGCACGCTGTTCTGGTATATCTCAAATATCCTGCCATGACAGTTTCTGCACCTCCTTACTATAAGGGTACGGTTCCTTCTTATCCGAACGACATTGTGGTAACCATGACAATCAGTACATACGGGTGCATTAATATTACCCTGAGATAACATCTTATAGTGGATACTCTCAAGTATCTTTGCATATTTGTCAAAGTGGCAACGTTTGCAGTTCTCCGAAAGGGCCACGGAGAGATCCCTCTTCCTTATAAAATACCTCTTTGGATGCTCATCAGTTGAAAAACCGTAATGACAATCAGAACAGTTAAGCAGTCTGTGCACTGAACTGTCCAGATACTTTGTATTTACCTTCAGTGAAATCCTCTCTCTGTGGTTGAAGCTTTTGTAGATGTCATAGCCATGACAGCTCATACAGTACTTTCGCTCACTCTCATAGAGCATGCCCCCTCTTACTGGCTTTACAGAATGGTATCCATGACAGTCCGTACATACCACAACAGCCCCGGCTGCCTCCTGTGCAAGTAACTGGCAATGGATCTTCCTGGTTTCAAGTTTCTCCTTGCTGTGGCAATCCCTGCAGACCAGTGCAAGCTTGATCCTGTACTGCTTTCTGCTCCTGAATCTCCTTTCAGGGTGTCTTTTCTGATTGAATTCCCTGTGGCAATCATTACAGGACAAACCCGAATGGACGGAGTTCCTGAAGCCCTCTGCATCAACCTTTACAGGGAGCTTTTCACCATCAGCAAACTCAATATGCCCACTGCTTTCTGCATGGCAGGACAGGCATTTATCATTCAATGTCCCTGCATCCACGGTTGTAATAAAACCCAGCAGCATGAGACACATCAGTACAACAAACATTTCAGGCTCCCATTAATCCCCTGTAGGGGGGCCTAATGCCCCTCCCACAGGTTAATGAGACTCCTCTTCAAATTCTGGCTCCTGTCTGATCACGGGCATCCTGCTCACGATCCACCGGAAGATCAGTATATGGATTGTTGTTACTGTCAACACAATCATGGCCTCCTTCCATGGAGGTATTATATGGTGAAGATGCTCGGGTAGCTTCCAGTTGAAGGCAACAATGGCAACATTCAGACGGTTCACCAGGATACCAACAATTGAATAGAACGCACCAACCCTCACGATGGCGGGTTTCCCGAGCTTTACACCCCAGGTGATGATCAATGCAGGGACAAGGACAAAGCCAAGGATCTCAACGAGGAACCACTGTCCATACCCTGTGCTCAGAAGGGCCCAGTTGTCATCATGTGCCACACCGATAAGCTTCAGGGCAAGATACACATACATGCCTATCGCAGCCCCCTTGCCAAGCCCGATGGTGAGCCTGTCAAGACTGTCAAGGAAGTAGCTGTCTGCCCTGTGTCTGAGAAAGCGCGCACATAATGCGCTCACTGCAATCACCATCACAAGTGCCGCATAGATGCTGGAGGCAAGGAAGAAGTGGGGTATATAGGAAGAGTACCAGAGGGGATGAAGCTTGCCAGGTGCAAGGAGAAAAAGCGCTCCCAGTGCTGACTGATGAAGCGTTGAAAGTATTATGCCGGCGATTGTCATTGCAATGGTAATCATGGTAGCCCATCTTCTCACCCTTCTTGATCTCAACCACTCAAGAATGGCAGGGCTGAATTCAAGAAACTGCACTGTAAGATAGGTAGCAACATGCCAGGCAACCAGGAAGAGCACCGACGCTGTACCAAAACCCACAAACATGGGGTAGTAGATCCTCCAGGGTCTTCCCAGATCAATAAGAAGGTATACAACGGCAAAGAAGTATCCCATAAAGCCCGTCAGCACACCAAGCCTCACCAGGGGTTTATACTCCTTGAAACCAAAGATGTAATATGCGGTGGCCATCACAAACCCTGTGGCTGACAGTGGTACACCACCAAAGAGTCCCCACCCAAGGAGCAATCCCCAGGGGTAGTCATTTGACGCATGGGTAACCTCCACAAGGCCATGCAGAAATCTAAGCGCAATTATGGGCAACCCGATAACAAGTATTGTGGCTGCCACTATATTAAAAGGCGTAACAAGGCTTCTCATATACTCAGGCCAGCTCATCCCTATAAGGAGCTTGTCCATTAACCAGGAACGAAAGTTCTGTGATCTTTCAAGGGTCTCGTTATGATTCATCTCTACCCTCCTTCCTTGAAGATTCTTCCTTTTTCTCATTGTACCTGTGCTTGACAGCGGCATAGCACATGCCAAAGAGTGCCGGCCAAACTGTGAACACCACCGGTACTGCAGAGAGGAAACCCTTTACCTGTGTTATCATAGGCTCATTGGGTATATCCTCAGGAAGACCTACATCCTTGAAGGGCACCCCTGAAATATACAGCCAGCTTGTACCGCCTGCCTCATGTTCGCCGTATATATGATCAATGTAGCGTGACGGGTTTCTTAGAATCTTCCTTCTGGCAAGCTTCAGCAGATCCTCCCTTCTGCCAAAGGTAAGTGCACCTGTGGGACATGCCTCAGCACATGCAGGGATCTTGTTCTGCTTGATCCTTGGATAGCAGAAGATGCATTTCATTATCCTTGGTCTCAGTGCGCTCTCATAATCATAGGCAGGCACATAGAAGGGACATGCAATCATGCAGTATCTGCAGCCAAAGCATCTGTTCTCATCATACAGCACAGCACCCTCGGGTGTCTTTGTATATGCATGGATAGGACACGCCGAGAAACAGGCAGGCTCATTACAGTGGTTGCACTGGATCTTCCTGTATACAGGGCCGCTCCCTTCAATCTCGTATCTGTTTACCACTGTGTAGGCCTTTGCCGTGGGCCTTCGTAGCTCCTCAAAAACCGTGGCGTCATCAAAGGGCGTATCCGGTCTCGGGAGATTGTTTACCTCATTGCATGCACGCTCACAGCTCCTGCAACCAACGCACAGGGTCAGATCCACGAGCATGCCATAGCTGTTTTTGTATCCCTTTATGTTCTTATATGCAGATGCAGACCCTGCGGAACCAACGATCAGAGAACCAGTAACAACTGACAGTGTCTTCAGAAAATCCCTTCTACTAAAGGGTTCTTTAAGGATAAGACCATTTTCTCTCCTGTCTTTGCTCATAGATACCCTCCTTTACCGGGTTTTCTTTGCATGACATAGCTGTGTGCATCCCTTTGGGTCCTCACCGATCATTCCCATGCCCTTGTGGCACTGAAAGCACTTTCTGTGGTATGCAACCTTGAGGCCCGGCATGTTTGGTGTTTCAGGGTCATATTCACCGTGGCAGCTATCGCAGCTCATAAATGTACCCGAAAGAGACTTCTTGAAGATACTCTCATCAAGGCCATGACAATTCTTGCAGGTCTCGGCATTGGCAGGATGTTCATGATGGCAGGTAATACACCCTTCAGCAATCTGGCTGTGGGTGGCATGGTCAAACTTTACAGGTCCATAGATATTTGAAATGCTATCAAGCACTACAACATCGGGTATCTTCAGGGCCACAGAAAGGGCAGTAATAAAAAGGCTGACAGTTACAGTGATAAAGATTGCCACAATCCTCATAACCATCCTCCTTGAAATGTGATATCACAGGTGGTCTTCCACCACCTGTGATAATGAAGCGTGGCTGTGATTATTTTTCGCTCTCTTCGCTCTTTTCAGGTTTCCCTTCTTTCTTTTTTGTCCTGCGCCCTGCAAAGTATGCCTCCATGGGCCTCCACCTCAGGGTGCTGCTCACACCGGCAAGATTGAGTAGTCCACCAATTGCTGTGTACATTATGGCAAAGAAGAAACCTACAGGCAGCATTACCACATAGGCAAGTCCTATGAATGGTGCAGCCACAATCTTACCCACTGTCTTCAACACGCCCTTCACACCGATCCGTCTCAGATAGGCCACATCCTCCTTTAAAGCCTTTCTCAGCCCGCCAAAGGGCTCAGGCTCAAGCAACTCCCAGAAGATTATGAATGCGCCAATTGATGCTATTGCTATCAGATACTCCACGCTTTTGATATGGGTAATAAAGTCAACAAGTGTGTTCATCTTTCATTCCTCCTTTCCTCTGGTTTTTCTTCACTCCTATGGGTTATTTCTTCTTTTTACCCTTTTTCTTCCGGCCAAGGAGGTAGGACTCCGTTGGCCTCCATCCATAGGAGATAGTCTTTCCTGCCACATTGATTACACCACCAATGACCCTCTCTGTTACGAGACCCAGAAACGTTGCAACTGCAATGATGGGGAGTGCAATTACATATACAAGACCTACAACAGGTGAGGCAATAAGGATCAACAACTTTTTAAGCCTATTGTCTTTTCTTTCTTCTGACATCTTCATCACCCCTTTCTTCTCTTCTTGATTCCAGTGTATCAGATACTAAAGGAGGATACAATTGGAAGGACTTCCTAAATGGGATAGGAATTTTTTCCTATTTTCAGGGGAAAGATATCTAAAAAGAGGGCTTATTTTGATATACTCTCGGCAATCCTGAGAAGTTCAAAGGGAGGTGCCTTCAGGGCTATAACCAGCCTGTATCTGTCTGCCTGCCATGAAAGCCTGCTGCATGGCGAACCATCCCCACAGGTACCAACCTCAAGCTCTCCCTTCACATTATTAATGGAATAGGAGGTCTTTTCCTTAACTTCAACAAGCTCAAGCTCTTTTCTTCTGTAATATGCCCTGCCCTCTGTCTGGATTATCAGAAGTGCAATCTCACCAGAATCCTTATCACTGTACTCTGAAATAATGGTCACGTAAGGACTGCTCTGTGCAAAAATATGCGCTGGTGGCCAGAGCATATTCTGGGGAAGATAGGCTGGTCTGAAGATCTCTTTGATATTCAGGACCCTTTCAACCTCCTCATAGCTCTTGAATTCCCCGAGATACCCTTTATGCAGATTGCCTGATATAAGATTCATCAACTTCAGTAGCCCCACGATGGCTACCACCAGGATAAGGAAATAGAAAAACCCCTTAAGTTCCCTGACCATTGTTCTTCCTTCAGACAATATAGTAGTTGATTATCACTATTGATGAAAAAACCGCCAGAAACTTGATCCAGAACCACCTCACGCTCTTACCCTCACCCATAACCAGCCTGTCAATCCTGCCTTTTATCAGCATGTTATGACTGTACTCCTCAATGCTTTCAAACCCCTTCCTTCTGTTGTCCTTTAATGATTCTTCTTGTATGTAAAACTTATTCAGCGTCTCAACAAGGACATCAGGTCGCTGGGTCCAGGAGATTGCAACATCATCACAGATCTTCTCCTCTTCCTCAACGATCCTTCTGAACTCTACAAGGGTTACTGGATTATAAAACATGATCACCCTCAAAAAAAACACAACTATCAAAAGGGGCCGTCTGTTTCTTATAATATGTGCAACCTCATGGGCAAGAGCTGCTTTTAACTGTTCATCATCCAGATCATCAATCAAACCCGTTGTTATATAGACAACAGAGTTTCTTCCGGTGGTTGAAAAGATCAGATGGTCCTCATCCTCTATTACAGAAACATTGACATCCCTTTCAGGCAATGCAGCTAATGCCCTCATGACCCTTTCCTTATAATGGGGATCGTCAGATTGTTCAAGTTCTTCATTGCCTGATTCCATGAACTGTTTTACCACTGGAACAAACTCCTGTATCAAAAAAACCACCACCGTAAGGAGGATAATAATAAATAGAATTATACTGACCGGCACCTTTCCCCATATTTCAATGGTAAGCAACCTGGTGGTATCAAAAAGCGCCTCATTCAGCCTGAAATAGGTGTTTCCCCTCTCAGGATTTACTACCTGATAGAGAGGAAAGGATACCACGGGAAAGGCAACAACAATAAATCTGAGCCTCTGTCTTAAAGAGGGTTTTTCAATCCTCCATATTATGAGTGCAAAATCAACAATTATAACAGCTATTAATGAATGAACGAGTGATTGGACTAAATACTGTCCCGGGAAAGAGTTTAAAAAATAAAATATCTTCATGATCAAATAAATAATTTTTTACTACTATTGTATCATAACAACCATCAGTACCTGCCCCAGGAAGCCGTCTAAATAGTTGGTTTCTTGCAAAACCTGGAATCTATATCCACTGGAAACAATCCACAGAAGGAATTTTGGGCCTTGCCCCATCAGGACAGGATGTATATGGTGCCGGAGGCCGGACTCGAACCGGCACGGAGCTAAGCCCCGAGGGATTTTAAGTCCCTTGCGTCTACCAATTCCGCCACTCCGGCAGAAGGGAAAGTATTTGATTTTAAAACTATTTTTTTGTTTAAGTCAAGAATCATTGATCTTTTCAGGGGGCCTTTTTAAAAACTACAGGAAGTCTATTTGTGATGTTTATCTTTTTGCTGTTTTTCAACAGGTCATTTTATCAGTATTGCATCACCACTGTCCGGTACACATTGAAAGTTATAGTAATGGCAAGGGGCACTGATTTTTCGTCTCATTCTCGGCAGACCTCCTGTCTCTGCCCCAAAAAATCTGCGATTTTTCGGGGTGCCCCTGCCTCCGAGGTAATTTTGCCCGGCTGCCCTCACGGCAGCCACTATGGCAAAATTAAATCCGCTCAAAATCAATACCCCTTGCCCTATATATTGTATCTGTGAATTTTTACCGGACACTACTGATATTGCATTTTTGGGGAACTAATGTCATCGTTAGCCCTGTAATAGCGATTGACCATCCGTTAAAGATTACAGGTACAGGATCAGTAACCCCCTTTCAATAAAGCTCCTTTAACAGCTTCATGATCTCCTCTGGTTTGCCTGTCTTTTTCACGAGTGGAAACTCCTTGAGGACGGGTATCCTTTCTTCAAAGGCTGGTCTTATGCTTTTGTAGATAATTCCTGTGGGAATTCTGTCATTCCACTGCAGAGAAGTCCTGAAAGCAAGCTCCCGATCTTCAGGGTCATAATCATCTGAAAGACGGTATACCCTCTCTGAATACCACTGGTAGGTGTTAATCCTGTTAAAGGTCACACAGGGCTGGAGTATATCAAGGAGAGCAAAGCCACTGTGCTTAATAGCCTCCATCATAAGGTGTTTAAGATAATCCCTGTCTCCAGCATACCCCCTTGCAACAAAGCTGCAATCCAGTGCTACTGCAAGGGCCAGGGGGTTCAGTGGCTCTGACAGGCTCCCGAAGGGCTGGGTCTTTGAGACCATGCCTTCAACAGATGTTGGAGATGCCTGCCCCTTTGTAAGACCATAAATCTGATTATTGTGGACAAATAGCTTTACGTTTATGTTTCTTCTTATTGCATGAAGGAGATGATTCCCACCCTCCCCATAGCAATCACCATCACCTGCAACTGCAAGAACAAGCATCTCGTGGTTGGCAAGCCGTATACCCGTAGCAACAGGAAGGGTTCTTCCATGGAGCCCATTGAAGGTGTTGCACCTCAAGTAGTGAGGCAGTTTCCCGGCCTGACCAATTCCTGAAACCAGGGTAACCTCATGAGGTTTTATCTCAAGCTCTGAAAGTGCTCCCTTCAGGGTTTCCAGTATGGAAAAGTTTCCACACCCCGGGCACCAGGCTGGCACCTGTCCCTTATATATTTCCCTGTCAAGCATATCTCTGCTCACCGCTCACTGTTTACTGCTAACCCACATCAACTCATCCACCCATTCACCCATCTACCCATTTACCCATCTACTCATCTACTCATCTACCCACAAACTCCTGACTGTCTTATCGCACCCTGTCACTTATCTCCTCTACCAGTTCATCAATCATAAAAGGTCGTCCATCAAACCTGGTTGTCTGATCATCAAAGCTTAT
>Ga0256830_1001136_pt1 | contig 19197 bp, 24 predicted proteins | sample 128326metaG_FD_190537 | JGI IMG/M metagenome (GOLD analysis project Ga0256830, IMG submission 190537) | Hydrothermal vent microbial communities from Lau Basin, Pacific Ocean - 128-326 | ecosystem: Environmental > Aquatic > Marine > Hydrothermal vents | place: Pacific Ocean: Lau Basin | collected... | reverse complement strand
AGGAGGTCCGGCACTGGGACCTGGACGCCCAGACGGTTGCCGAGAACCTGGCGGCTGCCATCGAACGCCGGGTCTCTCCGCGCCGCCAGATCAAGCGTGTCCTGGAGAACAGCATGAATGCCGGCGCCGACGGCGTGAAGATCCAGGTCAGCGGACGCATCGATGGTGCTGAGATGAGCCGCACGCTGACCCAGCGCTCCGGCCGCATTCCGCTCCAGACCCTCGATGCCCGTTGCGGTTACGGCTTCGCCGAGGCCAAGACCACCTACGGCGTACTGGGCATCAAGGTCTGGATCTACGCCCCGAAGGCCCAGGACTTCTGAGCCGCGAGGAGGAACCGCCATGTTGATGCCCAAGCGAGTCAAGTACCGCAAGACCCAGCGCGGCAAGATCAAGGGGACCTACGGAACACCTTTCCAGGGCGGCCGCGGGCCGGCGGGGCGCAAACTGCACCGGAAGGGGCAGCCGAAGCCGACCAAGGGGCCGTGCCGGGCCAAGGCGACGCGCGGCAACCGCGTGGTCTTCGGCGACTACGGTCTGCAGGCCCTGGAGTGGTGCTGGCTGAGCGCACGCACCATCGAGGCCGGCCGCGTGGCCTGCAACCGCGCCGCCGGTGACGGCAAGATCTGGATCCGGGTGTTCCCGCACAAGTCGGTCACCGCCAAGCCCCTGGAGGTGCGAATGGGCTCGGGCAAAGGGGACGTGGACCGCTGGGTCGCCGTGGTCAAGCCCGGGACCATCCTCTACGAACTCGGGGGCGGTGTGGATGAAGTCACCGCCCGCAAGGCCTTCAACCGTGTCGCGCACAAGATGCCCGTGCGCTGCCGCATGGTCACCCGCAAGCACATGTGAGGCAGGAGCGGAGCGATGAAGCCCCAGGAGATTCGCGGCAAAGACGATCAGGAGATTCTCTTCGACCTCCAGAACCTGGAGAAAGAGCTCTTCGACATGAAGTTCCGTTCCCTGATGGAGGGCAATCCGGATCCCGCGCGGATCCGGCGCCACCGGAGGGACATCGCCCGCATGAAGACCATTCTCCGGGAGCGCGAGCTCCGGCTCCGCGGCCAGGAGCCGCGCTGACCGTCCGTTCGAGCACCGACCCTGGCCCAGGCAAGACAAGACCCGCCATGAACGAACCCACCCAGGCCGGCAAGACCCGCGCGCGGAAGACCCTCCGCGGCAAGGTGGTCTCGGACAAGATGGACCGCACCATCGTGGTCCTCGTGGAGAGGACCACCAGCCACCCGCTCTATCGGAAGGTCGTGCGGGTGCGCAAGAAGTACTACGCCCATGATCCCGACAACCATGCCCGGCAGGGGGACGTGGTCGAGATCATGGCAACCCGGCCGCTCAGCAAGCTCAAGCGCTGGCGGCTGGTCCAGGTTCTCGAGGAGGCCCCCAGGGCCTGAGTCCGCCGGGCTCCGGCCAGGGAACAGAGGAGAGAGCAGCCATGATCCAGATGCAGACCCGGCTCGACGTCGCTGACAACAGCGGCGCCAAGGAAGTCCAGTGCATCAAGGTGCTCGGCGGTACCAACCGCCGTTACGCCAGCCTCGGGGACGTCGTCATCGCCTCGGTGAAGAAGGCTCTGCCCGGTTCCGACGTGAAGACCGGCCAGGTCGTGCGCGGCGTGGTGGTGCGCACCAAGAAGCGTGTCCGGCGAAAGGATGGGAGCTACGTCCGCTTCGACGGCAACGCCCTGGTCCTGGTGGACAACGAAGGCAACCCGAAGGGCACACGGATCTTCGGCGCCGTGGCGCGCGAACTCCGTGAACGCCAGTACATGAAGATCGTTTCTCTGGCCCAGGAGGTGGTGTGATGCGCCTCAAGACCGGTGACCAGGTTGTCGTCATCGCCGGCAACGACAAGGGCATGCGCGGCCGCATCCTGCACATCGACCGCGCGCAGGGACGCGTCGTGGTCGAGGGCGTGAACCTCCGTATCAAGCACCTGCGGCGGACGCCGACGCACCCGGAAGGCGGGCGCGTCGAGCGGGAGATGCCCATCCATGTCTCGAACGTCCTTCTCTGGAGCGAGAAGGCAGGGAAGGGGGTGCGCGTGCGGATCGAACAGTCCGGCGGGCGCAAGGTGCGCGTCGGCATTCCCTGTGGCACCAAGTTCGACTGAGACCGATGGCACGCCTCCTCGAGAGATACCGGCAGGAGATCGGACCGGAGCTGGAGAAGCGCTTCGGCTACCGCAACCGGCTCCAGATTCCGCGCCTCAGCAAGATCGTGGTCAACATGGGCGTCGGCCAGGCCACCCAGAACAAGGCGATGGTCGAGAACGCCGCCCGGGACCTCACGCGGATCACCGGTCAGAAGGCCGTGATCACCCGCGCCAGGCGCTCGGTATCCGGCTTCCGCCTTCGCGAGGGTATGCCGATCGGCTGCATGGTGACGCTGCGCGGCCCCAGGATGTACGAGTTCATGGACCGGCTGATCAGCGTCGTGCTGCCGCGGATCCGCGATTTCCGGGGCCTCAGGGACCACTTCGACGGGCACGGGAACTACTCCCTGGGCCTCACGGAACAGACTTTGTTTCCCGAGATTGACCTGGACAAGGTGGATCATCTCCAGGGCATGAACATCACTTTTGTGACCACCGCCCGGACCGACGAGGAGGGCAAGGCGCTGCTGGCGGCCTTCGGCATGCCGTTCCGGCGGCCGCGCCCCTCGGCAAACGAGCAGAGCAACTGAACCATGGCGAAGAAGAGTGTCACCCTGCGGCAGGCCCGGCGCGAGAAGCTGGTCGCCCGCTACGCGGAGCGGCGAGCGGCCCTGAAGGCCGTGGTCGCCGATCCCAGTCGGACGCTGGAGGAGAAGATCGCGGCCAGCCACCAGCTGGCCAGGCTGCCCAGGGACAGCAGTCCCGTGCGTCTGCGCAACCGCTGCAGCATCACCGGCCGCCCGCGGGCCTACTACCGCCGTTTCGGCGTCTCTCGCCTCGTGTTCCGGCGGCTCGCCCACGAAGGCTTCCTGCCCGGGGTCCGGAAGGCCTCCTGGTGAACATCCAGGGAACGGAGGAGAAGAGCCAGCCATGACCATGACCGACCCGATCGCCGACATGCTCACCCGGATCCGGAACGGGATCCTGGTGCGGCGCAAGGTGGTGGAAATCCCTTCCTCGCGGATGAAGGCCGCGGTGGCCCTGGTCCTGAAGGAGGCCGGGTACCTGGAGGAGGTCGAGAGCGGCCAGGACGAACGAGGCTTCCCCCTCTTGCGCCTGAAGCTGCGCTATGACCGGGACGGTGTTCCGGCCATCACCGAGATCCGACGCGTCTCGAAGCCCGGCTGCCGGGTGTACGCAGGGGTTCGCGAGATCCCGGTGGTGAAGCGTGGACTGGGCACCGCCGTCCTGTCCACGAACAAAGGAGTGATGTCCGGGCGCAAGGCTGCGGAGCTGGGGGTCGGAGGAGAGGTCCTCTGCACCGTGTTCTAGGAATTGCGTTCCAGGAGGATTGGAGAGATGTCCCTCATCGGCAAGAAGCCCGTAGCCCTTCCCGCTGGCGTGGAAGTGCAGGTCGGCCCCTCGGAGGTGCGCGTCCGTGGGCCCAAGGGTGAACTCGGCTTTCCCTTGTTCCCGGAGGTGACCGTCGAGGTCGAGGACGGGCAGGCGAAGGTCGTCCGCACCGGCGCCGGATCCGAGCGGCAGGGGAGGGCCCTCCACGGCCTGGTTCGGGCCCACCTGGCCAACATGGTGCAGGGTGTGACCGAAGGTTTCAGCCGGACCCTGGAGATCGTGGGTACCGGCTGGAACGTCAAGAAGAGCGGTAACGGAGTGGAGATGCAGATCGGCTTCTGCCATCCCGTCAGCCTCGATCCCCCGCCGGGGATCGAGGTCGAGGTGCCGAATCCACAGACGATCATCGTTCGTGGTGCGGACAAGCAGGCGGTCGGGCAGTTCGCCGCCAACCTGCGTCGCGTCCGTCCGCCGGAGCCCTACAAGGGCAAGGGCATCCGCTACCAGGGTGAAGAGGTCCGCCGCAAGGTCGGCAAGTCGCTGGCGTGAGCGAGGTGAAGGAACATGGACCATCTGCAGCAACGAAGGAAGTGGAAGAAGCGCCAGCGCAAGGAACTTGGCGTTCGCCGGCGGCTGCGCGCCGTCACGGAGCGGCCGCGTCTGAGCGTCTTCCGCAGCCACAAGCACATCTCCGCCCAGGTGATCGACGACCTGAGCGGCCGCACGCTGGCCGCGGCCAGCACCCTCGAGCCCGATCTCCGCAAGGAGCTGGCGGGCAGGAAGAAGGTGGAGCAGGCAGCCCTCGTGGGTGCCCGCGTCGCCGCCCGGGCCCGCGAGGCGGGCGTCGAGGTCGTGGTCTTCGATCGCGGCCGCTACCTGTACCACGGCCGGGTGAAGGCCCTGGCCGACGCCGCCCGGGAGGGCGGCCTGCGCTTCTGAAGCGGGAGAGACACCAGCATGGCTCGCCAGTACCAGTTCCTCGACCGGGCCGAAGCCGCACGGCTTGGCGAACTCAAGGAAGAGCGCATCAAGGTCAACCGTTCGGCCAAGGTGGTGAAGGGCGGACGCCGCTTCTCCTTTTCGGCCCTCACCGTGGTCGGCAACCAGGACGGGGTCGTCGGCTACGGCTTCGGCAAGGCCAAGGAGATTCCCGTGGCCATGCAGAAGGCCTTCAAGGACGGCCGGAAGCATCTGATCCGGGTGCCGAGGGTGGGAACCACGATTCCCCACGAGGTGGAGGGGGACTACTGCTCCAGCCGCGTACGCTTGATCCCGGCCGCGCCGGGCACCGGGATCATCGCCGGCAGCACGGTGCGGGCGGTCCTCGAACTGGCCGGAGTGAAGGACGTCCTGACCAAGGCCTACGGTTCGACCAATCCCATCAACCTGGTGAAGGCCACGATCGACGGCCTCGCCCAGCTGCGCACCAAGGAGGAACTCAGCGATCTCCGGGGCGTGGAGGTGGAAGCCTGATGCAGATCCATGACGTCACCGCCAAGGGAGTGAAGCACAAGCCGCGCAAGCGTGTCGGCCGCGGCGTCGGCTCCGGCCACGGCAAGACCGCCGGCCGCGGGCACAAGGGCCAGCGCTCGCGCAGCGGCGACAACCCGCGCCTCGGTTTCGAGGGCGGACAGATGCCCCTCTACCGCCGTGTGCCGAAGCGCGGCTTCACCAATGCCCGCTTCAAGAAACACTTCACCCTGGTGAATGTCCGCGACCTGGAGAACCTGCCGGAAGGAAGCGTCGTGGACCTCCAGGCCGTGCTGGCGGCGGGGCTCGCCCGCCGCACTGGCGACCGCCTGAAGGTGCTGGGGGAGGGCGAACTGAAGCGCAGACTGACCGTCCGCGCCCACCGTTTCTCTGCTTCGGCGCGGGCCAAGATCGAAGCCGCCGGCGGCACGGTCGAGGAAATCGGCTGAGGAAGCCACAGGAGGCCCCAGGCCCATGGAACAGGTACTCGCCATCTTCCGGATTCCGGAGCTGCGCAAGCGGATCCTGGTTACGCTGGGGCTGCTCTTCGTCTATCGCCTCGGATTCCAGATTCCCCTCCCCGGGATCGATCTGGAGCAGGCCCGCAGCACTGCGGACAAGATCGGCGGCGGATCCCTGGGCAGCCTGTTCGGCATCATGAACGCCTTCACCGGGGCGGGCATCGGCAACGCCGTGCTCTTTTCCCTCGGCGTGATGCCCTACATCTCGGCCTCCATCATCTTCAGCCTGCTGGTGAAGGTCGTGCCGTCCCTGGAGGCCCTGTCCAAGGAGGGAGCCACGGGGCAGAAGAAGATCAATCAGATGACGCGGCTGGCGACGGTGCCGATCTGCATCCTGCAGGGCTTCTTCGTGGTCACCGGCATCGTCCTGAACCCGGACTTCCAGCTGCGCCCGGCCGGCAGTGGCAACTTCTTCTACGGCCTGGTCCTGATCCTGGCCCTCACCGCTGGAACCATGTTCATCATGTGGCTGGGGGAGCAGATCACCGAGTACGGCATCGGCAACGGCATCTCGGTGATCATCATGTGCGGGATCATCGCCCAGCTGCCCTCGGCCCTCGAGCAGTTTCTGATGCTGTCGGAGAACGCCCATCAGATGGCCGTCACCATGGGCGCCATCTGGGTCGGCACCGTCCTGGTCGTCGTCTACATCACACGCGGGCAGCGGCGGATTCCCATCCAGCAGGCCAAGCTCACCCGCGGGCGCAAGGTCCTGGGCGGCACCCGGCACTACCTGCCCCTGAAGGTGAACCAGGCCGGCGTGATGCCGATCATCTTCGCCCAGGCGCTGTTCATCGTGCCCAATGTCCTGGGCAGCCTGCCCGGCTTCCAGGGCTTCGGGCGCATCTTCGCGCAGCCGGGTTTCGTCTACATCAGCATCTACTGCGGGCTGATCTTCGCCTTCAGCTTCTTCTGGGTGCGGCTCATGTTCCAGCCCGAGGAGATCGCGGACAACCTGAAGGAGCACGGATCCTTCATCCCGGGCATCCGGCCGGGCAAGGCGACTGCCGAGTACCTGTCCTTCGTCTTGGACCGCATCACCCTGGCCGGCTCGGCCTTCCTGGCGATCATCGCGGTCATCCCGACCCTGATCATCTCCAGCATGCGGGTTCCGCCGACGGTGGCCTACTTTCTCGGCGGCACCTCGATCCTGATCGTCGTGGGGGTGGCCCTGGACATCGTGGACAAGCTCAACAGTCACCTCCTCATGCGCAACTACGAGGGCTTCATGAAAGGAGGAGGAAGCGGCTGGGCCCGGCGGGCCAGCTAGGAGGTCGCTTCTCAGACGGTCATGGCCGGCATCCTCATCCTTCTCGGCCCGCCCGGCGCGGGCAAAGGCACCCAGGCTCAGAGGGCCGCGGAGGCCCGTGGCTGGGTCCACCTCTCCACCGGGGACCTCCTGCGGGAGGAGGTGGCCCGGGGCACCGAGCTCGGCCAGGCCGCCGCCGCGTATATGGAGCGAGGCGAACTGGTGCCCGACGACCTCATGGTGTCCATGGTCGCCGCGAGGCTCGAGGGCCTCGAGGAGGACCAGATCCTCCTCCTGGACGGCTTTCCTCGAACCCTGGCTCAGGCCCAGGCACTGCAGGAGCGGGCCCCTGGCGGCTCCATCCGCCTGGCGCTATACTTCACGGCTCCGGATTCCGTCCTGGTGGACCGATTGCTGCAGCGGGGGCGAGCCGACGACACCCGGGAAGTCATCGAGCGCCGCCTCCAGGTCTACCGCGAGGAGACCCGACCGCTGGCCGATTGGTACCGGTCCCGGGGGATTCTGCGGGAGATCCAGGCCGACCGGAGCATCGAGTCCATCCAGGAGGAGGTCCTCGCGACCATCGACTCCGAGTTCAGCAAGCGACCCTGAAGCCAGCCGAGCGAAGCCAGATACGAACCTGTTCATGGCCAAAGAAGAACCCATCACGGTCCAGGCGGTGGTCCGGGAGGCATTGCCGAACGCGACCTTCCGCGTGGAACTGGAAAACGGCCATGAAGTCCTCGCCCACATCTCCGGGAAGATGAGGATGCACTACATCCGCATCACGCCCGGGGACACCATCACCGTGGAGATGTCGCCCTACGACCTCACCCGTTGCCGCATCGTCTACCGGGGCGAGCGCCGGCCAGGAGGAGGCCGCAGCCGCCGACGCCGCGGGGGCCGTGGGCGCCGACGCCGCTGAGACCCCCGATTCCAGACCCCAGCCGACCGCCATGAAAGTCCGCGCCAGCGTCCGCCGCATCTGCGACAGCTGCAGGATCATCCGCCGCCACGGAGTCCTCCGGGTGGTGTGCCGCCGCGACCCCCGTCACAAGCAGCGCCAGGGCTGACCCCCGGCATCCCCGAGAAGCACCATGCCCCGCGTCATCGGAGTCGACATTCCCGGCGACAAGCGCACTGTCGTCGCCCTGACCTACCTGTTCGGGATCGGGCCGACCCGGGCCGCCAGGGTCTGCCAGGACCTGGGCCTCGATCCGGACCGGCGCGCCAAGGACATCACCGAGGAGGAACTCCAGTCCCTGGCGACCTACCTGGAGCGCAATTTCGTCCTCGAGGGAGCCTTGCGGCGGCAGATCACCCAGAACATCACGCGCCTGCGCGACATTGCCTGCTACCGGGGCCTTCGCCACCGGCGCGGCCTTCCGGTCCGGGGGCAGCGCACCCGCACCAACGCCCGCACCCGCAAGGGGCCCAAGAAGACCGTCGCCGGAAAGAAGTCGGTCAAGGCCATGAAGTGATCCGGCCCAGCGGATCTTCCCTCCGAGACGCCATCGAACCCGCCGCAGCATGAGCGCCGCCAAGTCCAGCAAGCGCAAGTCCAGGAAGGTTGGAGCCCGTGGCTATGCCCACATCCGTTCCACCTTCAACAACACGATCGTCACCCTGACGGATCCGAAGGGCAACGTCATCACCTGGGAGTCCTCCGGCTCCGTCGGCTACAAGGGCTCTCGAAAGAGCACGCCCTTTGCCGCGCAGATGGCGGCGAACCGGGCCGCCGAGGCGGCCTACAAGCTCGGCCTCCGGGAGGTCGAGGTCAAGGTCAAGGGACCTGGCTCCGGACGCGAGAGTGCCATCCGGGGCCTGCACCAGGGCGGTCTGCGCATCACTCTGATCGAGGATGTGACGCCGCTGCCGCACAACGGCTGCCGTCCGCCCAAGAAGCGCCGGGTCTGAAACCCTGCCGCACCACCCATCAGCAGCACCGACCGAGCCCAACAGGAACCGAGGAGAGGCATCCATGCGCATCCGCTGGCGTGACTTCGAACTGCCGTCGGGGGTGACCCTGGCCGCGGAGAACGAGGACAAGACCTATGGCCGGTTCCATGTGGAGCCTTTCGAGCGTGGCTTCGGCCATACGATCGGAAACGGCCTGAGGCGAGTGCTCTTGAGCTCGATCGAGGGAACGGCCGTAACCGCCCTCCAGATCGAGGGAGTGGAGCACGAGTTCAAGTCCATCGAGGGGATCCTCGAGGACGTGACCGAGATCGTGCTCAACGTGAAGGCTCTTCGCTTCCAGGTGGACGGCGAGACCCCGGTGGAGATCCCCGTGGAGGTCACCGGCCCCGCGGAGGTGACGGGAAAGGACCTGCAATGCCCGACGGGTGTCAAGGTGGTCAACGAGGACCAGCGCATCTGCACCATCACCAAGGAGGGGGTGCGCTTCCAGGCTACCCTGCGGGTGCGCCGGGGACGTGGCTACGTGGCGGCCGAGGAGACCGGCGAGCCCGTGGACGAGATCGGCCTGATCCCCCTGGACGCCGCCTTCAGTCCGGTCATGCGCGTCCGCCACTCCGTGGAGGCTACCCGGGTCGGCAAGTTCACGAACTACGACCGTCTGGTCCTGGAGGTCTGGACGGACGGCACCGTGGAACCGCAGATGGCCCTGGTCGAGGCCGCCAAGATCTTCCGCAAGCACCTGAACCCCTTCGTTCAGTTCTCCGAGCCCAAGCACGGGATTCCGGTGGTGGACGAGGTCCGGCCGGTGGACGCGGCCCTGGAGCGGCGCCGCGAGAAGATCGGCGCCCTCCTCAACGAGGGCATCGAGAGGCTGGACCTCTCGACCCGGGCGCGCAACTGCCTGGACGTGGCCGGCATCGCCACCCTGGGCGACCTGGTCTTCAAGACCAAGGAGGACCTCCTGGCCATCAAGAACCTGGGGCAGACGGTCCTCACCGAGATCGAGAAGAAGCTCGCGGAGCTGGATCTCAGCATCGGCATGGACCGCGAGGAGATCCTCGGCTCTGCCAGCAGCTGATCCGACAACCGCCTCCGCGCCCTGAGCCGAACCATGCGACATCGCGTCAAGACCCGCAAGCTGTCCCGCACCGGCGCCCACCGCCGGGCCCTGGCCCGCAACCTGGCGGCGGCCCTCATCGAGCACGAGCGCATCGAGACCACCCTGGTCAAGGCCAAGGCGCACCGTCCCTTCGTGGAGAAACTGGTGAGCCTGGGGCGGGAGAAGACCCTGCACAACTACCGCCGGGCCCTGGCCCTCCTGGGCAACAACGAGAAGGCCGTGGCCAGGCTCTTCAACGTGATCGGGCCGCGCTTCCGCGACCGTCCGGGCGGCTACACCCGGATCCTCAAGCTGGCCACGCCGCGCCTGGGCGACAAGGCGCCGCGTGCGATCTTCGAATTCGTGGAGCGTTCGCCGGAACCTCCTGGCGAGCAGGTTCGCGACACCGAGGACTGACCGGGGCCGGAGCCCAGGATGCGGGCGGCGGGGTGCAGGCGGCCCCGCCGCCCGGTCGCCTTCCAGCCAGGCGGCCGGGCCGCCGCCGTCCGGCTCATGAGCGGGCCGAGGTCTCTCGCTCCCGCGGGTAGCGGCGCCGCTCCTGGACCTGGACCTGGTCCTTCTGGCCGGGTCGCCGGTGGACCTGGGCCCGGCCTTCGCCCAGCAGACGGTTCAGTTCCCCGAGCAGGGCCCCGTCCAGGGACACCCGCCACTCGCTGCCGGCCCGGAGGATGCGCTGCCGGCCCTCCGGATCGGTATAGCGGAAGCGCACCAGGGCGTTTCCGGGATGGGCCTGGAGAATGCGGGCCAGCTCCTCCAGGGGAGAATCCGCGTCCAGGTCCAGCCACAGGTCGCCGCGCAGGCGGACCTCGCCCGGCCGCCCCAGGGGCCGGATTCTCTGGACCATGAGGGTGACCTCTTCGTCGCTGATCTCCAGGGTTCCCTCGAAGACGCCCACGAGGTCCTCCTGCAGGTGGTCGCGGACCGACTCCAGGGTGTCGGGCCAGACCACGGCCGGCACCGAGCCGTAGAGATCCTCGATCCGCATGCGCGCGTACTTGCGGTTCGGGTCACGCCGCGTGGGCCGGATCTGGAGCAGGGTCACGAGGCCGGCGAGGGCGACGCCACTCCCGTCTCCGGCCTCGCGGAGGGTGCGGCTGTCGCGTGCGGCGATGCCCTCCAGGATGTGGCGGTACGGATCCAGGGGATGGCGCGTGAGGTAGAGCCCGAGGGCCTCCTTCTCCATCTCCAGGAGAATCCGGGCATCCTCCTCGTCCGGAGGCTCGTTCCCGGCCGGTGCCGCGGAACCGGCCGGCAGGCCGGGGGCGGGGCCGCCGAGGTCGAAGAGGGACCCCTGGCCGCGTTCCCGGTCCGCGGCGGTGCGCTGGGCGATCCGCAGGCCTTCCTCGAGGTCGGCCAGCAGGGCCAGACGGCTGCCGCCGAGGGCGTCCAGGGCGCCGGCCTTCAGGAGGCACTCCAGGGTGCTCTTGTTCAGGCCGGCGGCCACGCACTCGGCGAGGAACTCGTCGTAGCCGGCGAAGCGACCACCCTCCAGGGCCGAGCGGCGCTGGACCAGGGCCTCAGCGGCCCCCTGGCCGACGCCCTTGACCGCCGCCAGACCATAGCGCACGCAGCCGTCCCGGGGCACCTGGAAGGCGGGACCGGACTCCTGGACGCAGGGGGGAAGGACTTCGATGTCGTGGCGCCGCGCGTCCTCGATGAGAATCCTCAGCTTGTCGGTGTCGTGGGCTTCGTGGGTGAAGGTGGCGGCGTAGAACTCCTCGGGGTAGTGCGCCTTCATCCAGGCCGCCTGGTAGGTGACCATGGCATAGGCGGCGCTGTGGCTCTTGTTGAAGCCATACTCGGCGAACTGGACCATCATGTTCCAGATCTGCCGCGCTGTTCCGTCCGGCACGCCGCTGGCCTGGCAGCCGTCCAGGAACTTCGACTCGAAGCCGGCCATCAGGCGGGCGTCCTTCTTGCCCATGGCCTTGCGCAGGGAATCCGCTTCAGCGAGGCTGAAGCCGCCCAGGCGCTGGGCGACCCGCATGATCTGCTCCTGGTAGATCAGGACACCGTAGGTGTTGCGCAGGATGGGCTCGAGGAGAGGATGGTCGTAGGTGACCCGTTCCTGGCCATGTTTGCGCCGGGCGAAGGTCTCGTGCAGGCCGCTGCGCAGGGGGCCGGGCCGGAACAGGGCGAGGACGGCGATCAGGTCCTCGTAGCTGCTCGGCCGCAGGTCGGCGAGGAGCCGGCGCATGCCGTCGGATTCCAGCTGGAAGACGCCCTCGGTGTCGGCGGCCTGCAAGAGCTCGTAGACCCTGGGGTCGTCCAGAGGCAGGGTTCCGAGCTCGGGGACCTCGCCGCGGCGCTCGCGAACCAGGCGCAGGGCGTCCTCCAGGATCGTCAGGGTGCGCAGGCCGAGGAAGTCCATCTTGAGGAGGCCGACCTCCTCGCAGACCTTCATGTCCCATTGGGTCGTGATGACCTCGTCCTGGCGGGACAGCGGCACGACCTCGCGAAGGGGCCGGTCGGCGATGACGACGCCGGCTGCGTGGACGCTGCTGTGCCGCGAAAGCCCCTCGATCTTCATGGCCAGCTGGATCCACTGCTGGTAGATCTCGGAGGACCGGGCCAGGTCGGCGAACTCCTTGTCGGTCTTCAGGAGACCGGCCAGCGTGGCCTTGGGATCCGCCGGCACCTTCTTGGCGACCTTGTCCACCTCGGGCAGAGGGATGTCCAGGGTCCGGGCCACGTCGCGCAGGGCCGCCTTGGCCTTCATCTTCCCGAAGGTGATGATCTGGGCGACATGGTCGTCGCCATACTTGCGGCGCGTGTACTGGATCATCTCCTCACGCCGGTCCTTGCAGAAGTCGATGTCAATGTCCGGCATCGAGATCCGCGAGGGGTTCAGGAAGCGCTCGAAGAGCAGGTCGTACTTCAGGGGATCGATGCGCGTGATGCCCAGGCAGTAGGCCACCAGGGAGCCGGCGGCGCTGCCGCGGCCCGGCCCGACCGGGATGCCGCTCTTGCGCGCGTAGTGGATCAGGTCCCAGACGATCAGGAAATAGGAGACGAAGCCCATCTCGCGGATGACCTTCATCTCGTACTCCAGCCGCTGCCGGGCCTCGGGCGGATTCCCCGGGTAGAGGCGGGCGAAGCCCTCCTCGCACAGGCGCCGGAACATCTCTTCCGGGCTGCTTCCGTCCTCGGGTTCGAAGCGCGGCAACCGATACTTGCCGAGCTCCAGACTCAGGTCCACCTGCTCGGCCACCTCCAGGGTGTTGCGCAAGGCCTCGGGCAGGTCCGCGAAGATGCGGTTCATCTCCTCGCGCGTCCGGAAGTAGAGGGTGTCGGTGTCCATGCGCCAGCGGTCTGGATCCTCCCGCCGGGCTCCGGTATGGATACAGAGCAGGGTGTCCTGGACCTGACAGTCCTCGTGGCGCAGGTAGTGGATGTCGTTGGTCGCGATCAGAGGGGCGCCGAGACGCTGCTGCAGACGCACCATGCCTTCGGTGAGACGGTCCTGCTCCTCGATGCCGTTGCGCATGACCTCGAGGTAGAAGAAGTCCTTCCCGAAGATGTCCTGCAGGCGGCCGGCCACGTGCAGCGCCTGTTCCTCGTCCCCTTTGCGCAGCTCGCGGTTCACCGGACCGGACATGCATCCCGAAAGGCAGGTGATGCCGGTCCCGCGGCCCTGCAGGACCTCGAGGTCGATGCGCGGTCGGAAGTGGTGCCCCTCCAGGTGCGCCAGGGAACTGAGGTCCATGAGGTTGCGCCAGCCCTCGGCGTTGCGCGCCAGGAGCGTCAGGTGCGTATAGGGGTTGTCGCGGCGGTGGTGGCGCTGCTTGTGCGAGACCTGAGCGACGTAGACCTCGCAGCCAAGGATGGGCTTGACGCCGGCGGCGCGGCAGGCCTTGTAGAACTCGACGGCGCCGAAGAGGTTGCCGTGGTCGGTGATGGCGATGGCCGAGTGGCCATCCTCCACGGTGGCCTGGACCAGGTCCTGGATGCGATTGGCACCGTCCAGGAGGGAGTACTCGGTGTGGACGTGGAGATGAACGAAGGGTTCCATGCCGCGGCGGGCATCCTAGGACGCGGAGGCGGCCGAGTCGAGGGCGCCCGCCGGCGCGCCGCGGCCGGCGGTCTCAGGCGCTTCGCGCCTCGCCATCGGCCCCGCCCCGGGCCGCCTCCGGCAGGCGTTCCCGGGCCCGCTCGAAAGCGGCGAGGAACTGCTCCAGGTGGTGCTCCCCGTGGGTGGCCATGAAAGAGCAGCGCAGCAGGTCCATGCCCGCGGGGACCGCCGGCGCCGTCACCGGGTTGGTGAAGACGCCCTCCTCCAGGAGAATCTGCCAGAAGCGGAAGCAGCGCACGCGGTCGCCAAGGAAGACCGGGACGATGGGACTCTCCGTGGCGCCGGTGTCGAAGCCCAGCTGTCGCAGGCCGTCGGCGGCGCGGCGGGCCAGGTCCAGGACCCAGGCGCGGCGCTCCGGCTCGGCCTCGATGATGTCGAGGCAGCGCAGGGCGGCGGCGGCTACGGCCGGGGGCACGGAGGCCGAGAACATCATGGTGCGCGCGCCGTGGCGCAGCCAGTCCATGACCTCCAGGGGGCCGGTGCAGAAGCCGCCGATCCCGGCCAGGGACTTGCTGAAGGTCCCCATGACCAGGTCTACCTGGTCGTCCAGGCCGAAATGGTCGGGGGTCCCGGCGCCGCGGCTGCCGAAGACGCCGAAACTGTGGGCGTCGTCGACCAGCACCCTGGCGCCGTAGCTCCGGGCCAGGGCCGTGATCTCCGGCAGCGGCGCGAGATCCCCGGTCATGCTGAACAGGCCGTCGGTGACGACCAGGGCGGCGCGTTCGCCCTTGGCCTGGAGCAGGCGCTCCAGGTCCTCCATGTCGTTGTGCCGGTACTTGCGGAGTTCGCCGAAGGAGAGGCGGCAGCCGTCGATGATCGACGCGTGGTTCTCCCGGTCTCCCAGGATCCACTCGTCGCGCCCGACCAGGGCCGAGATCACGCCCAGGCTGGTCTGGAAGCCCGTCGAGAACACCAGGGCCGACTCCTTGCGGGTCAGGGCGGCGAGGCGCTCTTCCAGCTCGATGTGGAGGGTCAGGGTTCCGTTGAGGAAGCGGCTGCCCGTGCAGCCGGTGCCGTAGCGCTCCAGGGCTTCGCGGGCGGCTTCCAGGACGCGGGGATCGTGGGTCAGCCCCAGATAGTTGTTAGAGCCGGCCATGAGCACCCGCCGCCCGTCCACCACCACCTCGGTCCCCTCGGAAGCCTCGATGGGGCGGAAGTAGGGGTACAGGCCGGCCTCCCGCAGGGCATGCCAGGCCTGCGGGCCGCGGCACTTGGCGAACAGGTCGCGGCTCATCCGCAAGGCATTGTCCCAGGGCGCGGCGGGAGGGTCCAGGATCCCGCGGCGGGGGAGGCGGTTAGCATCCTCTCGGCTCATGCGGATCCTCCTCACCGGCGCCACCGGCTTCGTAGGCCGGGCCCTCCTGCAGCGGCTGCTGGCGGGCGGTCACCGGGTCCGGGTCCTGGTGCGGGACCCGGCGCGTCTGCCACCCGCAGCCCGGAGGCACCAGGGCCTGGAGACCCGTCAGGGCAGTCTCGAGCGGGAGGCGGCCCTGGCCGGCGCCGCCCGCGGGGTCGGAGCGGTGATCCATGTGGCGGGACTGGTGGCTGCCCGCCGGGTCCGGGACTACCACCGGGTCAACGTCGCAGGCACCGGCGCCCTGCTCCGGGTCTGCCTGCGGGAGGCCCCGGAGGCCCGCTGGATCCAGGTTTCCAGCCTCGCCGCCACCGGTCCCGGCGACCCGGTGGAGGACCGGACGCCCCCGCGTCCCGTTTCCGAGTACGGCCGGAGCAAGCTCCTGGGCGAGCAGATCCTGCGCGCCAGCGGCCTCCGCACCTGGACCGTGCTGCGGCCGCCGGCGGTCTACGGGCCGGGCGACCGCGCCTTCCTGCCCTTCTTCCGGGCGGCCGCCCGCGGGCTTCCCTGCGCGGTGCCCTGGCCCGGGCCGAGGCGCCTGAGCTTCCTCCACGTGGGCGACCTGGCCGAGGCCCTGGCCGGCCTCGCCGAAGGCGCCGACTTCCCTGCGGGCGAGGTCTTCCACGTTGCCGGGCCGGAGGCCGTGGGCCTCCGGGAGTTCCTGGATCTCCTGGCCCGGGTCTTCGGCCGCCGGGCGCGCCCGCTCCCCGTGCCCCTGGCCCTGGGTTGGCCCCTGGCCTGGGTCCTGAGCCCGAGCCGGGTCCTTCTCGGCGTCCCGCGCTATCTGAGCCCCGACAAGCTGCGGGAGCTCGGGGCGGCGGCCTGGCACTGCCGGGCGGAGCGCTTCCGGGAGCAGACGGGCTGGAGGCCTGCCTGGAGCCTGGAGGAGGGCCTGCGCGATACGGCCCGGGCCTACCATGAGGCCGGGCTCCTGCCCGCAGCGCCGGTGCCGGCGGCGGAAAGCCGTCCTTCCCCTTGACGCTCGGGCGGCTCTCGGGTGGAATCTCCGCCCGCGTTCTGCGCCCGTAGCTCAACTGGATAGAGCACCTGACTACGGATCAGGAGGCTGGGGGTTCGAATCCTCCCGGGCGCACCACGCCTTCCCGTCGGCCCGTGCGCCTCCTCTTTCCCCTGCACCCGCCCGCCGACCCCGAGGAGCGGGATCTGAGGATCATGGAGCGGGCCTTGCAGCTGGCCCGGGAGGCGGCGGAGCGCGAGGAGGTGCCGGTAGGCGCGCTGGTCGTCCGCGGCGACGAGATCCTGGGCGCCGGCTTCAACCAGGTGGAGGCCCTCCAGGACGCCACCGCCCACGCCGAGATGGTGGCCCTGACCCAGGCCTTCGCTGCCGCTGGCGAGAAACGCCTGCCCGGTGCGGAGCTCTACTGCACCCTGGAACCCTGCCTGCAGTGCACCGGCGCCCTGATCCACGCCCGGGTGGCGCGCCTCGTCTACGGGGCTCCGGATCCCAAGTTCGGCGGCGTCGAGTCCCTGGCGCGGCTCCTGGAGCTTCCGGGGCTGAACCACCGGGTGGCGGTCCGGGGCGGTGTCCTGGCCGCCGAGAGCGCCGGACTGCTGCGCGCCTTCTTCCAGGACCTGCGGAGGCCCGGGCTCTGAGAGGCCGTCCGGTCGTTCCTCCGGGCGCCGGACCTCGCGCTGCTGGCAGGCCCTTCGGGGCGCAGGTATCATCCTCCGCCGCCTCCGCGGAGAGGTGCCAGAGTGGCCGAATGGGCTGGTTTCGAAAACCAGTGAGCCTCCGGGCTCCGCGGGTTCGAATCCCGCCCTCTCCGCCACCGCCGGGGACCGTCCCCGGCCGCCGGTCCGGCACGCCGGGCCGTTGCTCCCTGGAACGCGCTGGAGAGGTGTCCGAGCGGCCGAAGGAGCACGCTTGGAAAGCGTGTGTGCTGTCACAGGCACCGCGGGTTCGAATCCCGCCCTCTCCGCCATTCCCCCGGCGGCGGTCTTCGTTCCCCGGAAAGGAGACTCCGGCCGGCGCAGGCTTCGCGGCGACCTTCGGCCGCAGGACCGTTTCGGGGCAGCGGGGACCTCTATCCGGGGCTGCTAGAATGCCCCGCCGGTCCCGGCTTCGGGGCCGGGGGCTCGGCCCCACGCGGCGAGTGCCTTCCGAACCGGGTCAGGCCAGGAATGGAGCAGCCCTAAGGTCGGCGTCTCGGGCGCCGTGGTGTGTCGGGCCTCCGGTCCCGCAGCCGCGGCCCTTCTTCCCGATGAGCTCCCGCGTCCTCGCCCGCAAGTACCGGCCCCGCACCTTCGCGGAGGTCATCGGCCAGGAGCACATCGTCCGCGCCCTCAGCCGCGCCATCGAGCGCGACCGGGTCGGCCAGGCCTATCTCCTCATCGGGCCGCGCGGTGTCGGCAAGACCTCCACGGCCCGGATCGTGGCCAGGTCCCTGAACTGTGTCGAGGGTCCCACGGTCACACCCTGCCTCGCCTGCGACCCCTGCCGGGAGATCGAGGCCGGAAGCGATGTGGACGTCGTCGAGATCGACGGCGCCAGCAACAACGGCGTGGACGATGTCCGCGCGCTCCGGGACCGGGTGCACTACCGGCCGCTGCGGGACCGCACCAAGATCTACATCATCGACGAGGTCCAGCGCCTCAGCGGACCGGCCTTCGACGCCCTCCTGAAGACCCTGGAGGAACCCCCCGGTCACGCGCTCTTCCTCTTCGCCACCACGGATCCCCACAGGATCCCGGACACCATCGTCTCGCGCTGCCAGGTCTTCGAGTTCCGGCGGCTGCGCGAGGTGGACATCCTCGAGAAGCTCCGCTCCATCTGTCAGGCGGAAGAGGTCGAGGTGCCCGAGGAGGTCCTGGCGGCGCTGGCCCGCGGCTGCCGCGGCGGTCTGCGCGATGCCGAGTCCATGCTCGACCAGGTCCTGGCCGTCGCCGACGGCTCTCCGACCCTCGAAGACCTGGAGATGGTGGCGGGTCTGGCCCGGCCGGAGCGCTGGCTGGACCTCCTGGAGGCCGTGGCCCGCGACGACGGCGCGGCGATCCTGGGCGCCGTGGAGTCCTTCCTGGAGCGCGGCGGCACGGAACGCGACTTCGTGGAGCAGGCCACCGAGGCGGTCCGCCATGTGCTGCACGTGGTCCTCCTCGGCGAGGACGCCCTCGGCGTGGAGCCCGAACCCGCCCGGCGCGAGCGCATGCTGGCCCTGGCCCGGGACCTCGGCCGGGACCGCCTCGAGACCCTCCTCGGCATGCTCTTCCAGCTGGAGGCGCGGATGACCGGGGCTCCGCTTTCCGCGCGCGCCCTTCTCGAGTGGACCCTGCTCCGGGCCGGACGTCTCGGCCGGCTGCTGGAGACCGCGGACCTCCTGGAGTCCCTGGCCGGCGGTCCCCCGGCCGCCTCCGCCCCGCCGTCTTCCCCGCCGCCGGCCCGAGGGGGCGCCTCCCCGACTGCGGGCGGGCCGGCCGCCGCGGAGCCCTCGGCCGCCGCGCCGGCCTCGGAGCCGGCATCCGAGGCCCTGGAGCGGATGCGCGAGGAGATCCGCCGCGCCCGCCCGGGCCTCGCCAGGGTCCTGGACCAGCACTGGCTCGAGGGCGAGATCCTGCCGGACGGGGTGCGCGTCTCTCTGCGCCGGCCGCCGGAGGAGGACCAGCGCCTCCTCGAGGACCCTGCCGAACGCGCCTGGCTCGCGTCTCTCTCCGGGAGTCCCGGGCCCTGGACGCTCGTCTGGCCCGAGGCCGAGGAGAAGCGGCCGGACCCCCTCGGGCAGCGCCTCCTCGACCTCTTCCACGCGACCGAGGAGCAGCCCTGAACGGGCTTGTTCCGGACATCCCCCGAAGCGAGAGCGAAGCACAAGGAGCGACGACATGGCTGGCAGCCTGGGAGACCTCGGAGGCCTGCTGCGGCAGGCCCAGAAGGTGCAGCGGCAGATGGCCGAACTGCAGGAGGAGCTGAAGAAGCAGAGTTTCGAGGGCACGGCCGGCGGCGGCGCCGTCACCGCCCGGGTGAGCGGTGCCAAGGAGCTCCTGGAGGTCCGCATCCGGCCGGAGGCCGTGGAGGCC
>Ga0256830_1001135_pt1 | contig 19200 bp, 14 predicted proteins | sample 128326metaG_FD_190537 | JGI IMG/M metagenome (GOLD analysis project Ga0256830, IMG submission 190537) | Hydrothermal vent microbial communities from Lau Basin, Pacific Ocean - 128-326 | ecosystem: Environmental > Aquatic > Marine > Hydrothermal vents | place: Pacific Ocean: Lau Basin | collected... | reverse complement strand
GCCGCTGGAAGAGTCAAGCGAAACTCCCCACCTGTTCCCGCTGATGGTGTTGCCTGATAGAGTGTTGTTGCTGGAGTCCCAGAGCAAAACTCCCCACGTGTTCCCGCTGATGGTGTTGCCTGATAGAGTGTTGCCGCTGGAAAAGCCAAGCAAAACTCCATCTTCGTTCCTACTTATCGTGTTTCCTGAGAGGGTGTTGTTGCTGGAAGAGTCAAGCCGAACTCCTAGCCCATTCCCGCTTATGTTGTTGCCCGAAAGGGTGTTGCCGCTGGAAGAGTCAAGCCAAACTCCTCTCCACCTGTTCCTGCTGATGTTGTTGTTCTCTATCACCGAATTGTTGACATTCCGGAAGTAAATACCAGTCTCAAACTCCTGAACGCTCACGTTCCTTATCGTTACGTTCCTTACGTCGCTTGCGAATATCCCCACAACACCATAATCAACACCATAATAGCCATTACCATCAACCACATGCCCCCTGCCGTCAAGAACAACGTCGCTTGCGGTTATGTTAATGCAGGTGCCGGAGGCGTCAATTATATCGTTTGCCAGGTAGTAGTAACCAGGCTGGGTTATGGCGGTGCAGGAGGTTATGGGGGTGGAGGCGGAGGCGCCTCCCGCGAGGAAGAGAAGCCATAAAATAGCAAAGAAAGCAAACCCGCCCCTGGGGCTAAACCCCCGCATGAGCGCATGCGCAGGCGCATGCCAGAGCCGCACAACCAGGTTCAGAGGAGCAAACCCGGCTGCCTCCATCTCCTCTCCTCCTCTCTGACTCCACTCACTCAAGGCAATGCTACCATGGGGGTAAGTTATAACTCATATTTAAACTTTACGCCGGCTCGCCTGGTGATGGCAAGTTTGAGATTTTATCGTCATTCCCAGGCTGAGAGGTATCAAATTCCGTTTATCGGCGGATAAAATTCACCAGTGCTTTAGTGTGCCACCATATGGCTGCAGAGCGCAGGCTGAGACTGAAAAAGCTGGAAATTTCTCAAGAGGCAGCCTTATATAGCTCCACGCAGCTTCCCGTACTCCCCGCTCGCCGCCTCATGCACCAAGCATCCTCGGGTTTGCACTCCGCTGAGTCACCCACGCTGTCTCACCAGTGGACACCTCCTACTTATATCCCGAGTCTACGGCGCCGCCAGATGAACAAAATTTATATACCATCCCGAGTTACTCAGGCGCAATGCTCAGGAGCTGGAGGAGCAGCAGGGAGTTCAGGTTCCTGCTCAGGTGGTCGCTGATAGCCAGCGTCATAGGCGTGGTGGCAGGGACCGGTGCAATTATCTTCTACGAGATGCTCAACTACGGCACAGAGTTATTTCTGGGGTACGGCGCTGGCTTCATCCCTCCCGACTCGGGTGCCCCCCTGCACCAGGTTCTTAGCTGGCAGCCCCCCTCTGAGCCCCTGCTCCTCATACCCATCCTGACCCTGGGTGGGCTGCTTTCCGGCATAATCGTCTTCACCCTCGCCCCCGAGGCAGAGGGCCACGGCACCGACGCCGCCATAAGAGCCTTCCACAGGGAGGGCGGCAGGATCAGGCGCCGCATACCCTTGGTGAAGATGGTGGCCTCCACCCTCACCATCTCCACCGGGGGAAGCGCCGGCAGAGAAGGCCCAATAGCCCAGATAGGCGCCGGCTTCGGCTCCCTCATAGGGGAGCTCTTCAGGCTGAGCGAGCGCGAGCGCAGGATCGCCCTCGCCGTCGGCATAGGCTCGGGAGTGGGAGCCATCTTCAAGGCACCCCTCGGGGGCGCCCTGCTGAGCGTTGAAATCCTGTACCACAACGACTTTGAAAAGGAGGCACTCATACCCAGCGTCATGGCAAGCGTCGTCGCCTACTCCATCTTCAGCCTCTACGACGGCTTCTCCCCCGTGTTCACCGCCGAGGAGTACCACTGGACCCTGGCACAGCTCCCCCTGTACATGCTCCTCGGCGGGGTGTGCGCCGCCATCGGCTTGGTGTACATAAAATCCTTCTACGGTGCCAGGGAGCTCTTCCACAGGCTCCCCCTGCCCCAGACCCTTAAGCCAGCCTTAGGGGGCTTCCTGGTGGGCGTGCTCGCCGTGGCGCTGATGAAGCTCATACCCTCAGACAACGGCGCAGCTGGCTTAGGAGGGCTGGGCATGGGGTACGGGTACATCCAGCTCGCCCTCTACAACTCCCTCTCCCCCGAGGTGATGGGGGTGCTCATCTTCAGCAAGATAGCCATGACCTCCCTCACCATAGGCAGCGGAGGCTCGGGCGGGGTGTTCGCCCCAGGGCTGGTTATAGGCGCCATGGTGGGAGGCGCCTTCGGCTCCATCTTCTCCAAGCTCCTCCCCTCCTTGGTGCCCCCGGAGGCGGTTCCGGCCTTCGTGATAATAGGGATGATGGCCCTCTTCGGGGGCGTGAGCAAGGCACCAATAGCGGTGCTCATAATGGTCAGCGAGATGACGGGCGACTACTCCCTGCTCTTCCCGGCGATGGTGGCAATCGTGGGCTCCTACACCCTCACGGGCTCGGAGAGCATATACCGCGAGCAGGTGCCCACCAGAATCCACTCCCCCGCGCACATGGGTGAGTACCTGAGAGACATCTTAGTGCTCCACCGTGTGAGCGAGGCAATGAGGCGCACCTTTCCGAAAGCCGGGCCCGAGGAGAGGGTGCGCGATGTGGTGCTGCGCATGAGGCACGGGATAACCGCTCTACCCGTGTTTGACTCAGGCAGAATCGTGGGCATGCTCAGGATGAAGGACATCCTCAGGCACCCCGCCGAGAAGTGGGACGAGCTCAGGGTGCACCAGCTCATGGACACGGAGGTTCACACCATCTCCCCCCACAGGAGCCTGCTTGAAGCGCTGGAGTACATGGAGGAGAAGGAGATAAAGACCTTGGTGGTGGTTGAGGACGGGGAGGTAAAAGGGCTGCTTCTCAAGAACGACATCCTCAAGCTGGGCGAGCGCGGTGTGGGTGAGTAGCTACTCCCGCTCCTCCCTCGCCCTGAAGAACAGCCACGCCCTCTCACCGCCCTTCGGGAACCTCAGGAGCACGTACCTGCCCTTAAGCCTGCCACCCCTGAGGTGAAACACCAGCTTTTCCTCCCTGACGCTCTCAAACTCGCACTCCCCCCTGTCCCATATCCTCACCTCCCCAGCGCCGTAGCCCTCCTCAATGACCCCCTCAAAGTCCGCGTACTCAAGCTCGTGGTCCTCCGTCTGAATCGCCAGCCTCCTGACCCCCGGCTCTGAAGGCGGCTCCTTGGGAATCGCCCAGCTCTTCAGCACCCCCTCCATGGCAATCCTGAGGTCGTAGTGCAGCCTTCTCGCATGATGCTCGTGAACCACGAAGAAGCTCCTCACCTGGCAGACCTCCACATGAAGAGGATGAGCACGGGTATCAGCTCCAGCCTGCCCAGCCACATGTAGAAGAGCATCACCACCTTTTCCAGGGTGGTGTACTCGGAGAGGAGCACCAGCCCGTTGTTTCCCTGGGCGGTGGCGATGGTGAAGGCTGAGGTGATGAGGTCATGCCCCAAGAAGACGAATATCCCCGTACCCAAGGCGATGAATATCAGGTAGAGGAGGGTGAAGAGCACCACCGCCAGCATCTCCTCCTCCTCCATGACCCTGCCCTGCAGCTTGGTTCTCACTATCCTGCTCCTGGGGGAGGTGCTCCTCTGCAGGAACCAGAGCACCGCCTTAAAGCACGCCACCACCCTTATCACCTTCAGCCCGCCAGCCGTGGAGCCGTAGCCTCCGCCCACCAGCAGGAGGAGGAAGAGCACGTACTTTGAAGCCTCGCTCAGGGAGTTGAGGTCCACCACCCCGAAGCCCGTGGTGGTTACGGCAGAAACCGAGGTGAACACCGCATCCAGCGGTGGCACACCCTCCAGGTACAGCGCCAGAGCGCCTGCACCCACGAACACCAGCATCGCCCTGAGCTCGGTGCTCCCAAGCACCTCCCTCAGCCTGCCCTCAAGCCACCGCTGGTGCAGTGCAAAGCTCACGCCCCCCATCAGCATCACCACCACCGTGGCGGCCTTCACCATCTCGGGCATGCCGGCGTAGCTATCATTTCTTGGCGAGAAGCCCCCCGAGGATATGGCGGTTAACCCGTGGTTCACAGCCTCAAACACGGTGGAGCCGCTCAGGTAGATGAGCAGCACCCCCGCAAGAGTGAGGTAGGTGTAGATGTAGAATATCCTCCGCGCCGTCCTCGCCAGGCTTGGCTCTAAGCGCTCGGTTCTCGCCTCGGCGGTGTAGAGCTTGGCAGCACCCGCGGGGGCAAACAGGGCGAGGAAGAGCACCACTATCCCCATGCCCCCTATCCACTGGGTCAGGGAGCGCCAGAGCAGCACGCTCCGCGGCAGCTCCTCGGGGGTCACCATGGTTATGCCGGTGGTGGTGAAGCCCGCCATCGCCTCAAAGTAGGCGTCTAAGGGTGAGAGCACCCCCGAGAGCACGTAGGGCAGGCTGCCTATGAGCGCCACCAGAGCCCACCCGATGGAGGAGACCGCAAAGGCGAGCCTCAGGTTGAGCTCCCCACCCACACCAGCCCTGTACATCCCATAGCCAAGGGCTGCGGTGGCGAGAGCTGGGATGGCGAAAGCTGGAGCGAGGCTCCGCTCCCCGAGCCCGAGGCTCACCATAGCGGGGATGAGCATGAGCATCCCCGTGCACAGGGTGATGGTGCCCATGTAGTGGAGCAGAGCCCTCATCCCTCAACCTCAGTCAGGCGGAGACCAGAATCACCACATCCCCCAGCCCGTGGGGCACGCTCTGGAGCGCCTCACCCCTGAGGAGGGTCTCCCTGCGCACGCTCTTCACGTGCTCCCTCCTGACCTCAAACCTCCTGCCGTCAAGGGTGAAGCTATGCACACCCCGCCTCTCCAGGTCCTCAAGCACCGCCTCAGCATGGGTGCGCATGTACTCCGCCACCCTCCTTGCGTCGCCCCTGAACTCGGGCCCGAGCCTTGAGTACTCCGGCACCAGCTCCACCACCCGCTCCTCAACCTCCGCATCCTCCGCCAGCTCCACCTCGCGGGCGTGGAGGGCACCCTCAAGGGTGTCCAGAGCCCTGCGCACACCCTCCAGCACCTCCTCAGGGGCGAGCAGCACCAGCCTCTCAAGGGGGGCGTTGAGGGGCATGCCCCTCTCGCCCTTGAACCTGCGCACCGCCTCAACCACCCCCACCACATACATGGCGTCCCTCTCAGCCCGCTCGTCAACCAGCTCCTCCCTGACCGCCGGCCAGGAAGAAACGTGGATGCTCCTCTCCCCCTCACGCTCCGCAAAGTACGCCTGGTATATCTCCTCGGTGATGTGGGGTGCAAAGGGTGCTAAGAGCTTGAGCACGGTGAGAAGCACCTCGTGCAGGGCGTAGAGGGCGCTCCTCCTCGCATCCTCCCCGTAGCGCTCGGGATTGTAAAGCCTGTGCTTCACCATCTCCAAGTAGTTGTCGCAGAACTCCGAGAGGAAGAAGCTCACCAGCGCCTTCTTGGCTTTTGAGTAGCGGTAGCCCTCAAAGTGCTCCGTGCACTCCCGCACAAGGCGCTGGGCTCTTGAGAGTATCCAGGCATCAATCAGGTGCAGGCTCTCCGGACGGGAGCCGTCGTAGCCCTCAAGGTGGCGCAGGGCGAACCTGGAGGCGTTCCAGAGCTTGTTCAGGAACCGCCTGGCAGCCACCAGGTCCTTCTCCTTGAAGGGCAGGTCCTCCCCCAGCTTGCTCTCAGCCGCCCACAGGCGAAGGGCATCCGCCCCGTACTTGGTGAGCACGTACTCGGGCTCAATCACGTTCCCCTTGCTCTTGCTCATCTTCCTGCCCTGGGGGTCAAGCGCCCACCCGCTTATCATTGCGTTCTCCCAGGGGATTTCCCCGAAGTGGAGCAGCCCCTTGACCACGGTGTTGAACAGCCAGAAGGTTATGATGTCGTGCGCCTGCGGGCGGAGGGACATGGGGTACAGCCTCTTCCTCACCTCCTCCTGCTGCACCAGCTCGGCGGCTATCACTGGGGTGAGGGAGCTGGTCGCCCAGGTGTCAAGCACGTCCCTCTCGGGCTCAAACTCGGTGCTGCCGCACTTGGGGCAGGGCTCGGGGGGCGAGTCGTAGAGGGGGTCAACCGGCAGGTCCTCCTCCCTCGCCAGAAGCACCTCCCCGCAGGCTTTGCAGTACCACACCGGGAAGGGCACGCCGAAGTAGCGCTGGCGTGAGATGCACCAGTCCCAGCGCAGCCCGTGTATCCAGTTCTCGTAGCGGCTGCGCATGTGCTCGGGGTGCCACCTTATCCGCCTGCCCGCCTCCAGCAGCTCCTCCTTCATGTCCAAGTAGCGGATGAACCACTGCTTGGTGTTGAGTATCTCAATCTCGGTGCCGCACCTCTCGTGCACGTTCACCACGTGGGTTATCTTCCTGGAGCGCAGCAGGTACCCCTGGCGCTTCAGGTCCTCTATGATTGCAGCCCTCGCCTCCTTTATCCTCATGCCCGCGTACCTGCCGGCGAGCTCGCTCATCCTGCCGTCCTTGGTTATCGCCACCCTCAGCTCCAGGCGGTGCTTCATGTACCACTCAATGTCCTGCACGTCTCCGAAGGTGCAGCACATCACTATCCCAGTGCCCTTCTGGGGGTCAACCTTCTCGTCGGGCAGTATCTCCACCGTCTGCCCGAAGATGGGCACCTTGGCACGCTTCCCGAAGAGGTGGGAGTAGCGCTCATCCTCGGGGTGGGCGAATATCGCCACGCAGGCAGGGAGAAGCTCGGGTCTGGTGGTGGCTATCACCACCCTTCCCCCATCCTCAAGCTCAAAGGCTATGTCGTTGAAGCTGCTCTCAACCTCGCGGTCTTCAAGCTCCACCTGGGCGATGGCGGTCTCGCAGGTGGGGCACCATATAAAGGGCATCTCCCTGCGGTACTCCCTGCCCATGCGGTAGAGCTGGATGAAGGAGCGCTGGGATATCCTGCGGCAGTGCTCGTCTATGGTGGAGTAGCTCAGGGACCAGTCCACGCTTATCCCTATCCGCTTCCAGTCCTCCACGAACTCCGGGCGGAGCTTCTCAAGGGTGCGCAGGCACAGCTCAACGAACTCCTCCCTGCTCATATCCCTGCACCTTACCCCGTTGACCCGCTCCACCAGCCGCTCCGTGGGCAACCCATTGTCGTCGGTGCCGAAGGGGTAGAACAGGTTGTACCCCCGCATCCGCCTGTAGCGGGCGATGAAGTCCATCTGGGAGTAGGAGAAGGCATGCCCCAAGTGCATGCGCCCGCTCACGGTGGGCGGGGGGGTGTCTATGGAGAAGATGGGCTTATCGCTCCCGGGGTCAAACCTGTAAACCCCCATCTCCTCCCACCTGCGCTGCCACCTGCGCTCAACCTCCTGGGGGGAGTAGCTTCCCTCAAGCATCACCGCACCCCGCTCTCAACCTCAATGCCCTCGTTCACCACAACCCGCATGAAGTCCCTCGCCGCCACGGTTCGCACTCCTGTAGCCTTCTGCACCCTCTCAGCCTCTCTGGAGGCGACACCTATCATGTTCATACCAAAGTGGTTCAGTATAGCAAGCTCGGGCTTTACCTCCTCCAGAATTTTTATAACATCCTCGGTGCACAGGTGCCAGGGAATCCGCCGTGAGGCCGGGCGGATGACGTTGATTATGAGAACCCTCGCCTCCTCGTAGCCGTGGCTCATGCCCTGGAAGTACTCGGTGTCGCTGGTGTAGGCAACCACCCCGTCCTCAAACTCAAAGCTCAGCCCCACCGTGGTGGGGTCGCTGTGCCTCGCCTCCAGCCCCCTGACCCTGAAGCTCAGGGTGCTCACCGTACCACCGGGGGTGATGACGTGGGTCTCGCCCACCTTCCCGAGGTGGTACCTGGTGACAACTGGCCCTGCATCACCCTCCCCCAGCACCACGCTCCTGCTGCCCCCGAATACCCCCCGCCTGGTTCGCATGCCCCTGGTAATCGCCTCTATCATGACGTGGGAGTCGGTGTAGTGGTCGGGGTGGGAGTGGGTTACGAACACGGCGTCGGTGTCAAGGGGGTTGAGCCCCGCCTGAGCCATGCTCAGCACCGCTCCCGGCCCTGGGTCAAGGTGCACCTTCGCCTCAGCGTGCAGCCTTATTCCGCCGGTCCTCAGCTTCTGGGTCAGGGTGACCCACCTGCCGCCACCGGAGCCCAGGAAGTGTATCTCCATGTGCAGGTGCTCTGCACTGCCCAGCATAAAGTTTTTTATAGACGGGAAGGTTAGAATCTTTGCGGGTGCTGTGAATGAGCAAGGGCACACCATCCATGGGTAAGAGGAACAAGCTCCTGCACGTGAGGTGCAGGAGGTGCGGGCGCAACTCGTACCACCTGAGGAAGCGCAGGTGCGCCGCATGCGGCTTCGGGAGGAGCAGGAGGATAAGGAGCTACTCCTGGCAGAACAAGAAGGTTAACCGGGTAAGGGTGGTGTAGCGAAAGGCTGTTATTATGTGCGGTGTTGTGGGACTGCACGCGCCTGAGAACGGAAAGCTCTCCTACTACATTTTTTACGCCCTGCTGGCACTGCAGCACAGGGGGCAGGAGTCCTGCGGGATAACGGTGCGCAGGGGGAGGGAGTTTGCAACGGAGAAGGGGATGGGGCAGGTCAACGAGGTCTTCAGCTTTGACAGGCTGAACAGGCTGAAGGGGGAGGCGGGCATAGGGCACGTGCGCTACTCCACCACCGGTGAGTCGGAGCTCTTCAACGCCCAGCCCTTCGTGGTGCGCCACTCCCACGGTACCATTGCGATAGCCCACAACGGAAACATAGTCAACGCCGAGGAGCTGAGGGAGAAGCTCAAGGCTGCGGGGCAGGCCTTCGTCTCAACCACCGATACCGAGGTGATAGCCCACCTTATAGTGCGGGAGTACCTGCGCACGGGGGACATGGTTGAGGCGATAAGCATGGCAATGCGGCGCCTCGTGGGCTCCTACTCCTTGGTGCTTCTTACCGATGAGGCGCTGATAGGGGTGAGGGACCCCCTGGGGATACGCCCCCTCTCCCTGGGCAGGATGGGGGATAGCGGGGTTATCTTGGCCTCCGAGACCGTTGCCTTTGATGTGATAAACGCCAGGTTTGAGCGGGACGTTAAGCCCGGGGAGATAGTGGTGGTGGACGAAGGAGGCGTGCACTCCCACCGCCCGTACAAGCTGCCCAGGAGGGCGCACTGCATGTTTGAGTACGTTTACTTCTCAAGGCCTGACTCGGTGCTCAACGGCATACCCGTGTATGAGGTGAGGGAGAAGCTGGGCATGCTCATGGCGGAGGAGGACGAGGTTGAGGCTGACTTAGTTACTCCCATACCGGACTCGGCAATACCCTTCGCCCTGGGCTACTCCAGAGCCAAGGGGGTGCCCTACAGGGAGGGGATGATAAGGAACCGCTACGTGGGCAGGACCTTCATCCTGCCCAGCCAGCAGGCGAGGGAGCTGGCGGTGAAGCTCAAGCTCAACCCCTTGGTGAGGCAGCTCAGAGGGAAGAGGGTGGTGCTGTTTGACGACAGCATAGTCAGGGGGACCACCTCAAAGCGCATAATCTCCCTTATAAGGGAGGCCGGAGCGAGGGAGGTGCACATGCGGGTGGGGTGTCCTCCGATACGCTCCCCCTGCATGCTCGGCATAGACATGCCCACCCGCTCGGAGCTCATCGCAGGGGAGAGGAGCGTGGAGGAGATTCGCAGGCTTATTGGGGCGGACACCCTGAGGTACACCAGCCTTGATGCGCTGGTCAGGGCGATAGGGCTCAGAGAGAGCGAGCTCTGCCTGGGGTGCCTCACCGGCAGGTACCCCGTTGAGGTGGCTCACTACCAGCAGCTCCGCCTCCCGGTGTACATGGAGCACGGGCGGGCGTGAGCATGCTTGCACCTGCCGCGCAGCTCCTGCTGGGCATACTCCTGCTCGCCTACGCCAGCGACTGGCTCACCGAGGGGTGCGCGAGAGCCGCAAGGAGGTTCGGAATCTCCAGGTTCGTGGTGGGGGCGCTTGTAATAGGCTTCGGCACCTCATCCCCGGAGCTCTTCACGTCGGTTTACGCCTCCCTCAGGGGCTCAGGGGGGATAGCCGTGGGCAACGCCGTGGGCTCAAACGTCACCAACCTCGCCCTCATCCTGGGCTCCGCGGTGGTGCTCTTCCCCGCCGGCATTGGCAGGGTGGAGCTGAGGAATGGAGCTGTGTGCTTGGGCATAACCCTGCTCGCCTGGTTGAGCATGCTCGGGGGTGAGGTTGCCAGGTGGGAGGGGCTGCTCTTAGTGCTGGTGTTCCTTGGGTACCTGTGGTACTCGGTGAGGAACCACGAGGGTGTGGAGAGGCGGGAGGAGAGGGGGAGGATACTCCTGCCCACCACGGCGGGGCTTGCAGGTGTGCTGCTGGGCAGCATGCTGCTCGTGGACTCGGCGGCTGAGCTGGCGCGAGCCTTCGGGGTGCCGGAGTCGGTGATAGGCCTCACCTTAGTTGCCTTCGGTACCAGCCTCCCCGAGCTTGCGGTGAGCATGGTGGCTGCAAGGAAGGGGTACTCCTCAATGCTCATAGGCAACGTGCTGGGCAGCAACATCTTCAACCTGACCCTCGTGCTGGGCACTGCGGCGCTGGTGGGAGCCCTTCCCGTGGATGAGGCGGGGATGAGGGGCATGCTCACCGCCGTCCTCGCAACCGCAGCCGTGCTTTTGCCGATGGGGCTCAGGAGGCGCCTGGGGAGGGGTGAGGGTGTGCTGCTGCTCTGCGGCTACCTGCTCTTCCTGTGGTTAGCTTACTCTTAGCCTGCATGCGCCTGAAGGTGCTCCTGCTGCTCTTGGTGGTGCTGCTCGCCTCGCAGTACCAGCGCCCCGCACCTGCCCTCTGGGTGGAGGTGCACGACCTCTCGCCGGGGTACAGGCTGGAGAACATTGAACGCGCCCTGGATGCCGTGCAGGGCAGAGCCGAGAGGGTGGTGCTTCTGGTGATACCCGCAAGAGGCGGGGTGGAGAACATCAGCGGGGCGCCGGCTTTTGTGAGCTTCCTGAGAAGGGAGGTGCAGAGGGGTGCGGTGGTGGGAATGCACGGGTACTCCCATGAGGGGGTTGAGTTCTTCACCTCCGGGGCGAGAGCGGAGCGCCTGATTGAGATGGGGAGGAGGGAGATGGAGCGTGCAGGGGTTGTGCCGGAGGTGTTCTACCCGCCCCGCTACCTGATGACCCCCTGGAGCCTTGAGGTGGCGCGGCGTGAGTTCGGCGAGGTTGCGCTTTTCACGAGGGTGGTGCGCGGGGATGAGAGCCTGCCCTACATGAGCCACGACTTCACAACTCCGCTTCTCCAGGGGCTCTTCTTCCGCCTGAGCGAGCTCTCCCTGCTGCTCAGCGGCAGCGAGGTTTACAGGGTGAGCATCCACCCCGCTTACCTTGACGGGAGAGCCATTGAAAGGCTCGGCGCTCTCATGAGGCTCGGCGGGTTCAGGGCAGAGAGGTACTCCTGCTCTGAAGGGGAGCTGCGCAGGGCTGCGGAGGTGCTTGAGCCCCCCGCGGAGCTCAGGGGGACCAAAAGGAAGGCGTACGCCCTCCTCTACTACTCCAGCATGTACGCCGCAACTAAGGAGGAGAGGTACCTGAGGAGGGCACAGCCCCTCGCCGGGGCTCTGCTAAAGGAAGAGGGTTACCTCGGGTGGGGTGAGGAGGAGGGGGTGCCCGAGTCAAGCTACGCCCTCCTTGAGACCGCCGCAGCTGTGTGGGCTCTCTCCGAAGCCTACCTCAGGGGGGTTATCGGGGGCAGGGAGGCTGAGAGGGGCATTATCAGGGGAGGAGACGCCCTGCTCAGGAAGCTTGAGGTGCTGAGCTCCTTCACCTACGCCTTCGGGCTGAAGCCCAACGCCATAGGCTACGCCGCCCTCGCCCTGGAGCGAGCCTCAAGAGCCGCAGACGCCATGGGGGAGCACGAGAGGGCGGTGAGGTACAGGAGGAAAGCCGCCGAGGTGGGGAGGGGGCTGCTTAAAATGCAGGAGAAAAGCGGTGCCTGGAGGGACGGACCCTACCGCCTCGCGAGGGACTGGCGGAAGGTGAGCACCGCCTATCAGAGCATGGCGCTCTCGGGGCTTGTTGCAGGGTACGCGAGCACGCCTCCGGGGGAGAGGGGGAGGCTTAGAGCCGGCGTGGTTGCGGGGCTTGAGTTCCTGACAAGCCTTAAGAGGGGGGAGGGGTACTACGGGGTGCTCTACCCCAACGGCACCCTCGCGGGGGACGGTACCGCGATGGCTGCCCAGGCGTTTGCCATAGCCAAGAGCTACGGCTTCCCCGCACCCTGCGCGCCTCCCCCCGAGAGCACCGCCTGGGACCCGAACCTCGCCTTCGCCACCAGCAGGATGCTGGAGCTGGCTACCGCTCCTCGCCGCCCTCCAGGCCACGGGAGATGAGGCTGAGTATCTTCTCCTGAGCCTGAATGTACTCCTTTATCTGCCTGTCTATGTAGGATATCGCCTTCTCCGTTGGAACGTACAGCTTGGTCTTGTTGTCCGACTTTATAACCGTCTTCAGGTAACCGTCCTTCTCAAGGGAGTAGAGTATGGGGTACACGGTGCCCTGGCTCAGCAGCACGTTGAAGTTCTCCACTAAGCTCTTTATTATGTCAAAGCCGCACATGGGGCGCTGGCGCAGCATGGCGAGAATCAGGAAGTGCAGCGCCTTCTTCACGCTGTGCTCCATTATCTCCGAGGATATCACCTCTATGCGGGGGATGTGCACGGGCTTTGCACGCCTGTTGTGGAACACCATGGAAGTCTTGCCCTCCTGGGTGGTTAGCATAACTCTGTCGTGCATCTTTATAAGCTCATTCACGAAATCCTGGGTGAGGTAGTTCAGGTTGAAGGAGCTTATGGTGGCAGCCTCAACCCCCTCCAGCAGCCCGTGAATCCTGCGCTCCAGCTCCATAACCTCCCCCGCGAGCTCCTCCCTCACCCTCCCGTAGTCTATGAGCAGGTTAATACCGGAGTCCCCGCACCTCTGCACCTCCTCCTGCAGCAGGGTGAAGAACTCCTGCAGGTCCTCGCTCTTGAGCATCTTTATCTTGCCCCGTATCAGCTCCACCTCCCTGACCCCCTCCAGGTCATCAAAGCTGTAGCGGTACTTCTCCATGGGGTAGGCGTAGATGCACACCCTCCCCCTCTCAAGCCCCGCCTTCAGAAACGCCTTGAGGATGCGGTAGCGCTGCTCCTCCTTGGAGTCGTACAGGTAGAGGTCATGCCCCCGCTCGTAAAAATCACTCACGAAGTACACAGGGGTTTCCTGCTCCTTCCTCGCCTTCCTCATCACTAACCTCCTGACAGAGGCTGCTGCCTCTCAACCCTTCCTGTAGCCCAGGCTCTCCAGGAACTTCTCTATCTCCTCGCCGCAGTCGCCCTCAAGGCTGAAGATGATGTTGCTCTTCATCCAGTCAAGCTTGTTGCCTATGTCAAAAACCCTGCCGGGGTAGATGTAGCCAACCACACGCTCACCATCCTGAATCAGCCGCCTTATGGCGTCGGTGAGCTGTATCTCGTTGCCGTAGCCCCGCTGACCCTCGGCGAGGTACCTGAATATCTTGCTGCTCAGTATGTACCTGCCGGTTATGGCGAGCCTTGAGGGTGCCTCCTGTGGCTCTGGCTTCTCAACCACATCCGCAATCTCGTAAACATTATCATCCAGCTTCTCGCCCAGGGCGGCAATGCCGTACTTCCTGGTCTCCTCCTCCGAGACCTCCTGCAGGGCTATGACGCTCGCCCTGTAGCGCTTGTGTATCTCAAGCATCTCGTTCATGCAGGAGGGCATGGTTATCACGTCGCCCAGCAGCACCGCGAAGTAGGCGTTGCCCACGAACTCCCTCGCCTGAAGCACCGCATGCCCCAGCCCCAGAGCCTCCTTCTGGCGGAGGTAGGTTATGTTCGCCAGCTCGCTTATGCGGCGTATCTCCTCAAGCTGCACCAGCTTGCCCGCCTCCTGCAGGAACTGCTCAAGCTCAGGAGCGCGGTCAAAGTGGTCCTCTATGGCACGCTTGCCCCTGCCCGTTATTATGAGGATGTTCTCCAGCCCCGCATCCAGCGCCTCCTCAACCACGTACTGAATCACGGGCTTGTCCAGCACTGGCAGCATCTCCTTGGGCTGCGCCTTGGTTATGGGCAGGAAGCGGGTGCCGTGGCCTGCAGCGGGTATTATCGCCTTGAGCTCGGTCCCCCTGCCCTCGTACTTTTCAAACACCGCCATGAACTTCAGGGTCGTGCTCCCTGTGTTTATCACCTGGTGGAAGGTGTCCTTCGGCACGGTGAAGATATCACCTGCAGAGGCGGGATACTCCTGCTCTCCCAGCTTTATCTTCCCCTCCCCCTCAAGGAAGTAGTAAACCTCCTCGCTGTCCTCGTGGTAGTGCCCAGAAGTGCTCTTTCCCGGAAACAGCTTGGTCATTGACAGAACAAGGTTGTCCATCTCTATATCGTAAACCTCGTACCTGTCGTCCTTCTTTACAAGCCGCCCTTTTCTCTCAAGCTCCTCAGCTCTGATGCGCATGGACTAACTTTCACGGCGGGTGCCTTATATCTTTTGCGATGCACCCGGGTGCACTTGGCGCTGGTGCGGGTGCGTGAAATAAAAAAAGAGAGGGGGGCTTACCTGCCACCCAGCCCGTGTGCCCTGCCTGCGGGAGCGTTGTTGTTGTCGGTGTTGTTGTCCTCCTGCATCATCATGCGCATTCTGAAGCCGTGCTTCCTCATCTCCCCGGCGAGCTCCCAGCCGAGCTTCCTCGCGCCCTTGTGCTCCATCTCCCGCTCCGCATCGTCAACATGGCGCCTGTAGTTGCCCACGATGATGCCCTCGTATATCCTCAGCGCAGCCTCGGCGTTCGCCTTGGCAGCCACAGCCATGCCGAAAGCCATTCCGTACCTCCCGTCCTCAAAGGCGTCCTCAGCAGCCTCAAGGTGCCTCTTTGCCCTTATCAGCAGGCGCAGCGCCGCCACCTTCCTGCCATCAAGGTCCTCGTAGCTCAGGTTCTCCACGTTCAGCGTCTCCTCTGCCCTCTCTATCGCCTCCTCCGCTCTCTCTATGGCTCTCTTTGCTCTCTCCCTTGCATCCACCTGGGTCTCGTTGAACTTCTCAACCCCCTTCTCCCTGAGCCTTTCCCTGAGCCTCTCCCGCATCATGAGGGGAGCCGGCACCAGCATGACCTCCCTGCAGGTGAGGTTGCTCAGGGTCTCTTCCACCTCCTCGGGCACCTCGTCGGGCTTGACGAAGAGCAGAGGCATGCCCATCCTCATGGCGTTCTCAAGCGCCTCCTGGATTCCCTCCTCGTCGTACCCGTACACCATGACCGCCCTCTCAGCGGTGCCCCAGAGCCTCGCAACCAGAGCGGCGGTGTGGTACCTGTCCCTCCCCGCAAGGCGCCTCACCTCAACATCAAGCACCTCCTCAGCGTCCGGCACCGCAACCTCTCCGCCAACCACGTACACCACCTGGGCGCCGCTTGCCTCAATCTTCTCCACAGCCTCCTGGCTCAGGGTGCCCCAGGGGGTGACCACCAGCGTGGCATCCAGCTTCTCCGCCAGCACCCTCGCCACTGCCAGGTCTGCGGGATTGTCGGACACGAGCACTGCCACCTGCTCCTGTGCAAAAACTGGCACACTCAGGAGCAGAAGCATCGCAATTGCATACGCAAACCCCTTCACTTTCTCACCTCCGCATATAATCTTAGTTTTACAATATTTAAAATATCCTGATAAACGCTTTCACCCCCGTGCACACCCGTTCACCTCACCCTTCAAATAAATTTGAAAAGCTTCACAAGTCTTCACTTCTGTTCATCCGCATGCGCATCCTGCTTTTTCGGGATATCAACTATGAAAACCGAGCCTTTCGGCGAGTTGTCCTCAACCCAGATGCTTCCACCGTGCATCTCCACGATGCTCTTGACTATGGCGAGACCCAGTCCAACCCCCCTGACGCCCTCCTTCTCCCTCCTCCAGAACCTCTCAAAGATGAGCTGCTTGTGCTCATCCGGTATCCCCTCCCCGTAGTCCCTGACCATTATCCGCACCCTTCCGTCCCTCTCCTCCCCCTCCACTATCACCTCGTGCTCCGAGTACTTGAGGGCGTTGGATATCAGGTTGAGAAACACGTCCTCCATGAGGTCGTCCACCTCGGCGTGGAGCTCCGGCAGCTTCAGCTTTATCCTGTGCTGCTCCTCGGCAAAAACGCCCTTCACCGACTCAAACATCTCCCGCAGGTTCCGCTCTCTGAAGTTCATGGCGGTGCCCTTCTCAAGGCGTGCAAACCTCCTGGCGTCTTCCAGCACCTCCTCTATCTTTCTTACATTTCTGTTGATTATCCCGAGAATCTTGAGCTTCTCAGGGTCCGTCTCCTTCTCAGCCAGCAGCGTGGAAAAGCCTCCAATTATTGAAACGTAGTTTGAGAGGTCGTGGCACATTATATCAAGAAACACCCTCTTCTGGGTGTTCGCCTGCTCCAGCTCCTCCATGGTGCTTCTGAGCCTCTCAGCCATGGTGCGGAAGGAGTCTGCAAGGCTCTCAAGCTCGTCCCCCGTTCTGACCTCCGGAACCTCGGAGTACTCACCCCGGCTGAGCTTCTTGGTTGCCCTCTTCAGCCTCTCAACAGGGCCCACTATGCTGGCGGTGAAGAATATGGCTATTATCACCACGATTATTATAACGTATATGGTGTAGGTGACCGCCTCCCGGAGGGTCTGGTCAAATATGGCGTAAACCAGCTCCTTCTGCAGCCCCGCCTGGTTCACGAGCTCCTGGAGAGCCATGTAGTTTACCAGGGATATCCTGGCACCCACTATCATGAGGGGGAGAATGGAGAGGAGCAGGAAGAGCACGAAGACCTTGGTGAAGAGCTTCACCCTCATACCGCCTCACCCAGCAGCACCAGCAGGGTTACCACGGCCCAGCCCGCGTAGGCAGCGTGCAGGTACCTGAGGCGGGCGGTCTCAAGGCTTCCCATGTGGATGCTCAGGCCTATGCAGGCGAGTGCCACGCTGAAGGCGAAGGTAGCGAAGGGGCTGAGAAGCATCGCAATGGGCTTAAGGGGCTCCACGAAGGAGAAGAGCACCGAGAGCACGAGAAAGGGCGGTATGAAGAGGGGGAAGCTCGGCCTGCCCCGCAGCAGCCAGGGCACCGCCACCGCTGCCGCCGCTATCATGCTTATCCTTATCCCCTTGAATGCCAGGGCTGTTTCCTCAACTCCCCCGTAGGAGCTGGCTATCTTCACCAGCCCCGTCTGATGCAGGGTTGCACCCGCAAGGAAGGCGTAGCTCTCAGGAGACATGCCGAGCACGTCCTTGAGTATGGGAGCTATCATCGCCCCCGTGAGCCCCACGGCGGTTATGGTCATTATCGCTATTGATGCCTCCTCCTTCCTGGCCCTTATCAGGGGGGAGAGTATGGCTATCGCAGAGGCACCGCACACCGCAGAGCCCGTGGCGATGAGGGCGGTGAGGCGCCTGCCCATGCCGAGCTTCATGCCCAGGGTGAATATCACCAGGAAGTACAGGGTCATGACCCATATTATCTCAATTATCCTGTTCACGCTCGCCATGCCAAAGGTGTAGAGGGGTATCTTCGCCGAGTAGAGGATTATGCCCGCGGGTATGGTGAACCTGACGAGGGTGGTTATGGCACCGTAGCTCAGCCTCTCACCCCCCACCAGCGCCCTCGTGCTCATGCCCAGAAGCAGGGACAGAAACAGCGGGTCTATGAACTCAAACCTGATGGAAGTAACGTAGGCGAGGATGGCAAGAAACATCGCCACTACCGATATCAGCAGCAGGTTTCTGATGCTCCTGTCCACATCCTCCTGCATCTGCGCCCCCTGATGGGTTTGTGGGATCACCGTGATGATTCTCTATTGCTCCGGTAGCTATAAATACCTTTGGGTAGTGAGGTCAGAGGGATGCAAAATTGCTTTTAATAGCCTCTGCAGGCAATTGCAGAGAAATTGCATGCCCGAACTCTGCAAAACGCCTGCAAAATCAGGTAAAATCAAAAAAAGCTCAGGGTGTGGTGCTGCTCAGGGCATCCACCACACCGTACCCGTACAGGTAGTCCCTGCCGGGAGCGCCCAAGTCGCGTGCTCTTGCGTCCATCCAAGCGCGCACCTCTGAAGCATCCCACGCACCGTTTCCGTTGAGGTCGTAGGAAGGCGCCACCTTGGCTATGTCGGTGGAGAGCACCAGCGCCGCAACTCCAGAGACGTGGGGCGTGGCAGCGGAGGTTCCGCTGGCGGTGTAGTAGCCTCCACCCGCCCAGGTGGAGTACACGTCCACCCCGGGAGCCGAGAGCTCAACCGCCGGACCGCTGGAGCTCCACTCGGGAACGGCGCCCGAGGAGTCAACGGCACCCACGGCGATAACGCACGGGTACCTGGCGGGGTACTCCACCTCATCCGTTGCCGCAACACCATCGCCGCTGTTTCCAGCGGCTGCCACCACGAGCACCCCGCTCTCATACGCCCTGTGCACAGCGTCGTGGAGCGCCTGGGACTCCTGGGGCGTGCCCAGGCTCATGGAGATGACCTGCATCCCGTTGGCAACCGCCCACTCAATCCCTGCTATCACCCAGCTCTCGTAACCCCTGCCCCTCCAGTCAATGACCTTGACGGCATACACCCACGCCTCGGGGGCTACCCCTATCACGCCGGCGGAGTTGTCAGCTGCCGCAATAATCCCGGCAACAAAGGTGCCGTGACCGTTGTCGTCATCCCAGGCGGTGGGGTCTGCCGGAAGCCTTGGGGACCTGGAGACGAAGTTAACGCCCCCCTTCAGGTTGGCGACCAGGTCCGGATGGTCACGGTCTATGCCGGTGTCAAGCACCGCAACCTTCACACCCCTGCCGGTGGGGGCGCCGGCATCCAGGCTGAGGTCTCCATCGGTGTCCCACACCTGATTCGCACGAACGTAGGCAACACCCCAGGGCACCACCTCAGAGGGCTGCACGGGCTCGGAGGGCTCTGAGGAGGGTCTCCTGGAGCGGGAGGAGCGCAGGAGCCTCACCTCGGCGTCCTCCTCCACGTAGGCAACACCTTTGGAGGTGCGCAGCCTTCCCATGGCGCTTTCAGGAACAACCGCACTGACGGCGGGAATTATGGAGTAGGTTCGCAGCACCTGCCCCCCGTGCCTCTTGATGAGCTCTGCATCGGGCTTATCCTTGAAAACAACAATCACCCTCTTCTGGGGCTCTCCTGCCGCGCCGTACGCTCCC
>Ga0256830_1001134_pt1 | contig 19206 bp, 13 predicted proteins | sample 128326metaG_FD_190537 | JGI IMG/M metagenome (GOLD analysis project Ga0256830, IMG submission 190537) | Hydrothermal vent microbial communities from Lau Basin, Pacific Ocean - 128-326 | ecosystem: Environmental > Aquatic > Marine > Hydrothermal vents | place: Pacific Ocean: Lau Basin | collected... | reverse complement strand
TTTCCCCCCTTTGCATACAATTCCAATGATATTATATGATTACAGCAGGCATCTGTCAATTCTACGAATTGCCTCACTAAAAATCTTCTCGAAATAGGGAGATAGAGCTACACTTTTCACTTAACGGCTGGTGGGGGATGGGAAGTCCTGAGCCGATAGGCGAGGATTTGGGCGGAGCGATAGCGAAGTCGAATATGCACCTGTTAAGTGACCCCGAGAGGGGCAAGGTGCGAAGCACCGCAGAGTGCCCAAGCCCGCCTAAGTTGATTTCCATGTTATAACCTCAACAAATAGCTGTTCTCCTTTAGCCAATCCTTATATTTTTTATAGCCAGGCATCAACATTTTAACCTTGTTCCAGAAGGCTCTTGTATGGTTTTTTTCTTCCAAATGAACAAGTTCATGGATAACAACGTAATCTATCACAGGTAAAGGAGCCATAATAAGTCGCCATGGGAAATTCAAATTTCTGTTGGAAGAAGAGGAACCCCACCTTTTCTGTGCGTTAGTAATGTTGACCTTATTGTATTTGAAGCCCCCTTTCTGTGCGTACCATCTAACTCTTTCTGAAATTTTTTCATAAGCCATCTTTTTGTACCATTCAATAAACACTTCTCTCGCTTCTGGTAATGTGTCTCTTGAAAGATAAAAGCCGTTCTCAAATTTCAACGGCGCTTCCTGAGAATCCACTATCTTTAATTTGTAGTATCTTCCAAGATAGAGAAATCCCTCACCGTTAACAAATTCTTTAGGAGAAAATTTTGGATCTCTCGCCTCTATGTCTCTTTTCTTTTGTTCAATCCATTTTTTGTGTTTAAAAACAACTCCCATTATCTTTTCATCACTCACATCAAAAGGAGCTCTTACAATTAGCGTAGCATCATCTGTTATTTGTAAAGCGATGGTTTTTCTCTTTGTCCGCACTATTTTTTCAATCTCAATATCCATAAAATCACTTCCCATAGGTGTGATACGCAAGCTCCATCAACTTTTGAGCTATTTCATTTCTTTTTCCAAATAACACTTTGTTAACACCTGATAGATATGGAGCGCAGCTTTCTCTTACCACATCTTTTTCTTTTCTGAGCGGTGAATGAAAATGGATGGGTTGTAATAGATGGGATATTAAAAAGGACTTCAATTGTTTTTGCTTTGTGTAGTTCTCCCAGAAATCAACCACCTTAATCTCTCTGTTGATGATTTCAATCACATCCTTGGTTAAATTGACCAGAATGTCAACCTCTTCATTGCTCAGCGTTTCAATAGGCTTTTTACCATATATCTCCTGTTTCAGCAGTCCAAAAAACGGCATCTCTTTTTTAGGATCAAAACCGAAGGTTTCTTCAGATTCCCTTCCTTTTTTCATCATTTCCCTTAGTCTCTCAAGCTCAATGACAAGGTCATCCCAGTTGTTTCTGTATTCTTCAAGAATTCTTTTCAATCGATCAGAAAACCTTTCATAAAACTCAGGGTCTTCATCAAAGTGTGTTTCAATGTGTTCTACAATGGCATATTTTAGTTCTTCAGCTCTCGCTCTGCTTGATTTTTTCTTTTTTAATTTGCTGATAAATTTATCGTCAAAGAGAGGAGTTGGTGGTATTTTTGGATCAATACCTTTTGATATGAGGTACTCTTCAACGATCTCCCTTATCTTTCTGCTTGCATCCTTTATACTTAGCTTATCATCTCTGTATCTGTTTCTTGCAGACTCTTTTATGAAATTGAGAATTTTCAAGTCAGTAACATATTTTAGGGCTTCCGGGTCAGGAAGCACAGCATCCATTGCCCTGTTAAATCTCCTTACAAGCATTATGAATTCGTTTCTCACCTCTTCGTCAACTAAAAGGTCAATGCATTCCTCTATATCATCTCTCCAGTCTTCAATCTTGTATCTATTAAAGAAATCGTTGATAAGGCTGTGGCTGAATCTTAAATCATCTATACTTTTCGCTTTATTTTTTACAACCTGCGTAATTTCCTCTATATCTTCATCAGCATAGATAGCGAGAGACTCTTTCAAATGCTTTAAAACTCCCACATAATCTACGACAAAGCCGCAGCTCTTGTTTTTGTAAATTCTGTTTACCCTTGCGATAGCCTGAAGTAAATTGTGTTCCCTAATTACATTGTCCAAATACATAACCTGCTCGATAGGGGCGTCAAAGCCTGTGATAAGCATGCTCTGGACAACTAAAATGCCTACATCGCCAGAAATGCCGCTCTCGTCTGTTTTATCAAAAGAGAGTCTGAAGCTCTTGATTGTTCTTTCGTGTTCGTTTGTGTCAGTATAAGGATGATATTCAGGTGGGTCATTAGATAGTCCAGATATGACTACGCCAACTTTTAATTTCTCAAGCTGGTTTATATCTATCTTGTCCTCTTTATCTTTTCTTAATTCCTCTATTTTCTCTTTCAGTGCATCCTCAAGGGCTTTTTTATATCTTATTGCAGCAAGCCTTGAGACAGTCACGACCTGAGCCTTAAATCCATTGGGGAATACATGGGCGACATAGTGGTCTATCATATCCTTTGCCTTGTCTTCTATCACTTCCTCATCTTCAAGATACGCCCGCCATGTGTATCTCCCCATAATCTTGGCTTTTTGCTCAGCATCAAGCAGTGAGAAGACATCCTCAAACTTTGCATTCGCTGCCTCTTCATCGGAAAGTTCTGCACTGTGGACTCTGCCTTCATAAACAATTTCAACAGTCACACGATCCTCTACAGCTTGCCTTATGCTGTATTTGTCTATGTAATCGCCAAAAGTCATTTCTGTCTTTTCAATTGGTGTGCCTGTGAAGGCTATCTTTACAGCGTTGGGCAGGGCTTTTCTCAGATTAGCCCCTAATAATTTGTATTGTGTTCTGTGTGCTTCATCAATCATAATGAGGATATTTGGAGATTTGTTAAGTTCTGGAAATTCTGTTTTAAGCTCTCTTTCCTGAAACTTGTGGATCATGCCCATGATAAGGTCTGGAGTGCCTGTTTTTAAGAGGCTCTGAAGCTTTTTTATGCTCTTTGCAGGGTGAACAGTAAAGCCCACACTCTTTGATGTGTCTCGTAATTGCTTTTCCAGTTCTTTTCTATCTGTTATAAAGACAATTTTGAAGTTGCCAAACTCAGGGTTATGGTACATTTCCCTTACAGTGAACATCATTGTTATGGACTTACCAGAGCCTTGAGTGTGCCAGACGATTCCACCTCTTTCCTCAGGAGTTTTTCCTTCCTTTAGCCTTTTTATTATCTTCTTGACTGCCCTGAACTGCTGGTATCTTGATACAACCTTGATAACACCGCTCTTAGGATCCTCTTTAAAGACGGTAAAAGTATGGAGGATGTCTAAGATGTTACCCTTTGTAAGCGTTCCCTGAGCTAAAACCTGCTGGCTCGTTACATTTCTGTCAGGACTTATGTCTGAAAGAGTATAAGAGTACGGGTCCTTCCACTCAACAAAGTGCTCATACTCTGCGGTTATGGTGCCGTACTTTGCGGTCTGGTTGGAGGTGGCAATCATAAAAAGGTTATACCAGAAGAGTTTTTCATTCCCCTCCTTTATGCCTCTTCTGTTGGAATACCTCATAAGCTGGGTTACAGCCTCTGCGATGGGGTCTGCAATGGCTGGAGATTTGCATTCCACGACCACCAATGGCAGGCCATTCACAAAGAGGACAATATCAGGTATTATGTGCTTCTCTGTTCCCGGGATATTTACCTTAAACTGGGAGATGGCAATAAAGGAGTTGTTCTCTGGGTTTCTGAAGTCTATAAATTTGACAGTCGGGCTTTTCTCTCCTGTCTTCCTGTTTTCCGATACCGAGATATTTTCAAGGAGCAGATCGTGGATTTCTCGGTTTGCCTCAAGAAGGGAATTTGAGGTTGGAGTAGTGATTCTTCTGATGACTTCGTTTATCTGGTCTTCCTCTATCCATGGGTTTATTCTTTTAATGGACTCTTTTAAGACATCCTCAAGGATTACCTCTCTAAAGCTTTCCCTGAATTTAACGCTCTCACCATAAACCTGGTCAAAGGATGAATTGAAGGAAACGATTTCTTTAACATCCTCAGGGTTATCTTTATTCTGCCTGTAGATTTTCCAGCCCAGCCTCTGAAGATGGGCGAGAAAGGGGTTTTCTACATAGTGTTCTTCGTCAAGTTTGCGGTACATGTTCCACACCTTCTTCAATCAAATGATTTACCCTAACTTTGCCAGTCAATAAATCCCCCATAAGCCCCTGCTTTATTCTCTCAAGTTTCTCTTTATATTTCTGCTCTTTTTCTATGGTTTCGTCTATCTGGGAGAGGTTTGAGGCGATGCGTTGTTGTTCGGGGAGAGGAGGGGATAATACTTTCATTTTTTTCATCTTCTCAATAGTTAAGGCATTTTGACTCGTCCCTATCGTTAAGTAATCTTTCTGTTTATTAAAAATTTGGGGAAATGCAAAAATAAAGAAATTTTTGTTTATTTTTTTGTCACTCCACTTTCTCAACCATATAAGGTTCCCGTCTTTAAAATAGAATTTTCCATCGGAGAGCTTTACAAGATAAACAACGCCCAATGTTCCAACAGCAGTTATTAAAATATCACCTGGTTTGGGTGCACCAAAACGATTTTCTATCATTTCATATTTGCTTTTAGGAATATAAAGCACTTTCTCTACATGCATCCCTTGTGATTTTTCAATAATTTCTTTAGATCTGTAAAAAGGTATTCCATCTTCTGTATATTCATCGAAGAATATTCTCTTGCTTGAAGTAACTTCACAAACCTCCCCCAACCTCACCACCTCCCACTCCTCCGGTATCCTGCCAAGCGGTGAGTCCTTGAACCTGTGAGTTTCCTCGCTCCTTATCTGCCCGTTCTCGTCTATGCCTTTTGTGAGCAAATCCTGCATCAAGCCCTGCTTTATGCGCTTGTATTTTTGTATAATTCTGTCGGTCTTTTCTATGGCGTTGTCAACGGTTTCAAGAATTTCGGCGATGAGGTGTTGTTCGGGGAGAGGGGGGAGAATTAAATAAATTTTCTTTAGATGAGAAGGTCCATAATTGCTCTGAGCACTACCAGTGCTTAACCTATAAATTTCTTTTTGAAAAAATTGAGATTCAACAAAATATCTTAGATAGAATCTTGACAAATATGAATTCAAAGGTCGCATTCTTATAATCGAAGTATTTAATAACAGAGGCAGCTCTTCTTTTTTAATAAAAACACATCTACCTAATGTACCCGAACTCGATACTACAAGATCACCTTCATTTAGTAAAAAATGCTTAAAGCATCTATTAACTTTGTTCTCATCAAGAAATTGGAGTTTTTCTTTTAAAATTTTACTATCGTGAATACATCTAATGTTCAAGAAGGGAATCCCTTCTTTTTTCCCTTCAAATAAATCTGAAGTCAAACCGGGACCTTCCTGAAAATAAACATAATCTTTAAACCTCACCATGTTCCACCCTCCAGGCAGTTTTTCTATTTCATTAGCCTCTGTCATCTTTACTCCTTCTTCCCGTTTGAGGTTTTTTTGCGCCTTTAGTGCGCCTTTCCTGCGGCTTTTGCGCCTTTCCTGCGGTATAATAAGTACCCCGCCCGGTAGTACCATGTTTCTCAAAAATGCCTTTACTTACCAAATCGTTGAGTTCAATGGTCGTAAGCCGTTCCTTAATGCCGCAAAGCTGTTGATACTCCCTGTTCGTTATCTTCCCCCTCTCCTTCACATACATAACCGCCTTAATCTGTCTCTCATTCAGTCTCAGATTTCTCAAATATTCCTCTGTATAAATGTCTTTCATAAATAAAAGTGTAAAATCCAGGTGGCTTGCTTCAATTTTAAGTTCTGGGAGTCCCGCTTCCTTCAAGGCATTAAGCATCCTCTCAATGCCCGAGCCGACGCTCTCAACAATACCTGCAAGATAGAATATATTGAAAATCGTTGGGTTTCTCGGCACAGAGGAGTGCGAACTCAGAAGTTTTTTAGTGTCCCACTCTTCCGGTAATCCTCCAACATTGTAAAACAAGAGCCTGTCGTCATAGACCTTTATCTGCACATTGATTGGCCTCAAATAATCCCTGTGCAGTAGGGCATTGGCGATGGCCTCCCGGATCGCTTCCAGCGGATAGTCCCAGATGTCTCTTCTCTCAAAGCCTTCAATCTCGTATCGCACATTTATGAAGTTTTTAATTACCTCTTCTGCTTCTCTGAACTGATTGAATAAATTTCCTTCTATCCATCTATCCCCGATGATCGTAATGTTATCTTTCAATCGCACAACACGCACCCTTGCATGGTCAAAGTATTTTTGTGGATTCTTTCCGAATAAAAGCATGCCTGCGTTGTTGATTTTGCCGTTCTCCATGAGTCCTAATCTCTCGAAAATCTCTTCTATCGGCTCATCGCCATCGAAAACAGAGAGCCTTCCCTTTGCTCTCGCAGTTCTCAAAAAATTTCTGACGCTGCGCTCATCAATCTCATCAATCTTAAAATCTCTCTCTGAGAAGCGCTCCCACCTCATATCCCTCTGGAAAAATCTCTTGAGTTCTTCAAAACTCATCTCCCTTGTGGTGTTTCCAACCCTTTTGTAGTATCTTCCTTCAAAGGATACAGGAATATGCGACTCTCTTACTTCAATTGCCAGAATGGATTTATCATCCACCTCCACAATATCAAAATCTGGTGTAATGCCAAGTTTATTTACAACCCTGTTTATGATTTTCTGGTAATTCTCATCATTCGCATCTATTCCCACCACCTCTCTTTTGTTATTCATACCAACAACAATTAAACCACCGTGCGTATTTGCAAAAGCAGATATTGTTCTCAGGGCGCTGTCGCTAAATCTCTCCTTAAACTCCAGCTTACTGCTTTCCTCCTTTTCAAGCACCCTCAAAATTTTATCCCTGTCCATTGTAATACCTCAACTTTGCTAAAAACTCGTCCAGCTTATTAACATCCTCATCCCTTTCTCGTGTCAGCTCCCTCAGAGAGACTTTATACTTGTCCCACAGTTTTTCAAAAATCTTTACCAGATCGTTTTTCTCCGCGTTCAGGTATTTGTTGAGTTGCTCCTCAATGAGTTCGTAGAATTTCTCAAGAAGAAGTTCCTTTGCTTCTCTTTCATTTAAGGATTGCCTTCTTTGCCTTGTCTTAACTTCAAGCCCCTTTTCTGCATCTTTCAATGTCTTCTTAAACTTCTTCAATTCCTTCTCTTTCTTTTCAATCCTTGAAATCAAATTCTCCCATTTTGCAGATTCCTTCAATGCTGACTCGCTTCTGCTTGCTCTTAAATCCTTAACAACCTCTTTTAGGTGCTTTTTTACCTTATTTGCCGTTTTATTACCCCGTTCCTCCTCATCCCAATCTTCGACTTCCTCCAAAAGCTCGTTTAATTCTCCATCAATCTCTACTACCTTGCTCTCCAGTTCCTCAATCTCTTTCATCTCGGCCCTGAAAAACCTCTTTTTTATCCTCTCATCCTCAATCAGGTTTTTGCTCCAGCCTGCGGAAACTATGGTCTTAAAATCGTACCTGAGCTCTTCCCACCAGTTCACAAATATACCAGCGATTTTAAATTCGCCAAGCAAGCCAAGGGGCAAGAAGTTCTCTTTTAGCTGTTTCATAGCTTTATTTCTGAATCCCCAGAGGTCGTTGTTACCATAGAATCCCTCAATCTCAGGCTTTACTTTGTCCCACCAATCCTGTAATTTCTCTCTGTGCTTAGAGACTGTAGCTTTAACAGTATCAGCGTTCTCAATGATTTCTTTTATCCTGCTTTTTTCTTCCACATCCCCTTTAAACTCTAAATATCTCTCATCTTTTTCTTTCAGAAGAATATCTGGAGAAATGCCAAACTTCAGGAAGTGTTCCTTATAAAGTTCAACCTCTCTCTTTGGAACACCAAGAATAAGGTGGGCACGAACATCTTCAATCTCAGGGTCGGGAGAGTTGTCCACATACCTCCTAATGTTCAAATTAAAATCATTCTTTTCTATCTCCTTAATATCCACAAGCCTTGAATATTTTGGTATTTCTTTCTTCTCCTTAAACACGGTTACAATCTTCTCAATGTCCTCTGGCCTCAGATAATTCTGATTCCGCCCCTCTCCATATTCCCTGTCCGCATTGATGAATAAAATCTTGTTTTTCAAGCATTCTGGCTTATTTTTGTTGATAACAATCACGCAGGCAGGAATGCCTACATTGTAAAAGAGTTTGGACGGTAAACCTATAATCGCCTCAATCCTATCCTCTTTCACAATCCCTTCCCTTATCACCTTCTCCTGTCCGCCTCTGAACAAGACACCGTGAGGCATGACACTTGCCATAACGCCATCATCTTTCAAGCTGGCAATCATGTGCTGTAAAAACATTAAGTCCCCCTTTTTGCCGGTCTCAGGTGTAAAACCGTACTTAAATCTCTCTGGAAACTGCATATTTGTACGGGTGTAGTTCTGGGAAAATGGAGGATTGGCTAAAACCCTATCAAATCGCTTTATGTATCCATTTTCTTTAAACCTGGGGGCAGTTAAGGTATCCTCATTTTCTATATGTGCATCAGGAACATCATGGAGGATCATGTTCATCTTGCATATTGACCATGTCAATCCGTTGAGTTCCTGTCCATAAAGGGCTAAATTTCTGGGATTCTGCCCCAGTTCTTCAACGTATTGTCTTGCTTCTATAAGGAACCCCCCGGAGCCAACTGTAGGGTCATAAACCGTCATGCCTTCCTGTGGTTTTATAACTCTGACCATTAATTTCTTTACCTGTGTTGGGGTGTAAAATTCCCCGCCCTTTTTTCCCGCTGAATCAGCAAATTGTTTAAGGAGGTACTCGTAGGCAGCACCAAGCAAATCCGGAAACTCAAAGTCCTCGTTTGTGAGCCTGTATTTATTAAAGTGGTGAATTAGGTCAATGAGTTGCTGATCCTTGAGGCGGCTTCTTCCTTTTACAGCATTAAAATCAATATGCTTCAAAACACCATCAAGCTCTGGGTTCGCCTCTTCTAGTGCTGATAATGCCTTATTTAACTGATTACCCACATCTTCCTTTAAATTAAGAATATTTTGCCATCTTGATCTTTCAGGTACAAAGAAGGTATCCCCATATGAATTAGGATCTTCCAGAAGTTCATTAATCTGCTCATCAGAAAACCCCTGATCTTTGAATCTGTCTTTTAATTCCTGCCTTTTCACTTCAAAAACATCTGAAACACGCTTTAAAAAGAGCATACCAAAAATATATTCCTTATACTCAGAAGCATCCATCTTTCCCCTGAGAATGTCGGCAGCTTTGAAAAGATGAGTTTCAAGCTGTCTTAGGGTTATCTTTCCGTTGTTCATATCATCATCCTTCATATGTTATTACATTATAAATTTTAAATCCTTCTAAGGTGGGCTTGGGCATTTCATATAACGTCCGGCGGGTATCTGAAGTCGCCTAAGGCGATTTGGGTGAGGGCTGAAAGCCCGAACCAGATACCCGCTTGTTATCTGCCGTTGCCGGCAAATTTGTTTTTATTATTTTCTTTATTTCTTGATATGCTTGTTCGATATTTTCGAAATTTATAACAAATGCCCCTGATTCTTTATACCACTCCGATATTTGTAAATGTATTTCATTTATACGTGTAACGTGTTTCACATATCTGGTGAAAGGTATATTATCCTCTGTTAGCGGCCCGTATTTAATGCAGTTAGTTTTAGGATCAAAGTATTCTACTTTTTTTCTTGTTAATGATTTATATCTCAATCTTTTCTCAAATGATAATTCATTATTTAATGCAAACATTATTACATTATCCTTTTTTGAAAGGTAATTGATGAAATCTTTTGATAGATGCATTCCTTCTATAATCAAATTTTCCCCCCTTTTTTCATATATAACCAACAAATTACGAATCACGTTAGATACTTTTCTCATCTGGATTTCTAAATCTTCTTGTTTCATTAGGTATGTAGAAGTTGAATAGTAAGGAGCTGATGGATTAAGTGCATGTAAAATGTTTCTTATCATGTCGGTACAAAGAATATTGGGTATTTTAAAATCGTAAGCGATTTTAAGTGCAATAAGTGACTTGCCTTGAAAAGATCCACCCCCAATTACGATTACTGTGGTAGTTTTTGATATTTCATTCATCATGTTTTACTCCCCTTCACCAGATGTACAAGTTTTTTCATCATTTCCCAGTTAATGCTTCCTCCTTTTCTTATGCTTCCACAAACCATTATTATTATCGAAGTTCCGAACATTCTAATCAAATCTTCTACAATATCAAAATGAACTTTCGTAAAGACTGGCAGTACCGCTGGGTTAATATTTCTGATTGTTTCAAGAATATCTAATCGCTCTTTAATATCAAAAGGATCAGAAAATAAAGGAGTTCCTATATGAATTATATCTAAACCGCTATATGCTGCCAGAGAAGCGATAGATTTCATTGAGATATATTGCTTGATTGCCTTATATCCTACTCGGTGTCCCCAAAAAATTAGTTTCTTATTTCGTCTTTTAATTTTATAGATTACGGGCAGACCTGTAATTAAATAGCTCATCATTACTATTCTAATTCCTATATCATATAATCTATCTAAAAACTCGTCATCCAAGACATAATGAGTAACATTAGGGATATAATAACAATTAGAAGATACTTTATTCATTGAGTTTTGAATTGCCTCTGCCTCTTCTAAAATTTTCTCTTTGTCAACAAAGTATGTTTCATCTTCTTTTATGAATGCCCCTTCGAGTGCTGCAAATTTTTCTGCAATTTCCACTCTCTCTTTAAGGGACAAACCATATGAGGGTTTATAGATTGTTCCCACAAAAGGTCTTCCATTTTTAGGGATAAATGGTGGAGAAGAAATCTCTTTAAGGAGAAAATGATGTATTTTTTTAGACAACCTAAAATCTTTTAATCTTACTGGTCCAAAATCTAATAAATTTGCCCATAGAGATGTCAAAATTTGTTCTATTATCCCATGATTGTTAAAAAATTCATTGTCAATATAAACATAAATATTTTTATCCTTTATCTCGGAAGAAGCCCATCCTTTCCACACTCCTTCTATTGGAACTATTGTTTCTGTTTTTTTAGATATCACGAAAGAAAAACCTCTATTCAATTCTTCCTCTATTTTCATAGCGATTTCCGTAGCTAATTTGTCGTCTCTTTTCATAACTCGATATATAAAAGTATTAAGAGTTTCTTTATGACTCATCGTATTCCTCCTCTTTCATGCTTTTTTATGCATTCCTCTAATCTACCAATACTCTTTCTAATTCTAGCTTGAGAAATGGCCGAGAGAGAAGTCGGTCGTTGTAGACGCGTTTTTATTGCAAAAATCGGAATTATTCCTTTTCTTATCATATATACTAATAGTTCCATATCCTTATGATCTATCAAGTTTAAGTTTTTTCCGACATTAATTAAGTTTTTAAGGGAAAAGAACCCATACTCCCACTCAGGAAAAATGCTGGCCATAACCACCAATCCCAAATATACAAGCCTTCCATGAGAAAAATCTTCGAAAGGTTTATTTGTACTTTTTAAATAGTGTTCAATACCATAAGCTATAAGATGGTCCCCACCTGCACCAATTTGATGGTCTTCAAAAACTCTCATAATAAAACATTTCTTTATGAGGTTAATTGCAAGAAGTTTTAACCAGTTTTTTCTAATTCTTAGAGCCTCTATCAGTCTGCAAATATCATATTCAATATTATTTATCGCTTTCTTTGGAGGTGAGAGTTTTCTAACCGAATAATAATCTCGTATAGAGTAATATAACCCAACAATTTCTCCTATTCCTCTTATATTTAAATATACCGGAATATTAATTAAAATATCCAAATCAATTATGATTTTAGAAGGATATGTGCTTTCTAAAGAAGGGGTCATAACACTTCCGTAACGTGGTGAAAATCTATTTGTACCAAAAGAATCGTTGCTTAAAGGAATGGGAACTGTTATAAATTCTATAACTTTATTTTGTTTATTATTAATAAATTCTTTAGCAATATTATGTTCCCTAGCGCCACCTATTGAAAGAATTTTACTTACATCTTTTACTGAACCTCTTTCAAACATATAATTTAAAGGAATATTAATTTTATTTTTAATTATCGGAGTTGAGAGCACTACATATTTTTGTGGCCTTCTTTTCCACTCTTGGAGAAGTTCTGATAATAATTCTTTTCCTATAATGACAGATGTATTTCCGTATCTGTCTGTCCAAACCGCTTTATTATTATTTTCAAGTGATCTTACAAAACTAAAAACATGTGTGAATCTTTTTTCGTCATTCATTAGAGTTCACCCATTGACTGACGTATTGTTCCATATTATTTCACTTCCCATCTTTCACCATCAAAAACAAGTTTTACAAAGTCACAATTATCTAAATTATATTGTCTGTAGAGCGATAAAGGAGTGTGTTTAAGATGAGATAATAATGCTCTTATAACGGTTTTATGTGAAATACAAATTATAGTTTCATTTTTGTGTTTGTTTTCTATTTCATTTAAAAAATCTAGGGATCTTTTTATGACGTCTTGAACATGTTCACTATTAGGAATAGGATTACTGATTGGATCTTTTTCCCACTGTATGTATTCTTGTTTAAAGGTTTTCTTAACATTATCCCGAGTCAAACCTTCCCACTTTCCAAAATTCATTTCGTTCATTCTTTTATCAATAATTACCTTAGCACTCGGATTAAAAGCTTGTACTATTTTTGTCGTTTCGATTGCCCGTTTTTTTTCACTTGTATATATGAAATTTATTCTAATGTTTTTGAAAAATTTACCAAGGGAAATTGCTTGTTCAATGCCCACCTCTGATAAATCTGGGTCTAATACTCCACAAAATCGTTCTTCGTCATCATACCTTGTTCTGGCATGTCTAACTAAGTACAAGGTAATTAAACTTTCTTCTCCCGGCACTATTGGCTTAGGGGGCTTTCTGTCGGCTCGTATATATCTTTTCGAGAACATCCATGGCATTAAAACTTTTTTCTTAGATGACCGTATCCCAATATAATCGACAGTTACTGGACAACCTTCTTCAAAGAACAGAACAGCTTTTCTAATTTCTCTAGTGCCCAAAGAGTTAAAGTAATCATAATAAAGCCTCATTGTGCCACCACTATGGATTTCACCAGCTACTAATAGTACACGATACAGAAACTGTGTAGGGATATCGACCAAGAAAATCATATCTTCTGACCGCCCGTCCTTTTTCCACTTATATTCCCTATCTATGACAAGTAAAGGACGATGCCCTAAGCAGCCCGAAATCATGGCTCCAAAAATAGCTCCGCCTCTTCCTATTCCTACAATTAGTGTAGGAGAAAAATTATCTTTAACCATGTTGTCTGCTATTTCTTGTGCTTTTTGCTCAGCAAATTTCCAACTCAATTTTCTGAATGGATATTTTTTTTCACGAATATACCACAGAAACCAAATTATACTTACAATCGCAGAAGCAAATCCTATGATTGTATAAATATTATCTAACATTTAACTTCACTTTTGGGCACCGCATGTACATTTTGGCAATGGCAGATAACGTTTTGGGGATATGTGAAGTTTGCGACCGCAGGGAGCAAATTTGGGAGAGCGGTAGCGAGCCACATATCCTCCTGTTAGCAGACCTGAGCGAAGCGAAGGCGAGGAAGCCAAAGGCTTCCGAAGAGTTCGGGGGCTCGCCACAATATTGAGATGTATATCCCATATTTCCACCTCAGATTTTCTTTGGACAGTACGGGTCCGGATAACAATTCTTACAATCAGGTTTCCGTGGTTTACACCAGTTTCTTCCTATTTCCCAACATGATAAGTCAAAAATTCCTGGATATTCTGGATTGAGTTCTCTTGCGGCGTAAATTAACTCATCATTGCCGGCATTTTTTGATATGAATCCTAATCTCTTAAAAACTCGCTTTACGTGCGTATCAGGAGAAATGTCTATACAAATATAATCACTCATCGGAATTTTAAATTCTCTTGCCAAGATATTTGCCGCCATAGTTGCTATTTTTACTCCAACACCTTTAAACTCTAAAAACCTCTTAACTACCGTAGCACTTCTGGGCTTTCCTTTCCAAATATTAGCTGCATCATCGTTGTAATCTTTGTGAATCTTCTGAATTCCAAGATAAAAATTTTCTGCCATTGTATCATTAAATCTGTGAAGACTTTTTCTATTGAATATTTCTTTAAACCTATTTTGGCTTATTTTTAGAAGTCTTGAAAATTCAAAACCACCAATCTCTTTAGATATTTCATAAGGAATTAACCAAGCCCTCTCTGCCTTTATTTGTCTGTCCATTATACAAGCAAGTACGAATGCATGAGGGAAATTTTTAATATCATTGAGTAAATCATCAGCTTCTGGATTTCCAGTAAATTCTATTTTTTTGTATGGTTGTTTTAATAGTTCTTTTCCTCTTTTGATTAGGATTTCTACTATTTTTTCTTGCTTATTATTCATAGGCAAGTCCCCCGAATTTCTGCTAACGCCCTGCGGACATACGAAGTTCGGCGAAGCCGAATTTGGGCGGAGCAAAGCGTAGCCACATACCCCCCCTGTTGTCCGAGTGCGTCAGCACCAAAGCAAAACGGAGCGAGTTTTTTGTCTCCGAAAATCAGCCTGCCGCCGTAGTTTTTTCTTATACTGTCCATCAATCAGTCCCTCCGTCATAGGGGTATTCCTATTTCAAACATATAGACTCTCCAACATAAAGGCCGGCAATTCTTTCTTAATCTCACTCTCTCGTGGAAGCAATTCCTTTTGTATTGTTTTAAATTCTTGAATGTCTGGGTGCAAATATTTTTTTAATATAATTGCGGTAGTCCTTGGAAGTCCGTTATTTACCATAGTTATGGTAGTAGGCGTACTTGCCCCTATCTCAAGATAGTAGCCCACTTTATCATCCATAGAGAGATTAAAATTGTATGCATCATTAATATACGAAAGTATGTTGATATACGCAGCAATGTCTCTATGAATCTCAAATCTAACCTTATTATTTACAATATTAATGACCTCATCTATTATTTTATTAATTTCTTTCTTATTTAGGGGAGTTAAATTATTATTGGATTTAAACTTTATTTGGCGTTTAATCATCTCTCCAAGAGTTTTTTCACTTGCCCACTCACAAGTGAATATATTGAACATAGCAATTTGCTTGTCGGACCATCCTCGTTGAAAACATTTATTTGTTAATGTAAGAATAGATTTTATATTGTCAGAAAATCTTCTACCTGCATTGGGATGAATAGGGGTTGGTGGTGAATGGTTATTTAATAATTCCTGATAGAGATGATTTTGAAGTCTTGGATCTAATGAAAGGTTGTTAAGAATTACTTCGCCAGGAATGTCTAATTCTTCAACGATTTTTTTAACATATTCGATAATCATATTGAGATCTCTTTCTTTCAAATCGGAATTTCTTTCAAGAAGCTGGCCAACAAATTCTTTATTGCCTTTTTTCACTTCTTTTATTATGAAACGAGTAACGGCCGTTTCAACATCTTTATTATTGCGGGTTTTTACATACTTTCCCAAATGGTTGATTATTGCATCTTTTTTATTGTCTATTACTGTTTCCATCGCACTAGTTATTTTATGCTTCTTATCTTCGAGATGGGGTTTATAACCAGGCCAATTATCTATATCAATTGCATAGATGTTTCCTGTAAAGTCTTTCATAAGGCGTCCGGCTCTCCCAGCAATGTTTAAATAATCTAAAGCTCCCATTTTTTCCCTGTCAATTCTCGGATTGTGCAATATAATATTTTTCGCTGGGAAATTTACACCTTCCATCAATGTACTTGTGCAGCAAACAAAATCAAGAGATCTACTTTCAAACAGATTCTCGATTGCTTTTCTAACAGATGCCGGAACACTGCCATAATGGTATGCAACACCTTTTTTTAGATAATCAATAAGAAAGTAATCCTTATGTATATATTTACTAAGATATGAAATAACATCCTTCACAGGGGAATCCACCTCTTTATAATCCAATAGATTATGTAATTCATTAGCAGTTTCTTTACATTGGTTTGGATTATTGCAATATATCATTGTAGGGCCGTCTTTTAATAAATTGACTGCAACCCATGATTTACGCTTATATGATGGAACTGGTATTTTTTGGGGATATGGAGATGTGTATGTCATAATCTTTTTTCGGAGCTCCTTGTTAAACAATGAAATATGTAACTTGTTCCTATCAACATCAACTAGAAAGAGATTTTGATTAACGGGGGAAAAATTTGAACGGAGAACTTTGACGTCAGGACAACCGAAAATCGAACCTATTATTTCAGGATTGTCTGTGAAAGGAGAAATGAATACGAATTGTGAGTTAGGATTCCACTTGATTATTTGTTGTATACTATCTTCTAATATAATTCCTCTTTCTTTTATCTCAACTTTTTGAGCTTCATCTACAATCATTAAATCGACATTTAATCTGTCACAATTACCTTCTATTGATTGTAAACGTTCCTGAGTTAATACCATAATTACTCGTTCATAAGGTTTTTTCCCTTCCCCTACAACTTCGAATGTTGAGGTGTATACGTCAACGTCTGATAATCCATAATCTCTAAGAGTTTTTTTTAAATCCATCTGTACCTGATAAATAAGGGCTCTTGTTGGCACGATGTAAATCACGGTAAATCTGTCATTGTTTTTTAAACATTCAATAACATATTGTTTGAGTACATGAGATTTTCCTGCAGAGGTGGGTGCCGAAATAGAAATATTATTTTTATTTCTAAGGCTGTGAAGAATCTGTGCTTGAAAGTCTGTCAAAAATGTCGATTTATTTTCGATCGTAATCTTATTTGATAATTCCTTGTATAGGATTTCACTCGCTAAAGCCGGAGGTAATCTTACCGTAGTTTCTCCATTCCAAATATTGAAGTAATCGGCAAATCCCATATTATCTATTGATAAACGCAATCCTGGAAAAACACCCAGTCTCATTAAAATTAGTTCAATAGCTGCTTGGACATTTTCATTAGAAATATTGTTTTCTATCATCTCCGAAATGATACTTAGTGCTACGTTTCGATGTTTTTCATTTATTGAGCATGCAAATATTGAAGAACTCTCTAACAGTCGTTTGTATATCAAAAGTAGATTTTCCTTGGAGATAGTATCAGGCTTCTTTGAATACAAAGCATTGAGATCATTGTAAAAGGTGTCTGTTTTAAGGATGTTGTCACTCAGTTTTATATAAAACTCTTCGGTGTTCAAGAGATCAACTCCTGAAAGTAAGTCCTAAACTCATCAACACTTGGAAATGGAATGAAAAAGAAATCGATGCGACCATTTAGGACAGATGATTGGCATTTTTGTAAGCATTTCGAAATAATATTATCAATTTCATCTGAAAAGAGAGAATTTAATCTTTCTTCCAAGTCATCCTCTGATTTTTGAATGTTAGTGGAGTTCAGCTTATCCCAATCATATCCAATAAAAACGGCATATCTTTTCGAAAGATTACTCTTATCTTTGGTATATGGATTAAGGAATTCCATTATCAAATCAACAGAATTACCGAATTTTTCAGCGTCAATATTATTACTAATAAGGTCTAATTCAAAATCTTCATCACTTAGATCTTGGTGGAATTGCTCCAATTGAGAAATTGCATCACTCAAACCCGAATTGAAATCTTTATTTGTTTTAGACTCACAATAGTATAATCGGATAATATTATTCTTATGGCTGATATGAATCGCATCTAATCCATGATAATGAACCTGACTTGCAGTTTTCAAAGCCATTTTATTCAATAACTGAGGGGCATTCCTTTGAGTTTCTAATAGCGCAAAAAGTATTAGTTCTCCAGGTTCTCCAGATTTATTACTATTAACAAACCGTTGACTTGCTTTTTTAGTAAGAGAAACCGCGTCTGTTGTTTGTATGGGATAAGGAATTTCCTTTCTTTTTAGAGCATAATCAATAATTAATTGAAATATGCCTTTTACAAATTCTTTAACCCTAACATCTTCTTTAGTACAACGTATAAGAAAGAAATCGCCATTAAACTCATTAGTTGTGTGGGTGTAGACATGATAAATCCAAGAATCCAGATAATCTGAAGATACAGTAATAGCGTGATTAATCTGATTATCTGTTATTGTTTCACCTGAAATCTTCTTAATGGAACACCCCCCTCTTTGGAGTAAGAAAAAATTTGGGCCTTCGCTGTGCGAGGCCGGTTAACTCCCGTTATGTTTGGTTGCGTAGCAATCTGGCACATGTCTTTTTCTCCTTTGTTCTGGTTTAACCGAAGGCGGCAAGATCTTATGATTTTTGCTTGCCTGGATTGCCCCAGGGAGACGAAAAATTTCACTTAACTCGTTAATATACGCATAATTGCGTATATCCTTCCAAATCTGGGATATATGTGAAGTATTTCGTGTATACCCGCCTTTACATGAACTCATAGGTTTTCCTGTTTTGAGACCTGCCTGTCCGGGCGGGTATTTAGCGGGCAAGTTCTGGGGAATTGTTTCAGGAAAATGTTTCATTCCAATAGTAATATAGCAAATAAAAGCGATAAGTCAAAGCGCATTCTTTAAAATCGTTTCTGTCTCATCCACCATTCTTGAAACATCGAAGTTCTCTTTTATCCATCTTTTGCCCTTTTCCCCCATTTCCTTCGCTTCTTCCGGGTGATTTAGCAGATAAGTTATGGCTTTTGCTAAAGCCTGTGAATTTTTAGTAGGCACCAGCACTCCTGTCTCTTTATTCCTTACTACTTCGGGAATACCCCCTACATCTGTGGCTACCACGGGAATACCCACCCCGGAAGCCTCCATAACCGAACGGGGAAGGCCTTCGGATAAGGAGGGATGGACAAAAAGGTCAAGAATTTGCAGGATATTTCCCACCTCGGCTACTTTCCCGGTAAAGATGAAATTTCCCCTCACCCTTAACTCATTTGCCAATTCTTCCAGTTCCCTCCGCAGGTTTCCCTCCCCCACCATTACAAAGCGTGTCTCCGGGAAAGCTTTCAGCGCCTCTACGGAGGCCTCGATTAAATACCTATATCCTTTCAAAGCTATCAAATGCCCTACAGAGCCGATAACTTTTGCCCCTTCCGGGATACCCAGCTCTTTTTTTACTACGTCTCTTTCAGAGGAGACTTTTAGCCTGCTTAAATCCACACCGTTTAGAATAGTCA
>Ga0256830_1001133_pt1 | contig 19206 bp, 16 predicted proteins | sample 128326metaG_FD_190537 | JGI IMG/M metagenome (GOLD analysis project Ga0256830, IMG submission 190537) | Hydrothermal vent microbial communities from Lau Basin, Pacific Ocean - 128-326 | ecosystem: Environmental > Aquatic > Marine > Hydrothermal vents | place: Pacific Ocean: Lau Basin | collected... | reverse complement strand
CGCCTGAGCCGGATCCTGCGGAGCTCAATCGCAAAAAAGACAAGGATAATGTCGGGATACCGTAACTGTCGACAATTTTAGCAGGGATGCCGGAAATATGCAACGACAAGGACGAAACGTTCGGGGGCGAGGACGCGTGCAGGGCAGGCCCGGCCGCCTGCAGTGAAACAGACGCATGCGCTGTTCAGAGGACCCTTCTGATCCCCTCCAAGAGTACACTCTCCTCGGTTATGGCGCCGGTGAAGGCGAATCTCACGCGTCCTTCCCTGTCCAGGATGATGGTCTGGGGGATCACGAACACCTGGTATGCGGTTGCGATTGTGTTGTCGCTGTCAAGGCCGTTGGGGTAGGTTACGCCGAATTCCTTTACAAAGGCCCTTGCACCCTGTTCCGAGTCGCTTATGGCCACGCCGACGAACTTGACGCCGCTTGATTTGAACCTCTGGTAGGCGTTCTCGAGCACAGCGGCCTCCATCCTGCACGGATAGCACCACGAGGCCCAGAAGTTCAGAACAACGGGGTTGCCCCTGAGATCCTCTATGCTGAGCAAGGCGCCGTCAAAGGTCTTGAGGGTGAACTGCGGGGCCAAGCCGCCGTCCATTACGCGCGCTTCTTCAACCGCCGAAGCCACCGCCCCGTCGGCCTGTCCTTTGGAGCCGTTGCCGCAGCCTAAACCGACAAGTATTATGATGGCAACTATCGCAAGATGCCAGCTTCGTATCCTCATGACACCTAATTCCACCGCTTCGGTACAAAAGGCCTCCTCCGTTAGAGGCCGAAAAGTAAAAAAGGCAGATACCATTTTATAGTATCTGCCTTGAAAAGTCACTCCAATTTTTATTTGTGCACCTTAGTACGGCGACTACAGGCCCTTGTCGATCAGTTCCTTTATCTGGTTCTTTGGAACCGCCCCAACCACCTGGTCAACGACCTGTCCGTTCTTGAAGAGGATCAGCGTCGGAATACCCCTGACGCCGTATTTCCCGGGTGTTGCGGGATTCTCATCGACGTTCATCTTGGCCACCTTGATCTTTCCGGCGTAGGCTTCGGCAAGCTCCTCCACCACCGGTGCAATGGCCCTGCAGGGAGCGCACCACGTCGCCCAGAAGTCAACGAGTACGGGTTTATCGGACTTAAGAATCAGGGAATCAAAGCTCGAATCCGTAACCTCAAGTACATTTTCTGACATATCAGCGCTCCTCCAAATAGATTTATAAAAAATATAGAACATGGAATGGGCGTTGTCAATAGCTGTTTTGACGGCCAAGGCAAAACAGCAAAACCGCTTGACAGGCAACATCGATGGGGCCATTATATATGGTATGAAGGTACAGGAGGTCCTGGCCCTCCTTGAAGAGACGGCCAGGAAGCTTTCCATAAGGCTGCACTACGACGATCTGAAAAAGGGTGTAGTGAACACCCCCGGTGGGAGCTTTGTCCTCAGGGGGGAAAAGCACATCCTCCTTCACAAGCACCTTACTCTCCAGGAGAAGGTGGAGGTGCTCGCAGAGCTCCTCTCTGAGATGGATACAGACGGCATCCACCTTCCTCCCTTGGTCCGCCAGAAGATAGAGTCGGCCCGGGCTCGCCACTCATGAAGTGGCTCCATTCAATGAACACGGCGATCTTTCTCCGGTCTTCCTGCCCCCATCGTCCCGAGAGACAACTCGAACGGTGGAACGAGAAAGCCGACCGGTGCATCCTCTGCCCGCCTCAATAATCACCTCGGCCCGGTGGCATTTGACTACATAAACGAATGATGTTATCATTAAAAATGTTAAAAAGGGGAGATTTTCACCTTCCAGGAGACCGGTTTCCCCATACCGCGGTCAAACCCTTGCGGAATACGGATCTATGAAAAAGACCAACAGGAAAAGAACCCTTCTACAGTTCTTATCTGCCGTTTCGGCACTGACCTTCATCGCCTTGAGCGTGGGCCCGTCTCCGGCGGATGCCGGCTTCCTCGACTCCCTACGTGGGCACCCGAGACCCAGATTTTCGAGGATCAACGTAAAGAAGTACACCGCGGCCGACGCGTACTATTACTTCTCCATGGCCCAGATGTTGAGAAAAAAGGGAGACATAAGCGGGGCCATAACGCAATACAAAAAGGCCATCGACGTGGATCCCCTCTCTCCGCTCCTCTATGCGGATCTGGCACACCTCTATCTCAGGATGGGCAATACGGACCTTGCCCTCGACCTCCTGGAAAAGTCGAGGGATGTCGACCCTGACTACCTGCCGGCCAGGCTCTTCTTGGGTGAGCTCTATTCGATACTTCACAGAGGCAACGATGCCGTAAACGAATACGAAAAGGCCATCGAGCTTGCGCCCGACAACCAGAAGCCCTATCTGCTACTGGGTCTGCTCCACGCAAAGAGGAATGATTACGAAAGCGCGCTGGAGGTGCTCGCAAGGCTCATCGAAAGGCTACCCGAGTCGGTCATGGGCCACTATTATATCGGCAGGATCGAAGCCGAGAGGGGAAACTTCTCTGCGGCGGAAAGGCATTACAAAGAGGCTGTAGAGATAAACCCCGGCTTCCTGTCGGCGTACCTGGAGCTTGCGCTGGTCTATGAGAAAAGCGACAGGATCGAAGAGGCCATCACCACATACCGCAAGGCCCTGAAGATATCGCCCCATGACGTCGCCATCCTGAAGAAGTTGGGCAACATCTTCATCCGGCAGAAGATGTTCGACGACGCGATAAGGCAGTATGAAGAGCTGAAAAATATAGATACGGCGCGCCTTGATGCAATGACAAGGATAGGTCTCATCTACTTCGAGCAGAAAGACTATGACAAGGCGGTAGAGGAGTTCCGTCAGATCCTTGAAGAAGACCCGGGAAGGGAGAAGGTACGGTATTACCTGGGTACGGTATACGAAGAAAAGGGGGAACTTGAAAAGGCGCTGGAGACCTTCGGGAAGATCCCGGCGGGAAAGGGTGTCTTCGTCGATGCAAAGATACATCTGGCCTTCATATACGAACGCCAGGGGAGGCTCGACGAGGCCGCAGCGGCCATAAGGCAGGCCATAGACATAAAGGGCGGCGACACGGAGCTTTACAGGCTCCTCTCATCCATGTACAGGAGGGCGGGCAGGACCAAGGACGCCATAGCCACGCTGAAGGAGGCCATCAAGCTCGACCCAGAGAACGAGGAGCTGCACTTCATGCTGGGCGTGGTGTATGACGAGGCCGGGATGTGGTCCGAGTGCCTGGCCCATATGCGCAAGGTGGTGGATATAAACCCGGATCATGCCAACGCCCTGAACTATATAGGCTACACCCTGGCCGAAAGGGGCATAAAGCTCGACGAGGCCGAAAGATACATAAAAAGGGCGCTCGCCATAAAACCCGAGAGCGGACACATCATAGACAGCCTCGGCTGGGTCTACTACAAAAAGGGGGAGTTCGACAAGGCCATCGCCGAGCTGGAAAGGGCGATAAAGTACCTGCCCGACGACGCCATTGTGGTGGAACACCTCGGGGATGCCTACCTCAAGTCGAGTAACAAGAAAAAGGCCATGGATGCCTACGAAAGGGCATACAGGCTTTCTCCCGACAACGAATCGCTCAAGACCAAACTCGAAAACCTCAAAAAAGAACTTGAATCCGAATAGGCTCCAGACCGCACTCCTTCCCTTGCTGCTTCTCCTGCTCGCCGGCTGCTCATTCAGGCCCTCCATGCGGCCGTACGATGAAAAGGGCCTTACAGGTACTACATCCGCTCCCACATCGCTCAAGGCTTTAGCAAGGGTTGAGCTTGCCAGGGATATAAAGGGCAGGGCGACCGTCCTTGTCAAAAGCCCGGACAAGATCAGGATCGAGGTCTATGGCCCGATGAACCGAATCGTCGCGGTCGTAGCCGGAGACTCGGAGGACTGCACGCTGTACTACAGGGGAAGGCTCTCTGGCTGCCGATGGGACGATCCGGCGCTTGCCGGCCCGGCCGGGCCGCGTGAGCTGGTACCGATCCTCTTGGGCACCGGCGGGGCTGTCTTCGGAGACAAGAAGGGCTGGACGACCACCACGGACCGGGACGGGAATCCTGCCGAGATTGTAAGGCTCGGAAGCCCTGAGCTCAGGATAAGCATGGGTGATTACAGAACGGTAATGGGTGCAAAAATCCCTTTCATCTTCGTCATAGAGAACGGAACTAAAAAGCTCAACATACGGTACTACTCGGTCGTACTGAATCCGCGGCTCGACGGGGATACGTTCAGCCTCTTCTTGCCTGATTACGGGGAAGAGATAGGGCCTTGAGGGTTGCATATGAAAATACACGGCGAGCGAATGCAAAAGGCATCTTCCTTCCCTTGAATATTGAAGCTCCCTGCACAAGGCTGCGGGGAGCTTCTCATGTTAAGGGGTTATCCATTTGTGTATTTTGCTCGTGATGCTTACCTCCCGCTGCCTGCGGCGGGGTGGTTCGATAGCGGGCCGGGTCAGGCCGGCATAGTGCAGCCGGGCCAGACCCTCTCGATCCTTGAACGGACAAACCCCTTGAACCTTTCGAGCAACTCCTGACTCTCGGCCTCGTACCTCATGACCAGCACCGGCTGGGTGTTGCTCGCCCTTACAAGCGCCCATCCGCCGTCAAAGACGATCCTCAAGCCGTCGATATCAATGATCTTCCTTATCTTGAGCCCCTCCTCCCCCTCCTTGACCGCGGCCTTGAGGCTCTCCACTATCCGGAACTTCTCCTCCTCCGGGCAACTGACCCTGATCTCAGGGGTCGTGTAGGTCTCGGGCAGCCCCTTGAGAAGATCCGAAAAGACGGTCTCAGGATTCCGCCTTCTCTTCTCGGCCAGTATCTCCACGAGGCGGCATGTCGCGTATATCGCATCATCAAAGCCCAGGTACCTGTCGGCGAAGAATATGTGTCCGCTCATCTCTCCCGCCATCGCGGCCTTGAGCTCCTTCATCCGCGACTTTATGAGCGAGTGCCCGGTCTTCCACATGACCGCATTCCCGCCGAGCCTCTCTATCTCGTCGTACATGGTCTGCGAACACTTGACCTCTCCCACGATGGTGGCTCCGGGGGTCTTTTCGAGTATGGACCTTGCGAATATTACCATGAGCTGGTCGCCCCAGATTATTCTTCCCTTCTCGTCAACCACGCCTATCCTGTCCGAATCCCCGTCATAACCGACCCCGAAGTCGGCACCGCGTTTTTTGACCTCTTCGATGAGGCCTTTCAGGTTCTCCACGACTGTGGGGTCGGGATGGTGATTCGGAAAACGGCCGTCCGGCTTGCAGAAGAGCTCTATGACCCCGCAACCCAGCTTCTTCAAAAGCTCTGGAGCAACCAGTCCGGCGGTCCCGTTTCCTGCATCCACCACGATCTTTATGGGCCGCTCGAGCCCCTCGGCGGGCAGCGTGGAAGAGAAGCCCTTGACGTGGTAGTCGATGTACTTCGAGATTATGTCTACGTTCTGAACAATACCCCTGACGAGGCTTGCCCCGGTGACACCGGTACGCGCGTGCTCCTTCATTATCTCCTTGATGCGCTGTATATCCGCGCCGTGAATCGTCTCCTTGCCCACGCTTATCTTGAAGCCGTTGTACTTCGGTGGATTGTGGCTTCCTGTAATCATTATTCCGCCGTCGAGATCGAGCTCATGGAGAGAGAAGTACTGAAGCGGCGTGGGACATTCACCTATGTCCACGCAGTTCAGGCCCGCCCCTATGAGCCCAAGCAGAAGCGCATTCTTTATCTCCCCCGAGCTGAGCCTCACATCCCTTCCGACGCTTACCCTGAGCCTCTCCTTGCCGGTCCTTTCCCTGAGATACTGTGCGTATGCCTTTGCCAGCGACTCGGCGATATCAGGGGTCAGATCCTCCCCGTACTTCCCCCTGATGTCATACTCACGAAAGATGTGATCCTTGATCTCTATCTTCATATCAAGCCCTCCTCACCAGCAAAGTTATCGACCATCCTTTTTTCTTCTAAGACGCGTAAAAAAGCCTTTGAGCAGCCTGCCGGCCTCGTCATCAAGGACACCGGAGGTCACCCTTATCCTGTGATTCAACCTCGTATCGCTCGACACGTCGTAGAGCGAACCGCATGCCCCTGCCTTTGGATCAAACGAGGCGAAGACAAGCCTGCTGACCCTTGCCTGGACCATTGCGCCCATGCACATGATGCACGGTTCAAGCGTTACATACAGTGTCGTATGCTTGAGACGCCAGTTCCCCAGCTTTCTTGCGGCCTTTCTTAAGGCTGTGAGTTCGGCGTGGGCTGTTGGATCGTGAGTCGATTCCTTTGTGTTGTGCGCCCTTGCAATGACAGCGCCGTTCAGAACGACCACCGCTCCTACCGGGACCTCTCCCTTTTCCAGGGCCTTCTTTGCCTCCTTCATGGCCTCGGCCATGAAACCCTTGTCAGCCTGCTCTGTCTTCAAGGCATACACACTCAAAAGGACCGATACATGAAGATCATAAAATTATCAGGAAAGACATGGTCGTGTCAAGGTCTACCCGAATGCAGGCGATGGAGGCCGGTGGGCTTCACGGCGCCGGCTATGGTTCAGCGCCCCACACCCCGGCCTGGTCAAAACCTCTCCGCAAGCCTTTTTGACCCCATACCGTCATCCGAGATTCTTTTCTTTCCAGACCAGATTCAGGCTTGGATAAGAAGGCTGTTGCTCGGCTTGACACCGCGGTGGGCTTCGTGTATGTTTAGGTCATGAATGCACGCCGGGCTGATACAGGTTTACCGGCTGGACATTACCATCTTATTCTGCCGCGGGGCAGCGGATGAATCGTAACTGCAAAAGATTCCTGAAGTGCCTAAGCTTCCCCACATCGAACCCACGCCCAAACCTACGGAGGTATGAAGTTGCAGGAAAAGGTCGCTGAAAAAACAATCGAGGTGCTTTCAGAGGAGATGAGGCATTTTCCTCCTCCGCCCGACTTTGCAAAAAATGCGTACATAAAGAGCATGGAGGAGTATGAGACCATGTACAGGGAGTCGGTCGACGACCCCGAGGGGTTCTGGGGCAGGATGGCCTACATACTTACGTGGAGCAAGAAGTGGGAAAAGGTCTGGGAGTGGGACTTCCACAAGCCCGAGGTAAAGTTCTACATAAACGGAAAACTGAACGCATCGTATAACTGTCTCGACAGGCACCTCAGGACCCCTGTGGCCGACAAGACGGCCATCCTGTGGGAGGCCGACGACGGCACCTCGAAGCGCTACACCTACCGCGAGCTGCACCGCGAGGTCTGCCGCTTTGCGAACGTGCTGAAGAAGAAGGGGATCAAGAAGGGCGACAGGGTAACCATCTACCTTCCCATGATACCCGAGCTTGCGGTGGCCATGCTGGCCTGTGCAAGGATAGGCGCCATCCACAGCGTGGTCTTCGGCGGCTTCAGCTCCGCCTCACTGGAAGAGAGGATCCGCGACTGCGAATCCACGCTCCTCATAACCGCTGACCAGGGAATACGCGGGGGCAAGAGGATCCCTCTCAAGGAGAATGCAGACAAGGCCCTGGAGAACTGTCCTACGATCGGGTCGGTCCTCGTCGTCAGACGGGCCGGCGGGCCGGTCTGGATGCAGCAAGGAAGGGATACGTGGTTGCACGATGAGCTCTCGGCAGGGGATATAGCGGATGAATGCCCTCCCGAGGAAATGGACTCAGAGGATCCGCTCTTCATACTGTATACAAGCGGCTCAACGGGCAAGCCCAAGGGCGTGGTCCACTCAACAGGGGGCTATCTCGTATACTCTGCCCTTACCTTCAAGTGGGTCTTTGACTACAAGGATGAGGACGTCTACTTTTGCACGGCCGACATAGGGTGGGTTACGGGGCACAGCTACATAGTCTACGGTCCGCTCGCCTGTGGAGCGACCTCGGTCATCTTCGAGGGGATACCCACGTACCCGGAACCCGACAGGTTCTGGAATATAGTTGACAAGCACGGGGTGAACATCCTCTACACCGCCCCCACGGCTATACGAGCCCTGATGAGACACGGTGACGAGTGGGTGACGAGGCACGACCTCTCGAGCCTAAGGCTCCTCGGTACGGTGGGTGAGCCCATTAACCCCGAGGCATGGATGTGGTATCACGAGGTCGTGGGCAAGGGGCGCCTGCCGATAGTCGACACCTGGTGGCAGACGGAGACCGGCGGAATACTGATAACCCCGCTGCCCGGGGCAACCACACTCAAGCCCGGCTCTGCCACAAGGCCGTTTTTCGGGATTGTACCGAAGATACTGACCGAGGACGGCAGGCCCGCCAAGACGAACGAGGGCGGCTATCTGGTGATAGAGCGGCCCTGGCCGGGCATCCTGAGGGGCATGTACGGTGACACGGACCACAAGAGGACCAAGGAGGTCTACTTCAGCCGCTTCCCGGGATACTACATGTCGGGCGACGGGGCCAGGGTGGATGAAGACGGTGACTACTGGCTGATGGGAAGGATCGACGACGTACTCAACGTGTCAGGCCACAGGCTCGGAACAGCCGAGATAGAGAGCGCCCTGGTGTCACACGATGCGGTGGCCGAAGCCGCTGTGGTGGGCTATCCGCACGATGTGAAAGGAGAGGGGATCTATGCCTTCGTGGTACTGAAGGAGGGGATCGAGCCCTCCGGAGAGCTCAGCGCCGAGCTCCTCGACCACGTCAAAAAAGAGATAAGCCCCATTGCAAAACCGGATAAGATACAGTTTGCAACGGGGCTTCCCAAAACCCGCAGTGGTAAGATCATGCGAAGGATATTAAGAAAGATTGCCATGGGCCGCACCGACGAGCTCGGCGACATATCCACTCTGGCAAACCCTGATGTTGTAGAAAGACTTGTCAAGGAACGGCTTTAGCAATTAGTCGCCGCGGTACCTGGAAGCCTTCTTCATCGCCTTCACGCGGCGCTTCTGAGCCTCCTGACGCTTTCTTTTTTTCTTCACACTGGGCTTTTCATAATACCTTCTCTTCTTTATCTCCTTAAAGGTACCGTTCTGCGCGAGCTTTCTTTTAAGGATCTTAAGTGCCCTTTCGAGCTGGTCATCGATGACCTTGACCTCAGACAAACATCACACCCCCTCTGCGCTAAAATGGATTTTTGAAGTCCGCCCATGCTGCCGGCGGCCGGATACGCCCCGGAACAGAAGATGAGTTCCAGAAGCCGTTCAGAACCGCGGACCCCGAACCGGACGCAAGAAGTCTAATTATACAGAAAACAAGAGATATGTCAATTTTTTCTTTAACAAAGATCCACGACGGCCCGCTTGGCCAGCCGCCGAACACGTATCCCTCCTTACTGAACCAGCGGCTTTCCCCGAGATTTTGAAGATGACGGCAGCCTATACGATCGAAGCCTCTACCAAGAACCGGTGGGAAGGACGGCGCGGGACACCGAACGGCGCTACATCTTTTTTGGGGCCGAGACCCCAAGAAGCCCGAGCCCCTTTGCGACCACGGTGGCCACCGCCCGGCACAGGAGCAGCCTCGCGGTGGTTAGACCCGGATCATCCGTTACAACACGGTTACGGTTGTAATATGGATGAAACAGGCCGGCCAGCTCCTGAAGATAGAATGTTACCCTGTGCGGCTCCATCTCCACGGCGCTCTTCTCTATGACCTCCTCGAAGCCGGCAAGGTGCTTTATTATGGCCACCTCTTCTTTCTGGTCGAGCCTCGAAAGCTCCTTCAACGTATCGGGGCCGACCACATCCGGCACATCCACACCCCGCTCCCTTGCAAACTCCATGATGCTCATTATCCGTGCATGGCAGTACTGCACGTAGTAGACCGGGTTTTCCGGAGCCTGTTTCTTTGCAAGCTCAAGGTCGAAGTCCAGGTGGGCATCGGGTCTGCGCATTAGAAAAAAGAAGCGACAGGCGTCCTTGCCGACCTCTTCCATCACCTCCCTCAGGGTTATGAACTCGCCGGCCCTCGTACTCATCTTAAGCGGCACCCCTCCCCTCGAGAGGCTTACGAGCTGAATGAAGATGATCTTAAGCCTCTCCTCGTCCTCACCAAGGGCCTTGAACAACGCCTTCATCCTCGGCTGGTAACCGTGGTGGTCTGCGCCCCACACGTCCACTATGCGCTTGAACCCCCTCTTCAGCTTTTCCCTGTGGTAGGCGGTATCAGACGCAAAGTACGTGGTCGAGCCGTCGGCCTTCACAAGGACCCTGTCCTTGTCATCCCCGTAGTCCGTTGTCCTGAACCACAGCGCACCGTCCTTTTCGTAAAGGACATTCCTGCCTTCAAGCTCCTTCAGCGTCTCTTCAACGAGCCCCTTGTCGAAGAGATCCTTTTCGCTGTACCAGACATCGAACCCCACCCCGAAGTCCGCAAGGTCCTTTTTAATCCCTGACATTATGGAGTCCTTTGCGAACTCGACAAAGACCGGCAGGGAGTCGTCGCCGGGCTCTCCGGGCCTCGCATCCCTGTACCTTGTGCCGTACTTCGTTAAAAAGTCCCTTGCGATCTCCTTCATGTACTCTCCCCTGTAGTAGTCATCGGGGAACTCGACGGGCATTCCGAGGAGCTCCTGGTAGCGGAGAAAGAGAGAACGCCCCAGGGTCTCCATCTGCCTGCCCACGTCGTTTATGTAGTACTCCCTGGTCACATCAAAGCCCGCGGCCTTCAGTACATTCGCACACGCATCCCCCACGGCCGCGCCCCTGCCGTGTCCTATGTGCAGCGGTCCGGTGGGGTTCGCGCTCACGAACTCAACCTGTATCTTCTCTCCTCCGCCGGTATCCAGATCACCGTAACCCTCCCCCTTTCGGAGTATCTCCGCGAGGATGGAATACCAGTAGCTCCTCTTGAGAAAGATGTTTATGAAGCCCGGGCCGGCGACCTCGCACCTCGCCACCACAGGGGATGCGGCTATCCCTTCGACGAGGATCGAGGCTATATCCCTCGGAGATCTCCCCTCCTCGGGGGCGAGAAGCATCGCCAGGTTCGTCGAAAAGTCCCCGAACTCCTCCCTCTTCGGCCTTTCGAGTATCACCGGCTTCCTGGTCTTCAGCGCGCCGCCGGCTATTGCGCCGTCAAGGGCCTTTGCGATTATCTCCCTAATGGCACCCTTCATCGTTCGATTATCCTCTTGTACGTATCCGGTCTCCTGTCCTTGAGAAACTCCCACACGTTCCTGACCGACTCTATCTCGCTCATATCGAGGTCGGCAAGTATTATGCCCTCGGACGAGCCCGCCGGCTTGACGACGAACTCCCCGTCCGGCCTAACGCAGAAGCTTCCGCCGTAGAAGTCCTGTTTTTCCTCCTCGCCGACGCGGTTCACCCTGAAGATGAAAAAACCGTTTGCATGCGCCGCGGCCCCGAGAGTCCTCTCCCACTGCGGACAGGAATGCTCGAATGCAGCGGCCGTGGGGGCAAATACGATCTCCGCGCCGTTCAGCGCAAGCACCCTGAAGCCCTCCGGGAAGAAGACGTCCCAGCAGATCTGAACGCCTATCCTGGCAAAGGGGGTCTCGAATACCGGAAAACCCGTATCTCCGGGCCTGAAGTACGTCCGCTCCTCCCACAGCGGTATCTGCGGGATGTGGACCTTTCTGTACCTTCCGAGGATGTTCCCCCTGGTCCCGATCACAAAGGCCGTATTGAAGTAGTCGCCGCCGTCCTTCTCAAAGATCGGCGCAACGACTACTATACCCTCGGATGAGGCGACCTCCCGCAGGGCCGTAATCGTAAGGCCGTCTTCTGTCTCTGCCAGTGACAGCTTCTTTTTGTCTATGCTCGCCGGAAACCAGGGCAGGTTGAAGAGCTGGGGAAGGCAAACGATCTCCGCGCCATTTTCTGCTGCAAGCCTGATGAGCCCTGCGGCGCGTACCACGGTCTCTTCGAGGTCGCCGGATGGTGCGATCTGAATCCCGGCTGTCTTTACACGTCTTTTCATTGCGTCAATTCTCCGGTGAATTTTTTGTCGGCAGATGGCCCGGGGTGTTCCGTGTGCGGATGTTCATACCCCTTTTTATGACAAGAGGCGATCGGCAGGATATTTCGTGAACGAACCACTTGATTACGAGGCGGCAACACAGGCGGCTATGCTAATCCCTTTCCCTGTCTTCCGTCCTTTCTATCTTGTAGATGATCTCGTTTTTGCCTATCATCCCCAGCTCCCTTCTCGCTATCTCGGCTATGTAACGCTTGTCCGTCTTGAGGAGCTCTATCTCCCTGCGCAGCCTCTCGCTCTCGCGTTCGACCTCCCTGTTCTGGCTGAGGATACGGTCACGCTCCTTCTTGAGCCTTATGACATCGATGAGTCCGTTTTCACCGGCTACGGCAAAGACCGTTATGGCGAAAACGGCGATTGCAAAGACTATCAGAAAGGTCTTCTTACCGGCCTTTACATCCATACATGACAATCATAATCAGAGTTGGAGAGTAAAGTCAATAGATTAGAGCCTTCCGCATGCACCTTAAAGGCGGCTTTGGATATACATTGACAGGCGTGGACGAAAGGTGTAGGTTTCTTATACGGACTGCGGAGTCTTAAAGAAGATCCGCTTGCTCCCATCTCGAGACGGAGGCAGGGCGTTACTGTGCCGGAAGCTTCCGAGTCAGACTCTAAGCGGCGTTCGCCGTGCATCTACGGTCCAGGAGGCTATATGAAGATCAGGATAGGATGCTGCGGCTTTCCCGTATCCCGAAAAAGATATTACTCAACCTTCGACGTCGTGGAGGTGCAGAAGACCTTCTACGAGCCGCCGCAACTCAAGACCGTGCAAAGGTGGCGGGATTCGGCCCCGGAAGGCTTCGAGTTTACGCTCAAGGCATGGCAGCTCATAACACACACGCCCAAGAGCCCTACGTACAGAAGGCTCAGGACGCCGGTACCTGCAGGCAGGGAAGGGAACTTCGGCTCGTTCAAGCCCACCGACGAGGTGTTTGAGGCATGGCGCAGGACAAGGGAGATCGCGACACTTCTGAGGACCAGGGTGGTTGTATTCCAGTGTCCGGCGAGTTTCGCACCCACCGACGGCAACAAAAAAAACATGAAGAGGTTTTTTTCCACGATCGAGAGGGACGGGTTGATCCTTGTGTGGGAGCCGCGCGGCGCATGGAATGAAAAGGAGATAAAGGCCGTGTGCAGTGAACTGGAACTCGTCCATGCGGTGGACCCCTTCAAGACAAGGGCATCCTTCGGAAAGATACGCTACTGGCGCCTGCACGGCATCGGGGGCTACAGATACAGGTACAGCCGGGAGGATCTGGAAGAATTGAGGGGGGTTGTCGCAGCAGAGGAGAGCTACTTCATGTTCAACAACGTTTACATGTTCGAGGATGCAGCGGCCTTCAAGGCCCTTGTCTGCGGAAAATAGTGAGGATGCGCCGCACATCGGTACGAGCGGGGGTTCTTTGCACTTGAAGGATTCCCGGCAGCGGACCAGGACCTACCAGTACCGTTCCACGTGAACCTCGCCCGGCGTCTTCTTTGTGTGTTCGCGGAACCCCTCACCGGATAGGATATCCGACATGACCTCGACCATCACCGGATTGCCGCAAAGAAGCACGTGTGTATCTCCCGGCCCGGGTCTTGAGCCCCAGGCCTTGCACAGCCCTCCGCCGGTCCAAAGGTCCTGCACATAGCCCGTGGGGCCGTTCCAGGCCACGGGCTCATCCTCCGGGCGGCTTATGATCGGCAGGTACGTGAAGTTGGGACAGAGTCGCTGCATGGTGATGAGCTCGGACCTGTAGCCAAGGTCCCAGGAGTGGCGGGCGCCGTGGAGTACGGCGAAGCGACGGTTACGGTCGTGCTCGAGCTGTGTGCGCATCATGCTCATGTACGGTGCAAGCCCTGTACCTGTGGCAACGAGCACCACGTTTTTCACATCTTCCGGAATCTCCGAGAGGGTGAACATGCCGGTAAACTTGGGAGATAGCCAGAGCCTGTCCCCCACCCTAAGGGCAAAGAGCCTCGGTGTCAGCGCACCGGAGCCCACAAGCGTTATGTAGAACTCCGCGTACTCACGTTCGACCGAGGATGAGGCGATGGAATAGGCGCGCTTGATGAGCCTGTCCGGCTCGGGTGGTTCAGCCTCGGGATCAGAAAACCTGTAGCGAGGCGCAGACCCCGGGAGGCCAAGGACGGCGAACTGCCCGGGTATGAACTCGGGCAACTCCCAGCCGTCGGGCTGAACCCTCAGTATTATAAGATACGGGGATACCTCTATCCTTTGGCTGACTACCGCATTAAGCCCCTGCGTCACCATGCTATCCTGATCCTACCATCTCTATTTTTAAGGAAGTTCGTATAATACCGCTCGCAGGACATCTTCACTGCGACGTCACACTGCAAAAAAACGGGGCTCATCTTTCGTTACTATACAATAATTTGCCTGAAATCTCAATCGTTCCATTGATACGGATCAACACCGCAGGTTTCTCTCTGAAGGCACGCTCAGATGTATCATCGCCCGTCGACCTCCATAAACCGAACCATGGCAGCGTCCCTGCCCTAAGCCTTCAAGGTGCGAAGTAAGCACCCCTTACTTTACACGAGAGTACGGCGAGGCTCGGATACGGGGTTTGATTTGAGTTGAAATAAAACAGGAAAATCTATAAAATATGCAGTTGAAGTGCTTTTTCAATCGCCGTGCACTCACAATACATACGGCCCTTCTGAAACAGGCGCAAGCGGTCTCGTTTGACAATCCATTCCCCCTCACAGCCATTCGACCTGAGATGTCGCCAGCCGTCACACGGGATCAGAGCCTGTTTACGAAACGGACAACATGAAAGACACCACGGAAAATAGGGCCGCGCTCATCGAAGAGCTTGAGCGACTGCGCCGCAGGGTGGCCGAGCTGGAGGCATCGGAGGCTGAGCTCAGGCGGGCGGACAGGACGTTGCAGACGCTCGTTGCAAGTACCGTCGGATGTGTCGGCCAGGAATTCTTCGAGGGGATCGTGGACAGCCTCTGCGAATGGCTCGGTGTCGACTGCGCTCTCATCGGCGAACTCGTCGACAAAGACCGCGTCAGGACCATATCGATAAGGCTTGACGGCCGGCATGTTGAACCGCTCACCTACCGGTTACCCGGCACCCCCTGTGAAAACGTCTCTGAAAAGGGGTTCTGCATCTACCCCGAGGGCGTCTGTGACCTGTTCCCGCAGGACAAGATACTTGTGGAGATGCGCGCCGAGGGGTACGCCGGAACACCTTTGAGGGACAAGAAAGGTGCTCCCATAGGAATACTCTGCGCCATATCGCGCCAGAGGCTTGAGCTGCCGCCGAGGGCACAGGATGTCTTCGAGGTCATCGCGGATAGGGCATCGGCGGAGATAGGGCGCAAACGGGCCGAGGAAGAGCTGCGCAAGGTAAACCGTTCGCTCAAGGTCCTGATCCAGTGCAACGAGGCGCTGGTGCGCGCAAGGGACGAGGCTTCGCTTCTCAACGAGATATGCCGGATAATAACGGAGACAGGAGGCTACCGGCTGGCTTGGGTCGGCTATGCCTTGCACGACGGTGCGAAAAGCGTACAGCCCGTGGCGCAGGCGGGGTATGAGCAAGGCTACCTGGAGACCGTGAAGATCACCTGGGCGGACACCCCACGGGGCCGCGGTCCAACCGGTACGGCCATACGCGAAGGCAGGCCCGTTGTCTTGAACAACATATCGGCAGATCATGCATACAGGCCCTGGCGCGCAGAGGCGCAGAGGCGCGGTTACGCCTCCTCGATTGCCCTGCCCCTGGTTGACGACTCGGAGACCATCGGTTCACTCAACATATACGCATCAGAGCCGGATGCATTCAACGACGAGGAGGTCTCCCTTCTGAACGAGCTGGCCAGGGACATGGCCTATGGCATCGTATCCCTTAGAACACAGGCCGAACGCAGGCGGGCTGAGTCCATGGCAGCGCGCTTCGGCCGCATACTCGATGATTCGCTCAACGAAATATACATCTTCAACGCCGAGACCCTGCGCTTCATACAGGTAAACAACGGAGCCGTAAAAAACCTCGGCTACTCCGCCGAGGAGTTCCGCGACCTCACCCCCCTGGACATAAAGCCGGAGTTCACCCGTGAATCGCTCCTCAGGCTGCTCGAGCCGCTGCTGGACGGCAGGGAGAAAAGGGTAAGGTTTACGACCGTTCACAAGCGCAGGGACGGAACAGTGTATCCGGTCGAAGTCCACGTCCAGGCCTCCACCTTTGAGTCCACACCTGTCTTCGTTGCCATAATCCTGGACATCACGGAGCGCAAACGCGCCGAGGAGGCCCTGCGCGAACGGGAGGAGCAGATAGAGCTGCTGTTGAAGTCCACTGCAGAGGCCATATACGGGCTCGACCTGGACGGCAACTGCACATTCGCAAACCCGGCGTGCCTGAAGCTTTTGGGCTACGACGAGATCGGCGACATACTGGGCAGGAACATGCACGAGCTCATACACCACACGCGCCCCGACGGATCGGCCTACCCGGTTGACGAGTGCCGTATATACAGGGCCTTCCAAAAAGGCGAGGGGACACATGCAGACGATGAAGTCCTGTGGCGCAAGGACGGCAAGTGCTTTCCGGTCGAGTACTGGTCCTACCCCATTCGCAAAAACGGCAATATTACCGGCTCGGTCGTGACCTTCATAGACATAACCGAGCGCAAGCGCGCCGAAGAGGAGCTCCTGGCAAAGACACGCAAACTGGACCTACTCAACAAGGACCTGCACGAGCTCACCATGGAGATAACCAGGCTCGAAGACAAGGAACGCAAGAGGTTCGCCCGGATACTGCACGACGATATAGGTCAGAACCTCGTAGCAATAAAGATGGCCATCTCCACGTGCCTGAAGGAAGACGCTCCGGCCGCAACCAAAGAGAAGCTGGGCGAGGTCTGTTCGGTGCTGGAGAGCACGATCGGCGCCATAAGGGGCATGTGCTCCGACCTTTATCCGGTGAGCCCCTATGGTGAGTCGCTCATTGACAAGAGGGGGCTGGTAGATGCAGCGACGTGGTACGTAAATAACGTCTTGGAGTCCGCGGGCATAACAGGGTATATTGACATGGAAGGCGATGTCGAGATGCTGCCGGAGGCATACAAGCAGTGCGTATACCGGGTGCTGCAGGAGTGCATCCAGAATGTAGTCAAGCACTCCTCGGCCTCAAGGGTCGATGTGAGGTGCTCGGTGGACGGAGAGCGCCTGAGGCTTTCGGTCAGGGACAACGGGATCGGGCTCCCTTCTAAAGGCAGGGGCTCAAGACAAAGTAGCGGTGTGGGGCTCAGGCTCATGAGGGAAAGGGTCAAATCCTTGAAAGGAGCGCTGACCATCAGGTCTCAGCGCGGAAAAGGCACCGAGATCATAGCCGAGTTTCCGGGATACAGGCAGGAAGACTGGCCTGAAGGAGCTTGAATGAATGAAGCAGGTAAGGATATTCATAGCGGATGACCATCCGATCGTAAGAAACGGGATCAAGTCCATATTCTCAAGCAACAGCAGCTACACGGTGGTCGGAGAGGCGGATGACGGCCTTAAGGCGCTGCAGGGGGTCTCCATCCACAGGCCGGATATAGTCATCCTGGACATCACCATGCCCGAACTGGACGGCATACTGGTCACCGAGCGTATCGCCAGGGAGTACCCGGACACAAAGGTCATCATCCTATCGATGCACCAGGACCGTCAGTATGCCGTGGACGCCTTCCGAGCCGGGGCCAGGGCATACATATTGAAGGGGGGAGATGCGGACGAGATACTCCTTGCGGTGAAGAAGGTGATGGCGGGGCTCGTCTACGCGAGCCCACCCCTTGCGGACGAAATCATGATCGACTTCGTGGACATCATAAAGGGCGAACAGAGCCCCGACCCCTTCGGCTCCCTGAGCCTGAGGGAGAGGGAGGTTCTCAAGCTGATAGCAGAAGGTAATACAAACAGACAGGTTGCAGAAAAACTCTTTCTTTCGGTGTCTACCATAAAGAGCTACAGGGTCAACATAATGAAAAAACTAAAGGTCAATGATACGGCCGGCCTGGTCAAGGCGGCGGTCCTGAACAAGCTCGTAAGGCTCGAATGACCCTCTCTAAGCGGGGTTCTTCAGCAACGCAAGGGTTTTTTGAATCCAACCGCAACCTGTCCCATACACCCGCCCGCATACCATACAAAGTACATACGAGATACCACCCTCCGGCCACCAGAAATCCATCCCGCACGAACCTTAAAAACCAACCGATATGGCTATTTACCTGTAAAGGAAAAGATTCGATAATACATACGCCTCCTTCAGGGCATCGTCCGCTTCACAGCCGAAGCGGACGGGTGGCTTCGTCGGCAAGAGAGGCGGAGACACCCATGTGACACCGGCAAACGCTGGACATCCGTCATCCCTTGATATCATCATAAGATGCGACAGCTGGATACTTGGAAAGGAACGGACCTGATGGATCTGAGAATATGTCCGGAATGCAAGAAGACATTCTTCGTGCCTAAGGAGGCGGAACGCATTGTCTGCATCCACTGTGGTTACACATTGCTTGCGAAGAAATGAGCCCCATGGGGCCGAACTGCACGGCCTGGTCATGCACACAGCGGGCATCCTCTCCCACACCATTGAACACGCATCCGGTCCACGGAGAGGCACGCCCGCTGTTCAGTGCGAAACCTTCCTTCCGGCAGCCCTTCCATTGGGCGTACCACTGGCCGCGGTGCGGATCTCCTCGGGTATATCCTGAAGCGGCGCCACCCTGTCCACCCCTCCGGCCTCTATCGCCTCCCTCGGCATGCCGAAAACGATCGAGGTCTTCTCGTCCTGGGCTATTGTAAGCGCACCGGCCTCCCTCATCTCCCTGAGCCCCCTGGCGCCGTCACTTCCCATGCCCGTAAGTATGACACCTATTGCATTCTTGCCTGCATACTTGGCGGTAGATCTGAAGAGGACATCCACGGAGGGGCGGTGCCTGTTCACCCTGGGGCCGTCGTTTATCTCGACGTAATAGTCGGCGCCGCTCCTTTTAAGGAGCATATGGTGATTTCCGGGGGCGATGAGCGCATGTCCTGCGATCACCCTGTCGCCGTCCCTGGCCTCTCTTACATCTATGGAACATATCTTGTCGAGCCTGTCGGCAAAGAGCCTTGTAAACCTTTCCGGCATGTGCTGGACTATCACAACCCCGGGGCTGTCGGGCGGCATCCGGGTAAGGATGTCCCTTATGGCCTCCGTGCCGCCCGTGGACGCACCAATGGCTACCACCTTGTCCGTGGTCTGCAGCATGGCGCGGGAAGAAGGGCCCTTGATA
>Ga0256830_1001132_pt1 | contig 19206 bp, 16 predicted proteins | sample 128326metaG_FD_190537 | JGI IMG/M metagenome (GOLD analysis project Ga0256830, IMG submission 190537) | Hydrothermal vent microbial communities from Lau Basin, Pacific Ocean - 128-326 | ecosystem: Environmental > Aquatic > Marine > Hydrothermal vents | place: Pacific Ocean: Lau Basin | collected... | reverse complement strand
GGATGCCCAAACGGCGGGGTAAATCCCCCGGCCGGCAGGAAGGCGTCCAACGGAAGCCGCGTCTACGGCGAAAAGTGGTCCTCAAGTCCCGAAAAGTGGCCTGAAGGGGCCTTCTCGGCTCGGTTGTGTGTTATGAAGGTGCTTCATCACCCCGGCCCGCAAACCGGGGGTGGGGCCTTATTGTCTCTTGTTGTCAAAAGTCCAAAATAGAAGGACAATTGGATTCCTTGCCAGGTATTAGCAGCCACGACGTTTGATCGCGATTCGGTTGGATGGAATAAGCTGGCTGCGTACCACGGCATGCAAGCAGGTCGAGGTTGGATAGAATGTTAACTCATGTGCTGCGTAGTGACTGTTCCACAACTGGTGAAAATCCCAAGTGGTGGGGCACAGGCCCAATGTTCTACCCCTCCGCAGCCCGTATGTGGGGCGAGCACCGTCTTCCGACCCCGTTTTCGCTACCCCAGTGGGGCGATCTAGGGAGTGTCACCGGACTCGGAACAGTCACGCTGCGTACTTGTCAGGTGCGTGCGCTTTTCTGCCGCCGCCACGATAATCCCACATATTATCACTGCCACCGGCTCGCCAACCGTCACTGTGACTTGGAGCGGCAGTGCCTGGCGATGAATCACCAGGCTACAAAGTCCAAGCCCGCCGAGGCGGGCTTCCCCAGGGCGACTTCAGCGCCCTTTGCTTCTCCAGCCCGATGATTTTGCAGCTTAACAATTTGAGCGTGACCAAAAGGCAATTTGACAAATTGCCTTACACCTTCTTCTGGTGGTGCGTCGTGTCCTTGGTGGTCTTGGTGTCCTTCGTGCTCTGCGCGCGCCGGTCCGGTGCGCGGGGCTGAACTCCCGCGTTGAGCGGGCAAAAGGGGAGGCGATTTGACAAATTGCCCTGTGCTTTCCTCCGGTAGCGCTTTGTGTCCTTGGTGGCCTTGGTGTCCTTCGTGCTCTGCGTGCGCCGGTCCGGTGCGCGGGGCTGAACTCCCGCGTTGAGCGGGCAAAAGGGGAGGCGATTTGACAAATTGCCCTGTGCTTTCCTCCGGTAGCGCTTTGTGTCCTTGGTGGCCTTGGTGTCCTTCGTGCTCTGCGTGCGCCGGTCCTTAATTCGTGTATTCGTGCCCCATTCGTGGCCGGCTAGTCTCTCTATCTCCAAAGATATGGGTAATCACCAGCAGAGACGCCGGTTGACGGAGGGAAGAGGCTGTTGTATACTGGCGTCCGCTGACGAAGAGGAGATACCTCCGAGGTCTGAGAAGAGGAGGAGGAAAAGGCGCGATGAAAAAGGTGCTCACCATCGCCGGCTCCGACTCGGGCGGCGGAGCCGGCATCCAGGCCGATCTCAAAGCCTTCGCCGCCCGAGGCGTCTATGGGATGAGCGCCCTGACCGCCATCACCGCCCAGAACACGGTGGGCGTGCAGGGCGTCTTCGAGCTGCCGGCCAACTTCGTAGCCCAGCAAATTGACTCTGTGATGGAGGACATCGGGGCCGACGCCTGGAAGACCGGCATGCTCTCCAACGCCGAGATCATCCAGGTGGTGGCCGATCGGGCGCGCCACTACCAGGTGGAACGGCTGGTCGTGGACCCGGTGATGGTCGCCAAGAGCGGCGACCCCCTCCTGCGGCCCGAGGCCCGGGAGGCGCTCATCGAAGCGCTGCTCCCCCTGGCCTACGTCATCACCCCCAACCACCACGAGGCCCAGGTGCTGACCGGCCTGGAGATCCGCACGGTGGAGGATATGCGCCGGGCCGCCGTCGCCATCCACGAGATGGGCGCGCGCCACGTGGTGGTGAAGGGGGGGCACCTGCCGGAGGCGTCCAACGCGGTGGATGTGCTCTACGACGGCCAGACCTTCACCGAGCTCGACGCGCCGCGCCTGGAGACGCCCAATACCCACGGCACCGGCTGCACCTTCGCCTCGGCCATCGCGGCGGAGCTGGCCAAGGGGCATCCGGTGCCGGAGGCGGTGCGCATCGCCAAAGCCTACCTGACCGCCGCCCTGCGGGCTGCCGTGGGCCTGCGGATCGGCCACGGCCACGGGCCGCTCAACCACTTCCTGGGATGGGAGGTCCCCCTGTAGACCCCGACAGGTCCGTCATCGGGTGGCCACGTTGGCCGCCACCAGGATGGGGTCCCAGACCGGCGCGAAGGGGGGCGCATAGCTCAGGTCCAGGCGGGTCAGGTCCTCCACCGCCCATCCGCCGTAGAGGGCGGCCGCGATCACGTCAATCCGCTTGGCCGCCCCCCGGCCCACCATCTGCGCCCCCAGGAGCCGGCCGTCGGGCTGGTAGACCAGCTTGACGCGGAGCGGGCCTCCGCCGGGGAAGTAGTGGGCCTGGGAGCCGTGGGTGATGGTGGTGGAGCGGACCTCCAGCCCCATCTCCGAAGCCTCCCGCTCCGTCAGGCCGGTGCGGGCCACCTCCAGGTCGAAGACCTTGACGACGGCGGTGCCCACGATGCCGTGGAAGGTGGCATCTCCGCCGGCGGCGTTCTCCCCGGCCACCCGGCCCTGCTTGTTGGCCGTCGTGCCCAGGGGGATGTAAGCAGGCCGTCCGGTGACCCGGTGGTAGGCCTCGGCCACGTCGCCGGCGGCGAAGACCCCCTCCACGTTGGTGCGCATATGGTCGTCCACCGCCACCGCCCCCGTTGGCCCCAGGGCGATCCCCGCCTCCCGGGCCAGGGCCACCGAGGGGCGGACGCCAACGGCCAGGACCACCAGGTCGGCGGGGAAGAGGGTGCCGCCTGCCCGCACCGCCCGGACCTTCCCCCCCGTCCCCTCAAAGGCTTCCACCCTGTGCTCCAGCCGCAGCGCGACCCCTTGCCGCTCCAGCTCCGCCACCACCGGTTCGGTCATCTCCCGATCCAGGTTGGGGAGCACCTGGGGGAGCATCTCCAGGACGGTCACCTGGAGCCCCCGGGCGGTCAGCGCCTCGGCTATCTCCAGGCCGATGTACCCCCCGCCGACGATCACCGCCTGCCGGGGATGGGCCTCTTCGATGAAGGTGCGGAGGGCGATCCCATCCTCGACCGTGCGGACGGTGTAGATCTGCTCCAGTTCGATGCCGGGGATGGGGGGACGGGCGGCGTGGCCTCCCGTCGTCAGCACCAGCCGGTCGAAGGGCGTGTGGAAGACCGTCCCGTCCTCCAGGTTCCGGACTTCCACGGAGCGGTTCTCCGGGTCTATCCGGGTCACCTCGTGCCGGGTGAAGACCTGGATTCCCCGCTTGGCGAACTGCTCCGGCGTGCGGGCCAGGAGTTCGCGGTGGTGGGCGATCAGCCCCTGGATGTAGTAAGGCAATCCACAGGCTCCGTAGGAGACGAAGCTCGTCTTCTCGTAGACGATGATCTCCAGGTCCCCGTTGACCCGGCGGGCCTTGCTGGCTGCGCTCATACCGGCGGCCACCCCGCCGACGACGACAAGGCGTTCTCTTGACCCCATTGCATCTCCCTCAGCGTGTGTGGACCTCCCGGCGGGTGCGCGGTGCCCGGCGGCAGGAGCAGATCACCGGGGCTTCCCGGCGGCACACTCCAGGCCGTGCAGAGAGCCCGCGGGAGGGGGCTCAGAAAAGGCCGTCTTCGTGAAGACGCGCCCACCGGAACGAGAATCAGGCATCTCTTAGATGCGGGAAGGGGGGGCGGGGTTTCGCCCCGCCGGACAGACCCGTGGGGAAAAGCCCGGGTGGATCAGGTGGGGTGAGAGGTCAGGGATTTACCACCAGGGCAGGAAGGAGGTCTGGGTTTGCCGCACCTGCCCCCTGTAGCGGACGGTGACGTCAATGACGATGATGTAGCCGGGCTGAGGGTTGCCCAGGGGGAAGGTGAGCTCGGTGTAGCCGTCCCGGTTGGTGGCTGGCATATCGAAGGCGCGGGGCCCGGAACTGTAGCGGGCGATGAAGCTGACCTCGGCCCCCGGCAAGGGCTCCCCGCGCTGATCGGTGACGTAGACGTAGACCGTCTGGTAGCCTCCCCGGCCCGTGATGGCGTATTTGACCGAAGCGGCTGCCCGAATCTCGGTGACCTCGGGCAGGAGCTGGGCGGTGGTAGGCTTGGGCGGGGGCACCGGGCGCAGTTGGTCTTTGTAGACAAAGTCGGGGCGCTCAACCCATATCTCGCCCAGGTTGCCCAACTGGACCTTCTGGTCACGGGGGAGCTCCGGGTGCCACTCCATCCTGGCCCGCTGGAAGTACTGGACGATGCGCCCATTCTCGATCTTCAGGGGGGAGATGGGGTAGCCGAAGATGTCCAGTCCTCCCTTGCGGTCGTAGTAGCTCAGGAAGGCGTAGCAGACGGCGTGGCCGGTCTCCGGGAAATAGCGACAGCGGGGGTTGTTGCGGGGGATCTGGGAGGGAGGAAGGGGCGGCTCTCGATGCCCTAGCCAGTCACCCAGCAGGCCCAACTGGACCTTGTAGGGATCCGGATTCTCGGGATGCCACTCCATCCGCACCCGCTGGAAGTACTGGACGACCAGCCCGCCTTCGTTGAACTGCTCCGTCAGCGGGTAACCGAAGATCTCTAACCCGCCTCGGGTTTCAAAGAAGGTCAGGAAGGGCTCTTGAACGGTGTGCCCGGTTTCGGGAAAATAGCGGACCTGGGTCGTTTGCGCCTTTCCCACCGTGGTGAGGATAAAGCCGAGGATGATCGCGAGAGCCAGGGCGAGGTAGGTTCTGGTTTGCTTCACAGCCATCGCATCCGCCTGTCCTTGTAGGCCCTCCATTGCCGGCAAACCGGGAAGTGCTCCGCGTCTATTGTACTACAATCCATAGGTTTCTGCAACAAGAGGGACTTCCTTCCCAGGGCTTTTCGGCGCTTCAACCCTGGAGATTCCCGAGGTCTAGAGAACGGCCCTGAGAGGCAACCTGCTCACCTTTTCGAGGGCGTCCCAAGGTGGAGATCGCCTCACGGAGCTCCCGAGAAGATTCCCGGGACTTTCCTCAGGTTCGATGGCCGCCAGTGGACAAGGAAGGCTTCGTTCCCTTGATTTGCCGGTGTGGGGTTCCACTCAAGACCCGAGAGAGCGCTACCCAGCCAGGCTTGTCCGAGACCCCTGAAAGCCTGGTTGCTTCCTTATCCCAAGTATACTGCACGCTCTCCGGCCGAACATTACTGTTTTGTTAAGAAAATGTTAATCATCCGCTAAAGAATCGTTAAGAAGCCCGGTCAATGCCGTCCCCGGGGGCCTGACGCTGTGCGCCGTGTTGCCCAAATCGCCGTTTCGTGGTATGATTTTGCGCGCCGGTGTTGTGTTGTAACCTTCACAATCGGCGTATCCAGCCAGGGAAAGAATACGGAGTAAGGAGACGAACGATGCCCTCAGCAACTGTTCCTGACATCGTGGTGGGTCGCCTGCCCATTTACCTGCGGGCCCTCTCGTTGATGGCCGCCGAAGGTCGGGAGATTACCTCGTCGCAGGAGTTGGGCGAGAGGCTGGGGATCAGTTCTGCCCAGATCCGCAAGGACCTCTCCCATTTCGGCGAATTCGGAAAGCAGGGCACCGGCTACAACGTGGCCTACCTGCGCGAGCAGCTCCGGCGTATCCTGAAGGTGGACCGGGAGTGGGAGGTGGCCCTGATCGGAGCCGGTGCTCTGGGTCACGCCCTCGCCCACTACGGGGGATTCCGTAACCGTGGCTTTCACATCTCGCTGATCTTCGATAGCGATCCCGCCAAAGTGGGCCAGGTACTGGGGGGGATCGAAGTGCTGGATGCGGCGAAGATGGAAGAAGTGATTCGACGCCGGAGGGTTCGGATCGCGATGATCGCCGTGCCTGCCGAGGCGGCTCAGGAGGTGGCCGACCGCTGCGTGAGGGCCGGCGTGCAGGCCATCCTCAACTACGCTCCCATCAACATCGCCGTGCCGGAGGGCGTGCGGGTGGAGTACATTGACCCGGTCATCCACCTCCAGCATATGACCTACTACCTGGACTGAAGGGCCCGGTTTCAAACCCAAAGCGCGGGATCCTCTCTCTCCCGCGCTTTGTTGTGCCTTTCCCGTGGAAAAGCGATCTCTCCGGGCAGTAGCGGCCTCAGAGGCCCGGTATGCTCCGGCGCAGCAGGTGATAGTTCTCCATCGCTTTCCCCGCTCCCAGAGCCACACAGGCCATCGGAGCCTCGGCCACGTAGGCCGGCACCCCCGTCTCCCGCGTCAGGAGCTCGTCTATCTTCCGCAGCAGGGCTCCTCCCCCCGCCAGCACCATCCCCCGGTCAATGATGTCGGAGGCCAGTTCCGGTGGGGTCCGTTCCAGGACCGCGCGGACGACGCTGACGATGGCGGCTAGCGGCTCGGCGATAGCTTCGGTGACCTCGTCGGAGGTGATCTGGATGGTCCGGGGAAGGCCGGTCACCTGATCCCGCCCTTGGATCTCCATCGTCAGGGTCTCCTCCAGCGGGAGGGCGCTGCCGAGGTGGACCTTGATCTCCTCGGCTGTCGGCTCGCCGATCATCAGGTTGTACTTGCGCCGGATGTAGGCGATGATGGCCTCATCCAGCCGCACCCCGCCGATGCGCACAGAACTGGCGCAGACGATGCCGTTGACCGAGATGACGGCCGCCTCGGTGGTCCCACCTCCCATGTTCACGATCATGTTGCCTGTGGGGGTCCCCACGGGAAGTCCCGCCCCGATGGCGGCTGCCAGCGGTTCTGGGATCAGGTGGGCCTTGCTGGCTCCCGCCTGGATGGCGGCCTCGTGGACGGCGCGCCGCTCTACGCTGGTCACCCCGTAGGGCACGCTGATCATCACCCGGGGACGGAAGATGCGAGGAGACCCCACCGTCTTGCGGATGAAGTATTCGAGCATACGGTAGGTGACCTGGTAGTCGGCGATGACGCCATCCCGGAGCGGGCGCATCACCTCGATCGCCTCGGGAGTACGGCCAAACATGGCGCGGGCCTCTTCGCCAACTGCGACGATCCGGTTCTCCTCGTTGGAGATGGCAACGACCGAGGGCTCCTGGAGCGCGATCCCCCTTCCGACGACGTAGACGAGCACATTGACCGTGCCCAAGTCAATGCCCAGTTGCTTGTTGAACATTCACCCTCCTGCTACGGCGGCTGGTGGGCTATCCCTCCCTAGAGCCCTCTTCGCTGTAGGGCCGCCGTCGTCGTCGGCGGCGGGCTACCTTGAGCCGCACCAGGGAGCGGCGCAAGGCACCCTCGATGGCAGCCCGCTGCACCCCTTCGGGGGGGCCTTCCCGCAGTAGCCGCTCGGCCCGGGCACGGGCAGCCTCAGCCCGGGCGATGTCTATCTCATCGGCTCGCTCCGCCGAGTCCGCCAGCACGATCACCTGGTCGGGCAGGACTTCCATGAACCCGCCGCCGATGGCGAAGGACTCTTCCTGCCCGTTCATCTTCACCCGAAGCTCCCCGGCGGTCAGCGCGGTGATGAGGGGAGCGTGCTTGGGCAGGATGCCCAGCTCCCCCTCGATCCCCGGCGCGATGACCATCTCCACGTCGCCGGCAAAGACCTGCCGTTCGACGGTGATGATCTCCAGGCGCAATGTTGCCATTGCATCACTCCTTACGCATATACTCAGCCCCCCTCGCTCAGGCCGTCTCTTCGACCCGCCTGAAGGCAGGAGACCTGCCAGGGGAAGCCAGTTGAAGCACCGCCTCCAGGGCCTTTACAAGGCGCTGAGCCTCAGGAGCCAGCCGCACGATATGGCCCTCACGGCAGTAGAGCTCCCGTACCTCTCGCAGCACCACTTGTCCCCCCGCTATTTCCACATCCCTGTATCGGGAGAGCAAGACCCCCCCGCAGACCGGACAGCGGTTGTCAGGACGTGGCCCGAGCTCGATCTCCACGGGCTCGCTGTCATCCCAGTAGTCGGCCGAATCATGGGTCGCCCAAAAGGCCGCTTCTTCTTCCCGGGTCATGTCTGCCCGCTTGACCATCATCGTTTCCTCTTCACTTGCAGGTACAGCCGTCGCTCCCTATCCGTCATATCCCGCGCTGTGACAACGTAGTAGAGTGCGCCCTGGATCCGTTCGATCACGATGAAAAGATAGCGCCCGGCCTCTGTCTGACCGTATACACGGTAACGCCTTTCCCCCTGCCTCGTCGGACATGAGGGTCACCCCAGATCGCCTCTTCCACCTCGTAAGCCTCAACCTGGTGGCGGGCGATGTGGGCGATGTTCGCCGCATCCCAGAGCAGATCCTCGATTCGCATCGGTTGCCGGGAAACCCCGATGCAAGCTACGCCTGCATCTTGCGCGCCTGCTCGACGGCTTCGTCAATGGTGCCCACCATGTAGAAGGCCTGCTCCGGCAGGTCGTCGTGCTTGCCGTCCAGGATCTCCCGGAAGCCCCGCACCGTCTCCTCGATGGGGACGTAGCGTCCTTCGCGACCGGTGAACTGGGCCGCCACGAACATCGGCTGGGTCAGGAACCGCTGGATCTTGCGGGCGCGGGCGACGATCAGCTTGTCTTCCTCGGAGAGCTCGTCAATGCCCAGGATGGCGATGATGTCCTGCAGGTCCTTGTAGCGCTGGAGGACGCGCTGCACCTCGCGGGCCACGGTGTAGTGCTCCTCCCCTACGATGCGGGGGTCCAGGATCCGGCTGGTGGAGGTGAGGGGGTCCACAGCCGGGTAGAGCCCCTGCTCGGCCAGGGAGCGCTCCAGGGCGATGGTTGCATCCAGGTGGGCGAAGGTGGTCACCGGCGCAGGATCGGAGTAGTCGTCGGCCGGCACGTAGACCGCCTGCATCGAGGTGATCGCCCCCCGCCGGGTGCTGGTGATCCGCTCCTGGAGCTCGCCCATCTCCGTCCCCAGGGTGGGCTGGTAGCCCACCGCGCTGGGCATCCGCCCCAGCAGGGCGGAGACCTCCGAGCCGGACATCACGAAGCGGAAGATGTTGTCAATGAAGAGGAGCACGTCTATCCCCTGATCCCGGAAGTACTCGGCCATCGTCAGGCCGGTCAGGCCGACGCGGAGGCGGACGCCCGGCGGCTCGTTCATCTGGCCGAAGACCATCACCGTCTTGTCAATGACGCCGCTCTCGATCATCTCGTAGTAGAGCTGGGTCCCCTCGCGGGTCCGCTCCCCCACGCCGGAGAAGACGGAGATACCGCCGTGCTCGGTGGCGATGTTGCGGATCAGCTCCATGATGATGACCGTCTTGCCCACGCCGGCACCGCCGAAGATGCCCGTCTTCCCGCCTCGGGTGAAGGGGGCGATCAGGTCAATCACCTTGAGGCCGGTCTCGAAGACCTCCGTCGAGGTCGCCTGCTCTTCGAAGGAAGGGGCCGGGCGGTGAATGGGCAGGCGGTCCTCCGCCTCGACGGGACCTTTGCCGTCAATGGGGTCGCCTAGGACGTTGAAGATCCGCCCCAGCGTGCTCGGCCCCACGGGGACGGCGATGGGCGCACCGGTGTCGTAGGCTTCCATCCCCCGCCGCAGGCCGTCGGTGGTGTCCATGGCGATGCAGCGCACCCAATTGCCCGGCAACTGCTGCTCAACCTCCAAGACCAACCGCCGATCGCCGTCGAGGGGGATCTCGACGGCGTTGTAGATCTCAGGAATCTCATCGGGGGGGAACTCGATGTCCACCACCCCGCCCTTGATTTGAACGACCCTGCCAATGGAACCTTTTGCCATCCTTGCCTCCTGGGATTTGCTGCGAAAATCTGGGCGAGAGCGCCTGGTCGTTCCCGGATGGGGGACCGGATCAGACGCGCATTTCGCTCATCATCTGCTGAAGGGCTTCCGCACCACCGGCGATGTCCAGGATCTCTCGAGTGATCGCCTGCTGACGGGCCTTGTTGTAGCTCAGGATGAGGTCGCCTACCAGCTCCTGGGCGTTCTCCGTCGCGTTGCGCATGGCGATCATCCGGGCCGCGTGCTCGCTGGCCAGCGACTCCAGCACAGCGTGGTAGACCTGCAGTTCGGTGAAACGGGGCAGCACCGTCTCCAAAATCATCTGGGGGGAGGGCTCATAGATGTACTCGGTGACGGGGGCCGTCTCCCGCGCCTCGACGTACTCGGCCGCCGTCTCGGCCCCCGCCCGGGTGGGACGCAGGGGGAGCAATCGTCGGATGACGGGCCGTCGGATCAGCATATTGACGAAGTCGGTGTAGGCCAGGTAGACCTCGTCCACCTCCTCACTCAGGAAGGCGTCAATGGCCACCCGGGCGATGGGACGCACATCCAGGATGCCTGGCTGCCCCGGCAGGTTGGAGAACTCGGCGATGATGTTGTACCCCCAGCGCCACATTAGGTCACGCCCCCGGCGACCCACGGCGACCAGGTGGGAGGGCCGCTGCCGCTGCTTAATGAAGCTCACCGTCTTGTTCAGGACGTTGTAGTTGAAAGCCCCACACAACCCCCGGTCGCTGGTGATGAGGATGATGCCGATGTGGCGCACTTCCTCCCGGACGGTCAGCAGCGGGTGCAGGGCCTCGTCCAGGGCGGGCTGGGCGGCCAGGTGGACCAAAAGCTGCCAGGCTTTGGTGGTGTAGGGGCGGGTCGCCAGGGCCTGGGCTTGGGCACGACGGACTTTGGAGGCGGAGACGGCCTCTAGGGCCCGCGTCACTTGAGCGATGTTCTTCACACTGCGGATGCGCCGCTTGATCTCCCGCGCCGTCGTCACCGCTACCCTCCTGTCCCCCAGGTCCGGTTGAAGGCTTCGATGGCCTCCCGCAGCCGAGCCTCGATCTCCGGCGTCAGTTCCTTCTCCCGGGCAATGGCCTCGCCCACGTCGGGGTACTGGGTGTCCATAAAGCGGTGGAAGTCGTTCTCCCAGGCTTTGACCTGGGCCACCGGCACGTGGTCAATGAGGCCTCGGGTGCCAGCGTAGATGGCCATGACCTGGTGCTCCAGGGACATCGGCTCGTACTGGGGCTGCTTGAGGATCTCCGTCAGCCGCTGGCCTCGCTCCAACTGGGCCTGGGTGGTCTTGTCCAGGTCGGAGCTGAACTGGGCGAAGGCGGCCAGCTCCCGGAACTGGGCCAGGTCCAGCCGCAAGCGTCCGGCCACCTGCTTCATCGCCTTGGTCTGGGCGTCGCCACCGACGCGGGAGACGGAGATGCCGACGTTGATGGCGGGGCGGATGCCGGCGTTGAAGAGGTCCGTCTCCAGGTAGATCTGCCCGTCGGTGATGGAGATGACGTTGGTGGGGATGTAGGCGGAGACGTCGCCCAGAAGGGTCTCGATGATGGGGAGAGCGGTCAGGCTGCCGCCGGGGATGCGCACGATGCGGTAGTTCTCGGGATTGTCCAGCTTCTCCAGCGCCTCGTGGACCTCTTCCTTGGCCAAGTTGCCGATGTAGACTTTGCCGTCCACCGGGTCCGCATCGTCGGGGGCATCCTTGGGGACGATGTACCACTTGTCGGTGAGGCGGGCGGCCCGCTCCAGCAGGCGGGAGTGGAGGTAGAAGACGTCGCCGGGATAGGCCTCACGTCCCGGCGGCCGGCGCAGCAGGAGGGAGACCTGGCGGTAGGCCCAGGCGTGCTTGGAGAGGTCGTCGTAGATGATCAGCGCGTCCTTGACCAGCCGATCGCCGATCCAGACGCCGTTCTCCATCACCTCCTCGCCGATGGCGCAGCCGGCGTAGGGGGCGATGTACTGGAGGGCGGCCGGCTCCGACGCCGAGGCAACGACGACGGTGGTGTAGTCCATCGCCCCATGCTCCTCCAGCGTCGCCACCACCCGGGCCACCTGAGCCCGCTTCTGGCCGATGGCCACGTAGATGCAGACCATGTCCTGGCCCTTCTGGTTGATGATGGTGTCAATGGCGATGGCCGATTTGCCCGTCTGCCGGTCGCCGATAATCAGCTCCCGCTGCCCCCGTCCGATGGGGATCATTGCGTCAATGGCTTTGATACCCGTCTGCACCGGCGTGTCCACATCCTGGCGAGCGACCACCCCGGGCGCAATACGCTCGATGAGCCGATAGCGATCGGTGTTGATGGGCCCCTTGCCGTCAATGGGCTGCCCCAAGGCGTTGACCACGCGACCGATGAGGGCTTCACCGACGGGTACCGAGATGATCCGCCCGGTCGCCCGGACCATCTGCCCCTCTTCGATGGCGGTGTAATCGCCCATAATGATGATGCCGACGTTGTCCGCCTCCAGGTTGAAGGCGATGCCCAGCGTCCCGTTCTCGAACTCCACCAATTCGCTCATTCGGACGCCGGACAGGCCCGAGACGCGGGCGATGCCGTCGCCGAGCTCGATGACCTCGCCCACCTCCACCGCTTCCACCGTGGGGGTGAAAGCTTCAATCTGCTCGCGCAAGGATTCCGCGATCTGCATCAAGGTGTCGGGAGTCCCTTCAGCCATATATGCCTCCTGAAAAAGCTATCTGCTGCTTGAGCTACCTGACCCATTCCCAGGGATCCTCCTGCAGGTTCCCCCTGGTGTGACCTGCGGGAGGATGACAACCGCCCTTGGTTGGCCGCCAGCGTGCATAGTATACCCAGAGATGGGAAAATGACAAGCAGCACCGGCCCAGAGAGCCGGTGCGGACGTCAAACGGTCAGGTCGGCCACGGTCTCTGCGTCCAAGCGGGCCACCAACGCCGTCACCAGCCGCAGCGCGCCTTCGTAGTCCTCCCGATGGATGATGGCCCCGTGGCTGTGGATGTGGCGGGCGGCCACGCCCAGGACGACGGTGGGCACGCCCTCGCGGTGCAGGTGGATCGCCCCGCCGTCCGTCGCGCCCCGCTCCATCGCAGAGAACTGCAGGGGAATGCCCTCCTGCTGGGCCGTCTCGATCACCAGATCGCGCAGCTTCAGGTTGGGGATCATCCGGGCGTCGTAGAGCAGGAGGGAGGGGCCTTTCCCCAGCTTGATGGCCGACTCCTCGGGTTTGATGCCGGGGACGTCGCCGGCGATGTCCGACTCCAGGATGATGGCCACGTCGGGGTTCACCACCTCGACGCTGGTCGTGGCTCCGCGCAGGCCAACCTCTTCCTGGACGGTGACAACGCCGTAGAGGGTGTTGGGGTGGGGGCGGTCGGCGAAGTGGCGCATCACCTCGACCAGCAAGGCGCATCCCACCCGGTCATCGAAGGCCTTGGCCAGGTAGGTCTTCCCGCTGGCCAGGACGGCGAAACGGCTGTCGGGCACCACGGGATCACCGACCCGGACGCCGGCCTCCTCAACCTCCTCGCGGGAGGTGGCGCCGATGTCAATGTACATCGCCTTCTTCTCGACCAGCTTCTTCCGCTCATCCTGGGGGAGCAGGTGGGGCGGCTTGGCCCCGATCACACCGATCACGTCGCCCCGGTGGGTCTTGACGAGCACCCGCTGGCCCAGCAGCACCTGGTCCCACCACCCCCCCAGGGGCACGAACTTGAGGAATCCTTCATCGGTGATGTGGCGCACCATGAATCCGATCTCGTCCATATGGGCGGCCAGCATCACCCGAGGGGCTTCGTCCCCCTGCCGGCAGATCAGGCTACCGATCTTGTCCTGGGTGATCTCCCCCAGGGAGTCCAGGTAGCTCCGCAGCAGCGCCCGCACTTCCTGTTCGTAACCAGGCACCCCGTGGGCCTCGGTCAGCGCCTGCAACAGCTTCTCCCGTTCGTCCATTGGCTCTCCAATCATTCGTTGCTACAGAGTATCTATTCAGCCTATCCTCCCGCAGGTCACCGATCGAGGGCGCTTTCAGCCCCGATGGGCTATTGGAAGCACGGTTTCGCGTCGGAAACGCGCCTAACCTGCGGGAGGGTGAACACTACAGACAACCGGAGCCTGAAGGAGAAGCGGCTTCTCTGAGGCTCCTTCTCAGGCTCCGACAGCAGGGGTATCTTACACCAGATTGGCGCTTTTGTCCAGCCATTCACATAACGCGGTAGGTGCCGGGCACCGGGAGGGTATCGAGTCGCCGGCCCTCGGCGAAGGCCCGCAGCCGACCCATCGCCTCCCGAATCCGCTGGGTGGGGGCTCCAACGGAGATACGGACGTACCCCTCCCCGTGGGGACCGAAGGCGGTCCCCGGGGCCAGGGCGACGCCCTGCTCCTCCAGCAGGGCGTCGGTGAACTCCAGGCTGCTCATTCCGGCGGGGACCTGGGCCCAGACGTAGAGGGTGGCTTGGGGAACGCGGGCCGGCATCCCCACATCGGCCAGGGCGGCCAGGATGATCTCCCGGCGCTCCCGGTAGATGGCGTTGCGCTCGACCAGCCAACTCTGGTCGCCGGTCAGGGCAGCTACGGCGGCGTCCTGAACAGGGCGGGGGAGGCCGGAGTCAATGTTGCTCTTGAGGCGGGCCAGGGCGCTCACGGCCATCGCGTTGCCCACGGCCATGCCCACCCGCCAGCCGGCCATGTTGTAGGTCTTGGAGAGGGAGTTGAACTCGATGGCGACCTCGTGGGCCCCGGGCACCTGGAGCAGGCTGGGGGCGACGTAGCCATCGTAGGTCACTTCGGTGTAGGGGGCATCGTGGCAGAGCAGGAGGTCGTACTCGTGAGCGAACTCCACCGCCTCGGCGAAGAAGTCGAGGGGGGCACAGGCCGTCGTCGGGTTGTTAGGGTAGTTCAGCCAGAGGAGCTTGGCCCGCCGGGCCACTTCCACCGGAATCGCGCTCAGGTCGGGGAGGAAGTCGTTCTCAGCCCGCAGGGGGAGCGTGTAGAGGACCCCACCGGCCAGCAAGGCCCCTGCCTGGTAGGTCGGGTAGCCGGGATCGGGAACCAGGACGATGTCGCCAGGATCCACGAAGGCGAAGGCCAGGTTGTAGATCCCCTCCTTGGAGCCGATGAGGGGCAGGACCTGGCGATCGGGATCCAGGGTCACGTTGAAGCGCCGGGCGTAGTAATCGGCGATGGCCTGGCGGAGTTCAGGGATGCCGAAGTAGCCGGCGTAGCTGTGGTGGGTGGGGTCGTCGGCTGAGCGGTGCAGTGCCTCTAGGATGTGGGGGGCGGGGGGCATATCGGGGCTGCCGATGTCCAGCCGGATGACGTCCAGCCCCTGAGCCCGCAGCTCGGTGATGCGCTGCCCCACCCGAGCGAAGATGTAGGCGGGAAAATCGCGAAGACGGCGAGAGAGTTCCATACGTATCCTATGCCTCCGGAATGTTTGATCTGAGGTATCTATTCAGCCTACCCTCCCGCAGGTCACCGGTCGAGGGCGCTTTTAGCCCCGATGGGCTATTGGAAGCACGGTTTCGCGTCGGAAACGCGCCTAACCTGCGGGAGGGTGAACAGTTCTGCCTCAGTCCAGTTTCGATGGTGGCCGGTCCGCCTCGAGCCCCAGGAGCCGTTCCGAGGCCCGCTCCGGCGGTTGGCGGTGGAGGGGGAGCAGGATGTGCATCGTCGTCCCTGGACACCGCTCCTCATCGTAGCCGGGGCTCTCGGCCCAGATGCGCCCACCGTGGGCCTCGATGACCCCCTTGGCGATGGCGAGCCCCAGCCCTGGCCCGCCTCCCTTGAACTTGGTCTTCCCGGTGGAGTGGAGGTCCGTATCGCCGATCCGGTAGAACTTGTCGAAGATGTACGGAAGGTCCTCCGGCGGGATGCCGATGCCGGTGTCGGCCACCCGCACCTCGACGAAGTCGGGGGTGCCCTCCCGACCCGGCAGCACCCGGGCGTCCACCGTGATCTGCCCGCCATCGGGGGTATACTTGATGGCGTTGCCGATGACGTTGTTGAAGACCTGGTAAAGCCGGTGGGGGTCGCCGAAGAGGGAGCCCACCTCCTCGGGGAAGGGAGCGATCCGAATCGCCACGTCTCGGTCCACCGCTTCCTTTTTCAGGTCGCTGACGACCATACGCACCAGGGCGACCAGGTTGACGGGCTGGTAGTTGAGCGTCAAGACGTTGCTGTCAATCATCGAGACGTCAATCATGTCCCGGATGATGGCGTGTAGCCGCTCGGCCCCCCGGACGAGCCCCTGCAGGGCGTTGTGCAGCCGGGGGTTATCCTTTCCGTGCCGTTCCAGTTCGCTGAAGAGGATGGACGAATAGCCCTGGATCAGGGTGAGGGGTGTCTTCAGTTCGTGGGCGGCGATGCTGATGAAGTCCGATTTGGTGCGGTCCAGGCGGGCCAGGTTCCAGCGGGTCCGTTCCAACTCCTCTTCCAGGTGGGCCTCGGCCGCCCGGCTGGCGAGCCAGGCCAGCCGGCTCACGCTGTGGGCGAAGATGGGCTCCAGCTTCTCCAGGGCATCCAATGCTCGATCGGCGGGAAGGGCCTTCCGAGCCGTCCGCCAGATGGAGACTTTCAGGGCGTCGGCGATCCAGAGGAAGTCGGTCAGCTTGTAGCCCCGTCCCAGCCGCTCGGCGACCAGCCCCTCGATGGCCTTGTCCAGGCTAATGGTGTTGCCACGCTGGACCGCCTCGACGAGCCCGTCGAAGAAGTCCAGGAGCTGGGCGCTCTCCAGGCGGCGGGTAGAGACCCCCCGGTACTCGGTGGGGCTCACCTTCTGGGCCATCTTGATCCAGGGGGGAACGATGGCTCGTTCCTGGTGGCGCAGCCAGGCCGCCAGTTTCGCATCCGGTCGCAAGGTGTAAGCGGTAATGTCCGATGCCGTCACTTCCAGGCCTCCAACAACGCCTCGACTACTCGTCCAACCCGTTCCAGACTCAAAGGACTCACTTTATCCGCCGTATCCTGAGTGGTATGCCAGTAGGGATAGTCGAAGTCAATGATGTCCACCGCCGGGATGCCCCGGCGGAGGAAAGGGGTGTGATCGTCGAAGAGGGACCACTTGACGGTGGGGGTGAAGACGTCGCCGTACCCCAGTTCGGCGGCCAGCGCCCATATCCGCTGGCGGAGGGCCGGCGTCGAGTTCTGCTCGAAGTAGAGCTGCTGGTCGGCATCGCCCACCATGTCCACCAAGATCATCGCTTCCGGTCGGACCTCCAGGTGCTCGGCCATATAGGTCGAGCCGACCAGCCACTCCCAGCCATCCAGGCCACCGTTGTCCTCGGCGTCGAAGAACGTGAGCCAGACCTGGCGCTGGAGCTTCGCCTTGTCCAGGGAGCGGGCCAACTCCAGGAGGACGGCGACTCCGCTGGCCCCATCGTTGGCCCCGGGGACGGGCTGGTCGGGGTTCTGGGGGTCCTGGTCGGCCCGCCGGCGGGTGTCGTAGTGGGCCCCCACGATCACCACCGCCCCTTCGCCGGCCCGACCGATGATGTTGCGCAGGGAGGTCCCCCGGTAGGGGAAGGTCTGGGTGACCACCGTCCATCCCTGGGCCTCCAGTTGGGCGATGATGTAGTCGCCGACGGCCTGGTTGGCCGGGCTACCCGGGGGGCGGGGCCCCAGGGCCATCTGGGCCAGCACGTGCTCGTAGGCTCGCTGGCCGTCGAACCGGGCAGGAGGGATGGGGGTAGGGGAGGGCAGGGGCCGGGTGGGCAGGAGGGGCGAGGCCAGGGGGGAGAGGGGTGAGGCGATCTCCTCCCCTTCTCGTGCTGCACAGGCGGCAAGGGTCAACGAAAGGCCCAGGACGAGCAGGAGCCACCCCTTACGCATCTTCAACTTCCACCCTCCATACCTGCAGGTCGGCCAGGGCCCGCTCGGCGTAAGCCCGGTACCGCTCGCGCTTCTTCCGGTAGCGACGGGGCAGAGGGGGCAGCAGGCCGAAGTTGGCCTTCATCGGCTGAAAAGTGCCGGGGTCAGCGTGGCTCACGTAGTGGCAGAGGGCACCGATCATCGTGGTGCGGGGCAAGGCCACCGGCGGCTTGCCGCGCAGCAGCCGGGCCGCGTTGAAGCCGGCCACCCAGCCGGTGGCGGCGTTGCCCACGTAGCCCTCCACACCGGTGATCTGACCGGCGAAGAAGAGGTCAGGCCGGCGGCGGAACTGCATCGTCGGCTCCAGCAACAGGGGAGCGTTGATGAAGGTGTTGCGGTGCATCTGGCCGTAACGGACGAACTCGGCCTCCTCCAGGCCGGGGATCATGCGGAAGACGCGACGCTGCTCCCCCCAGCGTAGGTTGGTCTGGAAGCCGACCAGGTTGTAGAGGGTGCCGGCCAGGTTGTCCTGCCGGAGCTGGACGACGGCGTAGGGCCGCCTGCCGGTGCGGGGGTCCACCAGCCCCACCGGCCGCAAGGGGCCGAAGGCCAGCGCTTCGTGGCCCCGGCGGGCCAGCTCCTCGATGGGCAGGCAGCCCTCGAAGAAGCGGGGGTCCTCCCGCTCGAAGTCACGAAGGGGGATCCGCTCGGCGGTCACCAGCGCCTCGACGAAGCGGTCGTACTCCTCTTGGGTGAGGGGGCAGTTGATGTAGTCGCCGTCCTCGGCCTCACCCCGCCCGTAGCGGGAGGCGCGGAAGGCGACTTCCATGTTGATGGACTCGTAGGTGACGATGGGGGCCATCGCGTCGTAGAAGTAAAGGGCGTCCTGGCCGGTCAGCCGGGCGATCTCCTGGGCCAGGGCGTCGGAGGTGAGCGGTCCCGTGGCGATGATGGTCGGCGTGTCGGGGATGGTGGTCACCTCCTCCCGGCGGACGGTGATGCGAGGGTGGCTCTCGATGCGCCGGGTGACCAACGCGGCAAAGCGCTCCCGGTCTACCGCCAGGGCGCCGCCGGCCGGGACGGCGGCCTCCTCGGCGCAGGCGAGGATGAGGGAATCCAGCCGGCGCAGTTCCTCCTTGAGCAGGCCGGGGGCCCGATCCACCAGCTTCGACCCCAGGGAGTTGCTGCAGACCAGCTCGGCCAGCCGGTCCGTGACGTGGGCCGGCGTCATCCGCACCGGGCGCATCTCGTAGAGGGTCACCGAGATTCCCCGTTGAGCGGCCTGCCAGGCGGCTTCGCTGCCGGCCAGGCCGCCGCCGATCACGATCAGTTCCGTCATCCAGGTTTCTCCTCGGGAGCGGAATGCCCCTTGCCTCCTGCTTGCTTATCATTGTACCACAAAGCGCTCGATTTAAAAATCGGGCCTAGCTACCTGATCGTTGTCATCCTCCTGCCGGTCACGCGGTGCCCGGTGGGGGCCATAGCTATGAGGCGGAACCTGCGGGAGGGTCCCTGGGAAATATGTCAGGGGGCTCAAAACGGGCCGGATGGCCTTGACAGCAGAGAACGTTTGTGCTAAGCTATAGGATAACGGAAGGGGTAGGTTTCCAGACTAACCGGTTTGCTGTAAGGAGGCGCATTATGAATCTGGACGGACGTGCAGAAGCGCTGGAACGGGCTCTGAGCACCATCGTCAAGCGTTTTGGCGAGGGGGCGATTATGCGGCTGGGGGAGGCGACCCACTTGCAGGTGGAGGTGATTCCCACCGGTTCGCTGGCTCTGGACCGGGCGCTGGGGGTGGGGGGCGTTCCCCGAGGGCGG
>Ga0256830_1001131_pt1 | contig 19218 bp, 23 predicted proteins | sample 128326metaG_FD_190537 | JGI IMG/M metagenome (GOLD analysis project Ga0256830, IMG submission 190537) | Hydrothermal vent microbial communities from Lau Basin, Pacific Ocean - 128-326 | ecosystem: Environmental > Aquatic > Marine > Hydrothermal vents | place: Pacific Ocean: Lau Basin | collected... | reverse complement strand
AAGAGGAGCGGTTGTGAAGGCCGCTGCTGTTGATGAGAACATGAGAGTCTTCGAAGGCGAAGCAAAGGTCTTCGATTCTGAAAAACTCGCTCTTGATGCCATCCTTGCCGGAGAGATTCAGGAGGGACAGGTTGTGGTTATAAGGTACATGGGGCCCAAGGCTGCGGGAATGCCGGAAATGCTCCTGCCGACAGCAGCAATTGCTGGGATGGGTCTGCAGAGGGTTGCTCTGATCACGGACGGCAGATTCAGCGGGGCGACGAGAGGGCCAGCTATAGGCCATATAGCCCCGGAGGCAGTTGCGGGAGGGAACATAGCCCTGATCGAGGACGGAGATGTGATCGAGATCAACATACCCGAGAGGAGGTTGAACGTGAAGCTGAGCGATGACGAGCTTGCAGAGAGGAGGGAAAGGTGGAAGCCAAAAGATATAAAGCACAGGGGCTATCTGGCAAAATACTCAAAGCTCGTTGGAGGGGCAGAGGAAGGGGCGGTTCTCAAGTAATTATTTTTTATTTCTGAATTCACAGAAATGTTTCATCCATGGGAAGATTTAAGTATTAAAATGAATAAATTTAATACATGCCGGTAACCCTGACCACGAGGGTTGATGACGATCTTGCCAGAATGATTGATGAGATCGCAAAACAGGAGGGTATGGACAGGTCGACGATCATGAGGAGGTTTCTCAGTAATGCTGTGAGGGAGTGGCTTATTGAAAAGAGCCTGAAAGACTATGAGGAGGGGAAAATAACTCTGTGGCAGGTAGCTGAGAAATGCAACATCTCGCTCTGGGAAGCGGTCAGTGAGGCTAAGAGGAGAACAGTACATATCCCCTACGGCCCTGAAGATCTAAAAGAAGACCTTAAGGAGATATGATCGTTTCCAACGCAACCCCGCTGATCTATCTTGCGAAGGCAGGAAAATTGCATTTGCTTAAGGTTTTTGGCGAAGTGATAATTCCAGAAGAGGTGAAAATTGAAGTCGTCGATAGGGGGAAGGAGCTGGAAAAAGCGGATGCTTACGTGATTGAGAAAGCCATTGAAGAGGGCTGGATCAAGGTGCTGCGAGCGGAGTTTGTAGACATGTCATTGAAACTCCATCCCGGAGAGGTAGCCGTTCTCTCCCTCGCAAAAAGGCTTGGTATTGAGGATGTTTTGGTTGACGAAAAGCCTGCAAGGTTCGCCGCAAAGCTGCTCGGTTTAAGGCCGAGAGGGACTGTGTTCGTTCTGCTGAGCGCTCTGAAAGAAGGTGTGCTGGATTTCGACGAGTTTTTGGAAACTCTCCACGTGATGTTAAAACACGGCTTCAGACTGAGGGAGGACGTCATTGTTGAAGCAATAAAGGAGGCAAAGAATATCGTCAGCCTGAGATAGAATGGGCATGTGTCGGTGTCACAGTAACATCACACACTCGCTCGAAGTTATTGGGAGATTGCATGTGGATCGATAGCTGTTAATTGGGAATTTTTGAAGAAAACTATGGAAATTGCAGCCAAAAAACCATGCACATAATGGAGAAATATTTTAAAATTAGAAAATCAAGTAAACAACCATATGCAAATTTACATGGACGTCTGCTGCTTTAACAGACCGTTTGATGATCAAACACAAGATAGAATCAGAATAGAATCTGAAGCGGTGCTGGTGGTCATTGCCAGATGTATGGAAGACTGGATTCTTGTAGGGAGTGAAGCAGTGGATTATGAAATTTCGAAAATACCAGATGATGAGAGGAGAAAGAAGGTAGAAGTTCTGGCATCAATTTCAAAGGAGAAAGTTATTGTGGACAATGACGTTGTCAAAAGAGCTTTAGAGTTTGAAAAAATGGGTTTGAGGGGAATTGATGCTCTGCATTTGGCCTGCGCGGAAAAATCTTCAGATATACTGCTCACAACGGATGATGATTTTGTGAGAAAAGTTAAAGAGAACAAGAATCATATCAAGATCAGAGTCGAAAATCCAGTAACTTGGTTAATGGAGGTGCTCGGAGATGAGTAGCGCTAAAACCCTCAATGAAATCAGGAAGAAAGGCATTGATGCCCTTGCAAAAGCTCTTGGTCCGGTAGGAATGGTAAGGTTCCTTCAGAGTTTTGATACTGGTAGCGGAGATTACACAAAAGAAAGGTATGAGTGGCTTGATGAGAGTGTGGAAGAGATATTGAGTGAGATGAAAAAGAGAGAATAGATAATTAAGCAGCCTGAAAATATCTCAGAAATAGCCACGCAGATTCTTTTGAAATACGGGGAAGTAATATTTGCAGTGGTTGGATAGCAGAGGAGGGTATAAAGTGCAGAAAACAGCATGATTTTTATTTTTCCACATCCGATTATTACCCATGACAGTCATAGACACCCACATCCATTCTGAGGGCAGGAGCGTTGAGGACCTGAGGTTCATGGCTGAAAATGGAATAAGGAAGGCGATAACCTGCGCCTTCTACCCTCTGCCGCCAAAATTTCAGGAAACGCTGATTGACCTGGCAAGGAAGCTGACGGAGTTTGAGCCAAGGAGGGGAGAGAGGGCCGGCATGGAGATTTTTTCGGCGATTGGCATTCATCCGAGGTGCATCCCGCCAGACTGGCAGAAGGTTCTGGATTTTGTTGAGAGCTACTCTGGATACGTGGCAGTCGGGGAAATAGGACTTGAGGATGGAACAGATGAGGAAAGAGAAGTTTTAAAGTCTCAGCTCCTTCTCGCCAAGAAGCTCGACATCCCGGCAATCATCCACACTCCCAGAAAGAACAAGGTTGCAATTCTCGAGAAGACGCTCGAAATACTCGACAGCGTTTCATTTCCGGAGGACCTTGCCCTGATAGACCACAATTCCGTTGAAACTGTGAAGGTTGTGCTTGAGAGAGGCTACTGGGCGGGAATAACAGTCCAGCCAGGAAAGCTGAGCGTTGAGGAGGCTGTGAAGATCGTGGAGGAGTTCGGAGATGAAAGGCTTGTGGCAAACAGCGACACAGGCTTCAGCGAATCGGACATGCTTGCCGTGAAGAAGTTCTACGATGCATGCAAAAATGACAGAGTTGCAAGGAAAAATGCAGAGAGGTTTTTTGGGATCTGAGTTCTTTTAACATTACCATGAGGTTCGTGATTCAGGAGCATCACGCAAGAAGGCTGCATTACGATTTCAGGCTTGAGATGGATGGTGTTGCGAAGAGCTGGGCTCTGCCGAAGGGGATTCCTGATAATAAAGGCGAAAAAAAGGCTCGCAATTCAGGTGGAGGATCACAGCGTAGAGTACATGGACTTTGAAGGAGTCATAGAGGAGGGTTACGGAGCGGGAGTTGTGAAGATATGGGACAGGGGTGAATACAGACTCCTGAAAAGGGATGAGAAAGAGATAAAGATCAGGCTTGAAGGAGAAAAGACCAAGGGCACATATGTAATGATCAAGTTTCTAAAAGCCGGGGAGAATGGCTGGCTGATGATGAAGGTGGGATAAAAAATAGTAGAAAAGGACTCAGCTACCTGTAGTAGCCAAATCCTGCTGATGCCTTAGAGATGTATTCAGCACCATATGCACCTGCACAGGGGTCGTTGTAAATACTCTGAATCACCGCAAACTGACCCCAGATAGCAGGTCCGATTTCCTTTCCATCTGCTGTATACCAGAATCCATTTTCTAAATAGGCGTTCTCGGGCACCGCAACTATTTTCTCGAACCAGTACCAACTGCATGTTTTCCCGTCCATTTCGTATGTTCCCCACATGTGATTTGTGAGCCATGCTCCAGAACCGATATAGGAATCGTAGCCATAATGTCTATCCAGGATGCCATCACCATCACAGTCCTTGTTGCTGAGCCAAGCATCATTCCACTTCATCATGAGCCAGGTATCCCTGTAATGCCAGAACCAAAACCCATTCATCAGATCTTCAGCCACGTCCACATTATCCGCATAACCCTCATCAACAAGCCGCTGATAATATGCGTTATCATCTCCATCGTACGGTGGAAAACCGTATCCGTTAAGGTACACATTGGCATAATATCCGAGGAACATGTGAGATAGATAGTTGTACCCGAAGATGTCGAAGCCGGGTTTCAGTGGTTCCCCGGCAAGGTACCGACCTTCAGGATAGTATAGCTCTCCTGATGGAATTGTTGTGCAGTAGTCATTTTTTCCACCCTTCTTGGCAAGTGCAGCACCGGACAGCAGCACATTCACTAAGACCAAAATGACGACCAATTTTTTCATGATCTGTTATCTGGAACGAAAATATTTAAGTTTTTACTATTTATACAGTTGGATGATAACCTAAACCTGAACTGTATATGGTGGGTTTGTATTGGGTTGACCTGGTTAGCTTGAAGCAGTCCCCCATTTACAGTTGCATGCATGTCAGTAAAAAAAGGATGATGCTCCGGCCGGGATTTGAACCCGGGTCACGGGATCGAGAGTCCCGTATGATTGGCCGGGCTACACCACCGGAGCCCACTCCTGCAATCTCAATGCAGTTTATAATGTTTTTGATGATTGCGTGCGATTCAGAATCTGGAGTTAAAAGAGTCTGGCAGAGCTTTCCATCATTTTTTATCATTTTTTATCAGGAAGAAACAGTAAATTATTTAAAATTTATTGGATTTGTATGTTATCGTATGTCAAATGGTAATGGCAAAAAGAGGAACAGCGGGGAGTATTTTACAATATCAGAGCTTGCAGAGCAGCTTGACATAAGCACAAGAACCATAAGGTATTATGAGGAAATAGGACTTTTAAACCCCCAGAGAACCCCGGGGAACCACAGGATATTTACTAAAAAAGACAGAGCAAGGTTGAAGATTATTTTAAGAGGTAAAAGACTGGGATTCACTCTCGATGAAATAAGGCAGATTCTTGAAATGTACGATGTCAAGGGTGAACCTGAGCAGATCAAACTGACATTAAAACTTGCACATGAGAAGCTCAATGAGGTGAATGAAAAGCTTGAGGATCTAAAGATTTTGAGAGCAGAACTTGAGAATCTGATCAGAAAGCTGAACAGAAGATTATCTGAGATTGAAGCAGAGATGGAAGCCCAGGTACAGTAAAACCCAGTCTGATTTTTCAACCAGCCGAGAGATTTAACTTATAAACCCACACAGTTCTGCTGATCTTCAATGAAGATATGGGTTGGTATAGACGATACAGACTCCAAGAACGGGATGTGCACGACCTATCTGGCAAAGATACTCATGGACCGGATTCAGAAGAGTTCTGGTGAGATAATCGGTCTTCCGAGACTTGTAAGACTGAATCCAAACATACCATACAAAACAAGAGGAAATGGAGCAGTGTCTTTTCTTGTGGAAACCGAAAGTTTGGCAGAGATGGTTGATATTGCAAATGAGACTGTTCTGGAGTATGCGGAGCTTGATGATGTGAATACAGACCCGGGTGTTGTTTTTGTAAACGCGGAAGATGACAGTCTTATGGAAACTCTTTACAGATTCTCGCTAAGGGTGATAAGGGATGTGGCGAGCATGGATGAGGCCCTCTTTCTGATAGGAAAGCATCTTATCCCTCATCTCAAGTACAAGAGAGGAAGGGGACTCATAGGGGCACTTGCATCTGTAGGTGCTGAGTTCAGAGACACAACAGTTGAACTTCTGGCATATCGAAACAGAGAGAGATTCGGGGAAAAAAGGGAATTCAATCCGGATTCCTTTTTCCTTGCAGATCTTCTCAGCTATCCAGAAACGTTTGACACTGTTGACTGGGGAAATGATTCTGTGATTTCTGTCCCAAACTCTCCGGATCCGGTCCTTTTCGGTATAAGAGGAGAAAGCATTGAAGCAGTTATGAAAGCTTACGAGGTTATTGAAACTGAAGAGATCCACATGTACCAGGTTTTTGTAACAAACCAGGCCACAGACATGCATCTCTACACCGAGGATGAAATTCAGATGCTCATGGAAAACAGATCGTACATTCTTGGTGGAGATGTGGTTGAGGAGCCGTTTGAGATTGAAGGAGGGCATGTTTTCTTTTCGATCTCAACAAGATTTGGAGAAATCAGATGTGCAGCATTCGAGCCTACAAAGCAGTTTCGAAATGTTGTTAGAAAGCTCAGAACAGGTGACAGGGTGGTTGTTTATGGCTCATTTAAAGATGAGACCATCAACCTTGAAAAAATTAAGATAGAGCGAATTGCAGACATCTACGAAGAATTCAATCCGCTATGCTGGAAATGCGGGAGGAGGATGGAGAGCGAGGGTAGCGGAAAAGGTTTCAGATGCAGGAAGTGCAGGACAAAAGCCAGGGAAAAGGTGAAGGTTAAAGCTGAGCGTGACATCGAGCCCGGCCTTTACGAAGTCCCCCCCTCTGCCAGACGTCACCTGTCAAAGCCTCTTGTCAGAATGGGTAACGAAACTCAGAGCCATATTTTCAGATAGCAGAAAAATGGCATAATTTAAAAAGATGGGACTCAATCAGATTGTGTGAAGAGGAAAGGTGTCAAATTTGAAAGAGATCTGATTCATGCCCTCTGGAATGAGGGGTTTGCTGCTGTCAGAGCTGCTGGTAGTGGTTCATCCTCGTATCCCTCTCCAGACATAATTGCAAGTAACGGCAAAACCACGATTGCAATAGAAGCAAAGGTAAGAGAGAGGCTTCCACTTTACATCTCAGGTGAAAAGCTGAGAGAGCTCGTCATGTTCTCCAACCTTTTTGGAGCCAAGCCTGTGATTGCGTTAAAGCTAAAAAAGGCAAAATGGAGATTTTTCGAGATAGACATCCTTGAAAAAACTGAAAACGGTTACAAGATCTCGGACAAAACCTTTCCTCTTGGAAAGGAGCTTGGAGAGATACTTGACAAATTTGTTCAGGAAAGGCTTTAAAACATAAACCAGCATCTGGAAGTATGCATATCCCAAGGTCACATCCTCGCTATCATTCCCTCATGACAAGAGAGAAGCTGGCAGATGCTTTCAGGAGGGGTCTTGTTGTGCCAGAAGGGCTTATAGCCCATGGAAGGGGAGAGTGCTTTGATTACATTATTGGGGAGAAAAGCAGGGATTTTGCCTTGGAGGCTGAAAAGACTGCTGTTGCAATGATGATTTTGGCGGAACGCCCTGTCATTTCAGTGAATGGAAATTCAGCAGGACTCGTTGCAGAAGAGATCTGTGCACTCTCAAAAGTACTTTCAATACCACTTGAAGTCAATATCTTTCACAGGAGTGATGAAAGGATCAAAAAGATAACAGAAGAGCTTGAAAGATATGATGTGACCGTCTATTCCAAGGGTGACGCTGTCATAGAGGGGCTTGACTCGGCAAGGAGAATTGTTGACAGCAGGGGGATATTCAGGGCCGATGTCGTTCTTGTCCCTCTTGAGGATGGTGATAGATGCGAGATTCTCAAAAGAAAAGGAAAGAAAATTATAGCCATAGACCTCAACCCCCTTTCAAGAACATCCAGAATGGCAGATGTAACCATAGTGGACAACATAACAAGGGCGATCCCGAACATGATTGAGTTTGCGAGAGATATGAAGGATATGAGCAGGGAGGAGCTTGAAAAAATTGTGATGAATTACGATAACAGAGAAACTCTCAGAAAGGCATTAAAGGCCATAATTGAATACCTGGAAGAAAAATCCGGTGATTTGTAATGTATGATGAAATTCTTGAGAAGGTAAGACCAATTATAGAAAGAGTCAGAAATGAGGGTGATAAAGCACTGCTGGAGCTGACAGAGAAACTTGATGGTGTGAAGATAAATGACATTCGAGTCCATCCTGAAGAGATTGATCAGGCTTATGAAAATGTTGAGGAGGATCTTGTTGATACTCTTGAAACTGCAAAAGAGAGCATTGAGAGATTTCACTACATAACCATGCCTGAGCTTGACATGAAAATTGATTTTGGGGACTGCATTATGGGTAAGAGATACATCCCGGTTGATTCTGCTGGTCTTTACATACCCGGAGGAAGGGCGAGCTACCCATCAACAGTTCTCATGTCTGCAATTCCAGCAAATCTTGCCGGGGTTGAAAATTTGGTAGCATGCACCCCTCCCGATAGAACGGGAAAGGTAAATCCTCTCACACTTGTTGCAATGGACATCTGTGGAGTTGATGAAATTTACAGGGTCGGTGGAGCTCAGGCAATTGCTGCAATGGCCTATGGGACTGAAACTGTGAGGAAGGTTGACAAAATTGTGGGGCCGGGTAATGTCTATGTCACGGCAGCCAAGCTTCTCGTGCAGAGGGATGTTGCAATAGACATGCCTGCAGGCCCTTCAGAGGTTCTTGTAATCGCTGATGAGAATGCCGAAACTCAGATGGTGTTTCTGGAATGCATATCACAGCTTGAACATGATCCGATGGCGAGGGCAATTCTCGTTACAACATCACCAAAACTTGCTGAAGAGGTTGAAGAAAAAATCAGATCGGTCATGCCAAACTCCAATTTCAGATCCATTGTTGTTGATTCACTGGTAAAGGCTGTAGAAGTGTCAAACGGAGTTGCTCCTGAACATCTTGTCATAATTGCGGAAAACCACTGGCAGGTTTTTGAGAAGGTGAAACATGCTGGAAGTGTTTTTCTCGGAAAGTTCTCACCGGTTTCTGCTGGAGATTATGCAAGCGGAACAAATCACATACTCCCGACTGGAGGATATGCGAGGATGTACTCAGGTGTGGGTGTTGAGACATTCTTAAAATCGGTAACGTATCAGGAATTAACAAGAGAGGCTCTTGAAAGATTGGGGAAGGCAATTATAAGTCTTGCAAGAGCTGAAGGACTTGAATGGCATGCAAAATCTGTGGAGGAGAGGTTAAAATGAGGAAGTTCACAGCTGAAATAAATGAAAAGGATTTTGGAAAAGAGGTAGAGCTCTGCGGATGGGTTCACGAGGTCAGAGATCTTGGGGGACTTGTTTTTGTTGTGCTGAGAGACAGAGAGGGATTTGCGCAGATAACACTCCCCAAAAAGGCTGTTGACAGGGAGATGTTCAGAAGGGCAAGAAAGGTAAGGAGAGAGAGCGTTGTAAGGGTTAAAGGGACAGTTAAGGCAGAGGAAAAAGCCCCCAATGGATTTGAGATAATTCCTGAAGAATTTGAGATTCTGAATGAAGCTGATGCTCCCCTGCCACTTGAGGTGACTGAGAAGGTACCTGCGGAGCTCGACACAAGACTTGACAGCAGATTCATTGATCTTCGAAGACCCAGGGTTCAGGCAATATTCAGAATCAGACATGCAATGCTTCAGGCAATAAGAGAATTCTTCGACAGGCGTGGTTTTATTGAGGTTAACACACCAAAAATTGTCTCAACAGCAACTGAAGGTGGAACAGAGCTTTTTCCAATAACATACTTCGAAAGGGAGGCATTCCTCAATCAGAGCCCGCAGCTTTACAAACAAACCCTCATGGCAGCAGGATTTGAGAGAGTTCTTGAGATTGGGCCTATATTCAGGGCAGAAGAACATAACACAATCAGACATTTGAATGAGGCTGTCAGCATTGACATTGAGGTGAGCTTCACAGATCACGAGGGAGTTATGAGGTATCTCGAGGAACTGGTTAAATACATCCATGAAAGAATCTCAGAAAGATGTGAGAGGTATCTGGAGTGGATTGGAGTGAAAATAGATATCCCCGAGATCCCATTTACAAGACTGAGCTATGATGAGGCTGTTGAGATTGTAAAGGGAAAGGGTGAGGAGGTAAACTGGGGAGAGGACCTCTCAACATCAGCTCTGAAACTTGTTGCTGAGGATTACAGCGGGTATTACTTCATCGTTGACTGGCCTACAGAGTCAAAGCCATTCTATGCTATGCCCCATGAAAACGATCCAGAAATTTCTAAAACATTTGATCTCATGCATGGATGGCTTGAAATTGCAAGTGGGGCTCAGAGAATCCATATCCATGATATGCTTGTCAGGAGAATATACGAGCAGGGTTTGAGTCCGGAGAGTTTTGGATTCTATCTTCAAGCTTTCAGATACGGGATGCCACCTCATGCTGGGTGGGGTATGGGGCTGGACAGACTTGTGATGGCTGTGCTTAACCTTTCAAACATCAGGGAGGGCGTACTCTTCCCAAGGGACAGACAACGACTTGTTCCATGAAAAAATATATAAACTACTAAATCAATTTTTATACAGGATGAGCGAAAGAGACCTGATAATTGAGAGGCTTGAAAGAAAATTAGCCGAAAAGGAGAAGGAATTGAAGGAGTTGAGAAGGGTGGCGGGTATGAATGCAGAAGAGATCAAAAGAGATGTGCTTAACAGCCTAAGGGCTGAGCTTGAGAAAATTGAGAGGCTTGAGGCAAGGGTTGCTGAACTGAACAAAACAGTCCAGTCTTTGCTGGATGAGGTGCTCTATCTCAAAGCAAATCTACCAAAAGAGGAGTCAAAATCAAGGGAGATAAGGGAGATAGGGAACCCTGATGGGAATCCGGAAAACGAAAGAAAATCGGAATGCATTGAAGACAGCGAGATAATCATCTGCGACTGAAATCATGCACATCAAAAAAATCTCGATAAAGAATTTCAAATCCTTTGGTAAGAAAGTAGATATCCCCCTCGACAGAGGTTTTACTGTAATAAGTGGCCCGAACGGGAGTGGGAAATCAAACATAATTGATTCGATTGTCTTTTGTCTGGGTTTGCATGCATCATCAAAGATTTTGAGAGCTGAGAAGCTTCCCGATCTGGTATATTCAGGCAATGGAAGAAAAACTGGGACTGCTGAAGTTGAGATCGTATTTGAAAACAATGGGGAAGAGCTGAAAATAGCCAGAAAGGTGAAAATTACCGACAGAAACTATTACAGCTACTACTACATAAACGGAAAATCCTCAAGCCATTCCGAGGTGATGAAGGTCCTGGAAAAAGAGGGAATTTACAGCGATGCCTACAACATTGTAATGCAGGGAGATGTCACAAGAATTGTTGAAATGACCCCATTTCAGAGAAGGAAGATAATAGACGATATAGCCGGAATTTCAGAATTTGAGGAAAAGAAGGCAAGAGCCATAGAAGAGCTTGAGGCTGTGAGACAGAACATAGAAAAGATATCTGCGATCTTATCTGAAGTTGAACAAAGGCTGAAAAATCTGGAAAAGGACAGGGAAGAAGCTCTCAGATACAAGGAACTCATGGAGAAAAGGGAGAGACTTGAACTTGAAATCGGAGCTATAAAAAGAAAAGAGCTTGAAACCAGACTGTCAAGGATTAAAAGAGAGATTGACAGACTGGAAAGAAGCAAGGACGAATCTCTGAAAAGAATTTCCGATATTCTCTCCATGAAAGAGAATCTGAGGTTTGAAATGGATCAAATTTCAAGAAAGATCTCTGAAGAAGCTGATGAAAGATACAGGGAAATTCAATCAACTATTGCTGAGCTTCAGGCTGAAATAGAAGGGTTAAGAAAAGAAAAGGAGTTCTCAAGGAATCAGATTGATGCTTTCAATCAGGAGAAGGTGAGAATTCTTCTTGAAATGGACAGACTTACCGATGAAATTGAAAATCTGAAAAATGAGCTTTCTGATCTTTTGCTTCAGAAGAATGGTGTTCTTGAAAATGAAAGAATTATCAGGTCAAAGCTGGATGATGTTAAAAAGAAGATTGATGAGATAAGTGGTGAGGAGAGGGAGATTCGTGACAGAATACTTGCCCTTTCAGAGAAAATTGAAGATTTGAGGCTGGAGAAGGGTGAGCTGCTCAGAGAGAGGGACAGGATATATGAGGGGATCAGAAGAATCACAATTGAGATTGAGGATATTGATTCTCGTTTATCAAAAATCAGAAATGAATACGAACAATTAAAGGAAAAAATGGACCAGAAGCAAAGAGACAGAGAACGCTATGAAGACACGCTCGCAAAGATTATAGCCAAGAAAAAGGAAATTGACGGAGAGATATTCAGACTCAGGAATGAGCTTTCATCTGCTGATGAGGAAATAAGGCAGAAGGAGATAGAACTTGCCAAGGTTAAAGCAGAAATTTCTGCTTATGAGGGTGGATATAGCAAAGCCGCTGAACTTGTACTTGAAGCAAGGGAAAAGAAGGCACTTCCTGGAATTTTTGGAATTGTGGCTCAGCTTGCCGAGGTTGATGAGAGATACGCTCTTGCCTTAGAAATTGCTGCAGGAAATGCCCTGAATTTCATTGTTGTGGAAAATGAAGATGATGCAATAAGGGCAATAAAGTACCTGAAGCAGATAAAGGGAGGAAGGGCTACATTTCTTCCACTTAACAAAATAAAAAAGAATTTTGAAAGGCTCTCCCTTGACAGAAGTGTCCTTGAGAAAGATGGAGTTGTGGATTATGCAGTGAATCTTGTGAAATGTGATTCAAGGTTCAGGGCCGTGTTCAATTTCATTTACAGGGATACAGTTGTTGTTGACACTGTTGAAAATGCAAAGAGAATTATGGATGGTAGGAGGATTGTAACTCTTGATGGCGAACTCATAGAAAAATCAGGGGCAATTACTGGTGGAAGCATTGACAGAAAGACAGGATTGCTGCTTACAAGGGAACTGATTGAAAGGGAAAAAAGAATATCTGAAGAAATCTCCATTCTCAACTCTAAGAAAGCATCAATTCTCGGTGAACTTCGGAAGGTCGAGGATCGATGGAGGAGTATTCAGGATGAAATCAGCAAGCATGAGGAGCTTATCAGAGAATGTGAAATGGAGGCAGAGGTTCTCAGATCAAGGATGGAGTCCTCATCTCTTGCAGAGAAGGAGATGATGGAGAGGAAAAAGACAAGAGAGAATGAAAGGAGATCTCTGGGTGAAAAAATAGGAAATATTGAAGATAAACTTAAGGAAATCGATGACAAGATTTCAAAGTTCACAGATGAGCTCGAAAGTCTTAACAGAAGGGTAAAGGGAAGCAGACTTCCAAGGCTCTCTGAAGAGCTCGAACACCTGAAGAATCAGTACTCACTTGTGAGAGAGAGTCTCCTCAAAATCGAATCAGAAATAGAGAAAAAAGAGCTTGAAATCAGACAGAAAGAATCAGCTCTCAATGAGAGGCAGGAAAGATTGAATGGGATTGGCGAAAATGCCAGCAAACTTATGGGAAGAATCTCAGAACTCGATGTCAGAATTAATGAAATAAGCCGGAAAATTTCAACTCTCAGAAAAGAGGAGGAAGTACTTGGAGAGAAGGTCAGAGAGCTCAGAGAACAGCGAGATGAGATATTTTCGAGGATAAGAGAGCTTGAAAATGAGCAGAACAAACTTGAATATTCAATTACCGGCTATGACGAAAAAATAAACGCAAGAAGAGAATTAGTCAGCCAGATTGAAGCTGAGATTTCTCATCTGCCTGACTTTGAACCTGAGCTTGACAGGGATGAGGCTGTGAATCAGCTTGAAGAGGTGGAAACAGAGCTCTCATCTTTCGGTGATGTCAATCTCAAAGCGATACATGAGTACGAGGAAGTGAGGAGGAGATGGGAGGAACTTTACACAAGAAAATCTGAGCTTGAAAGGGAGAGAGAGGAAATCTTTGAGAGAATTGGAAAGTATGACAGAATGAAAAGGGAAAAGTTCTTTGAGGTTTTCGATGCCCTCAATGAAAACTTCAGAGACATAATCAGAAGCCTTGCCAATGGTGATGGTGAGCTCCTTCTCGACAACCCTGAAGATCCATTCAATTCAGGACTTCACATGAAGGTCAGGCCATACGGGAAGCAGGTTCAGAGGCTTGAGCAGATGAGTGGTGGGGAGAAGAGTTTAGTTGCTCTTGCCCTGATTTTTGCCATCCAGAGGTACAAGCCTGCTCCGTTCTATGCATTTGACGAGGTTGATATGTTCCTTGATGGTGTTAATGTTGCCAGGCTTGCCAGAATGATAAGGGAGCTGTCGTCTCAGGCTCAGTTCATTGTTGTTTCGTTGAGGAAGCCAATGCTCGAGGAGGCAGATGCCATTGTTGGCGTTACGATGGGGAGGGATAACATATCTCAGGTGACCGGGATCAGGAAAGCATCGATGATCCAGTAGAGATGCTTTACAACCTTGCCAGAAAAGGTGAGATAGATCCACTCAACATAGATGTAGTTGAGGTGGCAGACAAATTTCTGGAAGAACTCGAAAGAGCAAAGAAACTTGATCTCAGGATTTCCGGTAGGGTGTTGCTTTATGCAGCGATTCTTGTCAGAATAAAGTCTGATATTGTTACCGGGGAGGCTTTCGGTGCATTTGATGATTCAGAAGATGTCGAGGATGAGGCTGTCCAGCTTTATGACGATCTGGATGATGCAGCTTACAGTCCTGAATTTGAGGAATATCTTTCACAGGATTTTCTGGAAGACGAAGATATGCTGGAGGATGACCTCATCAGCGCTCTCGTAAGTGCTGGAAGAAAAAGAGTGAGAAGATACACAACGCTTGAAGATCTGATAAGAGAGCTTGAATCTGCAGAAAGAGTTAGAAAGAGAAGGAGAAGAAGAAAATATCATAGAGAGGATATTGTTGATCCGATGAGCGTACCCCATGATGAGGATCTTGAGGACACGATTGAAAAGGTGAGGGAAAAGGTGACTCTGCTGATGAAAAACAGGGATGCCATCAGACTCGGAGAAATCGCCGGATTCGATCTTGTTTCAAAATACATCTCAATCCTCCATTTAGCTTTCAGAAAGGTCTTTGAGCTGTATCAGGAAAGGATATTTGAGAGCGAGATCGAGATAAGGAGGATCAGTGATGAGAGAAAAAGTTGAGGCAATTCTTTTTGTCACATCCGAACCAATTTCAGCATCGAAAGTGGCAAGAATTCTTGGAGAGAGGACTGAGGATGTGGAAGCTGCTATTGAGGAGCTTTCAAGAGAGTACAGCTCCAGAAATTCATCAATTGAGATAGTGAAACTGGGAAAAAAATATCTGATGAGGGTTAAACCTGAATATTCAGATCTGGTCAGTAAATTTACCGAGAAAGAATTTGAAAGAGGTTTGCTGAGAACACTTGCAATTATAGCCATAAAACAGCCAATAAAGCTTTCAGAACTTGCAAAGATCAGGGGAAACAGGTGCTATGAACATGTTAAAAAACTGAAGGAGATGGAGTTTATTTCTGAAGAGAAAAGGGGAAGATCAACAATTCTGAAAACTACAAAAAATTTTGCAGTCTATTTCGGTCTTAAAAGTTCGAACCCTGATGAGATAAAGGAAACCCTGCTTGGAATTGTGAAGAAGGATAAGAAGCTGGAAGAGTACTTTGGAAGACTTGAGGGTTGAAAAGAGAGACAAGCGCAGGAGATTCTTATCACAATGACAAGTTCCGATATGGGATTCGATTTCATAACCCCAAATCCATCCTTCAGCGCTTCCACCCCCTCGTTGAACCACTTTTCCGGAAAATAATAACCAACCAGAAGGAAATAATGGTTCTGAAGAAAATCAGGGATACTTTACTCCCACAGCTCGTGTTTGGCAGATTGCGAGTTGTGGGGATATGATATATTTGGCCTTTTCACATTAAATCTCCAAAACCCTCATATAATCTGTGAATCAAATCTACAAACATGGATGCTGAACTCCTCAGAAGAGTTGAAAGACTGGAAGAGAAACTTGACAGAATCCTTGAAATTCTTGAGGATGAGTTAACTGAAGAAGAGATCGAAGAACTCAACAGAATAAGCGAGAGAATGAGGAAGGGTGAAAAAGTTCCTCTTGACGATCTTATATGAAGATTTACCTTGATAGAGATGCAGCAAAACAGGTAAAGAAGCTCAAAGAGGATGAAAGATCGAGAATCTTAAGACGAATCAAAGCCCTTGAAGTTGATCAATTTCTCGGAAAGAAGCTTAAAGGAAGGGAAAACACATACTCCCTTAGAGTTGGCAAATTCAGAGTTATATACGAAATACACGCAGATTTAGATGAAATCTGGGTTTTGAAAATTGATAAAAGAGAAAGAGTTTACGACAGAATTTGAGTTTCTGGTAAAAACTTAGAGTTCTGACGCAACTATCATGTTATGCTTTCCAACTTAACCATCCTATGTTTGAAAGAAAAAGAGTTTTTATAGTACTGAACAGAATTGTAAACTCATGCAGGTTCAGGCTGAACGAAAACCGGGCTGACGGGAGGCCCATTAACACTATTTCAGGGAATATCGGACTTAAAAGAGTAGATGCAAGGGAGTTTTTTGATTATGCGGAGTGGTATTTGTTTAATGGGTGATTTGGGATGTCTTTAGACGCTGAATATGATTTTATTAAAAAACTCAGAAAGATGTGGCATGTACTTATTGGGATAGTTCTTATTGTTGGGTTTATTGGAGTAATAGGGGCAGGAGCAATATGGTTTGCTCCAGAAAACAACAGAGATTTCTACATGTTTATTGCTCAGATTGTGAGCGTATTAGTAACGATTTTAATGGTTGGTGTGATTGGGTTGCAAGCAGAGATTATGAGGAGGCAAAATAAAATTCTTGAAGTTGATAGACTACCGATGCTCATCTTTAAAAAAATAAAGGCAGGGGGATGGGCTTTTGAGATAATAAATTCTTCAAAATATCCTGTTAAAATAGAATTTGATGATTTTATACCAGAAAAATATTACAACAAAAAGTTCGAAGAGGAACAAAAAGGGAGAAGATTGAGAAAAGTATCACAAAAAGTTCGTTTCCATCATAAGCTAAGAGAAGTCTTTATTTATCCTGAACAGAAAATAAAAATTCCGGACGAATTCGAAGCCGATATTGATGTCCCGGGAGTTTTAAAGATAAAAGCATCAAACGTGTATTTTTCAGATCTTTCTCTCAAATACGAGTATGATATAAGCTCTGGCAGAATCAATAGAATTGAGGGGCTTCCCTGATTGATACCTCTTTTTGTCCATACCCGTTTAGATACTTCCTCTGCCCTCTGTATTCCACATGGAACAAGGTGGAACACATTCTGAATCAACCTCTATAAAGGGACTTTCCGCCAAAAACAGCCAGCAGAGGGTTGATTTGCACATCCGAATTTCAAGAGAGAGTTGTATATTTCTGAAAGAAAATTTCAGAAATCGCTTCTCTGAGACTATTGACAAACTTCTGGTCTCTCTCAGGACTGGAAAACCCATAGAAATCCAGATTTTCAGAATTGAAAGTGGGTCCGCCCGGATTCGAACCGGGGACCTCCTGCGTGTGAGGGAGACTTAAATAGAAAATGGAGCAACCATATAAGTCTAAAAGACATATACAAGGATTACAGTCGAGATTTTCGAAACTGGCTTAAAAACAGAGTTAAGAGCGGAAAACTTACTGAAGCAACTGCAAGTGATTATTGCAAAACTCTGGAGAGAAATATAGAAAAATTGGACGTAAATACTCCTTATGAGCTTGAAAACATTGAAATAAACAAAACTTTAGCTCTCGCATTGAGGAACTTTTTCAATTTCCTTGAAGATAGAGATATTGACGAGATAAACGGATATCTAATAGATAAATGGAGGAAAAAGATCCCCATTCAAACTGCAAGAGTTCAGGAGATCTACATCACCAATAAGGAGCTTCTGGAAGCTTATGAACACTTGAAGGGCAAAAAGCCAATCTTTGGAACAATATTTAAGATGTTGGTTTATAGCGGTGCAAGGTTGAAACATGTTTATGAGGCTCTGAAATCATTCGATCCTGAAAAGGTTGTTGTTGTGAACAACATTGCGAGGTATCCGATAACTCACCTGACTAAAGGGGCTAAAAAAGGCTACTGGCTATATTTCCCTGCTGAATTTCTCGATGAACTCAAACAGGTTGAGATGTCTATGAGTTACAAAACCGTTCAGAGAAAAATTGCTTACAAACGAGTGAATGCGGAAACAATCAGGAAGTGGCATTTTAACTTCATGATAATAGAGAACGATGTTCCAGAATCCATAGCTGATTTTATTCAGGGGAGGCGGCCCGCAACAGTTGGATCAGCCCATTACCTGAACAAGATTAAGCTGGCAGATAAGGAGTATTCCAAGATTGTGGATATGTTTCCAATACATCCTTAATTTTTTGAGAAAAGCCTCAAAAAGTTCATTTATTTCTCCTTAACAACTTTTCGCACAGTTTCATTACCGGCTGACGCATCATTATTGCCAATACCATTGCCAGCAATGAGATTATTACTCCAAATAAAAATCCAATGAAGATATAATAACCATTAGTCAATCTTTTTTCCTCTATCTTTAGTCTGACAACTTTCCCTTCAATTTCATCAATTGAATAAACTCTTCTCCCGAATTTTTCAACACCATACCATGTTGGTTCTATTAACTCAAATTTGTAGATTCTCTTCCCAAGTGATAAACTAATGTTATCTGAGCCATTAACCGTAGAATGGAAAACAATTCGCTCTTCGCTTCCTTTCCATGTGGTTACTTTTAGAATTCCATTTTGAATCTCTGGATCTATTGATATCGTTACGTTGTATGTTCTGGTGTAATTGGCTGTTAGATCCAGAATGGTACCGTTTTTTGATTGGGTTACAACTCTCGAAAAACCTCATAGTTTATACCAAGACTTGCTGTTAAACCACAGTTTATCCCAATCAGAATGATTCTTTGGATCATTCACATACCACCAGTAAATTGTTGGATCTGCCACTACCCAACTATCGTTTAGCTTCACCTCAACCCATGCGTGATCTATCCCATTGTCTTCAACAACTCTAACTTCAAATCCTGCACGCTTTGCAACTTCATAGAAAAACGAAGCTAACTCTCCACAGCCACCTACTTTGTAATAGGCAATCCATTTTGGATCATTGTTATATGGTGGCTTTGTAGGCCTAATTTTGTATTTCTCATTGATTGAATAAATTTCGTAGCCTAATAACTTTTTGTGAGGCATTCCATAAATGTAATCTATATTTTCCCCTTCCCATCTTGCGATTTTCTCAAGTTTTTGAATAACACCTTCCGTGGTGTTAATCTCATTTACAAGCATTCCTATTTCAGATTCACCTTTAGGAGAAATGTGGAAGTGGTACCATAGAGGAACAAAACCGAGTAAAATGACAAAACCAAGTAAAAAAATGAGTACAAGCACGATCGCTAATTGTGAAACAACCCCCTTATTTGACGTCATTTCATCCTACAACCAACTTGTAATCCCCCTCAGGAATCTCCCTCATCGCCTTGCCCATCAGATGCGCGCTCCACTTCTTCTTGTTGGTGATGAATTTAAGCTTTGAGATCAGAGGTTTGAATTCAACAGGCTTATCGAAGATTTTTACTGGTTTAAGCTCGATTCTCAGCGGGAAGGTTTCGTTTCCCATGCCCTGTGGA
>Ga0256830_1001130_pt1 | contig 19231 bp, 19 predicted proteins | sample 128326metaG_FD_190537 | JGI IMG/M metagenome (GOLD analysis project Ga0256830, IMG submission 190537) | Hydrothermal vent microbial communities from Lau Basin, Pacific Ocean - 128-326 | ecosystem: Environmental > Aquatic > Marine > Hydrothermal vents | place: Pacific Ocean: Lau Basin | collected... | reverse complement strand
GCAGCCGCTTGTGACGACGGTCGCCGTAGGTGGTCTCCATCACCACTACGTCGGCCTGCGGCGGCGGCGCCGGGTCACGCAGGATGGGCCGGCCACTGTTGCCAAGGTCGCCCGAAAACAGCAGGCTGCGGCTGCGCCCCTGATCTTCGAGCTGCAGGAAGACGCAGGCCGACCCCAGTATATGGCCGGCGTCGACGAAGGTCGCGCGAATGCCCGGTGCCAGTTGAAGGGGTTCCCCGTAGCGCGCCGTACGGCCGAAGAAATCCAGGCTGTTCAGCGCGTCCAGCGTGGTGTAGAGCGGTTGGATGGCGGACGTGGAACTGCCGTGCCTGACAGCCTTGCGCAGCCTGTAGGCCGCATCCTCCTCCTGCAGGTGGGCGGCATCCAGCATGACCAGGCGCGCCAGTTCGCGGGTGGCGGCGGTCGTGACGATCTCGCCGCGGAAACCGCGACGCGCCAGCAGGGGGATGCGACCGCAGTGGTCCAGGTGGGCGTGCGTCAAGAGCAGGAAATCGATATCCGCCGGATCGAAGCCGAAGGGTTCGGCATTTTCCTCCTCGAGTTCACGCCCGCCCTGATAGAGACCGCAGTCGATCAGGATACGCCTGCCCGCACACTCGACCAGGTGGCAGGAACCGGTGACATCGCGGTCGGCGCCGTGGAAGGAGATTTTCATGGTGAAATCCTTTTTCTTCCGCGTGTGAAGGATAGCCACGGAAAACACGGACACGGCCGTGTAAACACGCTGTTTGAAAGTGGCGCCACCCGAAACAATGTCCCCGTCCGTGTTTTCCGTGTGGTCCGCAGCCGTATCCATGTTACAGAAACGGCGTTTGTAACAGAACCGCCGGGGCGTGTACCCTTGAGCCGGCCGCACACCGTGGCTGACCACGGCGACCGGGAGCAGTTTCATGACAGGCGTCATAACGAGAAGAGGATTCATGGCCATACTGATGGCAGGTGCAGCATCGCGTTCCCTGGCGAAGACGCCCATGGCCACAGCCGGGGGAAAGGATTCAAGGAGCGGCCGGGACAAGAAGCCGCCACGAATCGGCCTTGCACTGGGTGCGGGCGGTGCCAAGGGTCTGGCGCACATTCTCATGCTGGAGGTGCTGGACGAACTCGGTGTGAGACCCTGCGCTATCAGCGGCAGCAGCATGGGTGCTGTCATCGGGGCACTGTATGCCAACGGCCTGTCCGGCAGGCAGATCCGCCGGTTCATCGCCGGCCCGGTCTCGGGCGGCAGTCGCTCCTGGCCGAACTCGCTGTTCCGCAAGGACATCTTCAAGTGGATCGACTTCATAGATCCGGAGTTGGGCAGCGGCGGCCTCATCGACGGGGAAAACTTCATCCGCTACCTGCGCCAGGAGGTGCACGCCTCCACCTTCGATCGTCTCGCCATACCGATGAGCATCGTGGCGGCCGACTTCTGGAAACGGGAACAGGTGGTACTGGACAGCGGCCCGCTGCTGCCCGCCATCCAGGCGAGCATGGCGCTGCCCGGGCTGTTCAGCCCGGTACGGCTCGGTGATCGTGTGCTGGTGGACGGCGGCACGGTCAATCCCGTGCCCTACGACCTGCTGCCGGCCGATTGCGACATCACCATCGCCATCGACGTCATGGGCACCATCTCGCCGGAGAATGGCACATCCAGGCCCTCGTTCTTCGATGCCATCTTCAACTCGGTGCACATCATGCAACAGGCCATCGTCGACGAGAAGCTGAAGCAGCGCCGCCCTGACATCTACATCCGGCCCGTACTCAACAACATCCGTATGCTGGAGTTTTACCGGGCCGGCGAGATCTACCGGCAGGCGCTGCCGGCAAAGAGGGAACTGAAGAACCGCCTCGAAACGCTGATATCCAGACCGACATGACGAACAGGCAGACAGACGACCACCGCAAACGAGGTGCAGGGCAAATACTCCACGATATCGAAGATGGGCCGGTTCCCTGTCAGGATGCCGCCGGCAGCTTCCTGGCCAGCAGTCCCATGGCATAGTCGCCCGGCTCCAGCGGCATCCACACGCGGTGGCCGCCACCGGGTACGGCCTGCACCGGCCGGCCGTCCTTGTCACGCAGATCTTTGAGAACGAAGGTACGGTTGCCGCCTGGCGCAATGAGTTCCAGTTCGTCACCGACCCCGAACCGGTTCTTGACCTCGACCTCCGCCAGACCGCTGGCCGCGTCGTAACCCGCCAGTTCGCCCACGAAACGCTGCCTCAGGCTGTTCGAATGGTTCTGCAGGTAGTTCTGGTACTCGTGGCTGTGGTGACGCTGGAAGAACCCGTCGGTGTAACCGCGGTTGGCCAGGTTCTCCAGCGCACCCAGCAGACCGGGGTCGAATGGCCGCCCGGCCAGGGCATCGTCGATGGCACGCCGGTACACCTGGACGGTGCGCGCCACGTAATAGTGAGACTTGGTGCGGCCCTCGATCTTGAGGCTGTCGATGCCCATCCTCACCAGCCGCTCCACGTGCTCGACGGCGCGCAGGTCCTTGGAATTCATGATGTAGGTGCCGTGCTCGTCCTCCTCGACAGGCATGTACTCGCCCGGGCGCTCGGACTCCTCCAGCAGCCGCACGTCGCCGCTGGCGTCGGTCGTGGCCGCGTGCACCCTGTAGTCCCAGCGGCAGGCATTGGTGCAGGCGCCCTGGTTGGCGTCACGGTGATTGAAATAACCCGACAGCAGACAGCGCCCGGAATAGGCGATGCACAAAGCGCCGTGCACGAACACTTCCAGCTCCATGTCCGGGCAGCGCTGGCGGATTTCCTCGACCTCGTCCAGCGACAGTTCACGCGACAGGATGATGCGGCGAATGCCGAGCTGCTGCCAGAAGCGCACGCTGGCCCAGTTCATGGTGTTCGCCTGTACCGACAGATGGATGGGCATCCCGGGCCAGCGCTCGCGCACCAGCAGGATGAGACCGGGGTCGGCCATGATGAGCGCGTCCGGTCCCAGTGCCACGACCTGTGCCATGTCGTCAAGAAAGGTCTTCAGCTTGCTGTTGTGCGGCAGCACATTGCTGGCCAGAAAAAACCGCCTGCCCTGTGCATGCGCCGCCTCGATGCCCGCTGCCAGCTTGTCGAGGCTGTTGAAGTCGTTATTGCGCACCCGCAGGCTGTAGCGCGGCATGCCGGCATAGACGGCGTCCGCACCGTAGGCGATGGCATAATGAAGATTGCGCAGATTACCGGCTGGCGCCAGCAGTTCGGGAGCTTTCATCGGGTCTGCTTACAGGCTTCGGTCACGGGCCGGAATTGTATCACCAGCAACCTGTACCACGGACGGAATTGGCGACTTCACGAATTTCCCTGCGGGCGCCCCAACAGCGCGTGCACCGCGTTGCATACCGCGTCCGTATCGGGAATCGACGCCTGCTCCAGTTCGCGGTTATAAGGGGTCGGCACATCAGCGCCGGCAACCCGCCTGACCGGCGCATCCAGATCGAAAAACGACGACTCGGTCAGCGCCGCCACGATCTCTGCGCCGGCGCCCGCGAACCTGCAGTCCTCTTCCACCACCACCGCGCAATGGGTGCGTGCAAGTGATGCCTGCAGGGCCGGCAGATCGATGGGCCGCAGGCTTCGCAGGTCGATCACCTCGGCCTCGACGCCATCCCCCGCCAGTTTTTCCGCCGCGGCGAGCGACACCTGCACCATGCGGTGCCAGGCGATCAGCGTCACGTCCTTTCCCTGCCGCCTGACGGCTGCCGCGTGCAGGGGTGGCGCCTCGGCCGCGTGGTCGAACGCGCCCTTGTCGAAATAGAGCAGCTCGTGCTCCAGCACGATAACCGGGTCGTCGTGAAAAATGGCCTGCCTGAGTTGCCAGTAACTGTCCTGGGGCGTGCCCGGCGCCACGATGCGCAGACCCGGCACGTTCATCAGGGTATGTTCGAGGCGCTGCGAATGCTGCGCCGCCAGCTGGTGCGCCACGCCGCCCGGCATGCGCACCACCAGCGGCACGCGGAACTGGCCACCGGACATGTAGCGCAGCTTGGCGGCCATGTTGATGATGGCATCAAGCGCCAGTAGCGCGAAGTTGACTGTCATGATTTCCACCACCGGCCGGCCGCCCACCAGCGCGGCACCGACGCCCAGGCCGGTGAAGCTGCCCTCCGAAATGGGCATATCACGCACCCGCCATTCGCCGTAGCGGGCATACAGCCCCTGGGTGACCCGGTAGCTGCCGCCGTAGATGCCGACGTCCTCGCCCAGGATGAACACTGCGTCATCGATCGCCATGGCCTCGTCCAGCGCCAGGTTGAGTGCTTCCCAGACCTGCATCTCGGGCGCTGCGACCGCGGGCGCGATGAAACCGACATGATCGTTGTGACTGCGCTTCATGCATCCCCCCGGTACAGATCCAGCGGCTGTACATAGACGTCCCTGCCCAGCTCCGAGGGCGGCGGACTCTGTTCCGCAAACCGGACGGCCTCGGCGATCACCCGCTCCACTTCCTCGTCGATGGCGTCCGATTCCGCAGCGCTGAGCCAGCCCGACTGGCGGGCTTTTTCGGCAAAGGTATCCAGCGGATCGCGCGCGCGCAGCTCCGCGACCTCCAGCGCCGACCGGTAGGCACCGGCATCGGCCATGGAATGCCCCCGGTAGCGGTAGGTCTCGCATTCCAGCAGATAGGGCCCGTTGCCGGCACGGATATGCTGAAGCGCATCGCGGGCCTCTTCGTACACGGCCATCACGTCCATGCCGTCCACCCGTTTGCTGTCAATGCCGTAGGCACAGGCACGCTGGTACACCTCGGGCACCGCGGAATGACGATGGATCTCGGTACCTATCTGATAGTGGTTGTTCTCGCAGATGAACAGCACCGGCAGCTTCCACAGCGCTGCCATATTGAGCGACTCGTGGAAGGTGCCCTGGTTGACGGCGCCGTCGCCGAAATAACACAGCGCCACGTCGCTGCTCCCGTTCATACGCAGCCAGTACGCCACCCCGGCCGCCACCGGGAAGGTCTCGCCGACAATGGCATAGCCGCCCAGAAAGCGCCGCTCGCGGTCGAACAGATGCATGGAACCGCCGTAGCCGCCCGAACATCCGCCGGAACGGCCGAACAGCTCGGCCATCACCTCGGTCGCCGGAATGCCCCGAACCAGCGCGTGCACGTGTTCGCGGTAGGTGCTGACGACATAGTCGCCGACATCCGCCGCCCGCAGGCTGCCGACGGCAACTGCCTCCTCGCCCGGATACAGGTGCAGGAAGCCGGCGATGTTGCCCTGCGCATACTGCTCCGCCGCCGCCTGCTCGAAGCGGCGCGCCAAGCGCATGTCATACAGGAACTGGCGCGCGAGATCACGCTGCATGGGGATTCACCTGTGGCCGGAGTGCCTGTTGGCATGGTAACGCCGGGAAGGGGTGGTGACAAAGCCAGTACCGCGATGGGAGACGCTTGCGGGTGAGCCATTCAGGATGCTCCTCAGCCAAGCGATCCTGGTTTCCTGCATCCAGATAGCTACGCAACAGGAACATCAGATCACCCGCGTCCTTGCTACCTTGAGGTGAGCGGTCATTCCATGCGACGATTTTCAGAACAGCCAAGCCAACGGGTGTTGCGAACGGGATATCGAGTACTGGCTCGGTCCTGAGCCTAACCACTTGCGCATTTCTGAAAGCATCCCCGAACCCCAGCACGTTCATCCTTATGCTGTGGTCGGGCGGCCAGCTTATTTCCTTGTTGGCGTGTTCCAGAGGCCCAAACGGGACAATATCGATCGGCAGATCACGCTTGTACAACAGTCTTTGCGCTGACTGGGTGTATTCAAATTGGCCGGTGGCTGCCAACTCATTCTTCAACTCGTGGAATTCATCCCAGTCTGCAACTTCCACTCCCAGGTCGATATCAACTGTGGCTCGCTTGATTTCGATACCGTGTCCATAACTCAAAATCATGTCCCTTGCCGTTGCCCCTACCACAAAGTAATGGATATCCCTTGCGGCAGCCACGCCTGCGATTGCGTCGAAGATTTCTACCAGCAGGGGATCAATTTTCCCGGACAAGTCCAGCAAGCTCTTGCTCATAAATCATCCTTGCGGTTTCGATATTCCGGGTATCGCCTGTTGCCAGCAGGTCGGCGTAGATCAGCAGGGGGGGGGGCAGTTCGGAATGCGGCCAGTCATAGTCTATCCGCCAAAAAGCTTCCAAGACCTCCACATCGCCATCAGGGGCTTTTTTCAGTTTGTTCGCAAGCAGCAATTCCCCCGGCTGGCCCTTGGCGTAAATCGTAACCTGTACCGGCTTCAGATATTTCGTCAGTTTTGCCGCTGCCACTTCCCCGCCCCAGCAGGCCTGGAAGTCATGCAGCCGGGCTTGTTTCCACCAGTTGCGGTCAGCGGCCTGGTAACGCCCGATCACCAGTTTGGGCCGTAGCTGCTCCGGGTAGGCAGTCACCCAGCGCTCAATCAGTTTTTCTTTGTTGGCCAGCCGGCGTCCACGCTTGCCCATATCCACCAAAAAGCCCAGTTCTTTCAGGTCGGTGATTACCCATCCCACCGTGCCCAAAGCAACACCGGCAGCCTTGGCGATATTGCGATAAGGTGCGTTTTCGAGACCGGGATGACAGAGCAGCGCAAAGAGCACTTTCAGGCCAGTCGTCTGGAAAGCGCGGGTGGGTGGTTTCCGGTGAGGCTTTTCGACGGGTTTGTTGCCCTTGATGTAGACATACACCGGTGGCTCGTTGAGGTAGGCGTTGCCCGCCACATCCAGGAACGGCAATTCCATCGCTTTCAACCGTTCGGCCATCTGTGGGTTCACATAATCAGTAACGATCAATCCTTTCTGCGGGAATCGCTCCAACTGGTGAACCGCCACTCCCAGCGTGGCCTGGGTGAGTCGGGGTTTGACCTCCACGACAAATTGCCGGTCTACGCCGGGCGCGGCCAGGCGTACCAAGGCATCGGCCCGGTGACCGGCGTTGTCAGTGAAATCTTTGGCTTCAACGGTCATCTGCAGCCCCGTAGTGTCGTGTAACACCTCAAGGACATTTTGCAGCAGTTCCGCCTCTTTATGTGCCATTTTCCCGGCTGTGGCATCCATCATTATGTACATTTATACTGTTTGTTCATAAAAGATGAACATAAATAAATAGTGTACAAATGTCAACGATTTGGAAGGAGTAACTGGCACATCATTGCCGCTTGGGTGGGCGGCGATAAGCCAGACCTGGGCGGGGGTGCATGCAGGCCCGGCTGTGCGGTTCGCTTCGGGTGAACGCCTGTTCCCGCTCCAGGGAGCCCTTGCCGGTGATGAACTCCAGGGCATTGCGGTCGGTATCGGGCTGTGTTCGACCGGTGGTCATGGATATGTTCGTGAAGTCTCGAGGCATGGCCGCCGGACGGTTATGGTGGGGCTCGCTGCACTCACCCCACCCTACGCTTCGACGTGCGTCGTTCGTGGTGTTGCCGAGTGGCAAGGTGAAATCGAAAGAACTCCTTTGCGTTCTTTGCGCGTCTTTGCGGTAAACGGGAAATGCCAGCGGGCGGCTACGCGGTGGTGGAACCGCCCTGCCCGTGCAGCATGACCATGAGTTCGGCTTCACCGCGGGTCAGGCCACAGGTGTTGACCAACTCATGCACGTCGGCACCGTCGTGGGCCAGGCGGCTGGCCTCGCTGTAGGGACGGTCGGCGCTGGCGCGCAATTCCAGCATGTTCTGGCGTTCGGTGAGGCGTTTCATTTGCTGCTCGAGTCGAACAACGTGTTCGCCGGCACCGGCCGAGGCACTGCACAGGGCGCCCATATCATTGCTGACGCGGCGCAACTGCTGTTCAGCCTCGGCCAGCCTATCACTGAGCCGGCCATTGTCCGCACGCAGCCTGCGCCAGGCGCGCCACTGCAGGCCGGCCAGCAGCAGGCCCGCAACGGCAATGGCAGCGAGAATGGCGGTCAAGGCGGTCAAGGCGGTCATCGGCGGCGCTCAGGCGTACTCATCGATATGCTTGTCATCGCCGTCTCGATCCTTTTTCCGGCGGTGTTCAGGTTCATGTTCTTCGGTATCGGGCTTGCGCCGGGGCGGCTGGTTGCCGCGCCCCGTGCCGCTGGAGGGGCGGGTCGGATCGATGCGCCAGGCCGGAGGCAGCTTGCCGATTTCCGCCATGACCGCATCTCCCGGGTTCCGTCGTGGGGCCGGCCTTACAAAGCGGCCAGCTCGTCCCACTCCTCGTCGGTCAGCAGCTTGTTGAGATCGACCAGGATCAGCAGTTCGTCGTCACGACTGGCAACTCCCTGGATGTACTTGGCGCTCTCGTCGTTGCCGACGTTGGGCGCCGATTCCATCTCGGAGGCGCGCAGGTCGACCACTTCGGCAACGCTGTCGACCAGGATGCCGACAATGTGCTTGTCGCTTTCGATGATGACGATGCGGGTGGCGTCTGTCATCTCACTGGTCGGCAGACCCAGGCGGATGCGGGTGTCGATAACCGTCACCACGTTGCCGCGCAGGTTGATGATACCCAGTACGTAATGAGGCGCACCCGGCACCGGGGCAATCTCGGTGACGCGCAGGACTTCCTGCACCTGCATCACGTTGATGCCGTAGATCTCGTCCGCCAGACGGAAGGTAACCCACTGAATTACAGGATCATTTGCCGCTGCTTTCTGTGCCACACCAGTCATTTTCTGTCCTCGGTCTCGTCCTCTGGAATCAACTGCCCGTCAAAATCCGGGCGCATCTCAACCCTTTCGTTATAGATGAAGCATTTATCATGCCACGCCGTCCGCCAGCATCTGCGCCAGGGCGTCGGTATCCAGCAAGGCACACATCTTGTCGATGACCGTGCCGGCCAGCCAGGGGCGCTTGCCGGCGGCGCTGCGCCACTTGACGTCCTTTGCCTCGAGTTCGATGACATTGCCGATGGTACTGCACGCCAGCGCCCAGCGGCCGTCGTCTATCATCACCCGCTGGCGGGTACGCTCATGAACGTCCTGTTCAAGCGCAGCCAGGCGGTCGGCGGGCAGTACCAGCCGTGCCAGGTCGACCACCCTCGACTGCATGCCCTGATAAGGCATGACACCCAGAAACAGGGGCGAGTGGCCGGGCATGGGTGTGGTGTCACCCTCCTCCGGCACCACGCCCTTGAGCTTGATCAACGGTACGGCCAGTGTCAGGCCGGCCACCTCGAACAGCAGGACAGGGAAAGGTGCCCGGGCCCAGTCCGGCACACCGGGCCGCGTTTCGGAGACCGTGGCCGGTGAGCGTTCAGCCGCCACCACGGTATCGGTAACAGCCTGTGTTCCGGTTGCGGGTGCCGTTTCCGGCGCCGCAGTACCACCGTCATTGAGCAGCGCGTCGAGGTAGGCGCTCAACGCCAGTTGCTGATCCAGCAGCACCGCCTTGCGGGTATCGACCGTCATTGCGACACGGCCTCTGCCATCGGCGTGTCCTGCGCCTGCAACCAGCGCAGCAGCGAGCCGTAGGCTTCGTTGCCTCGTGCCTGCGGATTGAAGACCGGCAGCGGCAGACCCGACTTGCTGGCCTCGCGGAACTGGGTGTCGACCGGAATGACCCGCGGCCACAGGTGGTCGCCGTACTGGTCGCGCAGCGCTCGCAAGGCATCGGTCGAAGCACGGGTACGACGGTCGAAGAAAGTCGGCACGATGGTATAGGGCGGCACACCCCCACGCGCACGGCCGATCATCTGGATGGTGCGCAGCATGCGTTCCAGACCCTTGAGCGCCAGGAACTCGGTCTGTACCGGTACCAGCAGCTGCTGACAGGCGGCCAGTGCGTTTACCATCAACACCCCCAGCATGGGCGGGCAATCCATCAGCACGTAGTCGAAGCGGTGCTGCAACCGCGCAAGGGCGCGGGCGACCACCAGACCCATGCCGTCGCGCGCGCCCAGCTGGCGGTCGAGCGTCGCCATGGCGGTCGATGCCGGCAGCAGGCTGAGGTTCTGCACGCCGGCATCCAGCAGCAGCTGGCCGGTGTCCGGCGGCACACTGCCTTCGGCCTGCGCCTCGAACAGGCTGTACAGGCTGCCTTCGACGGCATCCGGATTGAAACGGAAATAAGACGTCATGGAGCCCTGCGGGTCGAGATCCACCAACAGGGTGCGCCGGCCGGCTGCGGCCAGCAGACCACCCAGGGTGACGGCCGTGGTGGTCTTGCCCACCCCGCCTTTTTGATTGGCAACGGCCCAGACATACATCCTGGTCACCCGGCACCGGCCGCGTCGACGGCAGGCTGTGCGGTGGCGGTCGGCTTTTTCGCCTCGGGCGCCGGTTTGTCGTCCACCGGCCGGGAACTGCCTTCCCGGTGGCTCTGCAGGTGGTCCTGCGCGGCGCTCGTCCGCGCGTCGGCACCGGACATGATGACCAGCACCACGCGGCGGTTGCGGCTGCGTCCCTCGGCACTGTCGTTGCTGGCCACCGGCCGGTACTCGCCGTAGCCAATGGCAGCCATGCGCCGCGGATCGACACCCAGGCGCGTGAACAGGTGCACCACGCTGGCGGCGCGCGCCGCGGACAGTTCCCAGTTGGACGGGAACTCGAAGGTGTTGATGGGCACGTTGTCGGTGAAGCCCTCGACGTGGATGATATTGTCCAGCGGCCTCAGTTTTTCCGCCAGCTTTGTGAGTACCGGTATCGAGCGCGGCGACAGTTCGGCACTGCCGGACGGAAACAGGATGCTGGTCTTGATTTCCACTTCGATCCAGCGCTTGTCACGCCGCACCTGGATGAGGCCTTCGTCGACCAGGTCCGACATGGCCTGTTCGATCGAGTCGGCCAGATTCTTCGACGCCTGGTCCAGTCCATCCTGGCTATCCTGTTGTTCCTGTTTGACCGGCGGCGCTTCTTCCTTCTTTTCTTCTTTCTTCCTCCCCTTCTCGACCGCCGGCAACGGTACCTTGATGGGCCGGATGATGAACTTGCTGCGGTCCAGCCCCTCCTGGGTCTGTACCGGCGTCCGTATCAGCTCGCCGACCTGTATGGGCTCCAGGCTGCGCGCCGGATCCCGGAAAGCAGCGATGATGGAGTCGGACAGCACCCGGTACTTGCCCTCGTTGACCGATGAAACCGAATACATCACCACGAAAAAGGCGAACAGCAGGGTGATGAAGTCCGCATAGGACACCAGCCAGCGTTCGTGGTTCTCGTGCTCCTCGGGACGTTTCTTTCTGGCCATGCGGACCTGTACTCCGGTTTCGTATGCGAAAAGGGGTTGCATCAGCGCCGGCCAGCCGCCTACTGATAGTACCCCTGCAGCTTGGTCTCGATATTGCGCGGGTTCTCTCCCTCCGCTATCGAGATCACACCTTCCACGATCATCTCCCTGAACTGGGTCTGGTTGTGGACGTAGCTCTTCAGCTTGTTGGCCATGGGCAGGAACAGCAGGTTGGCGAAGCCCACGCCGTAGATGGTGGCCACGAACGCGGTGGCGATACCGCCACCCAGCTTGCTGGGGTCCGCCAGGTTGTTCATGACGTGGATCAGGCCCATGACGGCGCCGATGATGCCGATGGTGGGACTGTAGCCGCCCATGCCGTCGAACACCTTTGCGGCCTGGATATCCTGGTGTTCCTTGTTGTCGATCTCGACTTCGAGAATGCTGCGGATCACTTCCGGCTCGCTGCCGTCCACCAGCAGCTGCAGTCCCTTGCGGGCGAAGGGATCCGGCTCGTCTTCGGCGATCGCCTCAAGGCCCAGCAGCCCTTCGCGGCGCGCGATATTGCTCCAGCCGACGATCTTCTCGGCGATTTCATCCGGCCGCAGCTTGACCGGCACGAACACCCACACTGAAATCTTCAGTGCGCGGATAAAAGTGTTGATCGGCGTCTGTACCATAACCGCCCCCAACGTGCCGCCACCGACGATCACCAGTGCGGTAAGCTGCACCAGCGACGACATGTGGCCGCCTTCCAGTACGTTGCCGCCGAGTATGGCGAGCAGCGCCACCATGATGCCGAGCAGGCTGAGAATATCCATGCTCAGGCACCCGCCACCCTGGCCAGCGAAGGCCCGATATCACGCAGCGTGATCACCTGATCGGCAAGCCCCGCCTCCACCACGGCGCCCGGCATGCCGAAGATGACGCAGCTCGCCTCGTCCTGGGCCCACACCACGGCGCCCTGCTGCTTGAGTTTTCTGGCACCTTCGCGGCCGTCGGCGCCCATGCCGGTCAGTACTGTGGCGAGCACCTTGCCGCCATAGACATCGGCCATCGACGCAAAGGTGACGTCGGCGCTGGGCTTGTAATGCAATCCGGGCGCCCCGTCCTCGATGCGCACCCTGACCTCGCCCCGATCCTGTTCGACCCGCATCTGCTTGCCGCCGGGCGCCAGCAGTACGCGGCCCCTGCGCAGGGTGTCGCCATCCTTCGCTTCCCTGACCTCGACCCGGCACTGCTGATCGAGACGTTGGGCAAAGGCCGGCGTGAAGGTCGCCGGCATATGCTGGACGACGAGCACCGGGTAGGGGAAGTCGGCGGGCAGTTTGGTCAGCACCTGCTGCAGGGCCACCGGGCCGCCGGTCGAACTGGCGATGGCCACCACCTGGATCTGGCCGCGACGAATATTGACGGGTGGTGTCGGCGCAACCGGCGCCGGCGCCCGACGCGCCGCGGGCGCGCCACCGGCGACAACCGCCCTCGCCACCGTGGGCTGCCTGCGCGCGACACCGAGGATGCGGCGGCGCAGCAGCTCCTTGGCTTCCTCGCGGTCCTTGGCGATATCCTCGAATTTCTTGGGCAGGAAGTCGACTGCGCCCGCATCCAGCGCGTCGAGGGTCGCCTGGGCGCCTTCGTGGGTGAGCGAGGAGAACATCAGCACCGGGGTCGGGTGTGTGGCCATGATGCGGCGCACGGCGGTGATGCCGTCCATGACGGGCATCTCGATGTCCATGGTGACGACGTCGGGCTTGAGCGCTGCCACCTGGCGGATGGCCTCGCGGCCGTCGGCTGCGGTCCCCACCACTTCCAGGCGTGTGTCTGCTTGCAGGATCTCGACGATACGACGGCGGAAAAAGCCGGAATCGTCGACCACCAGTACCCGGGTCACCATGATACCTGTCCCTTGCTACCGGTACGGCACGCCGTCACCGCGTGCCGCCGGTTTTCCCTAACCGATCGAATGGTATGCAGCCCGTTCACTCCGCTGCGGCAATCGATACTCACCCTTCATACCTACATGCGCCGTGCATGGGCCTTCATCAAGCTCGGCACGTCCAGAATCAGCGCGATACGCCCGTCGCCGGTGATGGTGGCGCCGGCAAAGCCGGGCAGCCCCTGCAGGAAGGCACCCAGCGGTTTGATGACCACTTCTTCCTGGCCTATCAACTGCTCGACCACGAAACCGACCTTCTGGCTGCCCACATGCACGACCACCACGTGACCGAGCTGACCTTCGGGCGCTGGCGCATGACCCTGCACCAGCCATTTGCGCAGGTAGAACAACGGCAGCGCCTTGTTGCGCACCATGACCACCAGCTGACCGTCCACCTCGTTGGTGCGTTCGGTGTCGAGGTCGAAGATCTCGCTGACACTGCCCAGCGGCAGTGCAAACGGCTGGTCGCCCAGCATGACCATCAATGTCGGCATGATGGCCAGGGTGAGAGGGACGCGGATGCTCAGACGGCTGCCGCGGCCCGGTTGGGAGTCGATTTCGACGCTGCCATTCAACTGGCCGATGCGTGTCTTCACCACGTCCATACCCACACCGCGCCCGGACACGTCGGAGATCTCCTCCTTGGTGGAGAACCCGGCGGCGAAAATCAGGTTGTAGCATTCCTTGTCATCCAGGCGGGCAGCCGCCTCCTCGTCCATCAGGCCTTTTTCCACCGCCTTGCGGCGCAGCACTTCGGGATCCATGCCCTTGCCGTCGTCCTCGATGGACAACAGGATGTGGTCGCCTTCCTGCTCGGCAGCCAGTATCACCGTGCCGGCACGCGGCTTGCCGGCCGCCTCGCGCTCCGCGGGACTCTCGATGCCGTGATCGACGGCGTTGCGCACCAGGTGCACCAGCGGGTCGGCCAGCGCCTCGACCAGGTTCTTGTCCAGATCGGTCTCTTCACCCTGCAGCTCCAGGTTCACTTCCTTGTTGAGACTGCGCGCCAGATCACGCACCACGCGCGGAAAACGGCCGAATACTTTCTTGATGGGCTGCATGCGGGTCTTCATGACCGCGTTCTGCAAATCGGCCGTCACCACGTCGAGATTGGCGATGGCCTTGCCCAGCTCTTCGTTGGCCATGGACTCCTTGAGCGTGGCCAGCCGGTTGCGCGCCAGCACCAGCTCGCCGACCATGTTCATGATGTCATCGAGCCGCCTGGTGTCCACGCGCACGGTGGCTTCCGACTGCACCGGTGTGGGACTGGCCTTGGCGACCGGCTTCGGGACCGGTTTGGCGGCCGGCCTGGCAGGCTGTGCCGGCGCCGCCCCGGCATCCGGCCGGGCGGCTTTTGCCTCCGTGCCGGCCGGTGTCGGCGCCTTGCCGCTGCCGTGGAGCTGATCCAGCAGCGCCTCGAATTCCTCTTCGGTAATCTCATCGCCGCCGGCCGCGCCCGGTGCAGCGGCATCGGCGGGAGCCTCCTCGCCCGCACCTGCCTTGGCAACGGTGTCTGCGGTCGGTGCCTTGCCACTGCCGTGCAGCTGATCCAGCAGTGCCTCGAATTCTTCCTCGGTAATATCATCTCCGCCCGACACGGTGTCGCCGGCTTCCGCATCTTCGCCCGCGGCACCGGCCTGACTGCCGGCCTGTTCGAGCATTGCCTCGAACTCGGCGTCGGCCTCGTCGCCCGCCGTCTCCACCTGCTGTTCCGGCTGCCCGGCCGCAGGCGCTTCGGTTGCGGCGTCACCTGCCCCGGCCCCGGGCACGGCCAGCCCTTCGAGCATGGCCAGCAAGGCCGGATCTGCGGGCGTCGGCATCTGCCCGCCCTGCACTTCGGCGAACATCGCGTTCACCACGTCGAGCACCTGCAGCACGGCGTCCATCAACTCGGCATCGACCTTGCGCTCGCCGTTGCGCAACACGTTGAACACGTCTTCAGCGCGGTGGCAGACTTCCACCAGGCCGTCAAGACTCAGGAAACTGGCGCCGCCCTTGATGGTATGAAAACCGCGGAAGACGGCGTTCAGCATGTCCAGATCGTCCGGCCGCTGTTCGAGGGTCACCAGCTCCTCGTTCAGCGTTTCCAGGATTTCACCGGCCTCGATCAGAAAATCCTGCAGAATTTCGTCATCGGCATCGATACTCATGCTTGGCTTCCTTCAGAATCCCAGACTGGACAACAGGTCATCCACTTCATCCTGCCCGGATACCACGCTGCCGGGTTCGCTGGTCCCGGGCACCGCCGGGCCCACACCCTTGGCGAGCGTGCTTTCGCCACCCGCCGCAGTTTGTTCATCAGCCTTACCACCCGTGGACTTGCGCACCCCGCCGGACAGCCTGACCAGGTCGACCAGGTTTTCCTCGACTTCCTGCACCAGCGAGATGACGCGGCGGATAATCTGCCCGGTCAGGTCCTGGAAGTCCTGCGCCATCATGACTTCGGACAGGTTGCCATGGATCTTGTCGGCGTGTTGCCGCGTCACGCCCAGGAAGTCGTCGATCTCCTGGCTCATGGCGCGGAACTCATCGACACTCATGTCCTTGTTGCGGAAACGCTCCCATTTTTCGTGCAGGCCGTCGGCCTGCTCGCGCAGCTGTTCGGCGATGGGCAGGGTGCCCTCCACCGCGGTCAGGGTGCGGTTGGCGGAGTCCTCGGTCATGGTGATGACGTGGTTGAGACGTGCCTTGGCGTCGGGGATGTCGCTCTCCGCCAGCGCCACCATGCGCGAGTCCAGCGCAAAGCTGTTCAGCGCGTCGTGCAGTTGACGCGTCATCTTGCCCAGTTCCTGGAAGAGGCTCTGTTCCCGCACACGGCCCAGCGCGTCGATCAACTCTTCCGCCGCGTCCTGGTTGCCCGCTTCCAGCTCCTCGACCAGGGCGCGCGCCTGTTCGAGCAGCTCATGGTTACTCAGTTCAGTTGCCGCTTCCATGGACCTACCCCGCTGTCGCCGCGACGCGTTCGAAAATCTTGTCGATTTTCTCTTTCAGGGTAACCGCCGTGAACGGTTTCACGATGTAGCCGTTGACACCGGCCTGGGCGGCCTCAATGATCTGCTCACGCTTGGACTCCGCCGTCACCATCAGCACCGGCAGGGAACTGAGTTTTTCGTCCGACCTCACCGCCTTGAGCAGATCGATCCCCGTCATGCCCGGCATGTTCCAGTCGGTGATCAGGAAATCGAAGTTGCCATTCTGCAACAGGGGCAACGCGGTATTGCCGTCATCCGCCTCCTGGGTGTTGTTGAACCCGAGGTCACGCAACAGATTCTTGATGATGCGTCTCATGGTGGAGAAATCGTCCACGATGAGGATTTTCATATCGGTGTCCAAGACGGCCTCCTGCTTCAGCCTTCAATCTCGCTTCTGTTTACGGCAGCCCGGCGGTTTTCTGCACCGTCAGTCGCCGACCCATTCACCCATGCGGGCGCGCAGGCGTATCAACGCCTGGCCGTGAATCTGGCACACCCGCGACTCGCTGACACCCAGCACTTCACCGATCTCGCGCAGGTTCAGTTCTTCGTCGTAGTACATCGCCATCACCAGGCGCTCACGCTCCGGCAGACCGGCAATGGCTTCCGCCAGGGCGGCCTTGAAATCACGTGTCTGCAGGCTGTCCAGCGGTTCGTTGGGCTGCTCGTCGCCGGCCGCCGGCGCGGGCTCGTCACCGAAGCCGTTGCCATCGTCGATGCTGAACACCCGGCAGCCGGTGGCGTCCTGCAGGATACGATGGTATTCGTCCAGGGTGATGCCCAGCTTGTCCGCCACTTCCACGTCGCGCGCATCGCGACCGAATTCGTTCTCGATCTGGCGCACGGCCTCGGCCACCTGACGCGCCTTGCGGTGCACCGAGCGCGGTGTCCAGTCGGTGCGGCGGATCTCGTCGAGCATGGCGCCGCGGATGCGGATACCGGCGTAGGTTTCGAAACTGGCGCCCTGGGAGGCATCGTAGTTCCTCGATGCTTCCAGCAGGCCGATCATGCCGGCCTGGATCAGATCATCGGCCTGCACGCTGGGCGGCAGCCGGCTCATCAGGTGGAACGCGATGCGCTTGACCAGCGCCGCGTGCTTGGACACCAGATCGTCGCTGTCGTGATCCTGGGTGGCTGCATACATGGCGGCTCCATTCATACCGGCATCTCCACATGTCCGGAGCGCGACTGGATCAGGCGCTCGACGAAAAATTCCAGGTGACCGCCGGCCGCGCTCGGTACCGGCCATTTATCGGTTTTCTGGGCCAGATTCTTGAACGCCATGGCCGCACGGCTGCGCGGGTAGGCCTGCACGACGGGGCGCTGTTTGCGCACCGCCTTGCGCAGATAGTCGTCATGCGGGATGCCCCCCATGAACTCCAGTGTCACATCCAGGTAACGGTCGGTCACCCTCGATATCTTGCTGAACAACTCCCTTCCCTCCTGTGCGCTGTGCGCCATGTTGGCCAGCACCCGGAAGTGGTGCAGGCCGTAGTCACGGCTCAAGACCTTGATGAGTGCATAGGCATCGGTGATGGATGCCGGCTCGTCGCACACCACCACCACCACTTCCTGGGCGGCACGACTGAAACTGACCACGCTCTCGTTGATGCCGGCGGCCGTATCGACGATCAGCGTATCGATGGCGTGGCTGAGTTCACTGAAAGCACGGATCAGGCCGGCGTGCTCGACGGTGCTGAGTTCAGCCAGACGCTTGATGCCGGAAGCCGCCGGCACCACCATGATGTCGGACGGACCGTGCACGATGATTTCTTCCAGAGTGCGTTCGCCGTCGATGACGTGCGACAGGTTCTTGTCCGGATGCAACCCCAGCAGCACATCGACATTGGCCAGACCCAGGTCGGCATCCATCAGCATCACGCGGCGGCCGGCATCCGCCAGCGCCACCGACAGGTTGACCGAGACATTGGTCTTGCCGACCCCGCCCTTGCCGCTGGTGACCGCGATCACCTGTACCGGTCGTGGGTGTGCCATGCGCCGCAGTCCAGCCGCCTGATCCAGCTTCACTTCAGACAAGAACATCCGCCCTGACCCCTCCATACTGCTCAGCCAGGAGCGATTCCTCCGGCAGGCTGCTGTCACGCGCCAGCCCGGCGGCCGTCTGCACCAGATTGAGGGCGCGCGCCGGGTGCATATCCTCGGGCACGCGCTGGCCGTCGGCGACGAACGCCAATGGCAGGTGTTTCTGTGTCACCACCGACAGCAGGCCGCCCAGACTGGCCGCCTCGTCGACCTTGGTAACGATGACGCCGTCCAACGGCACGCGGCTGAAGGCGCGCACGGTTTCTTCCAGCACGGGACGCTGCACCGTGGCCGACAGCACCAGCAGGGTGCGGATGTCCACACCGCTGTCGGCCAGGGTGGAGAACTGCTCGCTCAGCCGCACGTCGCGCTGGCTCATGCCGGCGGTATCGATCAGTATCAGACGCTTGTCGGACAGGCTGCGCAGGGCGGAACGCAGTTCTTCTGTGGTGGATGCGGCCTGCACCGGAATACCCAGGATGCGGCCGTAGGTCATCAGCTGTTCATGGGCGCCGATGCGGTAGCAGTCGGTCGTGATCAGCGCCACCTGGCGCTGGCCGTGGCGCAGTATGTAGCGTGCCGCCAGCTTGGCGATGCTGGTGGTCTTGCCGACGCCGGTGGAGCCGATCAGGGCCACCACGCCGCCGGCGTCCAGCATGTCGCGTTCATCGACCGGCAGCATGGCGGCCAGTTCCGACAATGCCAGGCGCCAGGCGTGTTCCTCACTTTCGGCGCCTGCCGCGCGTGCAGCCAGCTGCTCGACCAGACCGGGATCCAGATCCAGGCCGGCCAGACGCCGCACCAGTTCGGCCCGCAGCGGCTCGCTGCGCTTGAGTTCACCCCAGGCCAGGTGCGCCAGCTGGTTCTCCAGCAGACCGCGCAGCTGACGGATCTCCTCGCGCATGGCGGTAATGGCCGGATCCTGCTCCCAGCTGATGCCGCTCCTGGCCGCGGGACGGCTTCCTGTTTCTGTACGGGCGAACCCGTCTTCCGTATCCGCGGCGGTTTTTTCACCGGACGCTGTTGCCGCGGTTTCCGGCTGGGGTGCCACCCCGGTCGCCGGGCGGGCGTCATCCATCAGCGATGCGTCGTAGTCGACGGCGGCAATGATCTCGACGCCGCCGTCCACCTTGCGGTTGGAGAGAATCACGGCATCCGGGCCC
>Ga0256830_1001129_pt1 | contig 19235 bp, 17 predicted proteins | sample 128326metaG_FD_190537 | JGI IMG/M metagenome (GOLD analysis project Ga0256830, IMG submission 190537) | Hydrothermal vent microbial communities from Lau Basin, Pacific Ocean - 128-326 | ecosystem: Environmental > Aquatic > Marine > Hydrothermal vents | place: Pacific Ocean: Lau Basin | collected... | reverse complement strand
ATTTATAATGAAGTATAATGAACTCATCATGAAAAATTTTGCATTATCTGTGTAAAAATTGTTGACCATTTAAAATGTTAATACTAATATCCCGCCAGTGAAAAACCTAAACTAACCTAAACTAAGGAGTGAATAGCATGAAAGTAAAAGTAGTTGTCGCCACATTTTTATTTCTCTTAGGAACAATGGCTTGCAGTGATCTTCCGAATCCGCTGTCCAGTGAAGGGCCAAGTGTAGTCGGTTCTGGCGTGAGCGAGAATGGTTCTGGCGTGAGCGAGAATGGTTCTGGTGTGAGCGAGAATGGTTCTGGCGTGAGCGAGAATGGTTCTGGCGTGAGCGAGAATGGTTCTGGCGTGAGCGAGAATGGTTCTGGCGTAAGTGAGAACGGTTCTGGCGTAAGTGAGAACGGTTCTGGCGTAAGTGAGAACGGTTCTGGCGTGAGCGAGAATGGTTAATATTTGTAATTCATTAATAAAAAATTAGAGGTAAATAATGAAAGTATTAATGTCCGGCCCTAGTGAAAAGTGGTAATCGTTAATACTCGGATTTGATCCGGTGGATAATGACGTGATTTCCTATTGGCTTAGTACATAAATTTTCAATAAACGGGGGGCTGATTAAGCGCGGTTCTGGTATGTTCGACAGTATTCAAAAAGGGGAATACAAGTTGTTATAGGTAGTAATCTATCAAGGCGGAAGATTGCCAGCTATGATCGACAGATCGGTAGTAAACTATCATTCCCAGACGGAATTTGAATTTCTGGAAAATATAATTCATCACCGTTATTTGTATTCCCTTTGAGTATTTGGCCTGTGGAATTATTCTCTTTCTATTGATCTCATTATCCCAACCTGTTCCCCAGTCATAGAAGATGGTTGCGTTAATATAATCCGCGAAAACAGGCAATAGTGGAATTGGGAATTCCAAATAGGCAAGGGGTAGAATATAGGCCAGCTTTATTCTTAGTTGATTTCTTTTATAATCGTCGCCATAACCAATTGGAGTACTACCGGCAGCGGCATAGAAAAAATCCCCGGCCCTTTTTTTATATTGTTCAGTTATTTCAAGCTTATGATGAGCAATAAAGGTTGGTAAATACGTTTTGAGGACACCGGTAAATTGTGAAGCGGAATAATCGCTTCCCATAACAGGATTACTCCAGTCCATAAAGGCCGTAAAAAAAATCGCTTTGTGAGGAACAATGTCACGGATTGTTCGACTTGCTCGCGAAAAATTAAATCCCAATTGGATGCCATTATATTTTTCATTTCTTTGAAAATTGTTCTGTTCCGGGTAATACCTGGTATGTTTAACAAGCGATAAATACGGTCGAAAATAGGTTTGATATACATTTTTCTCTAATGTGAGTGGTAAAGATAACGATAGTTCAATACCTTGTATCCGTCTCCAAATAGCTCCCCCCTGACTCAATACTCTTTCGGGTAATGAGAATAATTTTATGTCCGGTACCAGCCACCATCGACGATACGTGTAATATACTGAAGCAGTGAAAGGCAAATTGTTTATTGGGAAGCCTAATATTCCACGCCAATAATGACGATGCAGAGCATCTTCACTGGATGCAAATAATCCAAGGGAAGTTCCTGCCTCGCTACGGAATAAAAAAGGAAACCAACCTTGTGGTTTGAAAATTTGTTTCCAGGGTTGGTAGTCGGTGATTTTTGAATTACTTATTTTAATATTATTATCTGAGGGAGATATATTCTCAGTATGTGGGAGATTGTTAGTATAATGAATGTTGTTTTCTGAAGTCCAGGAAGATGAATCAAGGGAGATGGTAGCAAGTTTGAAACCGTTGTTTGTATAAGCTGAATACGCCAGTTCATTACCTTGAGGAGAGACATCCGGAGTAAAGGCTCCCAAATCCGAATTGGTTACCATCCATCGTCGACCGGAATAAATATCTACGGCCCAAATGTTATACACACCGGATCTGTCGGAAGCAAATAAAACAAATCGTCCGTCGGGTGTCCAACATGGGTTGTTGTCATGATTATTATCGGGGGTATATAGGTAGCGCCACTGTAATGTTTGGGAGTTAATGATAGCAATGTTTTGCCTGTTGGATCTATCTTTCAAGGCAAATGCTATCCATTGTCCGTCCGGCGACCACCGGGGATTTAATATTGTCCCGTTAGGGATATTTAAAAGGGTGTCAATTTTCCCATTGTTAAGGGAAACCTTTATTAAATTTGTAGTGGGTAAGGCTGTTTGAACGGCAACCACTTGGGATTTATCAGGCGACAAATCGGGACAGTAAACCCGGGCGTTATGAGTTAAAAGACGTTCCTTCTTTGTGGTTAAGTCATATAGTTTTAAATCCGAATAAACAGTGGCCGAAAAACGTAAATGGGGGAATAATTCGGATGTAACAAGCAACTCTTTTCCTATGGAGAAGCCATTATTAATTTTTGCCAACATTCGTTGTTCAATGCGACGAACAGTGCCGGAACGGTTAATAATAGAGATTTCTTGTAGATCATCGTAACTTTTTCGATAGACCATGATATTATCCTTATCTATCCACCGTGGAGAATATTGATCTTCCGGGAATTTGGACAGTCTCCAGAAATTGCCGGGATTATTATCGTTTTTCTCCGATGAATCGACTTCGAACTGGGAAAGCAGTTCATTGTATAAGGTAATTGAATTTTTACCGGTTTCAGATTTTATGGATCGATTGAACCCTATAATCGGGAATCTTGTGTAACTATCAAGGATTTTACTCCATATCTCAGGTTTGTTTTGTCGGGCTATATAGTTGGTTAAATAGTAGCCAGTAACATACTTCATATTTTTTTGAGGTACTTTTTTTCTGCTGCTGAAATTCGTATTATACAGGCGCCACGGATTTCCCTTATGAACCGGTGCGGCAAATTGCATCCAGTGATAGGCATTCCTCCCCCGGCCACCGGTAGTAAATCGTGTTTCATTCAGGATGGCATAGCCCTCAAGGAACCAACGGGGAGTGATTTGTCCCCATATCGCGTTGTAGTCACCGAGAAATGGATATGTTAAAGAGGAGAGGCCTTTTCGTTTTCGTAATTGAACAATATGTGTGAATTCATGGGTAATGAGGATTTTTAACCAGTCCGCCCTCGAACCAATGATATTTGCTTGTGGTTCGGTAATGAACAATTCCATTCGCCAGGGTAAGTTTGAGACAACGCCGTCAGGGAAATCGGTCCGAGTCTGTATAACCACGTGTGTCGGCCCGGGATAATAATTCAGGGATTTACTGATCGGATAGTATACTTCCTCACAAAGAGTGCTCACTTTGGAAGCAACTGATTCATAGCCGATGGGGAAGTGAATAAAAAAATGTTCCGATTTAATTGTTCTCCATTCTAAGTCCGGTTCGTGTTGCAGCGAGGATAATTGTGGTCTGACGCATGTTAGACCAACAATCAGGATGAGTAAGAAAAACCGAATATAATATAATAATCTGTAAGAGATGCTATCTTTGATAATTCCTTTAACCTCTAAATAGTGAATAATAAAAATGTGAAGTTTTCCGAAAATGAAGGTTTCGGGAAGCCGAACCGGTGTATTCTGTATTTTATTAAACATCCTTATTGAAATATGAGCTATTTATAGTAACAAAATTTTACATATTATTATTAATATGATGCGCGATTTTATTGTTAATAGTGTAATATTATGAATGTATAATGAAAATAATTTTACTGGCATGAAAAATAATCTTTGATAGTGAAAAATAATTCATTAACTTCCAAAAGATTTAATAAGAACTTAACGCAAATTATTATGAATACAATATGTGCCACGTGTGCAAAGAGAGTGAAAAAAATATATTTTCCACAAAATTTATGAAAAATATACGAGTGATATAATGAAAATTTTTAGTGATATAAACACCATGTATGATGAAAATTATATCCCACATGATATTCGTACACTTTTTCCTGTCATTAAAGAAGAACCTACAAATAAAGAATTAATTGAGAAAATTCAGATAAATCAATATTTAGAAAAAACTGAAGATATCTACCGATTAAATTTAGTAAATAAAAAAGGTATATTAGATGATATTACTTTAGTTACACAGTTGGATGATCCCCCATTAAAAGCAATTGCGTGGGCGTGTTTAAGCGGAATTCATACCTTTAATGGAAACTATAAAGAAGCTATTACGGCAATTAATAAAGCTCTGGATCAGCCAGTAAAGGGTGATGTTAAAGCCTATGTTTTTACTGAACTTTCTAATTTATTACGTAAACTGGGTTATTTAGGTGAAGCTATTACAGTTTTAGAGTACACATTAATAATTGCAAGGGATGATAATCTTATTTGGCGAACAAAAACATACCAAGGACTTTCCTGTAAATATGAAAATCCAGATATGTCTTTAAATATATTGAGTAGTTCGGCTGATTATTATAAATCAAAAAAAGATACTGTTAGGCTTGGAAATGTATTTCGGCACATAGGCTCGATTTATACCTATTTAAATGACTTTAAAAAAGCGCAAAAGTATATTAACCAAGCAATGGAGTTAGCCATTCAGAATTCGTTATTGCAATATCAATACGAAGCGATGAATGATTTAGGGTGGTTGTATATTCAAAAAAATGAATATGATAAGGCGAGACAAATATTTTTAGGACTGTTAAAAAAGGATTTATCTCCTTATTTGATGAGCTTGGCACTTCAAAATTTGGGATATATTGAATACAGATGTTTTAATTATAAAAAAGCAGTTTCATACCATAGTTATTCCCTTCAATTAACGGTCCAGTATGAAATGCGGGATATGGCTTTTGAAGACTATTACAAACTTGGGATTTGTTACGAAAAATTAGGCGAAATGGCGTTGGCCAATCATTTTTACGCGCAAGGTTTTGAAGAAGTACAGAAAGAGATGCAACTCGGACTGCGATTATTGGGTTACCGAAAGAAATTAGTGGACACGTATGTTCGTTTTCTGCAGAAAAACCAGAAACATCCGTTGGTAGATCTGAAAGAAGAGATTTTCGGATTTACTGTCAATAAACCTTTAAAAGAAATAAGGGAAATATTTCATAAGAGTTTATTAAATCTACATTTGGAACAGACTAAAAACGCTCCCGAATTATGCGCTAAACTTGGGATAGACAAACGAACATACTTCTTATACCAGAAAAAATTAGGATTGAAACGTGGTGATTCTTCCACGTCAATTATCAATTCACAGTTTAAGGAATACCTTGAATCGTTAACCACCCATTCCTGGAAAGAGGCGAATCAGCGTTTTGAAAAGGATTTATTCTCTTTTCTCTTAAGCAAGTACCAATACAATAAGAAAAAATTAGCCGAAGTGTTAAATGTTTCTTACGGATTGGTAATCCAAAAAACAAAATAGACCAAATTCAATGTATCTATTAATTAATAAGAACTTTAGGAATCATGTCTTCAAAATGAAGAAAAGGGTGGGGTTACCGGTTGTTGGTTTTAAAAGAACCGATAGCTTACGGACATTCCGAATAACCCAATAGAATGAATAGAATGGATGAAAATGATGGAGAAAATAAATCAGATGAAAATCCTGGTCGTTGATGATGATGTCGCTATTAATCAACTTTTCCGCTATTACCTGAAATCGGAATTCAAAGGCGAGATAATAGCCGCGTATAATGGAGAAGATGCCGTTGACAAATGCCTGAATCAACAACCTGACCTGGTATTTATGGATATCATGATGCCGAAAAAAGATGGGTTAACAACCATTCGTGAATTGCGTGCGTCAGGATTCGCAAATCCAATTATCGTTATCACTTCTTTTCATGAAGCAAATGAAAACCAGTGTTATACATCGGGCGCTACTGAAATTATGCGCAAACCGGTGAATAGAAATCAGGTCTTGAATCAACTTAGGTGGATCAGAAGTTATGCGTAACCTTGGGTGTTGTGTGTCCTTATCAACGTGCATGTAACCATCGAGGTGATTCATTAACAACTTAAATCATATTGGCTCGAAATTAAGGTTTAATATTATTCCCTCAATACCGGACAACGAGAATTTAATCGAACAATTGTTGCAGGAGGTGCAAGAGTTAAGAACCCGCCTGGCCGAATTGGAGCGATTGAAACGGGAAAAATACGAAACCGAAAAACTGGCACAGGAACGTTTGCTTGAGCTTGAAAAGTTCCAAAAGGTTACCGTTGATCGGGAATTGCGAATGGTGGAACTTAAAAAGCAGATCAAGTCGCTTGAGCAGCAATTGTCGAAAAAGAGAATGAGGAAAAGCGGTGATGAACACGTTACGAGTTGATTGAAATTGTAAGGAATCGGCTGTTTTTACAGCCGTGATTATTGTTTATACTGATTCCGGTAGTAATTTGAAATGTATTAATTTTTGAGGAAAATTGTTTCCAACTTTTTTGAATCCAAGACATTTGAAAGGGAAAATCGTGTAATCCTTTCACGGTTATTTTAATTTCTTTTAATGGGAATCAAATAACGTTTCCCGCCGATGTGACGTTTCCTTAATGTTTCTGTCCCCTATCGCCTGTCCGGGACCACCGGAGCCACCCAGGGGCCCAATCAGGCGTTGAATGCCACCGGTGATGATTGCGACTGCACGCCGGGCTACCATTAGATTGAGGGCCAATCCAACCAAAAGTTTGGGTCCCTCATTACCCTTTTTTAGACAATTTTTCCCCACTGTTTCGTTGGTTTTCACAATATTCCTAAAAAATAACTTTATACCATCCGTGGAAATATCTTGATATATTAAGTTAGAAGTATTAACGTCCGGCGAAATGTGCATATCATTAATTTCGTAAATAGTGTTAATAAGCGGTAAAATGTGATTCGATGAATACGCCCAAACCTAAACGATTTTACACTACGGGTGACGTTGCCCGATATTGTGAGGTGGATGTAAATACCGTGAAACGATGGATCCGGGGGGGTAGTCTGGAAGCTTTTTCCACTCCCTCGGGACACTACCGAATTGCGCGCGACCGTTTCATTGCCTTCATTAAAGCGCAGGGGTTTACCTATGATCCTGTTTATTTTGGTGACGGTCGGCAGTCAACCGATATTCTGATTGTTGCCAATGACCTGGAACAATTAGATTTATTCACGTATTTACTTAACCGCGCTTATAAGGATATAAGGATTGAGACTGCCTCTAACGACTTCGACGGTTATCAAAAAATCCACCGCAATCAACCACGGATAGTCATTCTTGATTTGGATATGTCCGATATCTCAGGCCTGGAATTTCTTCGCGTCGTGCGCTCAAAAAATGAGTTCAGGGATTTAAAAATACTGGTGATTTATGATCATCTCACCAGTGAAATAAAAACCGAACTGGAACAACTGAAAGTGGATGGTATTATTCCTAAGCCCTTGAATGAATTGGCGTTAAAAGAACAGTGTAACGCTCTTTTGATGGGTGTAAATGCTTCGTGAATTTAAGCCGGTGAAAATACATATTTTTAGGAACAGCTATGTTTTAAGGAACCAAGTTCATGGATTATTTTGAACTGATTGGGTTAACCAAGGAACCGTTTTCAATGGCTCCTGATCCGGAGTTTTTCTACCAATCTAAAAGTCACGGTGAATGTTTGAATCGATTGGAAATATCCTTGCGACTGAACCGTGGTTTGAATGTCGTGATCGGTGGTATCGGAACAGGGAAAACCACTTTATCACGCCTGTTATTGGGACGTTTTGTCGAATTCGGCAAGGATTATAAGTTTTATCTGATTCTGGATCCTACCTGGCGGGATAACTATGAATTTTTATGCTATTTGCAGAAAATGTTCGGTATCCGGAAAAAGGCCAGCATGCAAACCGATATGATGGATCAAATTGAACACTATCTTATTGATATGGCGATCAATACCAGGAAAAGGATTGTTCTGGTTATTGATGAGGGCCAGAAAATGGGCCCGGATCAGATTGAAATTATCCGGACATTGCTCAACTTCGAAACCAACGATACCAAATTGATCCAGGTGATTATTTTTGCCCAGCCGGAGTTTAAGGATCTTCTTGATAAACATGAAAATTTCCGTGATCGAATCGCATTCGGTTACTCCCTGCGTCCTCTTGATTTGGAGGACACTATAAAATTCATTAACCATCGTTTGAAGATAGCAGGCCTGCCCGACGGGGAATTGGTTTTTACCAAACGCGCTCAGGAAGTAATCCATGAAAAAACCAAGGGTTATCCGCGTAAGATTGTTACCACTTGTCATCAGTTGATTATCGACATGATGCTCCACGATAAACGCGTTGTGGATGCCGCCCATGTATTTGAACGAATGAAGGAAACCGACCCGTTCCATGTCTGAACCGGAAGAAAAAGAACAACAGGAATTAGCAACCAACCGACTGTTAGAACTTTTACGCGCTCAACAGGCTGGTGAAACCGTTGGGGAAGAACCGGTCGTACAAGAGGAGACCCCCAGGAAAAAACCGCGCGCCGTTGAAGGAATAACCGTTCCCGATCTGGATACCGAACCGGAAAAGGAAATTGTTCAGACAACCGGGGCAGAGAGCGCTTCCAAGTCACTGCTCGACAGTTTGGCGAAAATCGGAACAGAGGAAGAGCCGGCGACCCCCGTTCCTGAACCCGAACCGGCTCCAACCGAAGTGGAAGAACCGGTCGCACAATTAATCCCCGAACCGGAGTCGAAAGCCGAACCCGCACCGCCGCCGGAAAAACCTTCGACCCCGGAACCCGAACCGGAGTCGATCCCCACGGATATTTTGCAACAGATTAAACTCCAGACTGTTCCCGATGCGGAAGAAGAAGTTGTCGTTGAACCGGTGGAATTTGATCATTCACTTTTTTCCGAAATGTCGGAAACCGGGGAAAAACCGGCGTATACTCATTATCTGGAGGCATTCTTCCGCCACCTCAATGAATCAAACCACAGGATATCATTCTTTTTTGGTGAGAATTGTATTCGTTATGTCCAGATAAAAACCGGTATTACCAGTATCCTGGTGGAAAAGGCCAAAACCTATCAACTGCCCCTGGGTACAACCGATCATATTATCAATGACTTTGACGAATTGTTGGCGTATATCCTGGAAAATGAATTGGATCCCAAATATCGCAGATCGTTATACGGAGCGGTTTATTCTCCGAAAATCAACAGTCGTACCAGGATTTTCCAAACTCCGAAGGTTAAGAAATCGGAATTGGCCGATCTGGTTGAATGGAATGTTAAAAAGAATATACCGTTTAAACCTGATCAGGCAGCGATAAACTGGGAAACCGCGGCTGCTTTAGGCGATTCCTCCAAACAAAACGTGGTTGTTGGGATTGTTGAAAAAGAACCCTTGATCGCGACAATCAACCAATTCAGGGAATACAAGGTTAAACTCAGATTATTCTCGACCTTACCTATCTTGTTGTGGAAATCGTTTATCCGGAATTATCCCGATCGTAAAGAAGGATGTTATGCCCTGATTCACATGGGTGAATCGTTGACCACCGTGGCTGTTGTATCTGATCAAAGGTTGGTTTTCAGTCGTGAAATCGTTCTGGGCGCCCAGGATTTCTACCGGGCTGTCATGCAACGGGTTGTGGTGGGAGACAGGACAATCGAAATAGATGCCCCGATGGCGGAGAAGATCCTCCAGGATTACGGTTTGCCCGAAAATACAAAGGGCGTAATCCCCCAATCCGGAATCAGCCTGTATAAAATTTCGATTTTCTTACGTCCCATTATTGAACGCCTGAACAATGAGCTCAGTCGTTCGATGAATTACTTTAAAAAGCAGAACCCGGACCTTAATTGGGAAATGATGTTGTTCACGGGGAGAGGGGCGACGATCCCGAATCTGTTGCCGACGATTAATAAACAAATGGATATTGAAGTTGAACTATTGAACCCGTTGCGGTTCGGCAAATATGAATTTGCCGATGAAGCAATCATTCCCGATAATGAATTGCCGAATTATGCCATGAATTTCGCTTTATTGGCCGATGAAACAGAACGGATTAATATCCTTCCCAAAGGAATTCTGGCAAGCTACCGGTATATATTTCTGTCAAAATTGGCAGCTACTCTGGTAGCCTTTCTTATCCCTTTTTACGGGACAAGCTATTTATTTTCCAATTATAAAATCAGTTCGTTGGCGAATGAGGTAAAAACCAAAAAAAGCCAATGGGATCGCCTGTCATCACAATCAAAAGAATATTTCGATTTAATAACGGATATAGAAATATTAGGGGGCTTTGAGAAACTGTTGAAAAATGACCGGGTGTATTCCGAAAATCAAATTAAAATCCTGAAAATTTTATCTTCAACTGCCGGGAAAGATATAAAATTAACTTCATTGGCCTTTAAAAAGGAGGTTATTGACGAAAAGGTCAATCAAATCGATAACCCGGGCACCTATGTGGACGTGCTGGACATTTCCGGGTTCGTAAAATCGGATCCTTCTATCGCCGATATCCAACTAACAAATTTTGCCATCAAACTTGAACAAACCAGGGTATTCAAGAAAGTAAAGAAGGACGTGCAAGAGACCAGCGATACCCAGGATTGGAAATTATTTTTTACATTTAGGTTATGGTGGTAGCATAACATGAATTATCGAAATACATTTTTTGCCCTGGTTTTCGTATTGTTAATCGCCACAATTTGGTGGGTTTGGGCCGATAAATATGTGAATGGTCAACAGATAAGCAATCATAAAGAAGAATTAGCCAAACTGGAAAAACAGTTCCAGGATTTAATTGAAGTCCAGGAAAGTTATGATAAAGTAAAGGTCCGTCATCAGTCAAAATTGGCGGAATTTGATTCGTTAAAAACGAGAATCGTTTATGGGCAGGATGCGTACATCCGGCATCTTGAAAGTATTCGGAATCTGGCACAAAAACAGAATATTCAGATCAGTACGCTTTCACCCTCCATGGATGATTCTTTCCCGGCGATTAAAAGTAAACTCAGATTTACAAAAAAACATATCGAACGCTACACGGTTCAGATACGTTTATTGGGAAACTTTCTGACAATCGGAGCTTTTCTTGAGGAATTATTGAATATGCCGGTTATGATTAATATCGGACGGATAACCATGGAAACGGAATTAACAAGCGCGGGTAATCTTGCCTGTGAAGTTATTCTCTATACCTATGTATTTTTGGACCAGATATAAGCGACCATGAATATAACGCGGAGACAAATATTCCTTATTGGCTTACTGGTAATTATGCTCATATATTATTTTATCGATTCGGGTATATTTTCCTCGAAAGAGTCTCCCATACCGGTAAATTCCGAGGTTGGCGCCACGGAAGAAACAGAAAATGTTGATAATATCGATATTTATACCCGATTAGCCGCCGTGCCGGAAATATCCTGGTCCGGGGATTGGGTCAATGATCCTTTTTTCTATGCGACAACAGGCACTTCCAAAAATGCCCGGGATAAAGGATTAATCAATAAGATATTCGGGACTGCCGAAGATGCGATTTCCATGAATTTTGAATTGACGGGTATATCCTGGCTGGGAAACTCCGGTTTTGCGTTAATTAACGAAAGTGTGGTAAAGGAGGGGGATGTGATAGGTGGCTATACAGTGGATCGAATTGCCTTTAATTACGTGATATTAAAACAAGGGATGAAAACGATTAGGTTGTCATTAAATGAATAAACGGAAATTATATATTGCGTTCCTTCTTGGTTCCCTGGTTTTGGCCCAGGAAGTCGAATTGATAACAACCTATGAGACTGAAAATGAAATGGGTGTTTCCATTCGCTTGTCGGAAAGAATAGAATTCAAAGACGAAGCCACGGCTTCCCCCCCGATATTAAGGCTGAAGTTTTTGAATGCTTCGTTCCCGGAGGAGCGTTATCGAAAACAGATCAGTTTGCCTCCCTTGTATCAGATAGATGCGGTTGAGCGTTCCAAATATACCGAGGTTGCGCTTCTCTTTACGACTTTACCGGATTACCATGTTGAGGTCAGCGACGGTCGTCTGATTCGGATATTCTGGAAACCGGAAGAGAAAGAGAAGGCGAAACGTATCAAAGCGCGCCGTTTGTCAACGATGGAAACAACTGTTTCGTTGAATTTTAAAGGGGCTGACCTGATTGACGTGTTGCGGTTGTTGCAAACACAAAACAACCTTAATATTATTGCCAGCGGAAAAGTCAAAGGCAAGGTCACGGTTGGTTTAAACGATGTAAACCTGGGTACGGCACTGGATGCCATATTAAAAGTAAACGGTTACGATTGGTTCATGCAGGAAAATATCCTGGTAATAAAACCCAAAGATGAAGAAATGGAGGGGGAACTCGAAACAAGGGTATATAAACTGGATTATGTATCAGCCGTGGCTGTTCAGTACGCGTTAAGTGATGTTTTGACAAAAAAAGGGAGGATACAGATATTTTCGCCGGTTTCACCGGGCGGTGTCCTGGGCGGCGGTGGTCAGCAGGGCGGCGCAACAGCCGGTGGCCCGGGCGGTGTGGTAAGTCTGTCGGGAGCGCCGGTGGGTGGTTCGTTGGGCGGTGGTGGAACACAACCGGGCGGCGTCGGCGGAGTGGGTGGTGTCGGCGGTGTGGCCGGCGCCGGCGGTGTGGGTGGCATCGGCGGTTTAGGTACCGGCGCTGCCGCGGCTATTCCGGATCATATCCTGGTAACGGATATGCATTATAATTTCGACCGGATCGAAGATATTATCTATAAGTTGGATAAAAGGGTCCCGCAGATTAATATTTCCGTCAAATTTATTGAAACCAAACTGTCGATGGATGAAAGATTGGGAATTAACTGGGATATGCGAGCGCAATTATCCGGTCCCACGTCACCGGCCGCAGCGACCGCCGGTGTCACTACCGAACAGACAGGGCAGTTGGATATCGGGCGTTGGGCCGATCTACGAATAGCAACCCTTACCTTACCGGTTTTTAGCGCCTTGATGGATATTCTGTCCTCTGACGGGTCAAGCAGGATTATACAGGAACCACAGGTCACGACTTTTGACAATACCCGGGCAACCGTCAATGTCGGAACGAAAATTCCGATCCTTGTCCCCCAGGCGGAGGGCGGTGCTTTCGGAACCCAACCCTATACTTTCCAGGATGAAGATGTAAGCATAACTCTGAATGTCCAGCCCCGTATAAACGAGGGACGTTTCATTTCCATGAATATCGATGCCCAGGTTGAGGCCGTTACCGAGTTTGTCGGACCCAACGCTGATCGTCCGGTTGTGTCATCCCGATCAACCCAAACCCAGGTCATGGTTGCCAACGGAGAAACACTATTAATCGGCGGCCTCATTTATGATCAACAACACGAGACCGTTTCCCGTGTTCCCGTTCTGGGGAAAATACCATTTATCAAACGGTTTTTTACCCGTCGGATAAAAAATTCACAACAGACCGAATTGTTAATTTTCATCACTCCGAACATCGTAAAATTATTGTAGCTATGGCAACGGTTAACATCGAAATCTATGATTTGTTGAATTTTATGCGTGAGCTGGACTCGTCGGATCTGCATCTGAGTCCGAACTCACCGCCGATTGTCCGTATTGACGGGGAATTGCGCCGCGCCGATTTACCGTCGATGGCTCCGGAAGAAGTACATACTCTTATCTATGACATCATGAATGAAGAACAACGGAAGAAGTATGAAGAAGAATTGGAAATCGATTTCTCCTGTGAGTTCAGGGGGATCGGGCGATTCAGGGTCAATGTATTTCGGGATATTTTCGGTGATTCCGCGGTTTTGCGTTCGATTTCGGACAAAACATATTCCTTCGATGATTTAGGATTGCCGGAGGTCTTAAAAGATCTGATCACCAGGGAAAAGGGGTTGATTCTGGTTACCGGACCGACCGGAAGCGGTAAATCCACAACCTTGAATACATTAATTGACTATATTAATACGCATCAGCGTAAACATATCATCACCATTGAAGATCCGGTGGAGTTTGTCCATTATAGTAAAAGATCATTAATTCGCCACCGGGAAGTTGGAAGCAGCACACACTCGTTCGCGAAAGCGTTGCGCAGCGCTCTGCGTGAAGATCCGGATGTAATCGTCGTGGGAGAGATGCGGGACCTGGAGACCACGTCCCTGGCCATTACCGCCGCCGAGACCGGACATCTGGTGTTCGGAACCTTGCATACCATTAACGCAACCAAGACGCTGGACCGTGTGATCGATCAGTTTCCACCCACGCAACAAACTCAGGTACGGGTGATGGTCAGTGAATCCATTCTGGGTGTAATTTCCCAGGTGCTGATGAAAAGGAAGGGTGGAGGCCGAATTGCTGTTTTCGAGATTCTGATCGGAACACCGGCGGTGGCCAATCAAATCCGGGAAAACAAAACTTTCCAGTTACCTTCAATTATTCAAACCAGCGGGCAACTGGGGATGATGACGATGGAGCAGTCATTAATCAAATTGTGTGAAGCCGGATTAATTGAGAAGAGGGATGCGTTGGAAGTGGTGGAAAATCCGGAAGAATTGAAACATAGTTTAGGGATGGCCAAGTAAACCATGTATCAGTTGAACGATTTATTACAGGTAATGGTTGAGGCCGAGGCGTCCGATTTATATGTGACGCTGGGGGCCTACCCGATGTTAAAAATAGCGGGCCGGATTCTTCCTCTGGAGAAGGAAAAAATCACACCTGAAATTGTTGAAAATCTTAAGAATGAAATTTTGACCGATGCCCAGAAAGAGAAATACGAGCAGGAACGGGAATTGGATTTGACGTATAGTTTGCCCGGCGTAGGTCGTTTTCGGGTGAATTTTTTTCGTCAACGTAATTCCGATGCGTTTGTGGTCCGTCGTATTATTTCGAAGATAATGTCTATTGACGATCTGGGGTTGCCCCCGTTACTCAAGGACCTGGCGCTTGAGGAACGGGGCATCATTTTTGTTGTGGGTGCGACCGGTTCGGGGAAATCCACGACTTTGGCTGCCATGGTGGACTATTGTAATAAAACCCGGGCCGCTCACATTCTCACCCTGGAAGATCCGATTGAATTCCTGCATTATCATAAAAAGGGGATTGTCAATCAGCGGGAAATCGGTCAGGATTCCAAATCGTACCTGGCTGCCTTGCGAAGCGCCCTGAGAGAGGCGCCGACCATGTTGCTGGTGGGTGAAATTCGGGACAAGGAATCGATGTCAGCCGCCCTGAATTTTGCCGAAACAGGGCACGTGGTCCTGACTACTCTGCATGCCAATAACGCTTATCAAACCGTTGAACGGATAATGAGCTTCTATAAATCTTCTGAACATGAAATGATACGATTGCAGTTGAGCCAGAACCTTAAGGCTATTATCGCGCAGAGGTTGGTCCCCACTGTCCAGGGTAAACGATTTGCGGCGCTGGAAATTCTCCTCTCCACGGCCAGGGTAAGAGACATCATCCATAAAGGAGAATTAGACCTCTTACGTCATACCATTGAAACATCCACCAACGAGGGAATGCGGTTGTTTGATCAATCTCTTTATCAGTTGTTAAAGGAAGGGATAATAACGGAAGAAACGGCGATACGATATGCCGATCGACCTACCGATTTGTCTATGGTTATTCGTTCCAAACAGGAACAGTCGTTTAGAACCAAAATCCGGTTGGCGGCGGATGATATACAATAATTATTAAGGGAAAATAATGGCAAAGAAGATACTTATTGTCGATGATGAAGATTTTTTTATCCAGCCGATTAAAATGTTGCTGGAAAGGGCGGGCTATGAAATCCACGTGGCTAATGATGGAATGTCCGGACTTACAAAAGCACGATTGGTGAAACCGGATCTCATTATGCTTGATCTGATGTTACCGGGAATGGATGGGTACCAGATTTGTCGGTTGCTGAAGTTCGATGAACAATTTCGGAACATACCAATCGTGATTGTTTCGGCCAAAGACACCGATCGGGACCGGGAGTTAGGTAAAACAAGTGGAGCTGATCAATATTTAACCAAACCAATTAATCCCCAGGAACTTATTATGTTGTTTAAACGATTGTTGGGTTGAGACGGGACTACCGGGATGCTTTTCACATTGGTGGTAATCTACGGTTTGATGGTGGGTAGTTTTTTAAACGTTTGCATATATCGCCTCCCCCGGGGGGAATCGGTTGTAAAACCGCGTTCCCGTTGTCCTCACTGCGGACACCAATTAACGGTCCGGGAAAACATTCCTGTCCTGAGTTATCTTTTTTTACATGGAAAATGTTCATCCTGTAAGGCGTCCATTTCTCCCCGGTATGTATTGGTGGAAATTTTAACCGCGACGGTTTTTTTAATTGCCTATTGGCAATTCGGACCAACCCTGGATTTTTTGTTTTTTACCGGTTTTTTATGTCTGGTAATCGTAATAACATTTATCGATCTTGACCATCAGATTATTCCCAATCAACTGCTCCTGGTGGGGATAATTCCCGGTCTTTATCCGTTGTTCAGAGATGGTTGGGGAGCTTATAAACTATATTTAGTCGGCGCCTTGGGTCTGGGGTCCGGATTTTATGCCATTGCCGTTTTGGGACAGCTCGCTTTCCGCAAGGAAAGCATGGGGATGGGCGATGTAAAATATGCCGCGCTTATTGGTTTGATTCTTGGATGGCAGAGTGGAATCGTGGCAACGGCTTTGGCCTTTGTCAGCGCTTCGATTCTGTTTTTGGTATTAATGCCGTTCAAAAAAATTGCGTTTGGCCAACGAATTCCGTTCGGACCCTTTTTAAGCCTGGGTACGTTTTTTGCGTTAATGTGGGGATCCGACATTATTCATTGGTATCTGAAACAGGTATTTTAAGGAATTTTCAATGGCAGTCGAGAAAAAACGATTGGGTGACGCTTTGGTTCAGTCCGGTAAACTGGACGAAGAACAACTTCACGAAGCGCTGAGATATAAGGAAGAACACAATACCTATTTAGGCAAAGCTGTTGTTTCGCTTGGTTTCATGACCGAAAAAGAGTTGGTCGAAGTTCTGAGCGAACAATTAGGCATTCCCTACCTGAATCTGGTAACCTACGATGTCCAGGATGATGTCTTGCGATTGGTGGATGAGAAGTTTGCTTTACGTCATAAGATAATGCCGTTATTTTTCATTGAAAATTCGATTACCGTGGCGACGGCCGATCCACTGAACGTGCAAATGGTGGATGAATTGAGCCAGATGACGGGAATGGAAGTAAACCTGGTGTTGGCCACGGAAAGCGATATCGAGAAAGCCATTGATTTATTTTACGGCGCCGCCCGGTATGAAGAACAAGCGGGGAAGGGAAGGCCCGGCGAAAAAGGGGCCACGGTGGTTTCGCGGGAGATAGACCAGGATACCGAGATTATCGAAGCGGTTAATATGTTGTTTCACGAAGCAATTAAAGTCGGCGCCAGCGATATTCATATCGAACCGCGTGAAAAGGATTTACGGATTCGTTTCCGTGTGGATGGTGTCCTCCAACAACATTACACGGTTCCTAAGGCATCCATGGCCCCGTTAATATCCCGGATCAAAATTTTGGCCGATATGGATATCGCGGAATCCCGCAAACCCCAGGATGGACGGTTTTCCTACATTGTCGGTGACAACAAAGTGGACATGCGTACGTCGACTTTCCCGACCGCGAACGGCGAAAAGGTAGTCTTGCGTATTCTGGATGAAAGCAAGGGGAAGATAGAATTGCATAAATTGGGTTTCGAAGACAAGGTATTGGAAAAGTGGCGGGAGGTCATTCATTTACCGAACGGGATTATTTTGGTGTCAGGTCCTACCGGGAGTGGTAAAACAACAACCCTTTATGCCACCCTGAATGTGATTAATACCGTGGGCGTAAATATTATGACGATTGAAGATCCGATTGAGTATCGTCTGGATAATATTAATCAGGGACAAGTTAATACGAAAGCCGGTTTAACATTTGCCGCCGCACTGCGTTCCATGTTGCGACAGGACCCGGATATTATCATGGTCGGTGAAATGCGTGACGTGGAAACAATCGAACTGGCGATTCGTGCGGCATTAACGGGACACCTGGTTTTCAGCACCATTCACACCAATGATGCGGCCTCCTGTTTCACACGAATGCTTGACATGGGCATCGATTCTTACCTTGTAAGTTCCACCGTCAGAGCCGTCCTGGCCCAGCGGTTAATCCGTTTGTTGTGTCCGCGTTGCAAAAAACCCTATCCACCGTCACAGGAAATGCTGAACAGCATTAATATCAGGGGAATGGATAAACCGCCTGACTTTTTCAAACCGGTTGGCTGTGTTCATTGTCGTAATTCGGGATACTTCGGACGAGCCGGTGTATATGAACTATTGATTCCCAATGAGGAAATTTCAACCTTGATAAATAAAGGCGCCACTGCCAGCATAATACAGGATGCGGCGGTTAAATCCGGAATGATTACCCTGCGGGAGGCGGCCCTTTATTATGTGTTGTCAGGTAAAACTTCTATTGATGAGATCTACCGGGTTACTTTAGCGTGATATAATGAAATTCCTGGTAATAACGTCTCATGGGAAACGGTTATCGAAAAAAAACCGGTCGATTTTTTTACTTCCCCATTTGGAGACGTACACCAGAGATATTACCGTGGCCCGAGGTTGGTTGTCGGCCTTGGATTACGCCGCGGTGGAGTCTTATTCGGCCATGTGGATTGAATGGAAGGTGATAAAAGAGTCCTATGAAAAATTTCACCGCCGTCTTTATCGCCGACAACCTCACACACCGATGATTATTATAACCGATGATATATGCATCGATAGTCAACTGTGCTTTCAAAATGAGCTTTTATTCAGTGTGGTGAAACAGAAGGATATTGTCGCCAATATCCCTGATATTATTAAAAGATTGGAGTCCTATCATAAATTATTAACCGACATACCGCCGGAAGTGCGAAACAGTGTTCGGCCAAACGGTTTCGGACCGTTTATCGGAAATTCGCTGCCGATGTTGGAGATTTATCGTCAGATTGCAAAAGTGGCGGCGACTGATTTTACCGTTCTTATTTTGGGTGGCAGTGGTAGCGGGAAAGAACTCGTAGCCAGAACAATACACGAGAACAGTAAACGCAAGGATCGTCCTTTTATTTCGGTAAATTGCGCTGCGATTCCGGAAAACCTTTTGGAAAGCGAATTATTCGGATACGAAAAAGGGGCCTTTACCGGGGCGAATCAAGCAAAACCGGGGAAATTCGAGCTGGCCGATAAGGGCACCCTGTTTCTCGATGAAATCGGTGACATGGCCTTGCCGCTCCAGGCCAAA